>Ga0181535_10003941_pt1 | contig 16890 bp, 12 predicted proteins | sample PEATcosm2014_Bin_44_FD_119774 | JGI IMG/M metagenome (GOLD analysis project Ga0181535, IMG submission 119774) | Peatland microbial communities from MTU Mesocosm Facility, Houghton, MI, USA - PEATcosm2014_Bin17_30_metaG | ecosystem: Environmental > Terrestrial > Soil > Wetlands > Peat | place... | reverse complement strand
TTTCGGGCGGCGGCGCGGTGTCGAGGATCTCGGCCAACGGGGACTGGAGCTGGCGCCAGGCACTGAAGAGAATGACGGGCGAAGCGAAGAGGGCGGCCCAGTCGTCCATGCGGGCGTCTTGCGTCAAGAGGGCGAGCGAGATGCCGACGAAGGCGAAGAAGGATGTGATGGCGTCGCTCAAGTGATGCCATGCGTCGACGCGGACGGCGGTGCTCTCAATGTGATGGGCTACGGAGAAGACATAGCGCCAGAGCAGGAGTTTGATGGCGACGACGACGAGCAGGACCCAGAGGGTGTAAACCCTGGGGAGTGGGTGAGGATGGCGGATAAGGGAGACGCTTTCGCTGGCGATGGCGAAGGCCGCGCCGGCCATGGCGAGGCTGACGATGGCTGCGGAGACGGGTTCGGCCTTGCCGTGGCCGTAGGGATGCATCTTATCGGGAGGGCGAAGCGCGACGCTCAAGCCGATGTAGACAACGGTGGAGCTGAAAACGTCAGATAACGATTCAATGCCGTCGGCGACGAGGGCGAAGGAATGGCCGATGAAGCCGGCGAAGCATTTGCAGAGGGCGAGAAAAAAATTTGAAACGATGCTAAGGAGGGACGAGTGGAGTCCGCGGTGCACGTCGAGTTCAGGTTTGGAGGTGGTCGGCATGAGCGATCGGTGCAGACTCAGATTTTACGCTGGTGGGAAGAGCAGGGAGCAGGGAACAGGGAACAGGGACTAGGGACTAGTCGTGCTGGGATTCGCGGGGATTGAAGCTCGAAGATGTGGCGGGACTCGAATGCCGGGGGACTTCCTGATTCTGCCTCTTGCAATCAGGAAGTCCTTTGGCCTTGTGCGGCGGCTGCAACTGAGCAGGTTTACCCAGCTGCGGAAATCGAGATCTGGAGAAAAGAGGAATTTAAAAAAAGCAATTGGTGAAATCGTCCCTGGTTGTCCAGGCTATGTCTTCTAGTTGCCCAAGCGGTAGCCGGCGCCACTGACGCGGCGTTCGACCTTGTTTGCGCGCAGGTCTGGCTGACCGTTGCGGCGATCGATACGAATCGACATGTCGGGCAGGATGATGGTGCGCTGGCCGGCGACTTGCACTGCGGCGACGCCGACGCTGGGAGAAGCATGCATCTCGAGTTCGGCGAGGTCTGGAACAATTTCGTTTTCCCTGGTGGATGTTGAGCCGGTGACCGTCGTGCTGGTTCCGTTGGTCAGCATTTTGTTCAGGACCGGCATATTGACGCGCTGGGTTTCAACGAAGTCGACGCCATCGGCGGTAAGGGTGAAGTCGGAATTGTCGGCGCGGGTGATGTAGCCCTTCCGGAGCAGATACCAGGTAGTGAAGTCCAGATAGTCGCGCGGAAAGCCCATCTGTTTTTCGATCTCAGCGAGGGTGACTTCAGGATTATGGGGATGATTGCGGCGGCGGTAGTAGAGCACCGCAAGGACGGCCAAGCGGCGATTGAGCTCGCCATCGAACTGGTCCATGAAATCAACGCTCGAGGAGAGAGGTGTTTCTTCGGCGGGTACGAGTTGGCGGTCGATGTCGTATTCGGCGCGGCGGTCTGCGTCGGAAAGGACGTCGTAGGCTGTCTTCAACATGAAAAACTTTTCCGGGTCGCCGGAGACCGGGTTGTCCGGATGGAAGCGGGCGGCGAGGAAACGGTAGACACGATGAATGGTGTCGGCGTCAGCGTTGGGGCTGATTTGGAGGAACTCGTAATAATCCTGGTTCTTCATCTCAATCATGGGGGGAGCCTCTTTGCGTCGTTGTCGACGAGCCTTAACTGATTGAAAGTCTAGGCCGGTGCTTGGGGCAGGACAATCACACACAGAGGTCAGAAGCCGACCATTGGTGGGACAGAGTGTGACACGAGCGGGGCTGGGGGCGGCAGGTGGCTGAAACGGGGCTGGTTGCGGCTCAGGAGGGAGAGGCCGGGGACGACGCGATCGAAGCCGCATTCTGCGCGGGCGAGTTTGAAATCGCGACTTGGGAAGAGGGATCCTGCGTTGGCAGGAGTGTGGCTCCGGGCAGGCAGGGGGGCGGCTATACTCGGGGTTTGGATCGCGAAGATTGATGGCGCGGAGAGCCGGAAGTGCTGCTGCTTTTTGTAGCGAGACGGCTCCTGGCGGCGTCTGCGGGTGAGGAGAAACGGATTGGGTTGGAACCGGCGTGTTTTTTTGAAGTCGCTGTCGCGGACGGCGCTGGTGTTGCCGCTGGAGGATGTACTGGGGTTGATGCGGCCGCTTTTTGGATTGGGCGCGCAACAGGGTGCGACGGTGCAGAAGCCGCCGGGGAGCGCGCGGCAGTCGTATGAAGCACCGGCGCGGCCTGCTCCGAAGGGCGCGCCTTCGCCGGTGACGGGAACGCCGCTGGGCGTGCAGTTTGTCGATGTAGCCAAGCAGGCCGGGTTGAACGTCGAGACGATCTTCGGTGGCGAGCACCGGAACAAATATTTGCTGGAGACGACAGGATGCGGGGCGGCGTTCTTCGACTATGACCAGGATGACTGGGTCGATATTTTTCTGGTGAACGGGTGGAGGTTGGAGGGATTTCCTAAAGGGCATGAACCTGTTTGTCACCTGTTCAAGAACAATCGCGATGGGACATTTACGGATGTGACTTTGAAGGCCGGCCTTGCGCGGAGTGGGTGGGGGCAGGCGTGCTGCGTGGGCGACTACAACAATGACGGATGGAACGATTTGTTCGTGAGCTACTACGGGCAGAACGCGCTGTTCCGCAACAATGGCAATGGCACCTTTAAGGAAGTGACAAAGGAAGCGGGGTTGTTGCAGGACGGGCTGCGGTGGAACTCGGGTTGCACTTTTCTGGATTACGACAAAGACGGACACCTGGATTTGTTTGTGGGCAATTACATCGACTTCGATGTGAAGACGGCGCCCCTGCCCGAGGATGCGAACTGTACCTATAAGGGGATTCAAGTAGCGTGCGGACCTCCGGGGCTGGAGGGCGGAAAAAATATTCTGTATCGCAACAATGGCGATGGCACGTTTACGGATGTGACGGCGAAGGCGGGAATGAACGGCACGCTGGGGACTTATGCATTAAGTTGCGCAGCGGCGGACCTCGATAACAAGGGTTGGCCGAATATCTATGTAGCGAACGATTCGACGTCGGCGACTTATTACGTGAACCAGAAGGATGGGACTTTTAAGGACCAGGCGATCGAGGCAGGCGTGGCGTATTCGCCGGATGGGAAGCCGCAGGCGGGGATGGGCGTGTCGATTGGCGACTACAACCGCGATGGCTTGCTGGACATTGTGAAGACGAACTTCGCGGGCGACACCGACTCCTTATATATGAATCTCGGCGATGGGTCGTTTGACGATCGGACCTATCAGGCGGGGTTGGGGATCAACACGCGGCTGCTGGGATGGGGCGTGAGCTTCATCGATATGGATAACGACGGATGGCTCGACATTTTGGTGGCGAACGGGCACGTGTATCCCGAGGTGGATGGAACGCAAGTGGATGCGAGTTATGCGGAGCGGAAATATCTGTATCGCAATTTGCGCAACGGGCAGTTTGAGGATGTGAGCTTGCTTGGCGGGAGCGGGATTAGAGCGGAGGCAAAGGCGCGCGGATTTGCGGTGGGCGATTTCGATAACGACGGCGATCTCGATGCGGTGGTGAACTGCGTGAATGCAGTGCCGCAGCTGTTGCGCTGCGATTCGACGCTGAAGCGAAGCTGGGTGAAGATTCGGCTGGTGGGGACGAAGTCGAATCGGACCGGGATTGGGGCGCGGATCAAGGTGGTGGCGAAGACGGGGACAGTGGTCAGTGGTCAGTTGTCAGTGGTCAGTCAACGCGCAGACCCCGGCTCTGCGAGCTCTCCCCCGGCAGGGATTCCAGCTCTCACGCAGATTGAGGAAGTGCGCTCGTGTAATGGGTATTATTCGGCGAGCGATTTGCGGATTCATTTCGGATTGGGCGAGGCGAAGAAGGTGGACCTCGTCGAAATCAAGTGGCCGTCCGGTGCGGTGGATTCATTGAAGGATCTGGATGTGAATCGGCTGTATGTGGTGGAAGAGGGTGGGAAGATTTTGAAGACAATGGAGATGGTAGGAGCTAAGAAGTAGGTTGTTGATCGACCAGTAACTTCGGAGTACACGGCGATTCGCTCGGAACTAACCGCGAGACACAAGAACTTACTACATTCTGGACCGATTATTTGTGCTTTTCCTGCGTCCAAGAAATCGCTTCACCGTACGACACAGCACTCGAGCATCCTTTAACTCGCATTCCCAAATCACCAAAGCTTTCCAGCCTTGCTGCGCTAGGGCATCGAGGTTCCGGGCATCACGAGCCTTGTTTTGGCTGAGTTTCGGAAGCCAAAAGTTCCGATTCGAATTCGGTATCAGTCCGGATTTACATGCGTGGGAGTGCCAGAAAAAGCCGTGTACGAATATCACTTTGCGCCGTGCTGGAAATGCAAGGTCCGGCTTGCCCGGTAGGTCAGCCCGATGTAGACGAAAACGATAACCGAGCCCATGCACGAGGCGGCGAACCTCCATCTCTGGCTTCGTGTCCTTGCCTCGGATTGCTCGCATGTTCTCGCTGCGATCCATACGTCTTTACTTCTTGAATTTCTTCAGGAGCCAAGCGAGCACTTCTCGCTGCTCGTATATTCCAGCGCAGCCGATTTGCGCGATTAGCCAACCAGCTGAAAATTTCTCTTTCCAGATTTCCGAAGCCCCCCGATAACAAGTGGAACAGAGAATGCGAAGATCGGGGAATTCGCTCCGGAAGCTCAATCCGTTATTTGCAACCCACTCGGCGCGAAACTTTGCATAACTTCCGGTTTGCTCGTCCACGTCGCCGAGGGAAATCCCGCACATCTGGCAGTAAAACCCGTCAGTCTCGGCAACCCTTTTTCTGACCGTCACAGGAACGGACCTACTGAAACTCACCACGCGTGTCTGGCTCATGGCGAGATCCTACCCGCAGACCGACCTCTTCTCAAAAAACTGGCGACGATTGTCCAAAAATGGAGCATACTGCCATTTGCGACGACAATATACCTCTCAGCAGGCGACCCGCTCGGAGCCGCACCAGGACTTGTCGTTGGGCACGCGGGTTCCCAAACGATGCAGTCAGAAAAATACGGAGAGAACTGGTCGCGCGATGAGATGATTCTCGCGCTTTATCTCTATTGCCAGATTCCCTTTTCGAAGACAAAAGCGAACAACCCGGAAGTCATCAAGCTCGCGGGATTGCTGGGGCGCACACCGGCGTCTGTTGCTCGAAAGCTCGGGAACTTCGGCGCATTCGACCCTTTGCTTGCCAAACAAGGGATTTCCGGTCTGACCCATACGGGCAAAGCCGCCAGATCGATTTGGAACGAATTTAACAATCGATGGGAAGCATTGGTCGAAGAGAGTACTCGGCTGCTGGCTGGAGTCGCGCCGCCAGTTCCGGGCATAGAAGGTCGGCAGAGTCCAAGAGCGTCGAAGGAAGAAATCATTGCAAGGCCGAGCGGGCCGTCCGACCGCCGTGTCTCGGTTCTAGTGCGGCAATTTCAATCCTTCTTTCGCCGGACAGTTCTAGCTAGCTACGACTCAATATGCAGCGTCTGCGGCCTGAATATCCGTCCACTCTTAGTGGCAAGCCATATCAAGCCGTGGTCGATTGATGAATCTCTCAGAACCGAGCCAGAAAACGGGCTGTGCCTCTGTGCCATCCATGATCGGGCATTTGACAGAGGCCTTCTTGCTGTTTCGGAAGATTTCAGGGTTGCGCTAGCCGAACAGGTAATTGGGTCAACGCAACCCTTCGTGCGAACGGCACTAATCAATTTTCACAATCAGCCTCTTCGAAGGCCGAAGCGTTTTGCCCCGCGCGAGGATCTTTTGGCGTGGCACAGACAAAACATCTTTGAGAGAGGAATCCAGATTGCCGAAGCGAGTCCTCCGGAGGCGGTGGCCCATGCCTGACCTCCAGAAATGAACGAGTGCCCATGTTAGGTCGGATACGGCTGATAGGCTTGCGATGCGTGGATTGCATCGAAAGTTGAGATGAACTTCGAGTCTAGATTCAGGGCGTCCGTCTGTATGAATGCAAAAGGGTATTCGACTGCGGGTTCAGGTCGATACCCACGACATCGAATCCGGCCCTGAAGTATCCGGTGCCTGCACCGCCTGCGCAGCAGAATAGGTCCAGCAGCCTCGGCCTCCGCCCGAACGCTGCAAAAACATCTGTCGCAATCCTTTTTCTGCCCGAGGGCTGAGTCCCATTGTCGGACACCACGCTCAAAATGGACTTCCCGTCCCTCATAGTCAATCCTCAGTCTCTCCATCCATTCTCTTCTCTTTACATTCGCTGAGGGCCTCTGGAAAAACCGGTTAATTGCTTTGAAAACCGGAAACGAATCCAACAAGGGAACTGTGTGCGGATTATTTCCCGGAATTCGCTACGCTGGATTGAGAGAGATACCTAAGCCTCGGCGCACTCCGTCCGCGAACCGAATTCGGGCCGACTGTAAGTTCCCTCCTTGCAGGATGTTGAGATTCAGGCTCCTGAAAAGAAGGACATTGGCCCAGATCCTCGCCCGTAACTCCACTGCATCGAGGGAATTCGAGAAAACACCCCAGAGGGTGGTAGGGGAGAGGGGATACCCGTCTCTCACCGAAAGGCCGAACCATGCTTCAGACTTGCCATCACGTCATGCCCAGCGGCCTCCGCTGCCAGTCGCCCGCCATGCGCGGCAATGCCTTCTGCTATCACCATGCGCGCCGCGCCGCACCGCATCAAGCGAGGCCCGCCGAAGCGCCCATCCAGATTCCCGCCAAACTCGACCGCGCCGGAATCCCGCAGGCTCTTCGTCAGGTCATGAATGCGCTCGCCAACAACCAGATCAGCTCACGCCGCGCATCCATCCTTTTCTATGGATTGCAAATGGCCATCGACCATCCCGACGTCCCCAGCCCCGCGCCTGCGCAAAGTCAGCACAACCCAACCGACCTCGCCCGCCTGACCTCCGCCCTCGGCGACCTGCTTCGCCAAAAAGAGGGCCGAGTGACCCAGCGATCAGAGTAGATAAGGCACCAGGGCAGCGGTCTGACGAGCATAGGTTACATACGCCTCGCCGAATTGAGAACGCATCCACTGTTCCTCCATGCGGAGCTTGAGCCAGAGCGCGAGGAAGATGAGACCGAAAGCAATGAACCCGCGCACTTGGGAGACGGCAATCGCTGTGCCCAGGAAACCGGCCAGAATGCCGGTGTAGATGGGGTGACGCACCACGGCATAAGGACCGGTGGCGATCAGCTCGTGGTCTTCCTTAATGGTGACGGAGCGGCTCCAGTTTGTGCCGAGGTAGTTGCGCGCCCAGATGGCGAACCCCAGGCCGGCGACGAGGACGGCCGCTCCCAGCCAGAAGGGCAAAAGGCCAACCGGCCAGAGCTGACGATAGACCCAGCGCAGCGGGATGCGACCTATCGAGAGAAGAGCGATGGCGACCCCGAAAATGACGACGCGCAGGCTGCGCGAGGCAAGCGGCTCGATGCGCTGGGTGGTTTTGGTATGGATGGCTTTGATCTGCCAGTAGAGAAGAAACGCAATCCAGACCACAGGAAAGAAGGATTCGTAGAACCAGAGCATCGGGACCTCCGAGCACCCGAGTTGGCGGGCATGTGGATGCGACCAGACAACCTAGGTCACGCAATCAGTGAACATAAATTCGCAGCATCCACCAAATCAGAAAAAGACCAATCATTGCGATGAGAACGTGGCCGACCCATTGGCCCGGCGTTTTCGGATTGCCAAAGTTGACCACGCCGCCATCGTAGCATCCCGTGTCGAGAAAACGGACTCGGCGATCGGTGCAGGCGTTCCGTGATGGGCGGCCTTGCGGGGCTCGTTGCTTTCCCAGGTCCCAAAACCAGGGACCTGGGGCACCCACGTTCGTGCCGATTGATAGAGCGAAAACAGAATCAATCGCAGGTTCGTGCTTTCCCACCCTAGACGCAAATTGCGCGTCTAGAATGGGGCACCCAGAGTCGTGCCGATTGGGGAATTGCAGGGTGGGACTAGAGGTTGCAGTCGTGGCTGATGTTGATGCTGCAGGGGTAGGTGGCGAGATACCAGGAGCTGAGGAAGAGGACGGCGATGCCGGCGAGGGCCCAGAAGAAAAGCTGCACGGGGAGGGTGGACGTGATGGCTTGATGAGGCTGGCGGTGTGCGCGAGAAGGCCAGGAGAAGAGGAGTCCGCTGAGGAACGAGACGCAGGCGGCGAGGGCGAGGCGGAGAAGCGCGGTGGTGAGGCGATCCTGCAGGCTGGTGCCGGGGACAAAGAAGGCGCTGATGGTGACCCAGTAGAGAGTCACGATGCTGAGGAAGAAGGACGCGGCTCGGGTGAGGTCGAGAAGCATGTCAGCTCCTTCGAATGGGCTCATCGCGATTGTATGCCGGATTGGGGATGCTTCGATTCGTAAATCCGGGTGGTGGGATGTGCGGGTTCGACCTGACTTTGGTAATGCCTTTGGCTCTTCAAGGTGGACGCGGAGTACATCCCACTAGAAGAGGTCCCGATGATTGTGCTGCGCGTTGCGGGTCTTGCGATGGAGAGAACGATGGGAATTGGAAACGAATTGGGACACGAAACTGGACTCGAACCTGGATTGGAACCGGGACACTGCGAAGAGGGAAGCCGACTGTACAACCGCTATTTCGACACGAGCGTGAATTGGGCAGGAGCTGTAGCCGGCGAGCGAGTTGAAGGAGCGGAACTAGATTATGAAAATGCCAGGCGTGCCTATGTCGATCACGTGGTGGCTTGCACGAGTGCGCAGGGTACCTGTTCGCGCTCTCTTGTTTAGACAGTAAAAACTAGTGAATTAGGTTTATGCTTTCCTGCCCTAGATGCAACGCGCCTAGGATTGTGCATCCACGTTCGTGGCGATTGCAGCTTTTTGAAAAGCACATTCGCGATATCGCGGGAATGCTTCATTTCAGAACTAAAACAAGGAAAACTGAGGAAGGACGAAGCCGCCGCGCCGGGGCGCGATTACATGGCGGCGACAAAGGCGGGCAGAGCCGAGTTGGCGCTGGCCTCGAGGAGTTGAGTCATGCGCGCGGTCATCCCGGTGTACATGGATGCGGCGCGGAAGGCGTTGTAGCGAACGCTGTCACTGGCCTGGCTGACGGAGCACTGAGCGATGGTGCGCAGGCTGCAGAGGCGAATCTGCATGGCGTCGGAGCGCAGGGCCTGGAGCAGTTCGGGATCGACGGAGTCGGCATGGCGGGCTGCGAAGTCGGCCATCTGCAGCATGACGGAAGCGTTTTTGTACATGGCCCAGAGGCCGCGGGCACCCTGAATGTGCGCCCAGGTTTCGTCGGGGGTGGAGCTAAGGCCTTCCTTCCAGAGGAAGTGTTCGCTCAACTGGCGTCCGCTCCAGCCGGTCTGAAGCCGGGCAATGAGCGATTCCCAGGACTGCTTGTTGCGGCGGCCCATAGAAATTCTCAGGTAGCCGAGGTATCCGACTACGAGAGCGACTGCGACGATTTGGAGAACCGTAAGCATCAAAATTCAGACCGGGACCGAGCTAAAGAGAGCGGGCGTCCCACTTACTTCTACAAAAATAGGCGAATTCGCATTTCGGAGCAATGCTACTAAAGCGTCACAGTAAAGAGGCTTTGGTGGGTGGATCGAGCGAAAAGTGCTAGTGATGCGAATCGTAAGTAAGTTATTTAGTATCATAAATATAAAGAATGACGATTTCCTAAATTAGATTGCGATTAACGCGCGTGGGAGAGCGGGATAGCCGTGGGCAGAGCCGGTTTCGGATTTCGAAGCGAGAGCAGCGAGTGGATGCAAGATCGCCGCGGGCTCATCCGAAGGACGGATTGTTCGTCTGTAACCAATAAGAACGGAAAGAACGGCAGCGAATGCTGGCGGAGTGCTGCGCCTGTCCCGTTTTTCTTATCTGGGCCTTGGTTTTGCCTGTTTGCTTTGGATTTGGATGACTCGGCCGCTGCCGCAGCCGGTTGTTGCGGGTGAGAGTGCAAGCGGGCGCGATCCTGACGCGGCGTGTGCGCCTTGTCATCGGGCAATCTACGAGCGCTACAAGAAGACGCCAATGGCGAATGCGACCGGGGCGGCCGATGACGGGTTTATCGCGGCTGATTTTGAGCACGCAGTGTCGGGGATTCATTACCGAATCACGCACGAAGAAGGACACGTGTGGCTGAGTTATGAGCGGAATGATTTTGCTCACATGCTGAGCGGGCGGCAGGAATTGCGCTATTTTCTTGGGTCGGGAAGGCGCGGACGGACGTATTTATTCGAGCAGCAGGGGTACTGGTTTGAAGCGCCGATTAACTGGTATGCGAAGAAACAAGTGTGGGACATGGCGCCAAATTATCTTGACGCACATGAGATGCCGCTCACACTGCCCGTCGATCCAGGATGTCTGCACTGCCATGCTTCGGGAGCGGCGCCGGCGTTGCCGGATGCGCGGAATCACTATGAGAGCGAGCCGTTTGCGGAGGGCGGAATCACGTGTGCGGCGTGCCATGGCGATGCGAGCGTGCATCTGGCTTCGGGCGGCAAGGTGCACATGCTCAATATCGAGGCGCTAGTGCCGGTGCGCAGGGATTCGGTGTGCCTGAATTGCCATCTGGAGGGACAGGCTGGCGTGGACCGGTTGGGCAAGCAGATTGAGAAGTTCAAGCCGGGAGATGATCTGTTCGATTACACGCTGTTCTTTGTTTATCGAAATGAGAACGGGTCCGGGGGACGGGCGACGAGCCAGTGGGAGGCACTGCTGAAGAGCGCGTGTAAGCAGAAGTCGGGAGACAAGCTGACGTGCACGACGTGTCACGATCCGCATGGTTCGCCAGCGCCTGAGGAACGGGTGGCGTTTTACCGGCAGCGCTGCATTGGATGCCACAACGCAGCGGGATTTGTCGAGAAGCATCACCCGGAGAATCCCGACTGCACAGAATGCCACATGGCGCGGCCGCCTTCGAACGATATTGCGCATGAGCAAGTGACGGACCACTGGATCAAAAAGCGGGTCAGCCAGGAACGATTGCCGCTGGCAACGAGCGGCGATCTGATGACGGTGGGAGGGATGGCGGCGAGCGATCGGGATCTTGGATTGGCCTACGCGCAGATGGCGGTGCGCGGCGATCGGGCGGCGGGTGAGCGCGCGATGGATCTCTTGCAGAGGGCGGAGCTCAACAGTGCTGGGGCCAGGGAAGATTCCGAGCTGCATGCGCAGCTGGGATTTCTGGACCAGGTTGACGGGCGGACCGATGAGGCGATGAGGGAGTACAAGCTGGCCCTGGACGCGAATGCGGACGATGCGCTGGCGGCGGGGGACCTGGCGTTGATTGAGGCCCAGAGGCACAATGCTGGGGAGGCGATTCGGTTGTGGGGGAGCGTGTTTGCGCATGATCCTGCGCAGTTGAAGGCGGGGATGAATTTGGCGGTAACGGAATGTGTGCAAGGCGAACGGGACGCAGCGCTCGGGACGTTGGACCGGATGCTGATATTTTCTCCCGATGACGGGCAGGCGAAGAACTTTGCGGCGGAGATTCGGACTGGACGGCAGGGCTGCGGGCATCGCTAAGCGAAGGATGGGGATCGCAAGAGTTAACAAGCGCGGGATCGGGGCTGGAATGGATTGTGGGTACTAGCGGAATGTCATGCCGAAGACAGCGAGTTGAGAGGTGCGGAATGGTCTGCGGTGGGCCGGAGGGCGCCATCTGGGCGGTGGAGGGATCGACGCGATTGTAAGTGGCGAAGGCGCGGCCATGAGCCGGGACTTTTCGCGGGATGGGTCTGACAAATCAATCGTTTGGTTGAGGCGCGTTTCGTTGAAAGGATGGAGAACCGAGCGGGCGGGTGGGCAAATCGGGGGGCTGTTTCGGCTGGCCTTGAGTGATGGCTGTCACGTGAATTTGTTATATCAATTAATTCATATTTGTCAGCATATTACGCTCTCTAGCTTGGAGCTGCGACGAAGGTTGCGGGCGGAGCTTGAGATCGGGAGAGATTAAGGAAAAACGGGAAACGTTGAGTAAATCGCTTTAATTAGAGATGGTTGAGGATGCCGAAGGGGGCAGGCCGAACGCGGAAGAGTTCTTCGGAGCGGGCACCGCGGGCTCGATAAGAATGACATAACGATTTTGCCGGTACGGTTCTGAAGATTCTTGCATTTGGGCGTTGACAGGTCGACCTGAATTTGGATATGGTTTCGATTTGCCTCGGGGTCGGTCCTTTTAGCTCTCACGGAAATTCCTCATTCGAGAGCAGCGACACCGGATTCTTTAGCGAACCTGCCACTTGCGGCGGGCGAGCGTTGCTACACGACTAGCCGAATCACGCCTGCCATCCGGCAGACTCATGACAAGTTGACAGAAGAACCAAGGTAATTATTTCAGGAGACCGCATGAACAGATACTTGCGTACAGCGCTTGCGCTGGCGTTATTCGCCTGCGCTTGCTTAATCACAAATGTGCAGGCCAGTGCACAGTCGGTTTACGGATCGATTTTCGGCACTGTGACCGATTCCTCGGGCGCGGCAATTCCAAACGCCACGGTGACGGTAAAAGACGAGGCCAAGGGCACCGTCGTTACCGCAGTCTCGAACGGGTCGGGCGACTACAGCGTTCCTCACCTCATTCCCGACGTCTATGACCTAAAAGTGACGGCTAAGGGTTTCAAGATATTTGAGACCAAGGGGATTTCTGTCGAGGCCGACACATCGCCTCGCATCGATCCCGGTCTGCAAATAGGCGCTGAGAACACGACTGTCGAGGTCAACGCCGACACCGAGCCTGAGTTGAAGACGGATCGCGCGGATGTGTCGACGGTCTTCGATCAGCAGCAGGTCTCGAGCCTGCCGGTGGGCGACCAGAACTTTACCAATCTGCAATTGTTGCTACCGGGCGCCCAGCTGCTCGGCTGGTCGCATGCAGCCGATGAGAATCCCCAGGGTTCCAAGCAGATTCAGGTCGACGGCCAGGCTTTTGGCGGAACCGCGTTTGAGCTGGACGGTACCGATAACCAAGATCCGATTCTGGGCATTATTGTCATCAATCCCGCCATGGATGCGGTGACCGAAACCAAGATCACCACGCAGAACTTCGACGCCGAGTTGGGCAAGGCCGTCTCCGCAGTGGTTACTGCGCAAACGCGGTCGGGCACCAACACTTTCCACGGCAGCTTGTACGATTTCCGGACCGGCAATGCCAACTATGCCCGCGATCCTTTCAGCGTGACGCCAGGGCCTGTGAGCCTCACCAACCCAAGCGGCTTGCCTCCCGGACTGAAGAATCGCTTCGGCGGTTCGTTCGGCGGACCAGCCATCAAGGACAGGTTGTTCTTCTTCGGCAACTACGAGGCACAGCGGCAGAAGGTTGGAACCTCGGCGACTGACACTTTGCCTACCAGCACTCTGACCGAGAGCGCATTGGGCAACATAATTGGCCCAGGGTTCGACGGACACAATACCGTTGCCGGAGCAGACTTCGGCGAGTACGAGAAGCAGCTCGGTGCGGCCGGCATCATCTACGACAACACCAAGCCGTATATCGGCACAGATGGAAAGACGCACTACGAGCCCTTCCCGGATAACGTAATTCCAGCGGCACAGGTCTCTCCGCAAACGCTTGCGCTTCTGAAGCTTCTTGAGCCCTCCACAAAAGGCATCGGCCTTGGCACCGGTATCGATGGCAGCGTGAATGGCCTTGACGAAAACTACAAGCAAAGCGGAACGGGTCTGTTCAACAGCAACCAGTGGACGGAACGGGCAGACTTCACCATCAACGAGAAGATGCACGCATTTGAGCGCTTCTCGCGGTTCTGGGACACCCTCTCCGGAGCTGTCATGTTCGGTGCAGCGGGTGGTCCAGGATTCGGCATCAACAACTACGGCGGCAACTCCAACGGCGCGAACGACAGTCTGGCATCCGGCATGGATATCGCCATCAGCCCCAAGTTGCTGACCGACTTCCGCCTGGGCTACTACCGGTACAACGTCATCGACACCAAGCATGACCAGGGCACGGAGTTTGCCAATACCCTGGGCATTCCGGGCATCAATATCGGCGGCCCCATCACTTCTGGATCGCCGGGCTTCGTGCTAGACAACCTGCCGGGCGGTGGCGGTGGAACCAACGGTACGGTTTATGGTGACGGGCTGAATATCAATCGCTGCAACTGCCCGCTGACTGAGCGCGAAGACCAGTTCCAGATCGTCAACAACTGGACTAAGGTTATCGGCAATCACTCCGTCAAGGTTGGCGCGGATCTGCGGTATGGGCGCAACATCCGCGTGCCTTCCGATAACGATCGCGCGGGCCAGCTGAACTTCAAGGCCGCCTCAACAGAAGATCCCGCTGCAGCAACTCCGGCCGGTCTTGGATTAGGGTCCTTTATTTTGGGCGACGTAACCACCTTCAATCGCTACGTCTCCACTTCCACCAATGCCAAGGAGTTCCAGAAACGGACCTTTTTCTATGGTCAGGACACTTGGCGTGTAACCCGCAAGCTCCAGTTCAACCTGGGGCTCCGCTGGGAACTCTACTTCCCAGAGGCTGTCAATGGCCCAGGGAACGGCTCTCTCCTGAACCTCACCGACGGTTACCTGCACGTAGCCGGAATCGGCGGCGTTCCCTCGGATCTCGGCTGGAATATCGACAAAAAGAAGATGTTTGCACCGCGCATCGGCCTCACCTACCAGCTGGATGAGAAAACCGTTATCCGTTCCGGTTATGGGCGCAGTTTTGACACCGGCGTTTTCGGTTCAATCTTCGGGCATACCGTCACCCAGAACATCCCTGTTTTGGCCAACCAGCAAATCAACAATCAGACCGCTAACGGCGAGGCGTTCACCCTGAGCACAGGCCCCACCGCCTACGCGCCGGTGCCTGTTCCTTCGAATGGGTTGCTTCCGAACCCAGGATCGACGATCAGTTCCAGCGCCCGCGCGAACCCGCTCAACTTCCCAACCATCGACGCCTGGAACCTGGCGATCCAGCGCGCCCTGACTAACTCCACGTCGTTGACGATTGCTTACGTGGGCAATAAGGGAACGCACACATTGGGAGACGGCGACAGCAACGGCACCAATCCCAACGAGTCCTTCGTCACCCTTCCGGGTGCAAACAGCGTAACTGGCCAAACCCTTCACTATGATCCTTCGGTGCCAGCAGGTACGATCGCCGCAAACGGCGGCACTGCCACCAACAACCTTCTGCAACGTTATTTCGCAGCCAAACTGCCGGCTTGCAGCGATCCCAACTATGTCTCGCCAGGGTCGCCGTACGCCGCCGTACCCCTCCCCGCGGGTGCCTGCGGATGGACGAACAGCATCGCTTATAGGGGCGACACGGAGAACACCGAATTCGATGCTCTCCAAGTCACGCTCGCGCAGCAAATGAGGCACGGGCTCTCAGTCAATGCCAATTACCAGTGGGCTAGCGCATTCGGCGATACATCGAATCTCTGGACCTGGAGCCACGTTATACCCCACCTGCGCGACAGTCAGGTCCGCAACCAGCAACTCACGTTTTACGGAAGCTATGACCTTCCCTTCGGCAAGGGCAAGGAGTTCGTCCAAAGCGCAAACAAGGCGACCGACTTGCTGATTGGTGGGTACCAACTCGCCTGGGTCAGCACCTGGTCGGGCGGATTGCCGTTCACGGTCAACTACAACGAGAGCGGGGCCAACGTCGACGACACTCCTAATCCTGGGACAAGCGGCGGGGCCGCTCCAAACGCGACTGGGCACATGAAGACGAGCCTCAGCGGGTATGTGCCGAACGGCAAAGGCACCGGATCGCGCACGTTCTATCAGCAGCAAACGACGAACGTGGTTACCGATCCTGGGACTGGAATCTTCACGAACCCCGGACTTGATAACTACGGCAACGCAGGCCTCAATACTTATCGTGGTCCGACTTTCTTCTCGACCGACCTTGCCATCACCAAGGCATTCACGATCTGGGAGAACGTCGCCACGAAGTTCCGTATGGATGCCTTTAACGCGTTCAACCACATCACTGCGGGTAACCCCGGAGGCAACATCGAGTCGATCGGTTCCATCGGCGGTGAGGGTGGCGGCTGCGGTCAGGGCAACGATTGCGGACCGCGTCAACTTGAATTCTCCCTTCGCGTACAGTTCTAACTTCGAAGGGGAGCCGCAACAAACCTCGAGGGGAGCCGGTGGCTCCCCTCTTTCCTTTGAGCCCTCGACGCAGCGGGACGTATTCCGGCATGGATTCGTTCATGCCTGGGAAGAACCGCGCGGTTGGAGCGATTGCATTTTCAGGGACGAACTGTTTGGAAACGACGGCGGTGGAGCTGACGCGAACCTTGCGATCGGGGTTTCAAGAACAGGTGCCCGTTCGAAGGGTGGATCGAGCGTCGGCAGCGCACAGAGCGGGACACGGCGACCCTGGTCGTGCCATAAACTGCAAGATAGGTTTATTGCATGCAGCGTAGATTGAGTAGCGCATTCTTCATTGCCCTTCTGATTCCAGCGGGGGGTATTCGAGCCCAGACCCCACAAGACGCGAGCCAGTCCAACGGCGAATCAGTCTCGCCTCCCTCTTTTGAGACGGCGCAGGATCTTGCCGCACGGGGACGGCTGGACAAGGCGATGGCTCAGCTGGATGATTTGGCGAAGCAGTCGCCAGAGCCGCCGGGTGTGGAGCGGTTGCGGGGGCTCATTCTCTACCAACGAGAAGAATTTCCAGAAGCGATCGGGGCCTTCACGAAGGCCGAAGCGCAGGACCCTGCAGACGGCGAGTCGATCGAGATGCACGGTGTGAGCTTGTTCCGCATGGGCAGAACCCCGGATGCGATTCCATTTCTGGAGAGGGCCCGTGCCGCAGTGGAGAGCGCCAACATCGATCCGAATTA
>Ga0181535_10003940_pt1 | contig 16894 bp, 10 predicted proteins | sample PEATcosm2014_Bin_44_FD_119774 | JGI IMG/M metagenome (GOLD analysis project Ga0181535, IMG submission 119774) | Peatland microbial communities from MTU Mesocosm Facility, Houghton, MI, USA - PEATcosm2014_Bin17_30_metaG | ecosystem: Environmental > Terrestrial > Soil > Wetlands > Peat | place... | reverse complement strand
CCGTGGGGGGCGTTCGTGGGGAGATACACGAAAAACGGCTCCTTCCGCGCGGCACACGACTGCATCCAACGCATGGCCTCGTTGAACCAGACGTCGGTGCAGTAGCCCTCGTAGTGCTGGAACTTGCCGTTGTGGATGTACCAATCGTCGTAGTAGCTGTTGTTCCAATAGTTTTGGGCCGACGTGATGCCCCAGCCTCGGAACCAAAGCGATTCCTGAAATCCACGATCCTGGGGACGATAGGGATAATTGTCGCCAAGATGCCACTTGCCGAACAGCCCGGTGCGATAGCCGACGTCGGAAAAGAGGTGTGCGGCGAAGACGTTTGCCATGGTGGGCATGCCCTGGCGGAGCAAATCGCGTCCCGAGCAGGGCACGTACGCGCCGGTCTTCAGTGCGTCACAGCCACTCATGATCTGGGCCCGCGTCGGCGTGCAGACCGGACTGACGTGAAAATCCGTGAAACGAATACTCTCGCCATGCAGCTTGTCCAGGTTCGGCGTCTTGAGGATCGGGTTGCCGTGGCAGGAGAGGTCGCCGTAGCCCTGGTCGTCGGTCAATACGATGATGACATTCGGATGCGTTGCCCGGTCAGCTGCGGCAGCCGAAGAGGTCGGAACCTGCAACAGGGCCATCACAAGGCAAGTGGATGCAAGCATGCGCATGTAATCCATGGTAACCGTGGGCCAAGGCAGATTCCAGTTGCCCCACTGGTTCGGTGCGGCAAGAGTTTCTGGCGGCCGGCTCCCTGCTCGCCCCGGGGGGAACGGGGCGGAACGCCTCGCCAGGCGGGCCAGGACGCCTCAGGATACGAGATCGTTCATGGCATCGAGATCAGCCCGACAAGACGACCGGGGCATCAGGGAGGAGCGTGGCTTCTTGGTAGCCGTTGGCATATTAGCAGCCATTGGGCACTGGCCTGACGGCTCTGGACCGCTACTCACCGGTCATGTGGCGCAGCAACATTGTCCTGGAGCGTGCGGTTTGTTCTGCATTGGTCGCTCAGAGCCATCCTGACTGAGGCCGGAACGCGGGGATAAGCCGGTTTCGCCGCCGGTTGACAATCGTCCGACCGGCAAGTAGCGTGAGGGACTGGCTTCGTAACCCCGCTTGCCGTACGCACGCCGTCTGCCGGAAAGGGAGTCCGCTATGAAGTGCCGCCCTCTTGCTGTCGCCGGAATCGCCGTCCTTTGTTCCGGGCTGCTGCACGCTGCCGAGCCGCGGGCCTCCCGCTTGCCCAATGTCATCGTTTTTCTGACCGACGACCTGGGCTACAACGACACGGGCTGCTATGGGGCCCTTCCTTGCCACATCCGCACGCCCAACATCGACCGGCTGGCGAAGGAGGGCGTCCGTTTCACCGATGGGCATGCCGCTTCGTCGGTTTGCACTCCCAGCCGGTACTCGCTGTTGACCGGCCAATACGCGTTCCGCAATCCGCGGGGAAGCAGTATCCTTCCTGGCGACGCACCGCTGTCGATCAAGCCCGGCTCCTATACGCTGCCGGCGATGTTCCGCTCTTGCGGCTACGTCACCGGTTTTGTCGGCAAGTGGCATCTGGGCCTCGGCGCAGGCGGCCAATCCATCGCGTGGAACGGCCAGCTCAAGCCCGGTCCCGAGGAAATCGGCTTTGACGAAACCTTCTACTTCCCCGCCACCGGCGACCGCGTGCCGACCGTCTTCGTCCGCAACCACCGCGTGGTGAACCTGGATCCCAAGGACCCCATCACGATCAGCTATAAGCACCGGATCGGCAACGAGCCGACGGGCATCACCGACCCGGATCTGGCGACGGTGCTGAGGGGCCTGCAAGGCCACGGCCACCTGGATGCCATCACCAACGGCGTCACGCGGATCGGCTTCATGACGGGTGGGACTGCTGCGTTGTGGAAGGACGAAGAAATGTCCGACACTCTGACCAGCGAGGCCATCGGCTTTATCGAGCGGCACAAGGGCAGTCCGTTCTTTCTCTACTTCGCCACCCACGGCATCCATGAGCCCCGGGTGCCCGCGCCGCGATTCCGCGGCAAGAGCGGCGCCGGCGTCTATGGCGATTTCACCGAGGAAGTCGACGACGCCCTGGGCCGAGTTGCGGCCGCGGTAGATCGGCTGCGCCTGGCCAACGACACCTTGATTGTTTTCAGCTCGGATAACGGCGGATGCAGCTGGATGGGCTACGACTACGGCGCCCGCGCCAGCCTGAACGGGCACAAAGTCAACGGCGTCTTGCGCGGGGAGAAGGGCTCGATTTGGGAAGGCGGCACCCGCGAACCGTTCATCGTCCGTTGGCCCGGCCACGTGCCCGCCGGCCGGGTTTCCTCGGCGCTCGTCAGTCAGACCGACCTCCTGGCCTCGCTGGCCCGGCTCATCGGTGCCCAATTGCCTGCCGATGCGGCTCCCGACAGCATGGACGTGCTCGACGCCCTGCTCGGCAAGTCCCGGGCGGGCCGCCACGAACTGGTCGAACACCAGTGGGGAGTGACACGAAAGAACTGCGCCTTGCGCGTGGACCAGTGGAAGTGGATTGACGGCCAGCTGTACGATCTGGCCGACGACTTGTCGGAAAAGCACGATGTGGCCCGGGATCAGCCCGAGCGGGCCAAGGCCATGTCCGCGCGTCTGGCGGAACTCTACAACGCTGTGAAGACGCGGCCGTGACGGGACGGGAAGGAAGGCGACGAGAGGTCAGTTGTCCACGGCGAACGAACTCAAGGCCGTGCAATCGTTCGGCGACGAAAGACAGCGACCATGAGCGGAGCATTCCTCCGCGGACCAAGAACACCGGATGCCTCCGGCACAAGGCGAGACCTAATACCGGGAACGAGCCGGGCTCGTCGCCCTTATGAAGCCGTTCCATCGCCATGCCGGGAGCGACGAAGGCGTTTTAGTTGGGCACGAAGCGTCAAAAACTTGTTGCCCGGCGCCAAGCCTACTATAATCACGGACTCCCTTTTCCTTTTCCAAGAGACAAGAGGAAGAATCATGCTTGGTGGGATGGTCCTGCTGGTCGGCCTTTGTGTGAGCCAAGTCGCGGGCGCGGAAAGCCCGTTTAGCTTTCGGGATATCAATTCGGTGGGGCTGGAGCTGTTGGAAAACGGCAAACCGGTGTTCGTCTACAACTACGGCATGATCCTCGCATCCGGCTTTCCGGAAAGGATGCGTCGCAGCTCGTACCTGCATCCGGTTTACGCTCCGGATGGCACGCGCTTGACCGACGACTTCAATCCCGATCATCCGCATCATCGGGGAATTTCCTGGATGTGGCCGGAGGTCACGGTGGACGGCAAGCAGGGCCAAACCTGGGAGCCGGGGGGATTTCAACAGCGGTTCGTTCGCTGGCAGGCCCGCCAGGCGGGGCCGGACCGCGCGCGACTGGCGGTCGAGAACGGCTGGTATGACGGCGATCGCCGATTCGTGAGAGAGGATGTGGAAATCATCACCCATCGGGCCGCTCACCAGCAGCGGACGTTGGACTTCACGCTCCGCTTCGAGGCCCTGGACGGGCTGGTGTGGATTGTGGGGACATCGCAAGGGAAGAAGGGATTCGGCGGGTTCTGCTTCCGCTTCGCCCCGCGCGACGGCGGCAGCGCCAAAACAATCATTCGCACCGAAGCGGGCATCTCCAAGAAAGACGACGTCCGGGCCCCCCATCGCTGGGTCGAGGTCAGCGGGACCTTTCACGGGCGGCCGGCAGGCGGGCGGATCGAGGACGATCCGTCCAATCCCGGATATCCGCGCAATGGCTGGCTGACGCGACACGGCTTCGGTTTTCTCAATGTCAGCTATCCCGCCCTTACATCCCTGACGCTGGAGCCGGGCAAGCCCCTGGTGCTGAAATACCGCGTGATGCTGTTTTCGGGCGAGAGCAAGACGGCATCTATTCCGGGCCGAGCCGAGGAGCATTCGCGGTCGAAAACATCCGATGGTCCTGCTCCCCAGACGAACCAGGCTCCCTTGACCTTGCCGTCGGAGAAACGGCCGCGGTGGTTGCGAGAAAACGGGATTGTGATGGCTGGCGATTGGGAACCGCTCGTTTTTCGCGTCCGCCGCGACGGGGGCAAGGATTACATCCCGACGGCCCAGCAGCGCGCCGCCTATGAACGCGAGCACGCTCCCGAAATGGTGGCGCGCCTGAAGGCCCTGGGGGTCAACTTCGTGATGATGCATTGCTACAAAGGCACCGGTTTGGAGGCGGAGCGCGAGAGCATGGCCGACGCCGTCCGCTTCGCTAGGCTTTGCCACGCCAGCGGGCTGCATGTCGGCGCGTATGTCGACAGCGGAACCATCTTCTGGGAATTCTTCTTCAAGGAAAAGCCTTCCGCCAGTGCTTGGGAGATTCTGAATTCGTGCGGCCAGCCGCCGACATATGGGAGTCAACTCTATCGCTACTGGTGGGACCGCAACAATCCCGAGGCAGTTGCCTACCACCGGCAAGTCGTCCGTTTCGCCGTCAAGGACATGGGCGCCGACCTACTCCACTTCGACAATTACGTCACTGGGCCGGGCACCGAGCGGAATTCGGTGCAGCGTTTTCGCCGCTATCTGGCCGGCGAGTTTTCCCCTAAGGCGCTCACCCAGATGGGCGCAACGCCACTCGACGCGGTGCAGCCGCTGCGTGGTGGGACGCCGAAGCTGCGCCATGCCTGGATCGATTTTCATGCCCAGTCGCTGGCCGATTCGTACCACCAGATGAGCGCCTACGCTCGGTCGCTTCGCCCGGATGTGCTGGTGTGCTGTAATCCCGGCGGGCCTCGCCACGTCAAGCCGTCCATCGATCTGGGGCGGCTGCTCGAAGGGGGCGAGGCATTCTGGGACGAAGGCCCGGCCCCCGGCTACCGCGATGGCATGCTGGTCACCCGGATCCCGACCTACAAAGTTGCCCGTTGCTTGCAGAACCTGGCTTTCGCCTACTGCTGCACGCCGTTGGCCATGGCGGAATCGATGGCCTTTAACCCCGACTGCCTCGGCTGCATCTGCTGGTTTGAATATGGCCAAATGACAGCCATGCCCGGCTCCAAGAACGCGGTTTCTCCGTTACTAAGGCCATACGTCCGGTTCTTTCACGAGCGGCGCAACTTGCTGGCCGACGCCGAGCCCGTCACCGACATGGCGGTGCTTCACAGTTTCCCATCACGGGCGTTTGCCGGCGCGGAGCACGCAGCGCTGACGAACCGGGCAGAAGACTTCTTGATCGGCAACCGGGTGGGCTTTCAAATCGTCTTTGAGCACCAGTTGAGCGCTTTGAGGGGCTGTCGGGCGCTGCTGTTGGCCGGCTGCGTGGCAATGGGAGACCACGAGGTCGCGGCAATCCGCCGCTTCGTTGCGGCGGGCGGCCGGTTATGCGTGATCGGGCCGTTGGCTACGCACGACCAGTGGATGCAGCCGCGCCCGAAGCCTGCGCTCGCCGACCTGCCGGACGCGGCTGTTGTTCGGGTAGAGCAACAGGGCGATTGGCTGACGGCGATCCGCCGCGCCTGTGGAGGCGACTTCTCGATGCGCGTTTCGAAAAAGACGAACGCCCACAGCGACGAAGGGCTGTGTGCGGAACTAACGGAGCAGCCCAGCCGGCGGCTAGTTCATCTGGTCAACTACCGATCGGACGCGACACCCCACCAAATCGAAGTCGCGGTGCGTGTGCCAGCCGGCCGGCGTGCTAAGAGCGTGACGCTCGCCAGCCCGGATCGTCTCCATGATCTTCCTCTGGCTTTGAATCAGGAAGGTGGCGTCGTCCGCTTTACGGTGCCCGATGTCAGAACCTATGAGATCGCGATCATCCATTACTAATCGTGAATTGCCTGGCCCAACAGGAGAAGAAATGCACGGGGGCAGCTGTCGCGGTCTCTGCGGAATAAATGTGAGTCCGCATTTCCCAGATAAAGAGTGGTTTCGAGCAATTTGGGGCGAAAGCTCCGTTGACCGGCAGAACGGCACCGTCTGGTGGCCCATCAAAGCAACCCATTTTGACACAGTGACCGACGCCATTACAATGAGGAGATGAAGCGACCGAGGGGCCGATCGCTGCGTGCTTGACTATCTACCTGTGAGAGAATACTGCCGACAAAAGGAACTACAAGTTGCAATGTTGTTACTCTTGCTTCGCTACTCGTAGCTCCGTGAGCCAGATGTGGTCTGGTTCTCCGCATCTGCAAATGATCCCGCCGGACTCGCGGCTGAAAGGACCGCAACAACGCGGTGCCTAACCATGATGCATTTACCCGCCGACCGCCGCAGGAGAAGATCCATGATGAAAAACATCTGTCTGGCAGAGCTACTCGTGATTGGCCTTTGGGACTGCGGCGGGGCATCGACGTCATCGCTCGCAGCGGCCGCGGGACAACCTTCGCTCAGAACACGGTACGGGGACTTGCTGGCCTTATTTCCCGAAGATCGCCAGGGCTTCGGCCTGGATCCCCTTCAGAACCTCGACGGACAGCCCCTCATTACGGACCATCAGCCGATGACCTACGGGTTTGTCTTGTCGGCCGAGGCCCGACATTTCCGCTTCGATCGCAATGCGGAGAGCGGTCGCCGCGTGCGGAAAGCCGTCCGTTGGCTGATCGACAACCGCGACCTCGACGGCGACGGGAAGCCGGGCTGGGGCCTGCCGCAGGCTTGGCCCGCCTGGGGCCATGCGCCCAACCCCCATAACCAACCGTATACGATCACCACGGCCATTGTGCTGGGCGGCATGCTGGACGCGCTGGCCATCCGCGACTTTTGGTCTACCGCCGAGCGCGACGAGATGTTGGATCTCATGGTACAGGTGGCCCGGCGCTGGTGCCGGGAACTCTGGACGGAGGGCTACGGCGGCGGCTATTTCTGGTACAGCCCGTCGCCCGTGGACGACATCTTCGGCGTCAACGCGCCCACGATGTTCCTGGGCAGCCTGGCCCGACTGCTGCGCGACTATGGCGGCCGATTTACCGACGCCGATCGGGAACTCGTCCGGCACCGCTGCGACGCGGTGGCCAGGGCCGTCGTCCATACAGTGCAGTTGCACGACGGGCAGCCGTTCTGGCTCTACGCGCCGCTGCCGAACAAACTGAACCACCAGCATTTCGAGGGTCTCATGCACCACGTCTATACGCTGTGGGGCATCGAGGGATATCGTGATGCCGGCGGCAAAGTGCCCTTGCCCTGGACACGTGAGCAGGCCCTGCGATCGTTGGATCATTTCTGGAAGGACGGGGGTGTCACAGAGATGGATCAAGACCCGCCGGACAACAAGAAGTCCGATGCCAAACCCGCTCGCCTCTGCGGTGCCGGCATGTTACTCTTGGGCTACGCCGCGTGGGGCGATCCGCGGCGGGGCGTCGAAGTCGTCCGGTGGATCGACAAACAATGCGGCCCCTGGCCCCAACTCCGCCATTCGCCGATCGGCAAGCCTGACACAGTCATGCTCCGCGAGTGTTCGCACGTACTGGTGGGATTGGCCTGGCTGGCTTATGATCTTGATAAGTTGCCGGCGGCAAATCGGTAAGCGAAGGATTGGGAGGGCGAAGTCGTAATAGCATTTTTGGGCAAAGGCACTCCAGCAATAAATGGCGGAGTACCGCATTTCCCGTTGAAGCCGTTGGCCGAGATGATTGAGATACTGCGCTGTTTCGAAGATAGGAACATGTGCAGAAGGCGGCTGCTCGTGGAGCATTTTGGAAAGAGTCTGTTATGTGTGGCGCTGCTGGCGTGCTGGGGCGTGACCGGAGCAGCGCAAGATGCCCCGGCGCCGCAGGATCCCGCCGCACAGCCATTCCATATCCGTCCGCGCTACTATCGCTGGTATGTGAATCCGGGCCAGGAGTGGATCGAAAAGAATCTCGGCTACGCCTTCCTGGACTGGAAGGTCCCGCGGCAGCAGGCGGCGCTGGTCCTGGTTGACGTCTGGGACCGACATTACATCAAGGAGCCGAAGGCTCGGGCGGAGAAGATCATCCAGGAGAAGATTCGCCCGCTGCTGGCCGCTTGGCGGCGCGGCGGCCTGGAGGTGATCCACGCGCCGGCGCCCCCGCAGGCCACGTCGGAGCCAGGGTGGATCGGCCGAGGCGAAAAGCGGGACGCAGCGCGGACCGGTCCTCAAGCCGATGCGCCCTGGCCGCCGCCGGAATTCCGTAACAAAACCGGGCCGTACCGGCAGTTCGCCCGGCCCGTCGAACCGATGGAACCAGAGCGACTCAAGCGGGTCAAAGGCTTATGTATCCATCCCGCCGTGCGCCCCCTGCCGGGCGAGGCGGTCATCGCCACCGGCGATGAGCTGCACCGCTACTGCCGCGAGAAGGGCATCCTCTTCCTTTTCTATGTGGGCTTCAACACCAACGCCTGCATCCTGCTGCGCGATTACGGCACGATCGAAATAGGCAATCGTGGCTACGAAGTCGTCCTCGTCCGCGATTGCACCACGGGCATGGAGTCGTTTGAAACCGCTGATCAGTTGTGGCAGACAAGGTGTGCCATCCAGTTCCTGGAGATGTTCGGCAAATACTCGATCACCTCCGACGAACTGATCCATGCGCTGGACGGCGGGGGCGCACGGTAGGGAACACGGCGAGCAAGCTCGCCGGCTAAAACAGCACCCTGGCAAAACGCCATAATCCGTTACTGCGATCGGGTTCCCGGGGCATTGCAAGTTGGGAATCGCGGTGTATGCTGGGGGAAAGCGAAGGTCCAGCCCACGAATCGCCTCAACCAGGTTCACGCAAAGAACCCCCGCCGGAGGCCAACTCATGTCTAACAGGATGAGCTTTCTTTCTGTTGACGCGACTCTCTTGCTGCTGGCCCCACTATCAGCGCTATGGCCGCGCGTTTCTGGTAAACGGTGGGTGTCAGGACCGGTACCGACCAACAACAGGCTTTCTTAAATGTGGAGGTGCATCATGCGCGGCGGCATCCTCGTGAGTGGTGTACTTTGGGCTTTCGTCATCCCCGGTACCATGGCGGGCGCGGAACCGGTGCTGCACGGCATCCCCTACAAGCCCGATCCGCCGCCGGCGATCGACGGCCGGTTGGACGAGTGGCAAAACGTCCCCAACGCGTACACCATCCAGACCCGAGAACAAGTTGCCCACGGCGAAAAGGCTTGGAAGTCGGCCCAGGACCTCAGTGCCAAGGTCTGGCTGGCATGGCGTGGCGAATATCTGTACGTGGCGGCAGACGTGACCGACGATCGCCACGTGCAGAAGGAACGCGGCAGGGACATGTGGCGCGGCGATCATGTGGAACTCTACCTGGATGCCACGCCCGACACGGAGCCGCAGCGGACCGCCTGGGGACAGGGGCAGATCTGCGTCGGATTCAGCCCGGGAAACCTGCAGCGCACGGGCGATCCCTTAACCGACATTCCGCCCGAGGCCGCCGTGTTCACTCCCGAGGGCGGCTCGGTCGAGGGCGTGCTCGTGGCGGCACAGAAAACGGAGAAGGGCTACGTGCTGGAGGCGGCCGTACCCTGGGTGCTTGTGGCACGCCTGGCCAAGGTTCCGGAGCTGAAGCCCGCGATCGGCATGTCGCTCAATTTCGAGGTGGGCATCTCCGACACCGACGGCCCGGAGTCCGCTCAGGAAAAGCTGATGACCATTCTCACCACCCCCTGGAACCATGTGCGTGATCGGCTCATGGCCGCGGCCCTGGCGCCTTCGGACGGCAAGGCGCCCGCCGTGGTTCGCGGCATGGACGTGGCCAAAAGGGCGACAATCGCGATGAAACAGAAGCAGCAGCTTCGCTTCCAAACGCCGCTGCCCCCGAAAGGCAAGGAGGCCATCCTGGTGCTTAAGGCTCGGCTGGACACGCCTCAACCGGCCGGATGGAACGGTGCCATGCGATTGCTGTTGAACGGCCAAAAGGTCGATCCCGGGCGGCTCATGAACCGGCAGCGGGCCGAAACTTGCGCGAGCGGCCAAACGATGAATGCTTCGGCGCAAGACGTCTTCAATGTCTGTTACGCCCCCGACTTCCACGCGATCGAGAGGAGTTCCCAGTATGCCTTGCGGAACGGCGCCAAACCCTGTCTTTTCGAGTTGCGGGTAACCGATTTGCTGCGTGCGGGCGACAACACGCTGGTCATCGAGAACACCGTCAGGCCAGAAATCAATCGCACGCTGGTGGTGGCCGACATCCGTTTGGAGACCCGCACGCCGGTCAGACCCAAAGTGAAACGGCCGGCGCCGACCGGCCCGCTGGCGGCGGTCGTGCCGGAGCGCGAGCATAAGGTTCCCTATCGGCTCGCGCGTCTGCCCAAGGCTGCCTTGGAGCTGTCGCTAGGGAGCGAAACGTTCCGCATCCAGTCGGAATTCTCCACGCCGCGGCCGGCGTGGGTGAAGGGCTCCAACCGCTACTTCGACCATCAGCGGAAGATCGAGTCGCGGGATGATGCGATCGTCGTACGCGACACGTTCACCAACCTGACCCAGGAGAATCTGCCGCTGATGCAGCGACATCGCGTGCGCATGCCCGGGCTCAAAAAGGTCTGGCTGGCCGGACTGTCGCCGGCAGGACGGGGCAGTTCGTCGTCCGCTCCGGGCAATCCCACGACGTACGGCGCCACCGCGCAGGCCGGCGTCGGATTGATCGCCATCGACGACGTCTCGCAGGTCCACGCGAGCAACTTCAGCGGCGAAGACTTTGTCGGTCTGGCCGATAACCAATGCGTGCTGAAGCCCGGCGCCAAGCACACCGCCGAGTGGGCGATTCTGCCTACGGTGCGGCCGGATTACTGGGCGATGGTCAACGCCGTGCGGCGGCTGCGCGACGTCAACTTCAAGCTGGACGGCTCGTTCGCCTTCCTGCGGGCGGATCCCCGGCAAGTCATTGCCCACTGGAGCGACCGGCAGTTCGTCGATTTCATCCGCTTCAAGGACGCCCGTTTCATCAACGACACTTATGAATGGCCCAGCTACAAAGGCCGCTGGCCCCACGGCACGGCCTGGCAGACAATCGACTGGTCCTACCTCCGCGGCCAGATGGCCCGGCTGCGGACGCTGGCCCCCGCCACGAAGCATCTGCTGTACTTCCACTGCTTTCTGGACGTCCTGGACGAAGCGCCCGAGAAGTACGCCGACGCCCGACTGTTGCGCGTCGACGGCACGCAGACCGATTACGGCCAGTTCTACAACCGCATTTTCGTCCCCACGACGACCAACCGCTTCGGCCGCGACATCGCCAAGAATGTCGATATGATCCTCGCGCCGCTGCCGCAGGGCTTCGGCTGCGACGGCGTGTACTGGGACGAGTTCGAGTACAGCCGGTACCAGTACCATTACGACGATTTCAGCCGTCCGACGGGCTTGCCCTGGGATGGCGTGAGCGCCGACATCGATCCGCAGAGCATGAAGATCAGCCGGCTGAAAAGCTCGGTGACGCTCATCTCGCAGCCCTTCCGCCTGGCGCTAGCCAAGCGGATCATGCAGCACAACATATTGATCGGCAATGGTCAACCGCACACACAGACCATGACCAAGCTGCATTTTCCCCGCTTCGTGGAGACGGGCAGTATCTCGAACTGCGCACTGGCGGGTCTCTACTCGCCCATCGCCTTAGGCGATAATCTGACCGAGCGGAGCGAAGTGGACGCGTACCACATGATGCTCCGGGCGTTGGACTTCGGCTGCGTCTATTACTGGTACGACGACCTTACCGTGATCCCCACGCACGTGCAACTGACGCACTACATGTTCCCCATCACGCCCGTGGAACTCCACGAGGGCTACATCGTCGGCCAGGAGCGGATCATTACCAACCGCAGCGGGCTATTCGGTTGGGGCGACAGCTCCCGGCACGAGGTGTACGTGTTCGACGACCGGGGGCGCGAGGTGCCGAGTTTCAAGGCCGCCACGGTGGTCCGCGACGGCATGACGCTGACCGAACTCCGCCTGCCCGAGGATTACAGCGCGGCAATTGTGCGGCGGTGATCGCGATCGCCGAAGCAAACCTCCTCCTCAAGGTTGGTCACCGCTGCGGGCTGGCCCGAGGCCGTCCGATCAATAACCACCGGCTCTAGCGGTGGTCACTGGCTGGCGGACGGCTTCGCCAAGGAACCGATGTCGATGTTCGGGATCCGGACCGCCTGCGCCTCCTGACCCGACGGTCCGTCCACGGCGGCAGATACCCATCCTACTCCATCCCCTTCCCCCGAACCGCAGAACTCCGCGCTTTCACCCTGCCGCCCTGTAGACCGTCCGCCCGCCGACCTTCAGTAGCACGACCTGCCCCGTGGTCACCAGCGCCCGTAGCAAGTCGTCCAGGATTCGGGGAGGGAGTCGGAGGATTCGGGCTAGGTCGTCCCTCGACACGCCCGTGGCGGACCGGGCGACGAGCGTCGCCAGCCTCTCGGCGGCGACGGCTTCCCGGTCGCGGTTCACCAGCCAGTCGTGGAAGGGTTGCACGGGATATTTATGACGTCGGCGGTCGATTCTGTGTCCCCGTCGCTATGATAGTTCATGACGCGCCGCTACCTCGCCTTCGATGTGGAAACGGCAGAGATCCCCACTGGGCACTGGAGAACCATCGCGTCGCCGATGCCACGTCGACCTCTTCCGAACGTCACAGGTTCACGGTGATCCATTGGGGATCGGACGCCGCCGACATCCAGCGGGTCCACACGCCACCGACCGACGCCCCACCGGCACGGCAGCCGGTGGGGACGTCTATTCTTCAACAATACGGCCCGGCCAGACCTAGCTCGTGGTAGCAACTACGAAGCAAGCATCAGCTGTTATTGTTATTCTGACTGAAGTCCTGGGTGATATAGACCTCGTAGTACATCGACACGTCCAGCGCTGTGACCGCCTGGGCAAGCGTGTTCTCCTTGATCAATGGACATGAGGGAACGGTGGAGGACTTCATTGTCAAATCGGCCATGCTCCAAGACCAGGTGGCTATCATCTGCTCGAATCAAGCCCGTGGGGCCGGGACAATGATTGGGGGGTGGCCGCCCCGCATCCTTGCCTCCTGCCCGGAGCCGAAGGAAGACTACATTACCGGCGTGATCAACCTGCAAAAGGTGCGACAGGCCCGGCAGCACAGTCGGAACCTTCAGCAGCGGCGGCCTGAGCTTTACGGTGAACTCGTCAAACCCGTGTCCTACGACATCTTCACTGCCGCTCCGCTTCTGGAAGCAAGCGACGAGGGAGAGGAAGGCGAGCCGACACGATGAATGATTCCAGCAGGCAAGGTATCTGCATCTGTGAGTTTCAGCCGCTAGACAAGGAAGCGTTCCGGCGGCTGAACCAGGCATGGATTACTCGATACGTCTCTTCATGGAAGAAAAAGACTGCCAGTTATTCGATGACCCAGAAGAGCAGATCATCGCCAACGGCAGCGTGCTTGTCATCGCCGAACCGGCCTGGGTGGTATTCTATGGCGAATCGAGCTTGCCAGCCAGCCGTACAATCAGTTCCCGTATCTCGCCGACGTGTGCAGAGGAAGCCCTGCCGGGACCGAGATAGAGAGCTTCCACTTCCGCCGGCAGTGGGAACTGCGCGGCCATCTTCTGATAGACCTCCCGGATTCGCGGCGAATCGAGGAAGGACCACCATCCTTCCAGCAACGCTCCCGATACCGCGTACGGGCCGTAGCCGTTGTTCTTGCCGATACCTTTGTACTCCCAGCGGTACACGCCGTTGCGGCCGTCCATGAAGTTAGTCATGCGGTAGCCGGGAAATTCCGGGCTCGGCGGCACGAGCACCTTTTCGTAAAACTGCTTCTCCAGACCGCGTTTCAAACTTTCGTAGTAGCGGCGATCGGTCGACCCGCGGGGGTACGCCTGGGCAAAGCTCGTCAGCCACATCGGCATGCGGTGGCTATGCGACGAATCCTCCGCAACGTCGGGCACTTTGCGGGGCTGGAGTCTGGGGGCCAATGCCGGATTGCCGGCATAGACAAAGTCGGGGTGATCGGCCCACACGCCGGGCTGGAACACCCATCTCCCTTGGTTATCGTACACGACGCGCCGCTGGAAGACCTCCTTCGCCACGGCCAATACATCGTCAATCAATTCGGTTTCGGCTTTGGCGCGTTTTCGGCCCGTGACCAACTCGTTGTGACGCAACTCCGCTGCCAGGGCCAGCAAGAACAAGTCCCGATCGTCAATGGCGCGGTAGTAGCTCCGCGGAGCGGAATCGACTTGCAGTCGCCATAGCACGCTGTCGCGTATCCCCGTAAACTTCTTCCCGTTCCACTTGGGCCAAGGTTGGTCTTTCCAAAGCCTGCCCACCTCTTCCATGAGGAGATTCTCTAGCCCGGCGGGAATCAAGTCCACCCGGCCTGCCTGGTTGGCCAGCACCAGGAACCGACTGCACAGGTACAGATACTGCTCGCGCACCAGCACATTATCCACAAAGTTTGTCTTTCCGTCTTCCATGAATCGCGTGAAGTGCTCGCCCATTTCTTTCTGCCATTGGGTTTCTCCCTTCTGGAACGCCGCATGAAGGGGAACCATGAGCGAGTGCCCCGCGTAGTAAGCCGCGTAGGTCCGCCAGAGGTCCTTTCGCAAGTACGGCGTAACGGCCTGACGCCAGAGTTGTCGGTCGCGCTTGTCGATTTGCCTTGCAGCCGCTTGTGGCAGCGTTGCAGCAACGACCGACGGCGGCCACAGAATACTGATTGCCGTAAGAAGGCCAAAGATGCTAATCCGGATTGTCAGGTTCATTTCCTCCGGCATTTGCGATTTGAATCGGGATACACCTGATCCTTCATCGGCGTTCGCCAGCACGAGTTGGGCACATTGCTTGATGCTGAGACGCCTTGCGACCCTTTATGTCTCCGACTGCCTCTGGCTGGAGCGACCAGTGGCCGGGTGGGACTTATAGCCACAAGAAACCAACACCTTTCTACGACGCACTGAATGATCCGGGTTAACGCCCAACGGTGGGTTCTTCGAGAACAGCCACCTCGTTCCAATCATCTACAACCACCTTGACCTGCCAGCCGTCGCCCTGACGTTGCATCTTGAAGCCGTGGGGCACTTCCCGGCCCTTGAGGTCAAAGCGATGGCAAGCGGGGGCCTCCTTATTTGGCCACCGATAGGTTCCCGATATACAGGCAATCGTCCGCTCCTGGCCCACCAGCCAACCGGAGTGCAGTTCCATGGGCGTGAAGGGGAACATGTGGTTCACCGGTCCGTAATCTCCCGCCCCCGGTCCCTTATCAGGGATATAGCAGGTGTAATAGTAGTACAGCACGCCGTTGCGCAAGGCGGTGATCACCGCCTTGGTAATCAGTTCGGCCCAGTGCTCTTCACCCCTTTTGCCCCACCGAACCGGGCGCAGCCCCAGAATAATCGGGCTGGCTAAGTGTCCTTTGACTTGGTAACGGCACGTGGGCGGTTTGCCCTTCAAGAAGGTCAACGGATCGAAGTCGTCGTTCTCCATCTCGGCGAAGCGGAACGCCGGTAGGCTCTGGGTTTCGCGGACGCACGGGAAGCTGTTGACGACCACTTTGCCGCCCTTGCGAAGAATGTATTTGAGCACCTCCGCCCGGGCAGTCGCCCCGACCAACCCGCAGTCCGTATATCTTCGCACTAGCTGGCCGGTCTTCTCGTCGATATCCACGGTGTGGCCGTCCCACTTGTCCATAGTCCGGCGGTCCCACCTCTCCATTGCCACCCAACCCATTGAAAACTGATCGATGTAGATCCCGTTGCAGCCAACCTGATCCATGAGGAAATCGATCTGCTCAAAATACATCTTGTATCGATAATTGCCTTCGACAAGGTAGAGCATCAGGTTAATGAAAGGCTCTTTCGCGTAGTAGGTGTCGACAAGCATTCGCCCGTCGGCCGTTCGCAGCACTGAACCAGCGTAAGGATTGCTCTCCAGAATGGCCGTCTGTTCCTTGGTCAGCGTCAGGCCGTACTTGCCGCCTCGGTGCCCCTCGCTGACCGGCAAGACCTGCCCACCGTCCACGGCTCGTTTATCGACCGCCACGAGGTTGTTCTCCAGCTTGCCCAGCACGATCAGCTTCGGGTCGTCCTTGCGGAGCTTCGTGACCCGCGGGCCCCACTGGGCCCTGTATTGCTCGCGGGTGATCCCCGCGCCCGTGTTGTAATCGATCCACGGGCCGATGTTTATGATGCGCGTCTTCCGCTTTTTCTCCAGCTTGTCGAAAGCAAACGGCCCGAGAACCGTGAAGTTCACTTTCCAATCCCGCCGAACCTCGTTAATGAAGGCCCAGTAATCCCGGTGCGGTCGGGGATAGATGGTCCACTCGAACTTATAAGCCTTGTGGCCGTCGAGCCCGAAATGGCCGACCGTCAGATCGAAAACGTTAGTGCGTCGGGAAAGGACCAATTGAAGGCGGTGGACATTGTCCTCGGCGACAATTCCCAGACTGCTGTACCCTTGGGCGACAAATGCAGTAGGATTCTCCGCCGTGCCGGTCACCGGTGCGTACTGATTCTCTCGGCCGCCGAGGAAATAGGTCCCCGGTCGGGGGAAACCGGAGATCGCCAGACTGTTGCAGATCCGCACGCCAATGGGGGAGGCCGTTTTGTTCGTGAACTGATCGGCAACCCGCAGCTTGCCCTTATGCAGTGACAAGGTCCGGACGACCTGATAGTGCTGCGACTGGCCCTCGATGCGGATGGTCTTTTCGTCAACTTTGCGGATGCAGGGTTTCCAACCGTTCTCGCCGGCCAGCATATCGGGATCGAAGCGATTACACCCGATGGTTGGCCCCGGGCAGGAGAACGAGGACGCGATGAAATACCGATCTCCCTTCATATCGATGCGAATTCCGGCCGATTCCGTGACGATCGCGGCAAACCCATCGGCGGCGATTCGCGCTTTCTCTTTCTCGCCCTGGTATTGGATCAGACTGGCCTTCTGGTGCCGTTTGACGAGGTCCTCCGAGAGATAACCGACGCAAAGCCCTTTGATGGTCATGTGATCGAGCTTGGCCCCAGCTCCCAAGT
>Ga0181535_10003939_pt1 | contig 16895 bp, 17 predicted proteins | sample PEATcosm2014_Bin_44_FD_119774 | JGI IMG/M metagenome (GOLD analysis project Ga0181535, IMG submission 119774) | Peatland microbial communities from MTU Mesocosm Facility, Houghton, MI, USA - PEATcosm2014_Bin17_30_metaG | ecosystem: Environmental > Terrestrial > Soil > Wetlands > Peat | place... | reverse complement strand
TGCGATGACACGTTTCCAGGGCGGTGAGCGCGGATGCACCGGCCAGCAGTTCGAGAATGCCACGCCTGGAAATTGTTATTACTTGCCTGCCGGGGCCGCCTTCTTGTGCTCCACGAAGATGTGTGCTTGATGACAGCTCACACACGTCTTGTCTTTCATGAATGGATCAGACTTCAGTTGTGCCACCTGATCGGTGTGACAGGTTTCGCATGTGCTTAAGGCCGGCGTGCCCGCGAAGTCCTTCGCTGTTGTCTCGCCATGACACACGGTGCATTCGACACCGTTGTCGGCATGCGGGCTGGCTTTCCATTGGTCATAGATCACCTTGTGGCAGGTGGCACAAGTATCCCCGGCTGGAATCAGCCGATGGTAAATATGCTTGGCTTGATCCTGCTGAGCAGTGGCAGGGTGGACGGCAACGGCCAAAACGAGAAAACCCAACAGGGTGAGACCGAACATGCGCGCACAGAAACTATTCACGGGCAGATCTCCTGAGTAGATGTTGGAGTATCGAACTGGCGATGGCTGCCGAGCAGTGATGCCAATCACGTCTCAACGGAATGCGATCTGCGCACTGGCCGCGAGATCTTTTGCCAAAGGAATGGTCACAACCTCGCTTTATACCGCTGTCTGTCGCTGCGGTCGTGCAGATTCACGCGCTAGGATGCGCCTTTTCGCTACCGCCTCGGCCGAGCTCCTAAACACGATCTGGATGAGCGATTCGCCTTCCTCCAACCGAAGATAGCTCAGTTGAGAGATATGCGCTCCAATAACAAGACCTAGTGCGACTTGACAGATTCACCAGCCCTATGTAGAGTTTCGTGTATGGGTAATGATTCACCACGTCTCTCAGGTCCGACTCTCCAAGTGCTCGGGCAATTTCTCGATGCCCCTTTGACGGGGCTGTCGGGGGCGGACATCGCCAAGCAGACGAGACTGGCTTCGGGCACTTTGTATCCGATTCTCATGCGCCTTGAATCTGCAAAGTGGCTCAAAAGCAAGTGGGAAAAGATAGACCCCTCCGAAGCGGGCAGACCGCGCAAACGCATTTACGAAATGACCCCTTTGGGAGCGTCGCAGAGCCGAGCGGCATTCGCTTCGCTCATTCCCGCCAGCGGGAGGCTCCAATGGCAATCTTGACTGTAGTCGGGGCGCTCGCCCTATCGGTTTTCGGAAAGCTGGTTGCGGATGAGGTTAAGGCGTGGCGTCCGCAGATTTGCGATGCGATGATCAAATGCGCAGCATCCCAGCTACTTCCGTTTCAACGCAAGCGGTATATCGAACAGTGGCGTTGTGACCTAGAAGAAATTCCCGGTGATCTTTTCAAACTCTATTTTGCGGTCGACCTAATCCGGGGAACATGGCTTGCTCGCGTATCGCCGAGCGCAAGCCAGGCCATGCTGTCTGCCATTGAAAACTCAGAGGAAGTCGCTGTCCAATGGTTCGTCTTTCTTGAAGTAGCCTGTTGGCGTGAAAGAGTGAGATTGATCATAGAAGATAGGTGCTGCCCAGACGTCGCGTGCCCCACGTCCGTTGCCTATCGCAAATGGTATGAGAAGATTCTTGTTTCTTTCGTAGAATCTGCCGAAAACTTATTCAACGAGCAGAAGAAGCTGTCGTGCGGAAGGCTTTCGGACAGAATGATCGCAGGAAGAATGCTCCAACGTGTTATCGAAAACAACACTGAGAAAATCAGCAACTACAAACCCGACGCCAACAATTTGAAAATTCCATAGAACGAAGGACAACTCACCTCACGATTCAATTCAGAATCGTTCGAGGCAGGTGGCACACTCACCGATCCAGCCACCCGCTTGAGCTTTGCGAATCGGGAAGTCTGTGCCCCATTCATCGCGATAAAGCCGCGATGAACGGGGCACAGTTCCTGATACCGCTAATGAGTGGGCCACCTGCCCCTTTGGAAGAAGACCCGATTTCAAGTCCCAGCCGTCACTTCTCAAGAATGCCGACGGCGCGACCGCATTGATAAGGGATGTCGTGAGAAAGACCATCTACCAGGCCTTCTTAGAGCCTCAACTGGTGGGGGATCTTCATAATGTCTGAACAGGCTCGGCGGATGCCGGGTGCCCAGGCCTCGATTCTGAGACCCGGGATCGTACGAACTCCTCCCAGCCGCGGAGGCCTCCAGGCAATCGTCCCTATTTTGGGGTCATACGCCTGCTATTCTCAAACGATCCAACCGGTCGGGAAGTTACAATTCCTTCGCACGTCGCCGTCAAAGATTGCCTGCATGGCCCGGGTCGTGTGTACCGATGGAGACTCCGATGAAGAGATTCACTGCGGCATTATGCGCCCTGAGCATCGCAATGTTTTTCCCCTCCGCGCTTTATCCACAACAAGCGACCGAACGCCCTGAATTTCGCGTTGAGATCCAGCCCGCTGGGAATAGAGGTCCTAACTGCACCGTGACAAATCTTAGTGGCAAACCGGTGTGGGCTCTGGTTTTGGAAATCTCTTCTTCCTCGCAACCGGCAAGAAAAGCGAAAAAGGTCTGGGACATGCTCTTAGAAAGCCACCCTCCCATCGAACCAGGTGCCAGCATTGCGCGGCCGGTCTATGAGTTTGCCTTCAGTCCTTTGCCCGACCGTATCAAAGTGATCGCAGCAGTCTGGACCGACGGCGAGACTTTTGGCGCGCCCGCATCGGTCAACTTAATCCTCAACAATCGCGCCCTGCGCGGCGCCCAATACGAAGATGCAGCCGCCATTTTGCAGCAGGGTCTGAGCCAGAATTGGACTCGAGACCAGTATGAACAAGCTTTTCGCGATAAGCCAGATACCGGCGCCGTCTACACCGTCCGCACCGCGCTTTCCGCAACCCTGCAAACCGCTCGGACGCCCCAAGATTTCACCCATACCATGCAATTCCTGCTGACGAATTTTCAGCAGTTATCGCAACAGCTTCGTAAAGTGAAACCGATCTAGGCACGGATCGCAGATATAGTTGACCGTGGCAGTTGGCCCACTCACCGATCCAGCTACCCGCTGGAGCCGCGCCGCCGACCCCGTTCTTCTCGGCCTAAAAACGCCGCCGTGCCTTGCAGATCATTTCCCCGATCAGGGACATACTGGACTAAGTTCCGCTCCGGGCTGGCACGCCGATCCCGACTATCTCTGGCCGCGGTCGAATGCCCTGCACCGCCATCTGGGGCAATCCTCTAAGTCCTTTCCCCAAACGACTCTGTGCGTAAGTTCAATACCTGAGCTACTTTGCAGCGGAACGCCATCCTCTAAGCTCTTCACGATCAGGACTTTGTGACCAGAGTCCGGGGGGGAGGGCATCCCTCCTCCGCCCGTGCGAGGATGGCCGGACAAGCCGGATAGATTGGATCGGACAGAACTGGATCGGACACGGCTGAAAGGCGCTGGGAATCTCAGGTGACCTCCGGGAGCCTTGCGCACGGACATGGATCTGCTGGGATGCTATAAAGAAATGCCATGAATCCCAGCGATCCCGGCGGCCTTGAAGGCGAAGTAGGGGAACTGCGCGCGCGTGTGCAGCGGCTTGAGGAAGCACTTTACCGGCAGGGAATTCTTTCTGAACGATGGCAGGCGAACCCGCCCACCGAGGAGCATTCGCCCGTTGTTGCGGCACCGACCGTGCCGGTTTCCGTACCCTTTGCGAGCGCGGGTCCGGTGATTACCGGGGCGGTTTCGCCTGCTCCCGCGGTTTCCGCTCCGGGTCATGCGCCGAACTTCGGTTATCTTCAATCGGAATCGACGAAGCCCGAGCGGTCGCTTGAGAGCCGCATTGGCTCGCAATGGTTCAATCGCATCGGCATTCTCGCCGTGCTCATCGGCATGGCCTGGTTTCTCAAGCTGGCCATCGACAATCATTGGATCGGCCCCCTGGGCCGCGTCCTGATCGGATTGATTGCGGGCGCCGCGCTCATCGCCTGGTCTGAGCGCTTTCGCGCCCACGGTTACGCTGCGTTTTCTTATTCGCTCAAATCTGTCGGCAGCGGCGTTCTCTATCTGTCGTTATGGGCTGCGTTTTCTCTCTTTCATCTGATTCCAGGATCGGTCGCTTTCTCGGCCATGATTGCGGTCACGGCTTTCAACGGATTTCTTTCGTGGGTGCAGGATTCCGAATTGCTGGCTCTCTACGCCATCGCGGGCGGCTTCGGTACGCCGTTGCTGGTCTCGACTGGCGAAAATCATGAGATCGCGTTATTCAGCTACATGCTGCTGCTGAATCTCACGGCGCTGATCCTGGTTGCGCTGCGGCCGTGGTCGCGTCTGCTCTTCGGAGCCTTTGCTGGAACCGTCTTCTATTCGGTCGGATGGAGCTCCACATTTTATTCAGCCGATCAGATCGGGACGACTGCATTCTTCTTTGGGTGTTTCTTCCTCCTGTTTGCTCTCGCGCCACGTATTGTGTGCATCGATCAGAGATACGGCACGACCGATGAAGCGGTGAATACGTCGACCTGGGACAAGCTGGCGACTATTCTTCTTCCGATCCTGAATGCGTCGCTCGGATTTCTAGCGTTCTACAGTCTGCTCGAGTCGAAACACCTGGAATCGGCTGAGCCGTGGCTTGCCGTTGTCTTCGCCGGCTTTTATCTATTGCTGCTTCGGCTGCCTGCGAGCGGACGTTGGCGGCCGAGCCCTGTCCTGGTTTCTGAACTGCACCTTGCCGCCGCCGTCGTGTTCCTCACGATTGCCATCCCGCTGAAGGCCTCGGGCCGCTGGCTCACCATCGGCTGGTTCGCGGAAGGCGCTGCGTTGCTGTGGGTAGGGAGCCGCACTCGCTCGACGCTTCTCCGCGTGCTCGCGCTTTTTTGCCTGGCGCTTGCGCTGGTGGCACTGCTGACGGTGAACCCAACAACTTCAAACACGCCGATTTTCAATGCGCGCTTCGCAACCTATCTCGTCGGCATCGCGGCTTTTGCTTTTGCGGCCTGGATTGCGCAACGATTTTCGACCGAACAGCACGACGTCACGTTCCCGTGGGCCAGCATTGCCGCGTTGGCAGTGCTCATTGTGAATGGCCTCATTCTCCTCGCACTCGCCCTGGAGATTCACGCTTATTGGTGGGGGCAGCCTTGGCGTGGGCAATACGGGCTCTACGGCGCCTATCGCATGTACGCCCAGTTCAGTTACTCCGCGCTCTTCATGGTGTTCGGGGCCGTATTGCTTGGGCTGGGTTTCTCGCGGAATTCAGCCTTCCTGCGCTGGCAGGCGCTGGTGCTGCTTGCATTGTCGATTGGAAAAGTCTTCCTGGTGGACGTGAGCGAACTTAGCCAGGGTTATCGCATCCTCAGTTTCCTCGGCCTGGGCGCATTGCTGCTCGGCGTTAGTTTCATCTACCAACGCGATTGGTTCAACCTGCGCGGCGGCAAAGGACAGATCGAGTGAAGTGGCTTGCTGCTTTTCTTCTGATCGCTGCGGCTGCCGATCCAACGCCGGAGATCCGGTACTTCCAGTACCAGCGGTCTGTGCAGCCTTCGTCCGGCGCATCCGGGCAGACCTGCGCTGTGCTCGATACCCAGACCTTCGTCCATGCATCTCCGGAGTTGGCCGATTTGCGTCTCTACCGAGATGCGTCGGAAGTCCCCTATGTCATCCACAGCGCGGTGCAGCATCTACCGGCTCCGCGGCCGATTGCACCTCTCAACCTTGGTCGGCGCAAGGGCAAGACAGTCTTCGACGCGGACATGCCGGAAGGGGAATACAGCGATCTGCAACTCAATGTGCGCGGGCAGAATTTTCTAGCGACCGTGACCGTGTCTGGCAGTCAGAGTGAAACGGGCGCAGCAACTCGAATCGGTTCTTACACGATTTTCGATTTCACAGGTCAGAGACTTGGCCGCAGCACAGTTCTCCACCTGCCCAAATCCAATTTTCGCGTTCTGCACTTTGAAATTGACGGACCTATCGAGCCGGATCACGTCGAGGGTATTTCCGCGGCGACTGCGCCCGCGAGCGAACCAAAATACCTCACAGTCAGCGACGCAATTCGTTTTGCGCAAAAGGGGCACGACTCGGTAGCGGAAGTCGCGGTTCCCGCACACGTGCCGGTCGATCGCATTGTCTTTGTGCCGCCGGCGGAGCCCGTCAACTTCAGCCGGGACGTGAGCATTGATGTGGCAGAGATCCCGTCGGAGAAAAACGAGACAGCTGAGCGATTGCCTGCGCCAATCTCCGGCTATGGCAACCTGCTGCGCATTCATCGCGTGCAGGGGCATGCCATCAACGAAGAGCGACTGGTCTTGGATCCGCCGCAAGTATTTTTGGGCGCTTCGGCGAAATGGACGATCACTGTCGTCAACGGCGACGACGCTCCCATTCGCTTCACAAGCGTTCGGCTCGAAATGGTTCAGCGCAATCTGTGTCTTGAGGCTACCGCTAACGCGAGTTACGTCCTCTATTATGGCGATAAGGCGCTCGTTTCCCCGCGCTACGACTACTCTGCATGGTTCGCTCCGCAGGCGAATGCGCCCGTGGCCACGCTTGGGCCGGAGAAGATCAATGGGGGTTACGAGCAGCGTCCCGACCAACGGCCCTTCACTGAAAAGCATCCTGCATTGCTTTGGTTGGCGCTTATCGTGGTGATCCTGCTGTTGGGCCTCATTGCAGTTCGTTCAGCGAAGCGCGTGGAACCGCCCGCGCAAATGCCGTAGCATAATTGGGACAGTCCCAACATTTCGGACAATACCGGCCCCGAGGTCACATATGAGCGATGCAGTTGTCAGTCCTGAATTGACGGCCGAGCAGATTTCCAAGCTCACGCGCGAAACGAACTATGGCACGTGGCGCTTTCAGAAGACCTGGAAGCCGCTGTATATCGCCGATGCCGAAGGCTGCTGGATCACGGATGGCGCAGGCAAGCGCTATCTCGATTTCAGTGCGCAGCTGATGTGCGTCAACCTTGGCCACAAGAATCCGCGCGTGGTGGAGGCAATTGCCGAGCAGGCGCGTGAGTTGGCCTATGTTGCGCCGGGCTATGCGACTGCAGCACGCGCGAAGTTGAGCGCCAAGCTTCTCGAAGTCCTGCCTGCGGGGCTCGAAAAATTCTTCTTTGCCACGAGCGGTACCGAGGCCAACGAGGCTGCCTTCAAAATTGCCCGCATGTTTACCGGTAAGACGAAGATCATCTCCCGCTATCGCTCGTACCACGGTTCGACGATGGGTTCGATTGCGGCCACAGGCGATCCGCGCCGGTGGGCGATGGAGCCGGCGGGAAAGGGTGCCGGCGTTGTCTTTGCGCCGGAGACGAACTGCTACGACTGCCCCATCAAGCATACCTATCCCGGCTGCAACATCGCCTGCGCCGACTACATCGAGCACATGATCAAGAACGAGAGCGACGTTGCTGCAATCATTCTCGAGCCGGTGGTGGGAACGAACGGCGTGCTCATTCCTCCGCCAGAATATTTTCCCCGCCTGCGGGAGATCTGCGATCGCCATGGCGTGTTGATGATTGCCGATGAGGTGATGGCAGGGTGGGGGCGCACCGGCAAGTGGTTCGCGGTCGATCATTGGGGTGTGAAGCCCGACATCCTGGTCACGGCCAAGGGGATCACTTCGGCGTATGTACCACTGGGCCTTTGCGCCACGACGAAGAAGATTGCCGATTATTTTGAGGAACATTATTTTTCGCACGGCCACACCTATGAGGCCCATCCGATCACGCTGGGACCGGCTGTGGCGACCATTGAAGAGATGCAGAGGCTGAGGCTGGTGGAGCGTGCGGCTGAGCTGGAGCCTTATGTCCGCGAAAAGCTCGAGGCGCTCAAGGCGAAGCATCCCTCGATCGGCGATGTCCGTGGGTTGGGGCTTTTCTTCGCGGTCGAGCTGGTGAAGAACCGAGTGACCAAGGAGCCCTTCAATACCATGCGGGACAAGGTCGAGGGCAAGCCACTTGTGGTCGATCAGATCGCGGCGAAGATGATGGCCGATGGGGTGGCGCAGCAGGCGTGGGTGAGCCATTTTGTGATTGCGCCGCCGCTGATTGTGACCAAGGAAGAACTCGATTTCGGTATCGCGGCTCTTGACAAGCACCTCGGTATCGCCGACGCGCTGGTGGCGTAGGATTGCCCCTCGATAACTGACAACTGATGGGACCTGCTCTAGTCGAACACGACTGTCTTGTTGCCGTAGCAGAGAATACGCCGGTCCAGGTGCCACCGGACGGCGCGTGACAGAACAAGCCGTTCGAGATCGCGGCCACGTGCAACCAGATCGTCGACCTGGTCGCGATGTGAGATTCGCGCCACGTCCTGCTCGATGATCGGACCGTCGTCGAGAACTTCAGTTACGTAATGGCTGGTTGCTCCAATGAGCTTGACGCCGCGCGCGTGGGCAGCGTGATACGGCCGCGCGCCGGTGAAGGCCGGCAAAAACGAGTGGTGCACATTGATGATGGCAGCCGGATAGTGCGCAACAAATTCCGGCGAAAGGATTTGCATATAGCGCGCGAGAACGACCAGGTCGACGGCGTTTCCTGCGAGCAGCTCTAGTTGCCGCGCTTCGGCTTCGGCGCGCGTTGCAGTGGTGAGCGGAATCAATTCGAATGGGATGCCATAGAAGCCGGCCAGATTCTCGACTGCGCGATGATTCGAGACGATGATTGGAATCTCGCAGTCGAGCTCTCCGGTGCGCCAACGGTGCAGCAGGTCGGCCATACAATGCAGGTACTGCGAACAAAAAAGCGCAATGCGCGGGCGCCTGGAAGTCGCGCTCAATTTCCAGCGCATGTCGAGTTCTGACGCCAGGGGAGCAAACGCTCGTTCGAATGCCGCGAGATCGAATCCGGAATTTCCGGCGCCGTTCAGGCCCCATTCGACGCGCATGAAGAACAGGCTCAACTCGTGGTCCTGGTGCTGGTCGGCATGCAGAATGTTCGCACCATGCTCGTAGAGCAGCCCGGCAACGCGCGCCACTAGTCCTTTGCGGTCGGGGCAATCGATGAGAAGAACGGCGGAATTTTTCATGCCCTTTCAGATTAAGCGATTGAGTTGCTCTTCGATACTCGACTTCTTGAGGCTCTTGCGCGTCCGAAACCAGCGATGTCAAAGAGTTGGAGCGCTGGTTTGTCTGGCTGCGCGTGCTGGGGCGTTCAGTCGCTGACGCAGACTATTGGCAAGGTCGGCCACAAGGCGCAGTTTGTCGGCGATCCCGATGGGCATTTCGCCTGCAGAGAGCGCCAATTGAGCAATCCGGCGACGGTCGTTTTCACTTCAGCCTCGATCGCTACGGTCGCGGCCTTGCGAGCGAGGGCCTGCTCGCGCTCGCGGCGATGCATGGCAGCGCAGATCTCCCGAATGAGTCTGGCTGCGCCAGAGAGAGCGAAGTTGATCTGCAGCGGAATGGCAAGTCCCGCGTGTTCCCAGATCGCCTCAGCGGCGGCGGGGTCGCACTGGGCCAGCGACTCGTCCAGAATGATCACACTGAACTCCTGTTTGCGCAGGGCCGCCAGTGCGGTCTTTCGCCCTTCCGCAACTTCGACGGCAACACCAATCTGCTCTGCCACAACCGCTGCACAGTTGCGCGCTCCTTCGATTCCCGTAACAATCAAAATGCTCATTTTTTACTCCTTGTTGGCGTTTGAGGCCGCAGTTCGCCTCGGGTTGTCGATCGTCGCAATGCAGCGAGAATTGCGACGGAGATTCGTTTTCCGCATGAAGAGCCGCTCGGCCGAATTGCGCTACGCGGGTACCGCGTCGGAGATGCTGTACTCTTTCAGCTTGCGGTACAAAGTGGTTTTGCCGATGCCAAGGAGTTTTGCCGCCTTCAGTTTGTCTCCATCCAGTACGCGAATGGCGTCGAGAATTGCCTGACGTTCGAGCTCGGCGATGGACTTGACCTGGACCTTGGCGCTGGGCTCTTCCGCTTTTCCGGGCGCTACTAATGCGCGGAGCGCCGCGAGCCCTTCCTGCTTCAATTGCGTGGGAAGATCGCCGAGGGCGACGACTCCGCAGGTTGAGACGGCACAACCGTGCTCCAGGGCGTTCTCGAGTTCGCGCACGTTTCCAGGCCATTCGTGCTGCATCATCGTGCGCAAAGTATCGTCGCTCAGCGTGTACTTTTTCCCGTTCTGGCGGCTAATGCGTTCGAGGAAATGAGCAGTGAGGGGCAGGATGTCTTCGCGGCGCGTGCGCAAGGCGGGCAATCGGAGATTGACGACGTTGAGCCGGTAAAAGAGATCCTTGCGGAAGGTTCCGTTTTCAACCATGGCTGTCAGATCCTTGTTCGTAGCGGCCAGAATGCGCGCTTTAATTGGAACGGTATGATTTGCCCCAACGGGCCGGACCTTTTTTTCCTGCAGGGCGCGGAGAAGCTTGGCCTGCAGATCGAGTGGAAGCTCGCCAATCTCGTCGAGGAAGACGGTTCCGGCTTCCGCTGATACCAGAAGACCGTCTTTGGAGCGATTAGCTCCCGTAAAGGCACCCTTGATGTGTCCGAAGAGCTCGCTCTCGATCAATGTGGGCACGAGCGAGCCGCAGTCGACCGGCAGGAATGGCTTTTCGGAGTTTGGTCCGCTGTTATGAATGGTTCGGGCGACCAACTCCTTGCCGGTCCCACTCTTGCCCAGGATCAGCACGGGATGAGTGCTTTCGGCGACCTTGGAGAGAATGCGGTAGAGCTTCTCCATTGCTACCGAATGGCCAATCATGGAGCCGAATCCCGAGGTCGGGCGCAAGCCCTCGCGTAACGTTCGTGCACCGGCGAGCGAAGCAAAAGTCGCAGCGGCGCGTTCGAGGACAGTCGAAAGCTCGCCCACCGCGAACTGTTTCACTAAGTAGTCCGATGCTCCGAGACGCATCGCGTCAATAATGGAATTCAAGGTTGCTGAAGTCGTCATGCCGATGATGACCACTTGTGGGCAAAGCATGCGGATCTCAGAGACGAGCTCCAGACACTCGGCGTCGCCCGGAGGCACATTTAATAGAAGAATGTCGACGAGGTGCCGGCAGGCAAGTGTCCGCGCCGCTTGCCGGTCGCTGGTGCTTTCGGCGGCATAACCGAGAGCCCTGGCAACCTCTTCGCATGCGCTGCGGATGGTTGTATTGTCATCGACGACGAGTACACGTACCTTCAACGAGGGTTCGGTCAATTTAGGTGTAGGGTCCATTACTCTTGAATAAATAACTGTTTGAAGCATTGTATGTGCCCTTCTGGTCGTTGGTATGTGGGATTGATCACCGATCATCGATGCTGTTTCGACTGGGGCTCTTATCAACCGCGTACGGGCAGTTCGATTTGGAAACAGGCGCCGCGAGGGTCGCGGTTGGCAGCGCGAATCTGTCCTCCTGCGGACTCGGCAATCGATCGTGTGATGGAGAGGCCGAGGCCACGATGCTCAGCTTGCCAGCTCTGGCCCGCACATCCAGTTTTCGACCGGGTTGTGTAGCCGGTTTCGAAGATTCTTTCAAGCGCTTGGGGGGAGATTCCAACCCCGTTGTCCTCAAAGTTCAAGAGGAGTCTTTTTTCCTGCGCGGGACCCGATCGGCACTCGCGAAGGATGAGCTGAATTCTTCCGCCGTCCGGCATTGCATCAACCGCATTCTTTACGAGGTTGACGAGTACGCGCGTCAGGTCTTGACTGTTGAGGCGCACCGGCAGTGCACCACCTACGATGTCTAGAGTCAGGTTGATGGCTGGGCCGGCGAGAGCAGCCAGCAGGTTTCGATTGGTTTGCAGTTCCCAGGCAAGATCGCCAATGAGTTTGGGCGGCATCTCCTCCCAGTATTTCGCGGCCTTCGAATTGTTGGCTGCTGTCGTCGGTAAGAGCCGCGCGAAATCCATTTGTGCAGGATTGCCGTCGGGCGTCGTGGTTGTCTTTTGTCTGCCTCCCAAATCCGCCAACCGATCGACAAGCCGCCGGCTCGCCGCAGCCACTATTCTCAAGTCACTTCCATAGTGTTGATGAGTCGCCGAGAGCACACCCGGCTCGCTCAGAAGGTCGCAATAGAGACCGAGGGCAGCGACCATATTCCGTGCTTCATGCGCCACTTCTGCCAGGTTTGTGTCTGCAATGGCTTGCGGGTTGAACACGGTCAACGGTGCTTCCTCGTGGATAGTTTCTCTTGCTCCGAATGTCGATTTATTTTCCATCTGCAAACTCACCCCTTCTTGGTTCGTCTTGGTCTGCGACGATGCTCCGGGTTTCGAATACCGTGCAGTTTTTTTGATTTCCGCTCTGGCAATCTTCCAGTGAAATCTGTCCTCTTCTAATACACGCGGCGTGCCAAAGTAGGACGGTTTGGTATGTAGCTGAAGTTGTGAGGATTAGAACGGTGGGATGAAAATTGGCGGTCGTTTCGGAATCGACGAGGGGTTTCAAATTGGGAACCGGAAAGCCGGTTCGGCGCGTCGGGTTCTTTAGATTCAAAGCGTTATCGGCATTCCCAAATTCGAGCGCAAAGATCGGCAGATTCCCACTGCGGAACGAGATCGGTGTTGCGCCGAATGCTGCTTTAACCGAACTACGAGCTTTCTCCGTCCCGTACAATCCCCCTATGCATTCGTCAGCTTCGACATCTTTCTTTCGTCCCGGTGGCCGGAAGCCCAAGCAGCTGCGTCCTCTCACACTCACCCCGGGATTTGTGCAGACCGCGGAGGGTTCAGTGCTGGTTTCGCTCGGCAATACGCGGGTCCTGACCAATGCGACGATCGAGCCCGGGGTTCCGGGGTGGCTGCGCAACTCCGGCCGCGGCTGGGTTACGGCGGAATATGCGATGCTGCCTCGCTCGACTGTGAGCCGTACGCCGCGCGAAAGTGAGCGTGGCAAAATCGGAGGACGCACGCATGAAATCCAACGGCTGATTGGCCGGAGCTTACGCTCAGTCGTCGACATGCAGGCACTCGGGGAGCGGACGGTGATCCTCGATTGCGATGTCATTCAGGCGGATGGAGGCACACGCACTGCGGCGATCACGGGTGCAGCGGTGGCGCTGGCCGTCGCACTCAATGCACTGGTGACGGCCGGGGCGCTGAAGCAATCGCCCATGAAGCAACTGGTCGCGGCGACGTCAGTGGGGATTGTGGGCGGCACGATGCTGCTCGACCTCTGCTATGAGGAGGACTCGCAGGCGGAAGTGGATATGAACGTGGTGATGACGGCGGATGGCGGGCTGGTGGAAACGCAGGCGACGGCGGAGAAGGGAAGTTTTTCTCGCAGCGAACTGAACGGGCTTGTTGATCTGGCTGAAGCGGGATTGAAGGATATATTTGCGGCGCAGCGTGCAGTGCTGGGAGCCTAGCGCGCATCAGGAACGCTACGCGCATGAAGCTGCCGGTAACGAATGCGCGCGGCACTCGACTATGATCGATCCGCTGTAGTCTCTAACGTTACCGCGGCGGCGTATCATGAGGCGCCCGGCTCACCTTACACGATCACCCAGCCGCTGTCTCTTGCTGTTCAACCGCGCTGATGTGAAACGAAGCTGGATCCCGGCGGTTCCATCGGGCCGCCGGAATGCTTCACACGGGTTGAGGCGTTCAGTATTGGGAGATGAGGTCGGTATACGATGCGTTCATTGCGTGGCATTGCCCGACTGCATGTCCAAATTCATTTTCAGAAACGTCCATTACGTATCCGGAGATTGGTCCTATAGTGACGCGGGACCCAGCACTGCTGCCTCGGTACTGATGTTCCTGGTCATTGGCTTCCCAACGCCATTTCAATTCAAGGCAAGCCTGCTGCCGCTGAAGGATGACATGGGTCAATGCGGCCATCTGGTGCCGTTCTGCCTGGCAGCGTAGCGCAAACTCCGTTCCGCAGGCAAGCAGGGCCGCGATAACAAAGAGGGTTATCGCTTCGGAATACTTTTTAAGCCAATGCAACAGTAGCTCCACGGCGAAAAATCAGGATGATTGGGTGAAGTCAGTATACCGCTAATCCAGTTTTTCTCGGCTCCGTTGAGGTTCCCGGCGCGTTGAATCTCCCCAATCCCAATGGAGTTTCAGTTACCTCTGCGGATCGCAAATCCCTAGTTCGCGGAAACAATGGGCAACTCGATGCTGCTGGCTGCGCCGGGCGTGTGATAGATGCGCTGCGTAGCTTTCTTGTAGTCCTCCGGTTTACTCCAGAAAATACTTGGCACGAAGGTCTGAGGGTTGCGGTCGTAGAGCGGAAACCAGCTGGATTGGACCTGCACCATGATGCGATGGCCAGGCAGGAAGACGTGATTCGCAGGAGGCAGTGCGAAGCGGTACGGGAGCGGCTTGCCGGGCTCGATGGCTTTGGGCGCAGAGAAGCTCTTGCGACAGCGGCCGCGGAAGATGTCCATGGCGACAGGAAGTTGGTAACCGCCCATTTCGGCGTGATCGGCGACCTGATCGGGAAAGACGTCGATCAGCTTGACGACCCAGTCGGAGTCAGTGCCGCTGGTGGAGGCGACGAGATTTGCGATCGGTTGGCCAGTGATGTGGATCGGCTCGGTGAGCACATCGGAGGTGTAGGTGAGCACATCTGTGCGGCCCGAGGCTACGCGCGGGTCGGCGACAAGCCACTCGGGCCAGGTGAGTGGCGGATCGTAGCCGATGGGCTGGCTAGGACGGGCGCGGTAAGGTACGGGGTGGGCGGGGTCAGAGACGTATGAGTCAGAATCAGCAGAGCTAGCGGCGTTCGCAGTGCTCGCTCCAGGTGGCGCAAAAGCGAGCCTAAATCCCGGCTCGAGATAGAGCGGCTTGGTTGCTGGCGCGACCGGCCATACTTGCAGATTCTGCCAGCGGTTGATGCCCGTTTCGAAGACGGTGATCGGCGCGACGTTGTCTGCCGGGGCATCGTCCTTGAGGTAGTGGTCAAGAAACGGCCGCAGGACGTTCTGGCGGAACCATGTGCCGGTGTCGGAGCCGAAACGGATCGCGCCGAGCGATGCGGCATCTTCGATCTCCTGGCCGTGGTGCCACGGTCCAAGGACCATGAAGACCTTGTCGTTGTTCATGTCGAGAGGCTTGATGGCCTTGTACACAGCGGGCGCGCCATAGATGTCTTCCTGGTCCCATAGGCTGTGTACCAGCATGATGGGTACCTTGATTCCTTCGCGCTTGAAGTCGTCGGCCAGAACTTTGTCGACAGCCTGATCGCTCCAAAACGAATCGTAGGCCGGGTGTCCGAGGATTTTTTTCCAGAAGCCCATTTGCTCCAGGCCATGTTCGCGGCCCAGTTCGCCTGCGGAGACGGCGCTCATGTACTCGTCGTAGTCGTCGAAGTGCGCGGTCCACCATTTCGCGTTGGCGTTGTTGTCGCGTGTGCCTTCCTGCTCGTAGATGTAAGGCATGTTCTGCTCGCGGAAAGCACCATTGTGGAACCAGTCGTCGCCCATCCATCCATCGACCATGGGGTTCATGGGTACGGCCACTTTGAGCGCGGGATGCGGATTGACGAGCGCCATCAAGGGCAGGAACCCGTCGTAGGAGATGCCGAGAATGCCAACCTTGCCGTTGGTCTCGGGGATATTTTTGACGAGCCAGTCGATGGTGTCGTACGTATCAGTGGCTTCGTCTGCGGGAGTGGGGTTCAACGGGCCGTGGATGGGGCGGTTCATCACGTAGTCGCCCTCGGAACCGTATTTACCGCGAATGTCCTCGACAACGCGAATGTAGCCGCCTTCAACAATGACATCGGTCGCGTTGTCGTATCCGTAAAGAGTCGGCCCGAGGTGCGCGCTGGGGACGTGCGTAGTGAGCTGGTCGGCGCTGTAGGGGGTGCGCGTGAGCAGGATTGGCGCGTGCTGTGCACCTTTGGGTACAAGGATGACAGTATGCAGCCGGACGCCGTCGCGCATCGGGATCATGGCCTCGCGCCGCGCATAGTCGAAGCCTGTCGTTGCGGGCTGCAGCTCCCGCGGTGTCTCGGTGGGGTAGTTGGGATATTGAGGCGTGGCGGGCTCGTTCTGCGCGAGGGCGGCGAGACACGATGCGGCAAGGAACAATGTGGCGAAGGCAAGGACGGCGACAGCAGCGCGGAAGCTGTGCATGCGGAGGAACCTTTCGGGATAGAACGGATGGTTGCATTTGCAGAGTAACGCTCCTCGGTACGATGGACAAAGCGCTTTGCTGTGCGGCAAGCCTGGTTCGGCGCAAACAATCACGCATCTTTTGGCACGCGCGGCGAATCACAACCTGCGGAAGGCCGTGCGGAAGCGCGGCCGGAATCTTCACGAGGAAAGGAAGCTCTGATGCCGAACGACGCAGTATTGCGCGAGCACCTGATCAGCCTGCTCACCGAGGGCAACGCCCACGCCACTTTCGATGCGGCCGTCAAGAATTTGCCTGAGGAACTGCGGGGTAAGCGGCCCAAAGGCGCCGAGCATTCCCCGTGGCAGATCCTGGAGCATTTGCGGATCGCGCAATGGGACATCCTGGAGTTTTCTCGCGACGCACAGCACAAGTCGCCAAAGTGGCCGGAGGAGTATTGGCCGGAGCGGCCCGCGCCCCCGGATGAGAAGGCGTGGGACAAGAGCGTGCGCGCCTTTCGCAAAGACCTGAAGGCGCTCTGCGCGTTGGTTGCGGACGAGAAGACGGATTTGTTTGGCAAAATCCCGCATGGAGATGGGCAGACGATTCTGCGCGAGGCGCTTCTGACAGCGGATCACAACGCGTATCACATTGGGCAGCTGGTGCTGGTGCGGAAGCTGCTGGGGGCATGGAAGGGATGAGGCAGGGAATAGGAAATAGGGAGTAGAAACGCGCAGCAAACGGTCGGCGGTGTTCTTCGTGTTCTGCTCCCCCTGCCGTGTTTCGCGCCAACCCTATCCCAACCCTTATTTCCTAACCCAGAACTGCGGCAAGCACCAGCGTAGCGGCGAGGCCAACGACGGAGAGCACCGTCTCGAGTACAGTCCAGGTGGCGAAGGTCTCCTTCATTTCCAAATTGAAGAAGGATTGAATCATCCAGAACCCGGGATCGTTGACTTGCGA
>Ga0181535_10003937_pt1 | contig 16902 bp, 14 predicted proteins | sample PEATcosm2014_Bin_44_FD_119774 | JGI IMG/M metagenome (GOLD analysis project Ga0181535, IMG submission 119774) | Peatland microbial communities from MTU Mesocosm Facility, Houghton, MI, USA - PEATcosm2014_Bin17_30_metaG | ecosystem: Environmental > Terrestrial > Soil > Wetlands > Peat | place... | reverse complement strand
TCACCACCGGCTTGCCCTGAATACATTTGAGGCCGGCCTCAATCACCGGCCATTTCGAACTGTCCACCATGATTGGCACCCGCGAAATATCCGGTTCGGAGGCGACCAGATTGAGAAAATGCGTCATGGCCTTGACCCCGTCGAGCATGCCTTCGTCCATGTTGACGTCTATGATTTGCGCGCCATTGGCGACCTGTTGTTTGGCCACGGTCAACGCCTCCTCGAACTGCCCGGCCAGAATAAGTTTGGCGAACTTCGGCGAGCCGGTCACGTTCGTGCGCTCGCCCACATTGACAAAATTTGTGTCAGGCCGGATGGTCAGCGCTTCCAAGCCGCTCAATCGCAAATACGGCTCCACTTGGGGAAGCGCGCGCGGCGCGAGTTTTTTAACCGATTGGGCGACGGCTTTGATATGGGCCGCCGTCGTGCCGCAACAGCCGCCGACAATATTCAGCCAGCCGGCGCGCGCCCAGTCGGCCACTTGCGGCGCGAAGGTTTCAGGCGTTTCCGGGAAGCCGGTGGGCAGCATGGGATCAGGCAGGCCGGCATTGGGATATGCGCTGACGTAAATGGGGGCCAGCCGGGAAAGTTCCTCAATGAACGGCCTCATTTCCTTTGGGCCGAGCGCGCAATTAATCCCGATGCTCAGGAGCGGAAAATGCGACACGGAATTCCAGTACGCCTCCACCGTCTGGCCGGACAAGGTGCGTCCGCTCAAATCCGTGATGGTGAAGGATAGCATCACCGGCACACGCCGCCTCCTCGGTAAAGTCGCCGCCGGATCGGCGCCGGCCGGCAGCGCATCGATGCCCAATTCGTCGTAGAGACTGGCAATGGCAAACAGCGCGGCTTTGGAATTGAGGGAGTCAAACACCGTCTCGATCAACAACAAATCCGCCCCGCCCTCCAGCAGACCGCGCGCCTGTTCGTGATAAGCCTTCACCAACTGGTCATAAGTCACCCCGCGCGCCGCCGGATCATTGACGTTGCCCGAAATTGAGGCGGTTTTGCTCGTCGGCCCGAGCGCACCCGCCACCAGGCAAACCCGGCCGGGATCGGCAGCCATCACCGCGTCCGCCGCGGCCCGGGCGTTTTTTGCGCCCGCGACATTCAGTTCGAAAGCCAAACCGGCCATCTTGTAGTCAGCCAGCGAAATGGCGGTGGAATTAAATGTGTTTGTCTCAATAATGTCCACCCCCGCTTCGAGGTACTGCCGGTGGATGGATTGAATCAGGTGCGGCTGCGTGATGTTCAGCAGATCGTTGTTTCCTTTTAAATCACTTCCCCATTCCTTGAAGCGCTGACCGCGATAACCAGCCTCGTCCAGGCGATAAGCCTGAATCATGGTGCCCATGGCGCCATCGAGAATGACAATGCGTCGGCGCAAAAGGCCGGATAGCGCCGTGATTCGATCCTTGTTCGTGCCGACAATCTTGTCCATGTCACCAGTATGGTAGATTCACCGCAGGACCGCCGCAAGTATAAAATCAATATATCTTGATGCGTAGATATGATAAGAATTGATTGCAAGCAACAAGCGAAGCCGGTTAAAATAACCCAACATGAAAAAAGTGAACCTGACGAATTCATCCACGCTGGACGGCTTGTCCCGCCGCACCTTCATCCGACGCACCGGCCTTGCCATCGGCGCGGGCATTGCCTTTCCGTATGTGGGAAACGTTCTGGGCGCGAATGATCGCATCAATGTCGCGTGCATCGGGGTGGGCGGCAAGGGCGATAGTGATACCCGTGAAGCCCGGAAATGCGGGGCCAACATTGTTGCGTTGTGCGATGTGGACGAGACGACCCTGAACAAAAAGACCAGAGAGTTCGCTGATCAATTTCCAGAATTAAAGCAGTTCCGCGATTACCGGGTGTTGTTGGACAAAATGGGCAAGAGCATCGACGCCGTGACCATTTCGACGCCCGATCACAATCACGGCGTCGCGGCTATTCGCGCGATGAAGATGGGCAAACACTGTTTTTGCCAGAAACCGCTGGTGCAAACCGTCAACGAGGCGCGCATTGTGCGGCGTCTGGCCAAGGAAAAAAACCTGGCCACTCAAATGGGCAACCAAGGCAGCGCGGAAAACGGGTTGCGGCGCGCGGTTGAAGTGATTCAGGCGGGAGTGATTGGACAGGTCCATGAATTGCATGTCTGGTCCAACCGCCCGATCTGGCCGCAAGGCTTGGACCGGCCGGCCGGTCATGACATTATTCCGGCCACGCTGGATTGGGATTTGTGGCTCGGCCCGGCTCGCAAGCGCGCCTTCAAGGAAGGCGTCTATCACCCGTTCAAGTGGCGGGGCTGGTTCGATTTCGGCACGGGCGCCTTGGGAGACATGGCCTGCCACACGGTGAACATGCCTTTCCGCGGATTGAAGTTCGGTTATCCGAACGTGGTGGAATGTGAGATGGCCTCGCGGATTTATCCGGAAACCTTTGCCAAGACATCGCGCATCCGGTTCGAATTTCCGGAGCGCGACGGGCTGGTTCCGTTGAAGTTTTGGTGGTATGATGGCAACCCGCATGATCCGATTAAACCGTTGCGGCCGGACACAAGTGTCCTGCGCGAAGTGTTGGGCATGTATGATGAACTTCCCGGCAGCGGCGCGCTGCTTATTGGCGACAAGGGCAAATTGTTCTCGCCTGACGATTACGGGGCGAAGTTCTTCGTGGCGCTCAACGGCGAAAAAGACTTCATCGCCGGCGATCAACATGAAGCCTGCCGGGCTATTCCGCAAACCATCCCCCGGTCACCCGGTCACATGGAAGAATGGTTCCGCATGATGAAAGAAGGCACGCCGGCCTACTCCAATTTCGACATTGCCGCCTATTTGGCGGAAGTGATCCTGCTGGGCTGCGTAGCCTTGCGGGTGGGCGAAGGAAAACGAATGGAATGGGACGGACCGAATATGAAATCGCCGAATATTCCCGATGCCGACCAGTTCGTGCGGCGCCACAATCGTTCCGGCTGGGAGGCTTGATTCCATGGAACCCGGCCAAAGAGAGACATTGCGCGCGGAGTTGCTGGGCATCCTCCGCCGCAAGTCCGTATTCCACGGTGATTTCACCCTGTCATCCGGAGCCAGGAGCAAATATTATATTGACTGCCGGTTGACCACGCTGGACGCGCGAGGGGCATGGCTCATCGGGCAACTGATGTGCGCCTTGATTCGGGACGAGGAAAAAAAGAGAAACGTGCGAATTCAGGCCGTGGGCGGATTGACCATGGGAGCCGATCCGGTGGCATTGGCGACCGGGATGATTTCCGGTTGGGCGAAAGACCCGGAGCCATTGCGGATTTTTTGCGTGCGCAAGACCCCGAAGGGCCACGGGCAGGCCAGACTAATCGAGGGCAACTTCAAGCCAGGCGATTCCGTGGTGGTGGTGGACGATGTTGTGACCAGCGGCAACTCCACCATAACCGCAATCGAAGCTGTGACCAAGGAAGGCGGCAAGGTCGCATTCGCGGCCGTTTTGGTGGATCGGCAGGAAGGCGGACGGCAAAGAATCGAAGCGATGGGACATCCCCTGCTCTCTCTCTTTCAACGCGAGGAACTGCTCGGACCGCCGGCGAAATGATCCGCAGGACGTCCGGACGTCAGACTGATGCGTTTGATCCGACGGTGGTGGAAAGGATGCCGAGGGTTGTTTTTAAAATATCCCATTGCACTTGCAAATGAAGAAGTTCATTGCGCAACGCTTCATTCTCAGCCTTCAAACGGGCAATGCTGGTCAGGTTCCTTTCCGTCCGGGGGTGCGCGGATGACTTCGTACTCCAGCTTCGCAGTCCCGCGAAAGGGGTGTTCAACTCCGTTGCGGTCACTGCAACTGCGGCGTGCTTAAACGCTCTGTCGCATTGTTTGCGTGGCTCACTGTTATATGGCATAGAATCTGACTTTCAACACTCCCGGACACGAATTTTGCCGTCTTCGCCCGGAGTCTGATCTGCGAACAGTTGAGATTCAGCAAGCGCCGTGCCACGATCAAAAACAAAAAGGAACGGCTATGGAATGGGGGTCTAACAACCACTAGGAAGCAAACGGGTTCGGAGGGATGACGGCGGGCGGCACCGGCGGACAAGACAGCGCCCCGCCGATGGAATAAATCCAACCCGCGAGCAAATGTGCCAGCCAGAAGAAGGACAGGCCAACCAAATCAATCGCCTGCCACGCATAAAGAAGAGACCCCAACCCCATGACCAAGGCGCCGGGAAGCAATCCGCCCGAACTGAGGCACCATGCCCCGGTCCAAGACAACACCCTGTCTCCGAGCCAGGCGAGGATTTTTAGCGGCATCGTGTAAAGAGTGGCCAATACCAGCCAACTCGTTAACAACGCCGCAAAAACGCCCAGGCCGATCGACGCCATGATAACCGGCCGCCACGCGCCCCACCACGGTTCCAAAGCAGCCTGACTCAGGTCCAGCGTCTGGCCGGGCGGATAGTCAAATTCCCAACCCCAGTCGGGCCGAAAAACCGAGCCGACCCGGAAATTGGCAGGCCGAAACTGCACCTGCACATCGGCTGTCTGCCCGATTTGAGCGGGTGTTTCCGGCGTCACGGCAAGGGCGAGAAATTTCGATCCGGCGACAAGCGTCGTGTTCACCCCGGTTAAATGTCCCCCGCTGATTTTGGCTCCGGGGGGCATCTCTTGAATCGCTTGGAGAATGACGGGCGAATAGGAGCGCTGCGCAAAATAGACGACGGCGCCGCTGATGAACATGGCCATGACAAGTTCGGCCAGCAGGATGCGACCCGCTCCACATCTGGCAATAACCACCAATCCGCCGAAGGTGAACGGTTGCCAGATCGGACGGGCCGGGGTCGGGCCATCCGCAGTTTCGCTCATGGCGTCTTTTTTGGGCCGGCGTCGGGCCGCTGTTCAGGCGGCGCCACAATGATGACAAGTGGAAAACGCAATTTCATGACGTCATCGACCGAGACTTCGATGTAATAAGCTCCGGCCGCTTCAAATTTGATCGGACTCCAGACGGTGACGGTGGTGGTGTTATGAACCACGTCCTGCAAGGCGAACTTCATTTCGCTTTTGCACAGCACGGTGGTTTGATCCGGCGCGACGAGCCGGACGGATTCATGAAATTGCCCGAAGCCCGCCGTCCAGCGATTGAACAGGCAGAGTTTGATGGCGGTGACAGGCAGTTGCGGCACCCTGATATAATTGACAACGCCGATAAGGATAAAATTGCCGCTGGTCTCCTGGCGGACGTCCTCACACAAAATCGAGCATTGCAGATCGGGTAAAATTCGTGAGGGTGTCATAAAATAGTTGGATTAACTGGCAGGGTTGAATGGAACATGCGCGAGCTGGGCGGCGGCCCGGACGGTGTTTTGCATCAGCATGGCAATGGTCATCGGCCCGACCCCGCCAGGGTTGGGCGTGATTTTGCCGGCGACCGGCTGGACGACGGCGAAATCGACATCGCCGGTCAGGCGCGAACCGCCTTTGGCCGACGGATCAGAAATCCGGTTGACTCCGACATCAATGACGACCGCGCCCGGTTTGACCATGCTCGCCTTGACGAATTGGGGCACACCCAACGCCGCGACCAGGATGTCCGCGCGCCGACAATGCGCGGCCAGATCCCGCGTTTGCGAATGGCAGACGGTCACTGTGGCGCCGGCATTTTTTGTTTTTTGCAGCAGAATGGCCGCCATCGGCTTGCCCACAATATTGCCGCGACCGAGTATGACCACCTCCGCGCCCTCAGTGGGGACGCCGGAACGAATCAATAATTCATGAATGCCCGCCGGGGTGCAGGGTCGGAATCCCGTCGGGTCGCCCAACATCAACTTGCCAACGTTGACCGGATGAAAACCGTCCACGTCCTTTTCAGGCGCCACGGCTCCGTAAACGCGGGTTTCCGAAATATGCTTGGGCAGCGGTGCCTGCACAAGGATGCCGTGAACGGTCGCATCCGCATTCAAGCGAAGGATGAGGCCAAGCAGTTCCTGTTCTGAGGTCGATGCCGGGAGGGCATGAGTCAGGGTGGCAATGCCAAGGCTGGCGCACGACTTTTCCTTCATTCCGACATACACGCGGGAAGCGGGATCTTCACCGACACGAACGAAGACCAGGCGGGGCGCAATGCCGTCGGCCCGAAGCCGGGACATCTGCCGGGCCGTCTCCTCATGGACTTGCCCGGCAATAGCGCGACCGTCGATAAGATTACCCGGTGACATCAGGGCATGAGGTCCACCGATTGGACCTGCAGGATCGGAGTGCGCGCCCAACGTTTATCCAGCGATTCAGATCCGGTGATTTGGACCCTGGTGCCGACATATATCTTGAGCTTCTGGCCTTTGGCCGGCTGGATATAATCAATCAAGTCGCCCGTCTTGATGTCGTGCAACTCAAAATCCGCCGGGGCTTGGATATTGTAAGCGCGATGAAGAAATCCCTCACGAGTCACGACGCGCGGGACCGTATCATCGACAGGCGGCGGAACAAAAGCAGGCTGGGTAACGACCGGTTCGGACGCTGTGGCGCGACGCAAGGCAGCGAGCTCCTGATCGGCCTGGCTTGCCGTGGTCGGAGCGGGAGCAACCAACGTGGCGGAGGCAACAGGCGCAACGGGCGCCGGGGCGGGCGTCACGACTTCGACTGGTTTGGCCGGGACTGGCGGCTGGGCTTCAGCCGGGACATTGACCACCACTGGCGCCGCTACGGGAGCGGGAGCAGGAGCCGCAACGGGCGCCGCCGTCACGACCGGGGCCGCAACAGGAGCCGCAACCGGAGCCGGGGCTTCAGACTCGTTTTCCAAATATTGCGAAGCAACAAACCCGCAGACATCGGCGGGAGTTTCGATTTCCGTCCAGTCCTGGCGTTGGCGAATCTGTTTGACAACAGTTCCCTTGTCGAGTCGTCCCACGACACTGTAGTTTTCGCCGGGGCCGCCGCGCACATTGGCCTTCTTGACCCGAACGGCCTTGGTCTCGGGATCGACGAGCGCGGTGCTGATCCATACGGGAGCGTTGGAAGGCATCTCGATGCGGGACCAGTTGGCCGGTTCATTGGCACGCGGCTGGTCGAGCGTAATTTGTTCCAAAACAGTGACGGTCTCCCCTTTTTTAACGTGGGTGATGACTTCGCCGGCAAAAGATCCCCGGCCGCGGACATCCAACACATCGCATGTGACGGTGGCTGTGACGGGCGGATTAAGAACCATGTTTGTCTTGGCCAAAGGTGCCTTGGCCTTTTTGACTTTGGCCGGCTCGGAGGATTTCGCCTTCGCCTTTTTGGCTTTGGCCGGCTTCGCCGGTTTGGCCGCCGCTGGTTTGGCGGCTGGTGTGGACGCAGGCGCAGGTGCGGCGGGCGCAACATCAATGGGAGGTGGCACGGGGTTCGAGGGTTGGGCGAGGACCGACACAGCGGTCAGGGAGCTTAACGCAATAGATAGCCAGACTTTGGGTTTCATAAAACGGGAAGTAGGGATTTTATCTCAGGACCTGTCAACACCCGCCATTTGCCGACCGGCAACTGGCCAAGCTTGATGGGACCGATTTGGATGCGCTGCAAACGGCGCACCGCAAGGTTTTGGGTTTCAAATAGGCGTCGAACCTCACGATTCTTGCCTTCGTTCAACTCCAGTTCGACGACGCTGTTGGAGTTGTTGGCAGATATAAGCCGGGCGCGGCGGGCTTTTAGTTTCTCGCCCGCGCTCATCACGCCTTTTGTAAAGGATCTTAACATCTCTGAAGTGACCCGGCCTTCGATCCAAGCCACGTAAATTCGGGAAATGCCATAACGCGGATGGGTTAATTTCAAGCAAAAATCACCGTCATTTGTCAAGAAAATCAACCCTTCGCTGTAACAGTCCAACCGTCCGACGGAAAAAAGCTCCGTCCATTCCTTGGGCAGGAGGTCGCCGATCTTTCTCCTGTCATCCTCGGTCCCCTTGGTGCAAACGAATCCGGGCGGCTTATTGATCGCAATGTACAACTTGCGCTTTGGCACGACGGCCTTGCCATCGACCATGACGCGGTCATGTTGCGGGTCAACCTTGGTGCCGAGCTGCGCAGCCACCTTGCCGTTGACCGTAACCCGGCCCGCAACGATGACTTCCTCGCTGGCCCGGCGGGATGCCACGCCGCCCTCCGCCAGAAACTTTTGCAAACGAACCACAAAAACAACTCACGCATCGGCCTTGGTCTTGCGCAGACCGGTGACCCGGTCGCCAGATTTCCATTGGCCTCTCTTTTTTAGAACGGCAACACGCTCAAACCGTTTCATGACATTGCGTTTGGCGCCAGAGGTGCTCGCGGCACGCAGACTTCGATGCTGTGACATAATTTCAATTAAATAGTTCCGCCGTGGTTCCACACGGTCTGTTTTGTAATCACCGTTGCCGAGTTTAGAGGCAAACCCCGGCCAGCGCAATGCTTATCAACAAGACTTTTCACCCTCATTTTGCCGGTCAGAAGTCAGGGGTTTGGAATTTCGTAAGGCAGGCCCGCTCAGAACGTCAATTGCACTCCAAGGTAACTCATGAAAGTGGGTGAGTCCGAAGCCGGCCCGCAGATCGCCCGCCCCGCGGAACCGATGAGGGCCACATGCTCAGTCAACGACCGCCGAAAACCGAGGTTGAAGCTCAGCCCGCTTTCCTGGAAATCGCGGCCGGATCCGCCGTAGAATTCGCCCATCAGGGAAAATTTTTCACTGAACTCGTGTTCCGCCGCCACGCCATAAAACTCTTGCGGATCCCGTCTGCTGTTCAAGATGTAGCCCCCTTCCGCATAAACGGTAAACGCCTCGAACTTATGTTCCACTTCAATCGGCAGCAAAACATTGTCCCCGTTATCGGCCATGACACGCCGCACGGAAGATTCGGGACACACGAATTCAAATTGTGGATAAGTGGAAATTTCAAGCCAGGAACCATTGGTCTGATCGAGAAAACGCCATTTGACGCCGGTGAGCGAATTTCCCATGCCGGCACGCGCTCCGGCGTCCTTCGGCGCGTACATATCCAGCGGCACCTGGTATTTCAACTGGATGCGGTCGCCCACGCCATAATTCAGGTCGAGCAACGGCGTCCCTAATTCCCATTCCTGCGCCACGTCCTCGGAAGTCATGGCGATGTTGATTTCCCAGTGATTTGGCCCTGGCGTGTCGGGGTCGTCCGTCAGCAAGGGCGGGCCGGCCGATGCGTTCAGCGCCCACAGCAGACAACACAAGTTGATACCGGGGAAAAGTCCAACCCCGCCTTTGCTTTTCATGTGTTCAATGACATGGAAGAGCTTCCGTGGTGCCAGATTTGGAAGCTTGTTGGTTCACGGAAATAGGATCAGGCCGATGATCAGACCGCCAGCCGCCCTGGAACGGTGGGGCGCGAAGGGTTGGCCTTGGCCAGCAGCACGTCAAGATGTTCCAGACAAAAGCGGGACCATGATTCGTAGCCTGACGGATCTTTCACTGCGTCGGTAAACGGGATAAATTCAGGACCCACGATCCCGATGCGATGGCTCGCAACGCTTTCGTCAGGGACACGCACAACATGAACGACTCCCAAATGCACGTACCCAACCTCCGTGCTGTCATCGTTAATCACGGCCACCGCCGGAGCGTCCGCCGCATCAATTCCAACTTCCTCCATCAATTCACGCCGCATGCTCTCCTGGTAGCCGCAGTTGCTTGAAAAAAGTCCGCGATCTTCCTCCGAGATGTGCCCTCCAACGCCGACGGAATACAGTCCGTGCAACCGTGTTTCTCCCCCGCCCTTGCCCCGCCGGTATCGCAATATTTTGTCATTACAAATCAGCAGAACGTAAGGGATAAGCTGTTTGTAACGCCTGTCCTGATCGGCGTCGCTCCGATTCCGGTAAACCAACTGCGAACTCGAAGTCAGAACGGGCAGGTACTTCTCAACATCCAGGCTGAGGCCCTGAAACACTCCCATCTCCTCAAGAAATTTCCGTTCAAAACAAAGCACTCTTTCTTCTGTTGCCATTCGCTGGTTGCCTTTCTGTGTTGCCGCCGCCCAATAATGGTGAGGCCCCCTATTCTCCGCGAGCAAAAAGTGTTATTTTTATCGCCGCGTTATTCAATGGTTATTCACATTCTGCCCACAATGGCGGATGCGGCTGATTTCTATTTGAGTTTGGCGATTGACATCCCTATTCCGGGTTAGCAGTTTCACCGGCGGAGATACCAATCAATTGAAAATAAAAGCAAATCTGGTTTTGTTTTTTCTCGCCGCTCTGGGTGTTTTGCCGGTTGCGCCCCGCAGCGCGGCCCAAACCCCGCCACCGTCTCTCCAGCCTGTTTACCGGCTTGATCTGACCCGCCTGAACCAGCTCGATATGAAAAACCCGAAGGCGGCGCGCGAGGCGTGGGATACGCTTCACGTCGTGGCTTCGATTCAGGGCATCGTCAATCGGAATGGCGCGAACCTGTTTGTCCGGCTTATGCCGGAAACGGATGATTTTTGGTGGAATTATTTGCGGACCGAACAAGGCTGGCTCAAGGACCGTCCCGTCATCCCCGTCCAGGATGTGGCCGATCTGGCGCGCCGTTTTTTGCCCCGACTCAATGGAGTCGTCCTTTACGACGAAAAAGTCCCCGCCACGGCCAACCTGGCCAGCACCATCGCCGGGGTCGAAAACCGCATGGCCTTGCGCTACGACGCTTCGCCTGATTCAGTCTATTCCCAACTGGCCAGGCTGCCTCAATTTCCGAAGAACGTCCTGAAATTGTTTCGCAACGACGGTTCGCCCCTGTTCACGGGCCGGGGCCTCATTCCGGGCACAACCCGGGCCTCAACCGGCAGCGCCAAGAATGACGCTTATCTCTGGGCGAAATTGCGTTACATGGATGCGCGGCGATGCAGTCCGAATTATCTGGCTTATTATATTGACAGTTACTGGTTGGGCAGCCCTGGCAAACCGTCCAACTGCACCCTGGAAAACCATGATTTCTTCATCAGTCGCGGCGCGTTTTTCTTCGACTTGGACATGTGGGAGGACGAAGCCCCGGTGGATGATCCGGCCCAGAAACCCGGAACGGACGCCGCCACCCTCAAGGCGATCATGCAACTCGCGCAAAAAACCGGCGGCAACCACATCCTCACCGTTGGCGGATTCGTGCCCTGGGTGTGGAAATATTGCGATGCGCATCCCGACCGGCCCGGGGCAAAAGGAAAACACGAACCGGTGCCGAGCGAGTGGAAATTTGCCAGCCTTCTTTCCAGTTACAACGCCGTCATGGACGCCGATGCGCCGGGTTATGCCGGTTTGGCCAACGCCAGTTTCTATCAGCATTTTCCTCTGAAAAAACGTTATCCGCAAAATGCCAGGCCGACAGTGCCGTCGTTGCAAGCCAGGGGGCTGATCCGACCCGATGGGAAGGTCAAACCGCTGAATTATGTCGCGTTTTACATGGGCGATTACGATTCCAGCTCATGGTTGAGTCAATTCACGCCCAAGTGGTGGGCGGATGCGCAGCATGGCAAAATCCCCTGCAACTGGGCCTTCGACCCCAACCTCGATTACCGGGTGCCGCAAGCGCTGGACTACGTCCGCACCCATCAGTCGGCGAACGATTGGTTCATCAGCGGCGACTGCGGCGCAGGGTATCTCAATCCCGGATTGCTCGCCGCCCCGCGACTTGATCCGTCCATACCGGACGGCTGGGAACTTTGGACGCAATACAACCTGCGATACTTTCACCGCTACGACTTGACCATCACCGGATTCATCATCGAAGGGCTTGGCCCATGGATTGGTGAACGGGGGCTTGACGACTATTCCCGCTTCTCACCGGATGGGTTGATGATTTCAACCGTCAGCAAAACATTTGACTACGTCGGGTTGCACCGCGGCGTCATGCCCTACCTGCGGCATCAAATGGATTTGACCGGCGCGCCCGCCGCCGCCGCCGCCGCCATCGTGGCGCGGGTCGCGCAGGAAAAAAGCGCATTTGCCGGCGGCCCGCAATTTCTCATGCCGCGAACCATTCTTAAAAGCCCGTCGTGGCACGCCGAAACCATGGCCGCCGTCCACGCCCTGCCCGGCGGCAAACAAGTCGAATTCGTGGACTCCTACACATTTTTTCTCCTGCTCAAACACCAACTCGCCAGCCGGCAATGATCCCAGACTTGCGGCTTGCCAAACCCGCCCTGATCTCATACACATCGTTTTATGTCACGTAAACTGAGTTCAATTGCCCCGGATTGGTGGGATTACACAACCTTGGATGCCGATATTATTCGCGATGCCGCGGCGTTGACCGCGACGCAAATGGCGAAGCTGTCCCGGCCCGGTTTTAAAGTTGTCATGTATGACACGCTGGCCGAATTTTACCTGGCGGAAGCGTTGGAATATATCAACGCCTGGCGGCAATCCACCCCGAACAATCCGGTGGGTATCTGCGGCCCCATCGGGCCGACCGAACAATTGCCCCTCGTGGCGCGCCTGGTCAATGATCTCAATCTGAACGTGCAATCGGGTCATTTTTGGGGGATGGACGAGTGGTTTCTCGACGGGCGGGAAGCGCCGGCAACGCACCCGTTGTCCTTTGAGAAAGCGGATTGGGACCTTTGTTTCAGCCGGATTGGCAAGGGATTGGTGATGCCGGACAGCAACCTGCATTTTCCGAAAGGCGACACCTCCGCTTATCGCAAAAGTTGGGCGGCCGGAGTGCGTTGCGCGGTCATGCAAGGCGGGCAGGGAGATGTCAAACATTGGGCTTTCAACGACCCGCCGCAACGGAAGGGAAAATACAAAGACCAGCCGCCATCGCCAGCCGAGTATCGAAGTCTGGCCACACGGGTGGTGAATCTGCACCCTCTGACCATCGCGCAAAACGCCCGGACATCGGGCGGCGGCAATATTTCGTTGGTGCCGACACAGGCGATTTCCGTGGGACCGGTGGAGACTTGGCTGGCGGAAAAAGTATCCATCTGGCATGCGGGCAACCATGACAACCCTTTTGGCCAGCGCCTGACCACGTTGATGATCGCCAAGAAAACGCCGGACGCCGCAGTTCCGATGTCGTTGCTGGCAGACCATCCCAATGTGCAATTTAACTTCTATCGGCCCGGGGTGGGAACCTGCGGTGTGGAGATGCATTAGGCCCCTTAAAAACCGAATGGCGCTTACTGCCGTGCCAAAGCGCGCCTGCCCCTGGGCGGGTTTCACAAAAAAATGAGGACTTGCATTGATACTTGGATGGCCAGGGGAATCCTGGCCATGATGTTTTTGGGACTGGCGGCCGCCGCGCCGGGACAGACACCCCCCACCCTGCTTGTTATTCCGCAGCCCAAATCCCTGCGGCCAGGCGCGGGCGTCTTTGTCTGGAAACAGGATGCGCGCTGGCAACTCCGCGCACCAATGCGTGATGAACGCCTGTGGCAGGCGGCCGACGGATTGCTGCCCGCCGGACGGGGACAATTTGTGGCCAGCCGCCGCGCGGGGTATGATTTGCAAATGGGAACGGAGCCGGGGGTGAATTTTCCATCGGGCGGGAAACTACCCGCTTGGGCGGCCAACCCGGAAGGCTATCGCCTTTTGGTCACGTCCAAAGGCATCTTCCTTCAGGCCGGCACGGCTCAAGGCGCTTTTTACGGTTTGCAAACCCTGGGGCAACTGCTGGAACGCAACGGGCGCGACTTTTCCTGTCCGGCGGTGGAGATTGAAGACTGGCCCTCGCTGCGATTTCGGGGCGTGCATTGGTTCCCCAGCGCATCCGGGGCGCCGATGTGCCGCCGAATGATTGACCATGTCTTCCCCATGCTCAAATTGAACCGTTGCGTGGTGGAGTGCGAGGCGGCGCGCTGGGATTGTCATCCGGAAATCGCGATGACCAATTCCATCTCCAAAGCCGCCCTGCGACAACTGGTGGAAGAATGTCGCAGCCGGTTTATTGAGCCGATTCCGCTGATTGATGTTCCGGGGCATGCCAAATGGATGTTTCGGCATGGTCAGAATCTGGACTTGGCCGAGGATGCGCAAACTCCTTATGCTTGTTGCGTCAAAAACCCCAAAACCATCCAGTTTATCGAGGCCGTGATGACAGAATGTATTGACCTGTTCCACCCCCGGACTTTTCACATCGGCCACGATGAAATTACCGACCGTGGTCGTTTCCCCAATCCGCAATGTCCGTTGTGCCGCGGGGAGACAACCGCCAGTCTGACCGCGGAAAGCGCGAATCGGCTGGCGGACTGGCTGGCGGCGCGCGGAATCGCAACCATGATGTGGGGGGACATGCTGCTGGCCCCCGGTGAGGCCGCCGATGCGACCTGTGCAAAAAACGCGGGCGAGGCCAGGCAGCAACGCGCGGGTATTTCCAAAAAAATCACAATCACGGACTGGCATTACTGGAATCCCAGCCGGCGCAGTCTGGACATCCTGCAACAGGCGGGCTTTCACACCATTGCGTCCACCTGGCAGCAGCCGGAGGATATTTTCCAATTTTCGCAAGCCGCCATCGCCAGCGGTTCGGATGGATTGCTGCAAACCACCTGGGCCGGATTTTTCCCGGACGAAAGCGGGATGCGAAACGATATCGCCCAATATGCCGCCTACGTGCTGGCGGCGGATTATGCGTGGTCCGGCCGAAGCGATCCGCCCGCCAAACTCGGCTATGACGCGCAAAAAATATTCCTGAAAGCTTACGCCGCCAATTCCCCCCCAACCGTAAAACCAATCCGGTTGCGCGCAAAAATACTCCGCCCTGCCCCTCTGCGGCGCCTTTGCGCTGGTTTATCCCCAATCATTGCCGCAAGATGGCGACGCTGAGGCCAACAAATGAAACACCCGGAATCCGAGTCGCGCGCGCCTGCTTTTTATGATTCATGGAAACGCGGCCTGGGATTTCTTCTTCTTCTGATTTGCGGAACCCTCCTGGCTTATCAACCCGTATGGCATGCCGGGTTTGTCTGGAGCGATGACAATTTCCTGCTGGATAATCCGTTGATTAAACAAGCGGACGGCTGGCGCCGATTCTGGTCTGATTCGCAAGGAATGGGTTACTTTCCATTGACCTCGACGGTTCTCTGGCTGGAGTGGCGCATTTGGGGAACCGCCCCGCTCGGCTATCATTTAGTCAACGTCTTTCTGCATCTGCTAAATGCAACGTTGATCTGGCGAATCCTGACCAAGCTGAAAATTCCGGGCGCGGCCTTGGCGGCGGCGATTTTCGCCCTGCACCCCGTCTGCGTGGAATCGGTGGCATGGGTCACCGAAGTGAAAAACGTTCTTTCCCTGGCGTTTTTTCTCGGCGCGGTTCTGTCGTATTTGAAATTCGAGGATTCCGGACGGACGCGCTGGTATTGGCTGGCGGCGGGCGGTTTTGCGGCGGCGGTCTTGAGCAAGACGGCGGCTGTCCCGCTGCCCTTGGTTTTGCTGGGGCTGGCTTGGTGGCGGCGGGGCCGCTTGGAATGGGCTGACGCGCGCCGCAGCGCGATATTTTTTGCGCTGGCTCTGACGCTGGGATTGCTTGCGGTCTGGTTTCAGCAGCATCAGGAGCCGGATATTCAGTCCGTTCGCCAGGACGGTTTCCCCGCGCGGCTGGCCGGGGCGGGTTGGGCCGTTTGTTTTTACTTGTACCATTCAGTTCTGCCCCTCAACCTCGGCTTTATTTATGAACGATGGCAAATCAACCCTTCTCTCGCGCAATCGTGGCTGCCCGATTTTCTGATCGTCCTTGTCATGGCGGCGGGTTGGCGATTTCGGGGAAGATGGGGGTGGCCATGGCTTTTTTCCATGGGATATTTCATGGTGATGCTGTTGCCTGTCCTTGGCTTTCTGAACATTTATTTCATGCGCTATTCGCTCATGGCCGATCGCTGGCAATATTTTGCCTTGATCGGGCCGGTGGCGCTGGCCGCCGCCGGCATGACTCAGGGATTGCGTGGCAGGATCATGCCGGCGCTGGCCGGAACGCTTCTGATCGCGCTCGGCTGTTTGACTTGGCAGCAGTGCGGCATGTATTCCAACGCCGAAACCCTCTGGCTGACCACTTTGGCCAGAACCCCGCAGTCCTACGTCGCCTCTTATAATTTGGGGTGCGCCCTCCTGAAAGAAGGCCGTCCGGACGATGCCATTCATTCTTTGTTATGGGCCGAAAACCTGCGGCCCGACTCGGCCGAGGCCTCGTATAATCTAGGTTGCGCCTGGCTGTTGAAAAGGGAACCGGACAAGGCCCTGCCATACCTGAAAAAGACGGTTGCGCTTCAGCCCGGCCACGCCAAAGCCTGGTGCAATCTGGCCAACGTCCAATCCTTGCGCGGCGAAACCCCGCAAGCCATCGCCAGCTACCGCAAGGCTTTGTCCATCGAACCCGACATCGTGCAAGCCTGCAATAATCTGGCATGGGTTTTGGCCACCAACCCCGACCCGAACCAACGCAACGGGTCGCAAGCAATCCAACTGGCCCGCCACGCGGACGAATTGACTGGCGGAACCAAACCGGCGGTAACGCGTACTCTCGCGGCAGCTTACGCCGAATCTGGAAGATTTTCAGAAGCAACCGCCACCGCGCGCAACGCGCTCGACTTGGCGGTCGTCCAGAAGCAAACGGCGCTGGCCAAAAGCCTGAAAAAGGAGATTATCCTTTATCAGGCAAACCTGCCATTGCGCGAAGGAATTTCAAACCAAACCGGGCCTCGCTGAAACCAGGCCATCACTGCCAAAGTCCGCACCTTCCTGTTGAAACGGCGTCTCCTTCGCCATCCGCAGTATCCGGGTCACACCAAAGAAGACCGGGTGCCGCATTCGTCTCGGTCAAGGCAACAGCACTGGACAAGTATTGGGCGTGACCGTCAGCCCCTAAGACATTGCATCCCTTTGGATTAACGGGGAAGGAGCCGCCATGAAGCGGGTAAGGTCCTTGGGTGCTATCTGGTATGCTGGCGGCGTCGCCATATTGAGTTGGATCC
>Ga0181535_10003936_pt1 | contig 16905 bp, 15 predicted proteins | sample PEATcosm2014_Bin_44_FD_119774 | JGI IMG/M metagenome (GOLD analysis project Ga0181535, IMG submission 119774) | Peatland microbial communities from MTU Mesocosm Facility, Houghton, MI, USA - PEATcosm2014_Bin17_30_metaG | ecosystem: Environmental > Terrestrial > Soil > Wetlands > Peat | place... | reverse complement strand
GGTTTTGGCGCGCCAGATCGCGCCGGATTTCGAGCGCTTCTTCGTAGGCCTTGCGGGCCTCTTCCATGCGGTTTTCGTCGCGGTACAGGTTTCCCAGATTGTTCAGGGTCTCCCCCACATCGGGGCGGTACACGGCCGAGTTCTGGCGCGCCAGATCGCGCCGGATTTCGAGCGCTTCTTCGTGGGCCTTGCGGGCCTCTTCCATGCGGTTTTCGTCGCTGCACAGAACGCCCAGATTGTTCAGCGTCGTCGCCACGTAGGGGCGGTACACAGCCGGGCTTTGACGGGCCAGATCGCGATAGATTTCGAGCGCTTCTTCGTAGGCCTTGCGGGCCTCGTCCATGCGATTTTCGTCGCGGTACAGAACGCCCAGATTGTTCAGCGTCGTCGCCACGTAGGGGCGGTACACAGCCGGGTTTTGACGCGCCAGATCGCGCCGGATTTCGAGCGCTTCTTCGTAGGCCTTGCGGGCCTCGTCCATGCGGTTTTCGTCGCGGTACACAATGCCCAGGTTGTTCAGCGTCGTCGCCATGTAGGGGCGGTACACGGGAGGATTGCCACTGGCAAGCTGGCGCGAAATTCTTTCGGCCTTGGCGTAGAACATGATGGCATCTTCGAAGTGATTCAAGGTCTGGCTAAAATAAGCGACCTCAAAATTCGCATCGAAGTCGTCTGGAGTCGCGTCGACTGCGGCGCGATAGGCTTTCTCTGCATCCGCGAACTGAAGCTGCGAAGTAAGCAATTGCCCGCGCAGGCGATAGGCCTGGCTGGCCGCACTTAGCTGGCGGTCCGCAGCCGCCTTTCGTTCCTGGGCAGCCTGGGCCATGGCGCGCAGTTTGGCCTCGTCCAGAACCTTTAGAGCCTGCTCGACCTGGCCAGCCAGGAAAAAGCGGAGGGCTTCCTTATAAAGCTCAGAGGCGTCCTCAAGCTTCGTTTTTGCCAGCTCCTCCGCTGCTCTGTCCGCGGCCTGGAGTGCCCGGTCGCGCTCTGTCCGCAGGACGGCCAGTTCTTGGGCGGTGTCGCGTTGGGACCTCTCTAGAATGCGCAACTGCGCGTCATACGCCGCCGTGACTGCTTCCGTGCTCTTCAGGCGATAATAGCTGCGGGCCATCTCATCGCGGTCCGCAGACTTGGCAAGGAGAAGCGTCAACTGTCTGCTATCGGGATCGGAGGGCAGAACTGCTTCGCGCTGAAGATCGTTCACGACTTCATAGCCGGCGAGTGCGATCGTTAGAGTGACCGTGTCTCCTGCCTTCCTGCCGGGAAAGTCCAGTTCGAAGCGGCCTCCATCCCTGGTGACCCACTGGTTGGCGCCTGAGGCATTGACGCGGACGCCGTCAAGTGGAGGACCGCCAGGCCGGTTCAGCAAGACCAGTCCCCTCAGCGCCGCTCCGCGCAACGGCGGCTGCGCAGCCAGAAACACCCACAAGGCGACGAGATAAGGGAGCAGTCGCCCGTGAACCCTCATTTTGCCACTCTCTTCAACACGACAGTTACCGGGTTGCTGTCCGGAACAACGGTCGGGAGCGCCGGAGCGAAGCCGGGCGCGCTGACCGACAGATCTAACTCCGGGCGCCAGGGATCGCCCGGAATCGTGAACTGAAACTGTCCGCCGGGACCCGAGACGGCTCGCAGTCCCCCGATCAGCAAAATGGCGCCCTCTACCGGTAGCGGGGGTTGGCTCTCATCCTGAACGCGGCCCGTAATCGTGCCCGATTTGTGGCGCACTTCCAGATACACGCTCTCGCTATCCAACGTGAGGGTCTTTGGTACAGCCTCATATGGGGCATCTGCGGAAACCGGCACGGCGCGTCCCCGAAACGCGGCTGGGACCTGCGGAAACATGGCCTCTCCCTTGTCGCCGATGTGCTCCCGGCGACGGTCGGACCCCAGATCGAGGATCACGTTACCAGAGTTGCGCAGGACAGTATCCTGCAATCCGGCCGGCCCATGGACAAAGATGGTCAGCGTTAGTGGCGGAGCAACTGGGGCCAGTTGAAACCCGCCCCAGACCACCAGGGCGCACGCAACAATTGGTCCACCTAATTCCAACTGCCACCCTAAATGCTGACCCTTTAGTTCGCCGACCGATTTCACGACGCCAAAAAGAAAAGCCGCCGCGCAGAGGCCCAGTACAACCAGCAGAACATAGAAAACATGCCCGATGAGCGTGAACTGTGTGAGGGACTGTGCCCGGAAGACAAGCAGAAACAGTAATCCTGCCGCCAGTAAAAAGGCAGTCAGCGAAACCAGCGCGTAAGGGGCAATACGGGCCCAATCTGAGGGCGCCGGCGTACCTATGTCGTCCCCGCTGTGTTTCGTCTTCGAGCCACTCATACCCGTGTTTTCGCTATTCTACCTTATAAGCGCGCACGGCTCCCGCTGGTGCGTCGGCTCATACCGGATGTAGCCGGGTTTTTGGGCCTGGATCACGAGCGCATCGGTACCCACTCCACACTTGCCGGACAAGGCCGCGTAGCTCCGAAGGCACGTTGAGGGCGTGGCCAGGCCAAAACGTTTCTTCTCTTCGCTGCCCCTGTTTTGCAGAGGATAAAGTTATGTTGCCGCTACGACACGCCGGTCCTCCCCTGGCTTCAGGTTTGGTACGCCGTCGATTCTGAATCGCTCACGACGCGCCATGCGACCGGCTCGCCTTGGGTACTATGATCTTTCAAAGAGCCGCTCATCAAAATGTAAGATAGCCGGTGGTTCGACCTGTATCCGCGCAAATTCCGAGTGGACTGGATTGAGGAGGAAGTTATGTTCCCGCGCGATCACAAGAGACGGGACCTGTTGGACGGCACTCGCTCCGGAGTCGAGCCACCAGTCACCCAACTGTTCGGCATTCAGGTCTGCGAGCGCCGGTTGTTTGCGTAGATCCTTTTCGTTAAGAATGCTAATTCCATCAGGGAGCACAGCGGCCACGCAAACGTAGCCGCGCGGGAAGTCTTGTCTGGTCATGTGCACCAGGTTCTCGAGGACTGCCAGGGCGATGCTCTCGGCCATGTAGACCACGGCTCGCCCAGACGAATTCCAGCGGCCGCCGACGAGCCGGGCGCCGGCGCCGTCGAGACGCGCATAACGCGCCCGACATACGCGGAAAACACGACGGCCGGTCAGGACGGCCGTCAGGAGGGGATGTTGTGTTCGATGCGGGTGAGCGTCCGCTCGACGAACTCGACGCCTTCGCTGGTGGCTAACAGCTCCGTGGGGGTTTGATTATCGAACACGGCGAGGGGAGTCGACAGCCAGTGCGTGGCTTTCTGCTCATCGTCGAACACGGCTACCGCGTGCGCGATGACGGGCACCAGGCGAGTGAGAGGAAGTGCAGAGGTCATCCGCTTTTTATTCTACCTCGGTGGCGGCTTCTTGAAAATGTGCCCGATCGTCCCTCCGGCTCCCGTGAATTGAGGATGCCCGTCCTGTGAGGTTCTGCTGATAGCGAATCCTCTGGTCGGTAGTGAGCAAGAGATCGACCGCGGCTGCCTCCGCCGCAGCCAACAAAGCGCCGTTGTTCAGCCTGTCCCAACCTATTGCCCTGGCCGTGGCGACGGTGTGGCCGGGAAGCGCACGGGCAAGGCCCCGTGGCGTCCCTGGTCAAAAAGAATGAGCATCGACGGGCACAGGGTCCTGCGCTGGTGGTACCGATACCTTGAGGCTCTGCGCCACAAATTCGAGCACCGCGGTAATCTGCTCCCGCGTCACGTCGAATTGCTCCATCAATTCTTCGACGCTCAAGTCTTCAAGGTTCTCGATCACCGTGACGACCGGCAACCGGGTATCCCGAAACACCCACGCACCGCTAACCTTGCCAGGGATGCTCTCCACGGCGGGGCATTGTGACCAGTCGAGACCCGTCATTTGTTCGGAACCTCCTTCTTTCAGGGTACGCCATGATGGTACAGGAAGATTGCCGCTTGAGGCAATCTCAGGACGTATTTGCGAAGGCTTTACTTCAAGCGCGGCGGCTGGCTCTCGATGACGAGGCCACAGCGGGGCTGGTGGCCTGAGCGATACAGGAACCTCGGGCGAGTTGCGCTCGCCGAGCCGGCTGAAAGCCGGCTGCGGGCATGATTGCCCGCCCCACAAATTCTCCGCGGGCTGCGAAGATTTTGACCTGTAAGACTTCGGGTAGAATAATCTTTCATCGCCAAGGAGCATGCATGCAACCGGAAACTTGTGACATCGGCCTGATCGGCCTCGCGGTAATGGGCCAGAACCTGGTCCTGAACATGAACGACCACGGCTACCGCGTGGCCGTCTTCAATCGCACCGTTTCGAAGGTGGACGATTTCATCGCGCATGAAGCCGCCGGCACCCAGGTGGTGGGCACGCATTCCATCGAGGAACTGGCGCAGGTTTTGAAGAAGCCCCGCCGCGTAATGCTGATGGTGAAGGCCGGCGATACGGTGGACGAGATGATCGCGCACATCACGCCGTACCTGGAAAAGGGCGACATCATTATCGATGGCGGCAACTCCCACTATCCGGACACCAACCGCCGCACCAAGACGCTCGCCGAGCAGAGCATTCTGTTCGTCGGCACGGGCGTTTCGGGAGGCGAGGAAGGCGCGCGGCACGGCCCGTCGATCATGCCGGGCGGCAATCCGGCTGCGTGGCCGCACGTGAAGGAGATCTTCCAGGCCATCGCCGCCAAGGTGGAAGACGGCACGCCCTGCTGCGACTGGGTGGGAGAAAACGGCGCGGGCCATTACGTGAAGATGGTGCACAACGGCATCGAATACGGCGACATGCAGTTGATTGGCGAAGCCTACCAGTTGCTGAAGGATGGCATCGGCCTCGGCGCCGGCGAACTGCACCAGGTCTTCGCGGATTGGAACAAGGGCGAGTTGGACAGCTACCTGATCGAAATTACCGCGGAGATTTTCACCAAACTGGACGACGATGGCGCGCCGCTGGTGGACAAAATCCTGGATACCGCCGGCCAGAAAGGCACGGGCAAATGGACAGCGATCAGCGCTCTGGATACGGGCACGCCGGTGACTCTCATCGGGGAAGCCGTGTTCGCGCGCTGCCTGTCCGCGATGAAAAGCGAAAGGGTGGCCGCCTCCGGGATTCTCGCCGGACCGAAGCGCGCGCCGGCCGAGGATCGCGCGGCCTTTATCGAGGATGTGCGCCGCGCGCTGTATTGCTCCAAGATGATTTCGTATGCGCAGGGCTACATGCTCCTGCGGGAAGCCGCGAAAGAGGAGGGATGGAACCTGAACTTCGGCGGCATTGCGCTGATGTGGCGCGGCGGCTGTATTATCCGCAGCCGGTTCCTGGGGAAGATCAAGGAAGCTTACGACAAGAATCCGCAACTGACTAATTTGTTACTCGATAGTTTCTTTAGTCAGACGCTGGGCGGTTACCAGGATTCCTGGCGGCGCGCCATCGTGCAGGCGATTGAGTGTGGGGTTCCTACTCCGGCTTTCTCCACCGCTCTAGCCTTCTACGATGGATATCGCACCGCGCGCCTGCCCGCGAACTTATTGCAGGCCCAGCGCGATTTCTTCGGCGCGCACACTTATGAACGCGTCGATAAGCCGCGCGGCCAGTACTTTCACACTAATTGGACCGGACGGGGCGGCCGGGTTTCTTCGGGGACTTATAACGCTTAGGGACGGAGAAGGCCGATTGACAATCGGCCTGCAGGTTTCCAACCTGCCCCACAAGAAAGAGACATGACTGATACTCTTCAGATTCCAACTGCGGGGGCGCTCGACTTACTGTCGCTGGGCGCTTTGATCCACCGTTTCGACCCGGGCGTCATCCCGTTCCGCAAGGCCACCAAGTGCCAGATCCACGTCAGCGGCGGCGAATTCAATTGCGCCGCGAACCTGGCGGACTGCTTTGGCATGGCCACCGGCCTTGCCAGCGCCATGGTCGATTATCCGGTCGGCGCGCTGATCGCCGAGCGCGTGAGAGCCATGGGGGTCAAGCCGTTTTACAAGCACTTCCAGCACGACGGCGCCACCGGCCCCAACATGGCGGCGGTCTATAGCGACCGCGGGTTCGGTATCCGCGCGCCGGTGGTCTTTTACAACCGCGCCAACGAGGCGGCCGCGTTGCTCAAGCCGGGCGATTTCGATTGGAGCGCCATCTTCGGCACGGGCGTACGCTGGTTCCACAGCGGCGGCATCTTCGCCGCGCTGTCGCAGACCACGCCCGAAGTGATCATCGAGGGCATGCGCGCCGCCAAGGCCGCGGGCGCGGTGGTGTCGTTCGATCTGAATTACCGCGCGAAGCTGTGGAACATCTCCGGCGGGCACGCGCGCGCCGTGGAGGTGATCCGCCGCATCGTGGAGAACGTGGACGTGCTGGTGGGCAACGAAGAAGATCTGCAGATGGGCTTGGGCATACCGGGCCCGGAGGTGGCCGCCAAGTCCAAGCTGGACCCCAGCGCCTTCTTCGGCATGATCGACCGCGTGGTGGCGCGGCATCCGCAGATCAAGATTGTGGCCACTACGCTGCGCGAAGTGCATTCGACCAATCGCCACAGTTGGGGCGCGGTGGCGTGGATCGGCGGGCAGACTTATGTGTCGCCGACGTGCCAACTGGACGTGCTGGACCGGGTCGGGGGCGGAGACGGATTCGCGGCCGGATTTTTCTACGGACTGATGAGCGGCGAGGCGCCGGAGGAGGCCATCAAGCTGGGCTGGGCGCACGGCGCGCTGCTGACTACGTTCCCCGGCGACACGACGATGGCCACGCTCGACCAAGTGCGGGCGTTCGCCAGGGGCGGGTCGGCGCGGATACAGCGGTGAAACGCGGGCGGGGCTTAAGCCCCGCGCGGACTAAAGTCCGCCCTCCATGTTCTTGATAAACTGAAGGACAACCGCTATGGAAAACTTTAAAGTCACTCTGGAAGAGTTCAAGGTCCTGGGCAAAGAGCTGGTCGACAAGGTCCGGGAGATGATTCACGCGGGCAACATTCGCCGCATCATCATCCGGGATGGCCACGGCCACACCTTCATGGAAATCCCGCTGACGGTGGCCGCCATCGGCGCGGTGGCTGCTCCTGTGCTGGCGGCCGTGGGCGCCATCGCCGCGCACCTGGCGGACTTCACTATCGTTGTGGAGCGGGTCGAGCCGGCACCACCCACGGAAACCAAGGTCTGAGAAGAAGGTCTGAACCGTGGCGGGCTACGACCAGGATCTCAGCCGCATCGTCGAGGAGTTGAACCGCGCCGCACCGGGTGCGCGTCCCGCCGATAAACCGTCTCCGGCGCGTCCTCCGCAAAACGCCGGATCGCTCGATCAATTGCTGGCTTTCGCCGGCCGCCAGAACGCCTCCGACCTGTTGCTGATCGCCGGGACTCCGGTGGCTTTGCGCGTAAACGGCGTGCTGGCGCCCGCCGCCGGACCGCCGCTCGAGCCCGACGACGTGCGCAACTTCGTGCTGCCGCTGCTGGATTCCCGCCAGTACGACGAGCTGCAAAAGAAGAAGTCGGTGGATTTTTGCTTCGTGCGCGAACCCGTCGGCCGCTTCCGCGCCAACATCCACCACCAGCGCGGCACCCTGGCGGCCAGCATCCGCCTGTTGCCGGCGCGCATTCCAACTCTCGACTCGCTGCACCTGCCGGCCGCCCTCGCGCGCGTCGCCGAACGGCGCCAGGGCCTGGTGCTGGTCACTGGCGCCACCGGCTGCGGAAAGAGCTCCACGCTGGCGGCTCTGATCGATCTGATCAACACGCGCCGCCGCGTCCACATCGTGACGATCGAGGATCCCGTCGAATACCAGCACGTGAACCGCAGCTCGATCGTGGAGCAAATCGAAGTCGGCCACGATACGCCCGACTTCGTCCACTCGTTGCGCAGCATCCTGCGGCAGACTCCGGACGTGATCCTGGTGGGCGAAATGCGGGACCCGGAGACCATGGCCACGGTGCTGACGGCCGCGGAAACCGGGCACCTGGTGTTTTCCACGCTGCATACCAACGACGCGGCGCAGTCGGTCTCCCGCATCCTGGATTCGTTCCCGGCGGCGCACCAGGGGCAGATGCGGCAGCAAATGTCGCTGGCCCTGCTGGCCGTGGTCGCGCAACAACTGGTGCCGGCGGTGGATGGCATCAACCGCTATCCCGCGCTGGAAATCATGATGGCCACCGACGCCGTGCGCAACCTGATCCGCAAGGGCGACGACCACCAACTCCGCAGCCAGCTCACCATCGGCCGCGCGGAGGGCATGATGACCATGGAACAATCTCTGGCCGAACTGGTGCGGGCCGGCCGCATCCTGCGCGAGACCGCGTTTGCGCACTGTTTCCGGCCCGAGGAACTGCGGCACGTCTTGCAGGAGTAGACGGAACCCGCTCCCTCACGGTCGCGGCTCGATAAGTTGGCGCTCGACGTCGACGGTCCTGGCAGGTAAATGATAACCTCCGAGTGGCCGACATCCGGACGGAAACCGAGCAGGCCCAACGGCGTGCCGGACGGACCCTTCCCGCTCCACTTGCGGGTAGAGGGGTCGTGGTCGTGGCGTGGAGAAATGACCCCACTACCGCTTGCGAACCCCGGCAAGTCGTGATACGCTGTCGCCATTGTTGGCATCGCACGTGCCAACACAGACGAACGCGGTACGAGATTCTCGAAGCCGTACCGGTCGTTAAGGAGGGTCCTGTGGCGACGAATCGTCGAGAGTTCCTCAAGATCGCCGGTATCGGCGGCGCTGCTGCCACCATCTTCGGCTTCGACCTTCAGCCGGCATACGCGCAACTCAAGGAGTTGAAGATCGCGCGCGCCACCGAAACGCGTTCCACCTGCCCCTATTGCGCGGTGGGCTGCGGAGTGCTGATCTATACGATCGGCGACCGCGCCAAGAACGTCACGCCGCAAGTAGTCCATGTGGAGGGCGATCCCGATCATCCCACCAACCGTGGGACATTGTGCCCCAAGGGATCGTCGCTCGAACAGGACATCTTGAATCCACGCCGTCTCATGAAGCCGCAAGTGCGGAGGCCAGGCGGTACGGATTGGGAAGACATTTCTTGGGACACGGCCCTCGATGAGATTGCCCGGTGGACCAAGAAAACGCGCGACGCGACCTTCGTCGAGAAAGACGCGAACGGCCATACGGTGAACCGCTGCGAAGGCATTTCCTTCATCGGCGGCTGCACCGACACCAACGAATTCAATTACCTGGCGGTAAAGACAATGAGGAGCCTGGGCTTGGTTTATCTCGAAAACCAAGCCCGTGTTTGACACGGCCCCACGGTCTCAAGTTTGGGACCATCATTTGGGCGCGGAGCCATGACAAATGGCTGGATCGACATCAAGAACACCGACATGATGTTGATCATGGGCGGCAATCCCGCCGAGAACCATCCCTGCGGTTTCAAGTGGGCGATGGAAGCCAAGCGGAACCGCAACGCCAAGCTGATCTCCGTCGATCCACGGTTCACGCGCACCTCCGCCACCGCGGACCTGTTTTGCCAGATCCGCGCGGGCGCCGATATCGCGTTCCTCGGCGGGCTGATTAAGTACGCCATCGAGAACAATCGAATCGCCAAGGATTACCTGGTCAATTACACGAACGCCGCATTCATAGTCAAGGAGGACTTCAAACTTCCGGAGGACGGGCTCTATTCGGGTTTCGACGCCGCGGCAGGCACGTACAACACATCCACTTGGAATTACGAACCAGGCGGCGACGTCAGCGGCAAAGCGAATTCCGCTCCGTCGGCCTCTGCGGCGCCGGCAGGATTGCCGCCGAGTGTGGCCTACGACCTGACCCTGCAGCATCCGCGCTGCGTCTTCCAACTGCTCAAGCAGCAGTATTCGCGCTACACGCCTGAACTCGTCGAGCGAATCACGGGCATTCCGAAGGACCAATACCTTAAAGCCGTCGACATGTTCACCTCGGTGCGCATCGACGGCGACATGAAGAAGGTCGCGACCATCATTTATGCCGTCGGCTGGACCCAGCACACATTCGGCACGCAGATCATTCGCACCGCGGCCATGATTCAGCTTCTGCTTGGCAATGTGGGAAGGGCCGGGGGAGGCGTCAATGCGTTGCGCGGTCATTCGAACATTCAGGGCGCCACCGACATGGCCGGTCTGTACGACAGCTTGCCCGGATACCTGAAGGCGCCGATTCCCGCCGACACAGACCTCGCCGCATTCCTGAAACGCATCACGCCAACCGCGTCGACGCCGTCTGTGTGGGATTCGTTCAATTACTACTCGAACACGCCAAAGTTCATGGTGTCGTTTCTGAAGGCCCTGTACGGCCCCGCGGCGACCAAAGAAAACGGGTTCGCGTTCGATTACCTGCCTAAGATCGGCCGGGACTATTCGTGGACCCATATCTGGGACGACATGTACAACGGCGCGATCAAGGGCATGATGGCCTTCGGCATGAATGGCGTGATGGTTGGCCCGGACACCAACAAAAACATCAATGCACTGAAAAAGGCCGATTGGCTGGTCGTCGGCGAAATCTATCCGGACGAGACCAGTGAGTTCTGGCGCGCTCCCGGTATCACGGTCGAGGAGCGGAAAAAGATCCAAACCACGGTGTACCGGCTGCCCTGCGCGGGCTTCGCCGAAAAAGACGGAAGCATGACGAATTCGGCGCGCTGGGTCACGTGGAAGTACGCCGCGGTTCCTACTCCGGGTGACGCTCGCCTCGACCAGGACATCGTCGCCCAAATTTTCCTGCGCGTCCGCGACCTTTACAAAAAAGAGGGCGGCAAATTCCCCGATCCGATTCTTAACTTGACCTGGGCATACGCCGATGCGGCTCACCCGCCACTGTCGCAAATAGCGATGGAGATCAATGGCAAGGCATTGGCGGATTTGAAGGACGAGAAGACGGGGCAGGTGATCAAGGCCGGCCAGCAGCTTCCGGGTTTTGCATGGCTCAAAGACGACGGCACCACCATGTGCGGAAACTGGATCTACTCGGGCATGTGGACGGAAGCCGGAGCGCTGATCCAGCGGCGCGGCACCGAGGACCCGTCGGGCTTAGGCGTTTATCCGAACTGGGCATGGTCGTGGCCTGCAAACCGGCGCGTCCTTTACAACCGCGCTTCGTGCGACCCGGCCGGAAAACCTTGGGATGCGGAGCGCAAGCAGGTGTGGTGGAACGAAGCCACACAAACGTGGACCGGCAACGATGTGCCGGATTTCAAACCCGACTCCCACCCCAAGGATCACATGGGACCGTTCATCATGAATGCGGAGGGCGTGGGTAGGCTGTTCGTACCCATCGGGATGCTCGTGGATGGGCCTTTCCCCGAACATTACGAACCGATCGAAAGCCCGACCAAGAACCTGCTGCACCCGGACCAGTCGAACAATCCGCTCGTAAAGAAATTCAAGACGCCCTACGACAAGTTCGGCGATCCGGCGGAGTACAACATCGTCTGCACCACGTACCGGCTGACCGAGCACTATCACTACTGGACGAAAAATAACCCGATGAACGTCGAGCTCATACCCGAGCCGTTCGTCGAAATCCCGGTGGAATTGGCGGAGGAAAAAGGAATCAAGGGAACGGATAAGGTCAAAGTGATCAGCGCCCGCGGAACTTACATCGCCAAAGCCTTCGTGACGCGCCGGCTGAAGCCGCTTATGATCGATGGCAAGAAGGTGTATCCGATCGGGCTGCCGATTCACCAGGGCTTCCGTGGAATCGACGAAGACGAGGGTAGGAACGCGCGCACCCCTGCGAATCTGCTCACTCCCGCGGTGACGGATCCAAACGCGCATACCCCTGAAACCAAGGGCTTCCTGGTGAAGCTCGAGAAAGCGTAGGAGCAGACGATGAGCCAGGCCGCGACTGAGATCGTCAGAATTTCAGGTCACGCCGGCGCCCCTCCGGGCGCCGGACTCAACCGAGAATACCAGGTCTGCAAATTGGTGGACACCACCACTTGTATCGGCTGCAAGGCCTGCGAAGTGGCATGTCTCGAGTGGAACGGATACACCTTCAGCCAGACCACCTTCGACAACAGCTACCAGACCATGCCGGAAACGGCCTGGAATTACTGGAACCTGATCAAGTTCAACGAGCATGAGCGCGAAGACGGCACCATGATGCTGTTGATGCGCAAAGACCAGTGCATGCACTGCGAAGAGCCGGGCTGCCTGGTGGCATGTCCCGCCGACGGCGCCATCGTGCAGTACGCCAACGGCATCGTGGACTTCCAGGAAGCCAATTGCATCGGCTGCGGCTACTGCATGTCGGGCTGCCCGTTCAACATCCCCAAGTTCAGTCCCACGGCGCGCAAGGTCTTCAAGTGCACGCTGTGCAACGACCGCGTTTCCCAGGGCCTGGAGCCCGCGTGCATCAAGGCGTGCCCCACCGGCTGTCTGCACTTCGGCACGAAGTCGGAAATGAAAGATCTGGCCGAGACCAGGGCGGCGCAGCTTCGGACCCATTCGGGCCACCTCGACGCCGGGGTTTACGATCCGCCGGGCGTTGGCGGCACGCACGTCATCTATGTCTTGCACGATGCCAAGCATCCCGAACTCTATGGCGGATTGCCCCGCAACCCGCGGATTCCGCCGCTGGTTGGGCTCTGGAAGAAGCCTCTGAGATGGCTGGGCAACCTTGGGATCCTGGCCGGCGTATTTGGCGTATTCGTTCATTACCTGCGTTTCGGTCCTAAGATCGTGAAGGAAGACGAGCTGAAACCCGACGGAGAAGGCCTATGACCCGCGAACCATATCTCCTCCCCAACGGACGCGTGCTTCGCTATTCGTTCCACGAGCGGCTCATTCACTGGATGGCCGGCGTTTCGTACGTCTACCTGCTGCTGACCGGCCTGGCTTTTTGGACGCCGTGGCTCTTCTGGCTCGCTGTCGTACTGGGCGGCGGGACGTCCGCGCGCGAATTGCACCCGTGGGTCGGCGTCTTTTTTGCGCTGGCCATCTGCTTCATGTTCAACATGTGGGGCCGGCAGATGCGCGAGACCCCGTCCGATAAAGCATGGTGGGCCTCGATTGGGCACTACATCCGCAACGAAGACGAGAAGATGCCTTCCGCGGACCGCTTCAACCCCGGCCAGAAGCTGCTCTTTTGGGGATTTTTGGTAAACGGTGTTCTGTTGCTCCTTTCGGGATTGGTTCTCTGGTTTCCCCAGTACATTCCCTGGAATTTGCACCTCGTGCGCCAGATCGCCGTCTTTGTGCATGCCGTGTGCTTCCTGTTCACGGTGGCGCTATTCATCCTCCATGTGTACATGGGCACGGCGATGGAGCGTGGCGCGTTTGGATCGGTGATTCGCGGCGACGTCTCGCGCGCCTGGGCCAACAAGCACCACCACAGTTGGTACCGGCAATTGTTGCGCGATTCGGCCGCAAAAGAATGATCGACCGTTGGGACGCGCGTATCCGCCGCGCCCATGCGTTGACTTCTCTGTACCCGTCCGCCGCCGAAGCGCTTGGCTTCTATGTGCGCGTTGCCGCGCTTCAACGCAGTCTTTACGTTGAGTTTGAGAGAGCGCCGGCGCATGCGTTGAATGGACCCTCCGTTGGTGCGTTGCGCGACGAGCTGGATATGGCCGCGATTCTGCCGAAGTTTCCCCGGTTCCTCGTGGAACTTGAGCGAATCGCGCCGCCGCCGCTCGCGCATGTTGCCGCCGAGCTGGCGCGGAAGGGGGCGGCGGCATGGTCGCAGGCAATCGATGATTTCTGGCGGTCCGATGGGGACGCGAATGGGGATAACACACTTCTTGCCGAGCGGTGCCTGGCTTGGCTCTTCCTGCAGCCCTTCGCCGAGTATCTGAGCTCGCGCCAGGCTCGCGTGGCCCAGGACGGAGCGCCGTTGCGCTGTCCCGTGTGCGGAGCCAGACCGATCGTCGGCGTCCTGCGGCCGGAGGGGGACGGCGCCAGGAAGTCGCTGGTGTGCATGCTGTGCGCGCACGAATGGACATTTCGAAGGGTCTGTTGCCCGGCATGCGGCGAAGACCGGGAGCCCCAGATGGCGTTCTATTCCGCCGCGGAAATTCCGCATGTCCGTGTGGATGTCTGCGACACCTGCCACTTCTATTTGAAGAGCGTCGATCTCACCAAGACCGGACTGGCTGTTCCCGTCGTCGACGAGCTGGCCACCTTGTCGCTGGACCTGTGGGCGCGGGAAAAGGGCTACCGGAAATTCCAAATGAACATGCTGGGAATCTAGTTCTCGTGACTGCACTTCGGTGGGATGCCGAGCCCAGCCGGTAGTCAGAAGAGATTCTACTTCTTGCTCTTCTTCACCGGCTCCGGCCCGATCCGTTCGATTGTTACGCTGTTCAGTTTCACCGGATCCACCGGCTTATCGCCGCGGACCGGAGCTTGATCGATCCTGGAAACTACATCCTGCCCCTCCACCACCAAGCCGAAGATTGTGTACTTGCCGTCCCATTGACGCATGGGATTGGTCGTGATGAAGAACTGGCAGCCGCCCGAATTCGGCGCGCCAGTGTTTGCCATGGCGAGCTTGCCTGCGCTATCGAACCTCAGACCGGGCAGAAACTCGTCGCGAATCGTGAACCCGCAGTTGTGCGAACCGGTCCCGGTGGGGTCGCCCGACTGAATCATCACGCCGGGCAACACGCGGTGGAAGGTGATGTTGTCGTACAGGGGAACCTTCACCATTGTGCCAGTCTTAGGATTGCGCGTCGCTTTGGCGCCTTGTGCCAGCGCGACGAAATTCTCGACCGTTATAGGCGTATCTTTCTCGTAAAGCCGGACGGTGATATTCCCCATCGATGTGTTGAAGATGGCATAGAGTCCGTTCGGTTGTTGTCGCGCAGAAACGCATCCTGCCGCGAGAAGGAGTAGTACGAATCTCGTCACGGTCTCCCCATTCTAACTCCAGGGGATGAGCGGCCTACGGCTTCGCCCCCTCCCGGAACTGCAACGTGAGGCGGGCGAAGCGCTCTCCAAAGCGCCTCGCCGCGGCGCGATCTCGGTCGTTAACACCAGGTGGTGAGCCGCCTGTCACAGCTTGCGGGCCCGGCGAACCGAACTCCTCGTCGTTGACGCCGCCAATTACGATCGGTTGCGGAGTGTGCGATTTGAGGGAAACTATGAATGAGAAGGCCCAGGCGGGTGGATTGCGCCCGAGTGACGCACTCGGAAGGAACTCTGCTTGAGGTCTGCGTCCGGTGCAGACGCCCCGGACTCGGTTAGACTGTCTGAATGGCCCTCTCGCGATTTTCCTTTCTGCTGGTCCCTATCGCTTTGCTGGCGGCGGCTCCGCCACTTTCGGAATCGTACAAGGAGGTTTCCGCGCGCATCATCGCCGCGGCCCTCGCCGACCAGGATGGTTACGCCAAGCTCTCGTATCTCTGCGACCGGATCGGCAACCGGATTAGCGGGTCCGACTCGCTGAACGCCGCGATCGCGTGGGCGGCCGCGCAAATGAAGCGCGACGGTCTGGAAAACGTGGCGACGCCCGCCGTCAAAGTGCCGCACTGGGTGCGCGGCAATGAAGACGCGGAGATGGTCAAGCCGGTGCGTCACACGCTCAGCATGCTGGGGCTGGGCGGCAGCGTGGCGACGCCGCCGGACGGCATTACCGCCGAGGTGGTGCCGGTCTCGAGCTTCGAAGCGCTGAACGCCCTCGGCCGCGAGAAAGTGGCCGGCAAGATGGTGCTGTTCAACGTGCCTTATGAGGGATACGGCAAGACGGTGGCGTATCGCGGCGATGGCCCTTCGCGCGCGGCCAAACTGGGAGCAGTGGCCATGCTGCTGCGATCGGTCGGGTCGCTCTCCATGCAGACCCCCCACACCGGCGCGCTGAACTACACTGAATCGGACCCCAAGATTCCCGCCGCCGCCATCACCCTGGAAGATGCCACACTCATCCAGCGGCTGACGGATGCCGGCGAAACCGTCTCCGTGCACCTATACATGGAGGCGCACACGCTTCCAGACGCAGATTCCGCCAACGTGATGGGTGAGATTACGGGGCGGGAGAAGCCCGAAGAAATCGTGGTGATGGGCGGCCATATCGATTCGTGGGACGTGGGCGCGGGCGCAGAGGACGATGGCACCGGCATCATGGCCTCGCTGGAAGCGGTCACCATCGTCAAGAAGCTGGGGCTGCATCCGCGGCGTACGCTGCGCGTGGTGTTCTGGACCAATGAAGAAAACGGGGGGGCCGGCGGGCGCGCCTATCGTGACATGGTCGGCGGCAAGATACATAATTATGTGGCCGCCATTGAAATGGATGGCGGCGCCGAGAAGCCGGTGGGATTCGGTGTGAGCCCCGGCGGCGCCGCGCTGGCGCGCGCCAAAGAGATCGGGCGTCTGCTGGAACCGATCGGCGCGGATACTATCCAAGAAGGCGGCGGCGGATCCGACATCGGCCCGCTCATGCACGATGGCGTGCCCGGCCTGGGCCTGTTTACCGTGGGGCAACACTACTTCGACTGGCACCACTCGCGCACGGACACCGTGGACAAGATCGATCCACGGGAATTCCGGCAGTGCGTCGCCGCCATGGCGGTGATGGGTTATGTGCTGGCGGATATGCCGGAGCGGCTGGGAGAGTAGGGGGGTAGCGGGCGAGAGCGGGGCTGAGAGCCCCGCGCAGGCCGAGGGCCTGCCCCACTACTTATCCATGTCGTACGCCAGCTTCATCCACCGCCGCACTTCGTCGTCGATGTCGTCGAGCGATGAGATCTCGATCCGCCGCGTGATCCTGTCCTTCTTGGCGAACCCGCCGGTATCGATCAGGCGCTTGGGCGTCTTGGTGTCTTTCAGCGCGAGACCGAAGTCGATGCGCGTACGCGTGGCCGGCTTGATTTGCGCGAAGACATGGTTTCTGTAGAGCGGCACGAACGTCTGGCATGGAGACACCCGCACGTCTTTGCCAAGCTTGAGGCCTGCCGCCAGGAGCGCTTCGTAAATGGGGCGCAGCCCGGCTTTTGGCCCGGCGAACAGGTCCTCGACGTATTGGCT
>Ga0181535_10003935_pt1 | contig 16905 bp, 10 predicted proteins | sample PEATcosm2014_Bin_44_FD_119774 | JGI IMG/M metagenome (GOLD analysis project Ga0181535, IMG submission 119774) | Peatland microbial communities from MTU Mesocosm Facility, Houghton, MI, USA - PEATcosm2014_Bin17_30_metaG | ecosystem: Environmental > Terrestrial > Soil > Wetlands > Peat | place... | reverse complement strand
GCTGGTCGTCTCAACCGAGCACTTTGCGGAGAGTTATGGGGAGCAGTTGGTCGCTCTGGGACTGAATATTCTGCGCGGACAGGCTGTGCCTCCCTACAATTTTACCGAGCAAAAGATACTGACGCAGGAGTTACTCAAAGGCGGAGTGGCAAGAGGAGATGTGCGGCTGCAGAGGGCGTCAAATATTTGATTCCCGTTGAACTTTGGTTCAGAGGTGAAGGTAAATGCAAGTACGCGGAATCCAGTACCTGGGCGCTTTCGAGAAGTATTTGAAATTGCCTTCTAGTATTGTTGTGTATTTCTTGTCAGTTTTATTACTTACGTCAATGGCTCACGGTCAGTTCGCCAACTCGGTGGATCCGTTTCTCGGCGCCTCGGGCGGTGGCAATGTTTTCCCAGGTCCAGCCGTGCCCTTCGGAATGATCAAGCCTGGTCCAGATATGGTCGCCTCGGGTGAAAACGATTCCAACTCCGGCTGGAATGCTGATGGCAACATTCGCGGTTTTAGTCAGACCCACGTCAGCGGCACCGGCGGCGGCGCCAAATACGGTAATATCCTTGTTCAGCCCACTACAGGTGACTCATCCCCACTCGATTCGCAGTCGCCCCGGTCGGACGAGCAAGCTTCAGCCGGCCTCTACTCAGTCAAACTCGCCCGCTTTGGTATCGGAGTCGAAATCACCGCCGCCCGCCGCGCCGCCATCTACCGATTTCGCTACCCCCAGGCCACCCGCGCCAACCTGCTCTTTGATGTGAGTCATTGTTTGATAGGAGTCAAGGCATACGGAGAATCGCAGTCCCTCGTGGCCTCAAAAATTCAAGTCCTCTCCCCCACTGAAGTAGCCGGCTCCAGCAGCGTGACCGGCGGATGGAACAAGCAGCCCAACGCCTATACAGTCTACTTTTATGCCAGGACTGACACTCCGGCGGCATCCTGGGGAACGTGGCTCGACGGAACTCTTGAGCCTGGCAGCAAGTCCGTCAGCGGGCCGGCAAATACCAAAGCCGGTGCGTGGTTGACGTTTCCCAATGAAACCGGCCGGCCGGTGCTCATGAAGATCGGCATATCTTTTATCAGCGTTGAGCAGGCTCGCCGCAACCTGGCCGCGGAGATTCCCGGTTTCGATTTCGCCGCAACCCACACCGCAGCCATGGCTGAGTGGAACCGCGCACTTGGCAATGTTGAATTGAAAGGGGAAACTCCCGAACAGGCGCAAGAATTCTACACCGCGCTTTACCATACGATGCTTACGCCCACCGACCGGACGGGTGAAAATCCGTTCTGGAAATCAAGCGAACCCTACTACGACGACTACTACGCCGTCTGGGATATTTTCCGCACTTCCGGCCCGCTGCTCACGCTGATCGCGCCGCAACGCGAGGCCGCAATCGTCCGTTCGCTGGTAGATATTTATCGTCACGAGGGATGGCTGCCAGACGCGCGCAGCGGCAACTACAATGGCCGCACTCAAGGCGGAAGCGACGCCGAGTTCCTGATCACCGATGCATATTTGAAGGGACTCAAAGGCATCGACTGGCGCACAGCCTATGAGGCTGAAGTCCACGATGCCGAAGTTTCACCCGCCGACCACCTCAAGGAGGGCCGCGGCGGTCTTGACGACTGGCGCAATCTTGGTTACGTCTCCATCGAGGGTTCTGACCGTTCCGGTTCGGTCAACATGGAATACGCAGCCGATGACTTCGAAATCTCCCTGCTCGCCAAAGGCCTGGGCAAGACCGCGGATTACAGGAAATACCTCGCCCGCTCAGGCAACTGGAAAAATTTGTGGGACCCCGATTTTGCCTCTGATGGCTTCAAGGGCTTCATCCGGCCCCGCCATCGCGACGGAAGTTGGCTCACGCCGTTCACTGCGATGGACGGTTGCAGTTGGGGCGGCGATTCCTTCTATGAAGGAAACTCCTGGACCTATTCCACCTTCGTTCCCCAGGATGTAGCTTCACTGATCGAAGAGTCCGGCGGCCCACAAACATTTGCCGATCGTCTCGATGCTTTCTTCGCGGTTCCAGGGCGCTATGACGTGGGCAACGAACCGGGCTTTCTGGCTCCTTACCTTTACAACTGGGCTGGCCGCCCTGACAAGACTGCCGAGCACCTACGCTCGATCATTGCCGCGAGTTACCACACCGGACCCAATGGCCTGCCCGGAAACGACGACTCCGGCGCCATGTCTTCCTGGTACGCATTCGGGCAAATGGGTATCTATCCTAACGCCGGCCAGGATGTTTATCTTATCGGCAGCCCAGCCTACCCTCAGACCACACTTCACGTGGCGGCGGAAAAGGACTTCATCATCGAAGCCCATAACCTATCGCGAGAGAGCATCTACATAACCGCGGCCACATTGAATGGCAAGCCCATCGACCGTGCCTGGCTGCGCCATAGCGAGATCGCCGCAGGCGGGCGGCTAGTGCTGACGATGAGCAAGACACCAGGCCACTGGGCCGAGCGCAATCTGCCTCCGTCACACCGGCCTATCGCTGGATTCTCTGGAGAGGGGTCGACCGCCGGTGCTGAAAAATAAGTTTCCGAGTTACACTGGATGCGCTCTATTGAGACTGAGTTATGCCTTTAAAAAAAATCGGCCGTATCTCTTTCCTTTTGCTGCTTGCGTGGACAGGCCATCCGGCCCGCGCCCAGAAGACTCAAGTCGGCGCTTCCCCGCCCATAGTTAACATCACTGCGGACGATCCGCGGCTCCAGTTTTTAGGCCAGTTCGATCAGGGCAATCCGAAGCACCCGCGCTTCGCATATCCTGGGACGGGTCTGCGACTGCGGTTTCAAGGCAGCTCTCTTTCACTGCATGTGAGCGCCGATTCGGATAAATCAGCATTGACTGTAATTATCGATCACGGTGACCCAGAACTTCAGTTGCTGCAGAAAGATGAGCAAACACTGGTTATCGTACGCGGGCTGGCGCTTGGGCCGCACACGGTAGAAGTTTACAAGCGGACCGAAACATGGCAAGGGATTGTTACGCTGCTTGGCATCGAACTGCCGCCAGAAGGCGCATTGCTTTCGGCTCCTCCGCTGCCAGCACGAAAACTCATGTTTGTTGGCGACTCGGTCACCTGCGGGTCGGGTGTGGAGAATAACTCTACTTGCACATCCGACCCGGCACACCCGGCCAGCGACGCCTATCACAGTTACGGAATGGAACTCGGCCGTCGATTGGATGCGCAAACTCACCTGGTCTGTTATGGAGGCCGGGGACTCGATCGCGACTATGGCGGATTAGGAGTTGCCGATAACGTACTGAACGCGCCACAGTTCCTCGACCTGTCGATTCCCGCGGATGATCCGACAAATCGCGCAGCGTGGGACCCGAGCAAATGGATCCCCGATGGAATTGTCGTCTCGCTGGGGACGAACGATTTCAATCTACAGAAGACCAAGCCGCTCGACGGCGGAGCCTTTGTTGGAGACTATGCGCACTTTCTCTTGACGCTGCGCTCGCACTATCCCAATGCATTCATTCTCGTGACCGAAGGAGCTATCGTTACCGATCCTTTGCTGCGCCGGTATGTTCAAGATGCCGTCGGCCGGACGAATGACGCGAGGATTCAATGGGTCAAAGCGAATCACTATCCCGGCAATGGCTGCGACGCTCATCCGACTTATGCGCAACATCAACAGATTGCCGACGATCTTGAACCGATACTGCGAAAAACACTTGTCTGGTAACGTCTATTTCCGAAAGCGCGCGAATTAGGGAGGAGCGGAGATGCAGCGTCGTGGGTTTCTCGAGTGCATTTGCAGGGTATGCGCCGGCCTTGGTATCTCAAGTTCTTACTGCGGACAAAATGTGCTCCAGGCCCTTCCGATCGCAGGCGACCACCCAGGGGGAGGGGGATTGAAAGCACCGACCTTGGTGATCTCGCTCGATGGAGATTGGTCGATCCTCACCGATCCAAAGAACATCGGCCGCGAGCAGAATTGGTTTCGTGCGACTCACCCAGATGCCCAGGCCACCCGAGTTCCATCCATCATTCAGGAGACCTTTCCCGCATACCACGGCGTGGCGTGGTATTGGCGGACGTTCCAGGCCGAGACCCATCCTTATGCGGGCGCCCGATATCTGCTTCGCTTCAACCAGGTGGATTACATAGCGGAAGTGTGGCTGAATGGACAGCACCTGGGCAGCCACGAGGGCGCGGATACGCCATTTGTGTTCGACGCCACCGCGTTCATTCGTTGGGGGCAGACGAACCATCTGGCTGTACGCGTACTGAATCCGACCTACGATCGCATCGATGGCATCGTTCTAGACGAGACTCCACTCCTTAGTTCGTCCCTCCCCTACCTCAACGCCAAAGGTTACCCCATTGGAGGGATTCTCGAATCAGTGGAACTCATTCTCACCCCCGCGATCCGCGTTGCGGATCTCTACGTTCGCCCCGACTGGAGTACCGGTAAGGTTCGGATCCGCACGACTTTGCTGAATGCATTGGAGAAAGCCAGCCGTGCGCGTCTGCGCTTTGCTGTGGACGGTGCAAGCATTGGGCAGGCATTCGTGACCGATGTGGCTGAAGTGGAGGCGAAGCCCGGGGAAACCGTCGTGGATCACGAATTGAAAATCGAGAACCATCGGCTGTGGGATATTCAAGACCCATATTTGTATCGGCTCTCGGTCACTAATGAGTCCGCAGGCGTCGAGGGCTCTCACCAAGCTTCCACCAATTTCGGGTTCCGGGATTTTCGCATCGTCAATGGATATTTCCGGCTGAACGGCCGCCGTATCCTTGTGCGCAGCACGCATACCGGAAACCACACTCCGTTCAGAGTCAACATTCCTCCGCCCGGCTATCCGGATATTCTGCGGCGCGACTTATACAACGCCAAGGCCTCGGGCTTCAATACCATCCGCTTCTTAACGGGAGTCGCGCACCCCTATCAGCTGGACCTTTGTGACGAATTGGGGTTACTGGTTAACGAGGAGCCGCGGGGTGCATGGCTCTTGCGCGACTCGCCGCAGATGAAATCGCGCTATGAGATATCCCTTCGGGAGATGATCCTGCGCGATCGCAACCATCCCTGCATCGCGATGTGGGGGATGCTGAATGAAACGGAAGATGGACCGGTGTTTCGCGAAGCAGTCTCTGCGCTTTCTTTGCTGCGGTCGCTGGATGAGACGCGCCTGGTCTTGCTTTCCAGTGGGAGATGGGACCGCCGTTTGGATATTGGTTCGGCCAGCAATCCCGGCAGCCACGACTGGGAGCCGGTTTGGGGCAAGGAAGGGTCTGGAGGTGGGCAGGTCGAGGGGAAATACCCATCCGGAATTGGTTCCGGCGATTTCCACTTATATCCCGTTGTGCCACAAGCGGCGGACACCAATCAGCTGATGCGCACACTGGGTCACGACAGCAAGCCCGTCTTCCTTTCCGAGTATGGCATTGGAAGCATGATGGACGTGATGCACGAGGCACGCATGTATGAGCAGGCCGGCATTCGCAAAGATGCGGAAGACTATGTTTACATGCGCTCGATGGCCGATCGCTTTGTGGTTGCGTGGAAGCGATATGGCATGGATGCTGTTTATCCCTCTCCGGAAACCCTACTGCAAGTAAGCCAACAGGCCATGGCGCGCCATCGGCTGCTGGGCTTCAATTTGATCCGCTCCAACCCAAAATTCTGCGGATTCAATCTCACGGGAATGTTAGATCACGGAATGACCGGCGAAGGTGTATGGCGATTCTGGCGTGACTGGAAGCCGGGAGCCTTCGACTCCATGCAGGATGGTTGGGCCCAGGTTCGTTGGTGCCTGTTCGTAGAGCCAACTCATACCTATATAGGACGGCCAGTTACCCTGGAGGCCGTGATGGCGAACGAAGATGTATTGATTCCCGGCAACTACCCGGCACGCTTCAAAGTATGGGGTCCAATTGACCTTGCGTGGGAACATGAATGCTCCATCCGTATTCCCGAGGTTGCCAAGGGTGAAGATGGTCCACTCGCAGTGCCGGTGATGAGAGAGCAGGTTACTCTGTCAGGGCCGGCGGGATCTTACATGCTCATCCCCATTACCACAAGGGATGTCGCTCCGCCCGACACCTCATGGGAGTTTCATCTTACCGATCCAGCCTCATTGCCGCGCCCCAACACTCACGTTACTTGCTGGTGCATTCCCGATAACATCAGCTCCTGGCTGAAACTGCATGCAGTGACTGCAGCGCCGTTAAGCTATAACGCACCGGGGGCTCGCGAAGTAATTCTGGTCGGAGATGCCTCCCCCAAATCGCAACCCGGCGACTGGGTGAAGCTTGCGGCTCGCGTTGCAACAGGGAGCACGGCTGTATTCCTTTCTCCGCTTGCGTTCAAACGAGACAAAGACCCCACAGGCTGGATACCGCTCGCAAATAAAGGGCGCGTTTACGAATTCTACGACTGGCTTTACCACAAAGAGTGCGTGGCCAAGTCCCACCCCGTTTTTGACGGTCTGCAAGGCAACGGAATGCTCGATTGGTACTACTACGGTCCCGTATGGCCACATTACTTATTCGACGGTCAGGATACCCCCAGCGAAGTAATAGCCGCCGCGTTCGCCACTGGATACGATAAGGAAGGCGGTTCGCCATCGGGAGTACTTTTGGGCGCATATAAATTCGGAACCGGCCAATTCATCGTCAACACTTTTCCGATTCTGGACAATATTGACAGGCATCCTGTCGCCGATCGCTTGCTATTGAACCTCATCCAATACGCGATGGGTTCTGCGCAGGGACCTATAACTCCGTTGCCCGGCGACTTCGAGGGCTGGCTTAAGAGCGTGCATTACCTGGACTAAGGATTCAGTTGCACGTCAGATCCGATTCATCTCCATTTGCATGATTTCGAGCTTGCTTCGAAGCTGTTGTGCGTTTTTTACCCGTTCAAGGCCGAGTTGAGCGACCTGCCCAGCAATGGTGAAACGGTGTACGCACGGCTCTATTCTCTGACCAACGGAGCCTGGCAATATACCGACTACACTTACAAAACCTCGGGCTCGCCGACGCAGGCCGTTCTCACGACGCCAGCGCCAAACACCACCACCCCGTTGACAGGCACCAGCGTTGCCTTTGCATGGACGCCGGGCAACACTGCCACGCACTTCGAGCTCCGCATAGGAACCAGCATAGGCTCCAGCAATCTCTACAACTCTGGGAATGTGACGGCCACAACGGAAACCGTGAGCGGATTGCCAAGCACCGGCGAAAAGCTCTATGCACGGCTCTATTCGCTGATTAATGGAGCCTGGCAATACACCGACTACTCCTACAAAGCGTTCTAACCATGTAAGTACCACACCGGACACAAAAAGCCCGCAGGCCATCAGGTCCGCGGGCTTTTTAAGTAGGCCCCCAGCCCAGGATCCAGTCTGGCTCTCAGACTCACGAGGAGGGCTGGTCCATATTGCTCACTTTGGAACAGGTTTACTGATAATTACATCCAACGGACCCCATCGCCCCTAGAGCGGTATTGCTCAGACTGCGTCTGGGAATGACCGCTATTGTGAAAAGTACCTTATGCGCCTTAGCGCGCGTACTTCAACTGACGCTGCGCATGGGTAGAAAAAGGTGAAGTGTATGAAGAAGTTCATGACATTTGCGGCAATTCTCGGTATGACCACCATCGCCTGGGCGGGCACGACTCGCGAAAACGTGCAAGACCGGTTGGACATGGCGGCTCGAACCCTCCACGAAATCATGGCAGCTCCGGATAAGGGCATTCCGGAAGAAGTACTGGACCACGCCAAGTGCATCGCCGTCGTGCCCCACATGCTCAAGGCTGGCTTCGTTTTCGGGGCGGAAAACGGCAAGGGCGTTGCCACCTGCCGCACCGCGAATGGTTGGAGCGCTCCGGCGTTCTTTGACATCACGGGCGGAAGCTGGGGATTGCAGATCGGCGTTGAAGGCGTGGATCTGGTCCTCGTCATTCAGGACCATGGAATGAACCGCTTGCTCTCCAGCAAGTTTGAAATCGGCGCCGACGCCTCCGCTGCGGCCGGGCCGGTTGGCCGCCACGCCACCGCCGATACCGATTGGAAGCTGGATACTGAAATCCTTACCTACTCGCGCGCCAAGGGCCTCTTCGCCGGAATCTCTCTGGCCGGGTCTGCGATTCGCCACGACTCTGACGCCACTGCGGCTATTTATGGCACCGACGTCACCACCCGTGCCCTTTTGCACGGCGAAATCGCAGCGCCCGACTCCACACGGGCCTTCCTCGATGCCGTTCGCGACGCCAAGGCGCAGTCGATCGCTTCCAACAGGTAACTCGTTGTGAATGCTCGTGGGCGCCCGGAAAATGAATTTGGATTCCATACCGGGCGCCACTCGGGCACGAAGGAAAGAACATCTATCTCTGGACAAATTGCATGACTCTTCTGGCCTCGTGGCTTCTGGACTTCAGCATTCATAGCGCAACCAGCGGCGGCGTGTAATAGTTCAGAACTTTTTTTGTCAAGCATGCTTGGTCAAACTCGGAGCGGGTCTGTTGGAGCTCTCGTTCTCGTGAGCATCAGTTGAGCGTAGTTAGGAGATAAGCTCAAGCAGGTGTATGCTGAAGACAGTAGTTGCTTCTTCCCTTCCTCGCCTCCTGCATTTCAGGCTTCGCTCCAGTCGAGCACCGTTCAAGTACGCAACCGAATTACTTGAGCTGCGAGGTTCTACACAAAATAGCGACGCAGAGATCCACTTTGCAGCCTGCTTGGGCGCGCAACTTTGCAGAGTCCGTGTCCATAACACAAGCGAAAGCAGGATAGAATGCCGTTCACTGAAATGTCACATCCCGAGAAAGCTCTCGGAAGTTCTGTTCCAGCAACCTTGTCGCCCCTCGCGTCGAAGGCGTGCAGCCTGCCTTTGCCGACGCGCATCGCGTTTATAGGGAATTACCTGCCTAGAGAGTGCGGCATTGCCACCTTTACTACCGATTTATGTACCGCGCTTGCAACCGAATACGGAGAGGGACGCCTCTTTGCGATTCCTGTCAACGATCCCGATTCGAGTTATGAATACCCGCAGCAAGTACGCTTGGAGATTACGCAGGAAGACTTAGCCTCTTACGAGCGAGCCGCTGACTTCCTCAACTTCAATGGCAACGACCTTGTTTGTCTGCAACATGAATATGGCATCTATGGAGGACCCGCGGGCCGTCACATTCTGACCTTGCTGCGCCGGCTGAAGATGCCGCTCGTGACCACGCTGCATACAGTTCTTCGCGAGCCGGATGCGGATCAACGGAGCGTTCTCGAAGAGATCGCGCGGCTCTCCGATCGAATGGTCGTGATGAGTGAATTGGCTGCGCAGATGCTGCGCGAAGTCTATGCGATTCCGGGAGGAAAGATCGATGTAATCCCGCACGGCGTGCCCGATCTGCCGTTCATGGATCCCAACTATTTCAAAGATAAGTTTGGCACCGAAGGTAAGTCAGTCCTTCTCACCTTCGGCCTGCTCTCCCCCAACAAGGGCATTGAGAACGTCATTCGCGCGCTTCCCGCGATTCTGGCTCGGCATCCGAACGTTGTCTATATCGTCTCCGGAGTGACCCATCCGCATATTCGCAAGCACGAAGGCGAACGCTACCGCGAAGGGCTGCAAGCACTGGCTGAGCAGTTAGGCGTTTCATCAAATCTAATCATGAACAATCGCTTTGTGAGCGCCGAAGAACTGGTGGAACACGTCGGCGCTGCGGATATTTACATAACGCCCTACCAACACGAGGCGCAGGTTGTTTCTGGGACGCTGGCCATTGCGCTGGGAGCAGGAAAGGCGATTATCTCCACTCCATACTGGCATGCGAGGGAACTGCTGGCGGAGAAGCGCGGCGTAATTGTTCCTTTTGAGAATCCGGACGCCATAGCGGAAGCGGTTCTCGCGTTGCTGGAGAACGATGCGGAGCGCCATGCGATGCGCAAGCGCGCCTACCTGCACTCTCGTGAGACCACATGGCCGAAAACCGCGCGAGACTATATGGCGAGCTTTCAGCGTGCACGCTTTGAACGCTCGCTGCATCCAAGAGCCTCTCGGAAGGACGATGCCAATCTCAGCTTGATCGATCCGATGGACCAACTGCCGGAATTGAATACCGGTCATCTGTCGACCCTGACCGACGACACAGGTATGTTGCAGCACGCCATTTTCACCGTGCCAAATACGCGCGAAGGCTACACGACGGATGACAATGCGCGCGCGCTCATCGTGTCAACACTGCTGGATGAAAATCTGACGCAAACGGGCGGACGAGAGTATCCAAGGCTCTCCCATCGCTACTTGTCGTTTCTATGGCTCGCCTTTCATGCCGATACGGGCAGGTTCAGAAACTACCTTGGTTATGACCGCAAATGGCTTGAAGATGTAGGCTCGGACGACAGTCATGGCCGCGCGTTGTGGTCTTTGGGAAACATGCTCGGCCATTCGCGAGATGCAGGCTTGAGAGGCGCGGCCGGCAGGCTCTTCGAGGCCGCGCTCCCTGCAACGCTGACATTTACCAGTCCGCGAGCATGGGCATACTGCATCCTGGGTATGCAGGCCTACCTGGACTGGTTCCCTGGTGACCGAGCCATTCAAGGCGTTCGCAACACGCTCGCCAATCGCCTTCTCGACATCTACGAGCGCAGTCACTCCCAAACCTGGCATTGGTTCGAGAAGAGCCTTGCATACTCGAATGCAAGACTGCCACAGGCGCTTATTCTCGCTGGATGGCGGAGCGACAATCAAAGGATGATCGAAGTTGGCATGGACTCTCTGAAGTGGCTTGTCGCCGAACAACACTGCGGCGATGCTGAAATCTTCGTGCCCATTGGTTCCAACGGATTCTATATAGAGGGCTGTGACAAGGCGCGTTTCGATCAGCAGCCCGTAGAGGCCTGCGCGACGGTCTCGGCCTGCCTCGAGGTTCACAGGCTGACAGAAGAGAGGCAATGGCTTGAGGAAGCGCGCAGAGTCTTTGCTTGGTTTCTGGGCAGAAACGATTTACGACTGCCGCTCTACGACGCAACCACCGGTGGGTGTAGGGACGGTCTCCACCCCGACCGCATCAACGAGAACCAGGGGGCGGAATCGACGCTTTCGTTCCTCATGGCCCTGCTGGAAATGCAGGCCGCCAGAGTGACAAACGCAGAACAACTTCACGAGGAAACGAGTGTCTCTCTTTGAGTCCATCCATTCCGCTGGCTGAGCCGCAGAAGCCCAGCATCCAGGACGAATTAATTCCAGGGCCATGTGTCGATCATCCTCTGTTCAAGCGGTATTCCGGCAACCCGATACTCGGCAGGGAACAGTGGCCGTATCCGATCAACAGTGTCCTCAATGCCGGAGCGGTGTCATTAGATAGCGGGGAAACCTTGCTTCTGTGCCGTGTTGAAGACCGAACAGGCCTGTCGCACCTCTGCGCCGCGCGTTCCACAAACGGAATCGATCAGTGGCAGATCGATCCTCAACCGACGTTGACAGCAAAACCTTTGGAATATCCCGAGGAAATATGGGGCATTGAAGACCCGCGCATTACCTACGTCCCCGAGCTTGAGCAATTCGCAGTGGTCTACACCTCTTTTGCGCGGGGGGGGCCGGGAGTGTCGCTTGCGCTCACGAAAGACTTCCGGAGCTTCGAGCGCTTTGGGGTCATCATGCAGCCGGAGGACAAGGACGCGGCTTTGCTTCCTCGGAGGATTGGCGGCCGCTGGGCCCTGATTCATAGACCGGTGACCACTCTGGGTGCGCACATGTGGATTTCCTACTCGCCCGATTTAAGGCATTGGGGCAGCCACAAAGTCATGTTGGCGGCGCGGCGCGGCGGATGGTGGGATGCGAACAAGATTGGCCTTTGTTCTCCGCCAATAGAAACCGACAAGGGATGGCTGACCATCTATCACGGAGTTCGGCAAACGGCATCGGGAAGCATCTATCGCCTGGGCCTTGCGCTCTTTGATCTGGAGCATCCGGAAATCTGCCTGCAACGGGGAGATTCCTGGATGTTCGGCCCGGAGGAACCGTATGAGCGCAACGGAGACGTGAAAGATGTCGTGTTTCCGTGCGGACAAACCATCGCCGCAGATGGAGACACCATTTGCCTGTATTACGGAGCAGCCGATTCGAGCGTAGCTTTAGCCACGGGCAGCATTCGTTGTCTGCTCTCCTGGCTGGACAAGCATTCGAGTTCGGCAGAAGCAGGCGCACTTTAACTTGTGCGATGGCACTATCGAGAGGAGCCAGCTAAATGAGCGAGACGAACTGGATTTGGCCCAACTGGATGCCGCAGCTACTGTGGATTCGGCGAGAATGTCCGCGCTGCAACTCAACTCGATTCAAGCCGGCCGAGTTGCGTTCGTTCGATGGCCTCTTCGGTATGTTCGCCCTCCGCCCGGTTCGTTGTATGTTTTGCTGGCGGCGGTACTACTGGTTTTCAATGCGAGGCGCAGAATGAACATTCCGCAACGGGCCTCCGGTCCCAGATCAGATGAGGCGAGGAAGACGGAAATGAAGGTCGTGAGTAGAGCCTTCTTTCTCTCATGTTTGAATTGTGCCGAGTTTAGTTTCCACAAATATTGATTGTAAGAAGCATGGCACGAGAAGCGGGTCTTTATGATTTATTTATTTATGGCTCATCTCTCTCTTATGACTATCTTTAAGACTTATATGCAATCCTTATAGCCTCTAATCTATTGTCAATTCAATTCGTAGTAATTGCTCCTCAGCAAGAGGGCGCAGTAAACCTCAACGCTTTGTTACTTTGATGGACTGGAAGAATGAGCGCGGTCAAATTTGCAGGTACCGGTTCATTCGTCTCGCTTGCAGTCCTAACAAGCCGATTTGCTCTTCCAACATGCCCATGCAGCATCAGGGGATATCCCTGTCCATTGAGACTGTTGCTGCCATAAGCAAGTTACCAACCCATTCGAATCAGTCATCTTTCTTGAAACGGAGAGCCTGAATGCAAATGAATCCATTGAAGTTTGTTCCCGTAGTTACAATGTTTTGCTGTGGACTGGCGCCGATGATCGTAGAGTCGCAACAGGGCGTCGCAACCGCGCCAACAGCTCAAACTGCTTTGGCTGTGCCGCCTGCCAAGTCCGGGCAGGGATCGGATTCGGTCGCGTCATCCGGCGCAGCCACAAATCCGGTCGCATCCACTCCCGCTTCAACCTCGAGCGTCACCGGGACCGCACCCGCTCCCCCCGCAGCGCCACTCTCGCGCGACGCGATCATCAAAGAACTGACTGATTTAAAGGCACGGATCTCGGAACTGGAAGCTATCATGAGCGCGGAAACGGACGCCAATGCATTGCGTTCCGCTACGGGCACGGGCGGTTCGCAGGCGCAGGGCGCACAGGTCACTCCTGGGGCTACTATAACGTCCGTCGCGGTTACACCTGCATCCGCCGCGCCACCCGAGATGAGGGCGGAGGTCACTACCAAGGAGGCGCCGTTCCCCGGCGACTGGACTTGGCTGAACAGCAATGGTCGCGTTGTGGATACACCCATGGCCACCAAGTACTTCACACCAGAGTTTCGCGCCGACGTCAACTACACCCTCGACTATAACCATCCGGAAGACGATAGCCTGGGCGGATCGACAGAGACCTTCCGCTCCGATGAGGTGCAGGTCGAGCAGTTGAGCTTCGGCGGCGACATCCGCATCGACAATGTTCGCGGCAGATTTCTTACCATGTACGGCATGTTCGCCACTACTACGCCGCGCAACGACGGCAGCGTCAATCGCGGGCAGTGGAATCTGGCCGATGCCTACAGGTACGTCTCCGAAGCCTGGGGCGGTTATCACTGGGACGTGAACCACGGCCTTAACCTTGATGCCGGAATCTTTGTCTCCTACATCGGTCTGTTCAGCTACTACAACGCCGATAACTGGACCTATCAGCCGTCGTTCGTATCCTCCAACACGCCCTGGTTCTTCAATGGCATTCGTGTCCAATGGTTCCCGACGAAGAACCTGAAGATCGAGCCGTGGTTCATCAACGGCTGGCAATCGTATGCACGTTACAACGGCAAGCCCGGACTGGGCGGACAGATTCTGTATCGGCCCAAGCCATGGCTGGACTTTGTCTGGAATAACTACGGTTTGGGTGAAGATGACGCAGGCTACCCCGGGCGTTCGCGCATTCATGCCGACTATAGCGGGCAGGTCAAGGTATATGACAAGCCGAAACAGCTTCTTGACAAGATTGCCTTCACCATCACCGGCGACCTTGGGTGCGAATACGGCGGCGGACCTGCCTCATTCGCCAGCGCGACTGGCATGGTGAGCCCCAAGGGCTTCTCCCCGGAGATGGGCACCACCGACACTTACAACGGCGGCGTTAACTGCCACAACAACAGCAACGGCAGGCCGAAGCAGATGTTCGCCGGTTGGATGATGTACAACCGCTATTGGTTCAAGAAGGACAAGTACGCAATTACCCTAGGCGGCGGCCAGATGAACAACCCCGGCCGTTACCTGACGCTGCTTCCGCCCATCGACGGCGCCACGGCCGTCACCGGCACGCCGTACTATACCGAGAACGGCGGTGATCGCGCTCAGATGCACGACGGCACCATCACCTTCGATTACATGCCGAGCCAGTACATCACCTTCCGCGCGGAGACCGGCTACCGCTATTCCGACACACCTTATTGGACCGGCCGTGGTGGCATTACGCCTCCCGGCGGCAACAACGGTTCTCCGGCACAGTATGCCTGCGCAAATGGCGCTCCCTCCGGCGTGGGATACGTAGCCACTTCAGCCTCATTTTCAAGCGGGCTTGCACAGGCGATAGCGAGCTGCGTCAGCTCGGGAAACAGCCTTGTAGGGGGCAACGCTGCGATCTGGTGGCCTGACCTGCGCACGAACCAGACCGTCTCCACGCTGGCTCTCATGGTCAGGTTTTAATCGTTTGCTCCGTGAGGCCGCATAGAGTGATTGTGCGGCTGCAGTCATCGAGAGATTAAGCAGCACCGGGACTGCGGCGGCTCCGGTGCTGCTTCATCAAATTGGCTCGTTCAGCTCTGCGAACATCTCTCAACGCCTGGATGCTGCTGAAAGATCTTTGCGTATCTGAACGGCCGGAAAACGCAAAAGGTGCAGAGATAAACATGAATAGCCGAGTAATGGTATTTGGTTTACTGCCGTTCGCTATGGCTGCATCTGTGATCGTCAGCGGCTGCAAAAGCGATAAGGTAAATGCGGATGCAGAGGCGCCGCCGGCGGCCAAGGTGATTTCCGGAGTGGACGTCTCCTTTTTCGCGGTCGAGCATCCGGAGCGGTATCCGATCGTGACAGCGACCGAATACCAGGCCCCGTCGCAATTGTTTGTGACCGGCACTGTGATTCCGGACATCTCGCGAACTGTTCCGGTGATTTCTCTTGCCTCCGGCCGCGTTGTGGACATCCGCGCTCGTCTCGGCGACAAAGTAAAGAAGGGCCAGGTCTTGCTGCGTGTTCGCAGTGACGACATTTCGGGAGGCTTCGACGCCTACCGGAAGGCAATCTCCGATGAGCTCCTTGCACGCAAGCAGTTTGATCGAGCGAAGCTGTTGTACGAGCACGGGGCCATAGCGCTGGAAGACCTGGAGATCGCTCAAGACACCGAGGACGACGCCAAGACCACGCTCGATACCGCGACTGAGCATCTTCGCCTGCTCGGCAGCGATCCCGATGACCCGAAGGGAATTGTCGACATCCACGCACCGGTTTCAGGCGTGATCACCGATCAGGAAGTGGCGATCGGGGCGTCCGTGCAGGCCTACTCTACGCCGAACCCATTCACTATTTCGGACCTGACCACCGTATGGATCGTATGTGACGTCTACGAAAGCGACATGGCCAACGTGCGCGTCGGGGAACCAACCGAGATCAAGCTGAACGCCTATCCTGACAAAGTTCTCAAGGGCACTATCAGTAACATCGGTTCGATTCTCGACCCGAATATCCGCACAGCAAAGGTCCGTATTGAAGTGGCCAACCCGGGCGAGATGATGCGGCCGGGCATGTTCGCCACGGCCACTTTGTTTGGCAAGGAAAAGCGGACTTACACGGCTGTCCCGGCGTCCGCAATCGTGCATCTGCACGACCGCGATTGGGTCTTCATCCCCGTGCAAGAAAAGTTCAAGCGGATTCAGGTCATCAGTGGCGAACAATTGCCGAACAATATTCAGGAGATTCTATCTGGATTGCGGCCTGGCCAGCAGGTTATTTCAAACGCGATCAATCTCCAAAATGTCATCGACAATGAATGACGCTCAACCGCGGGACCCGAGGAAGAGGCCATGATCCGCAAGCTAGTAGATTTTGCTCTCAATAATCAGTATGTGGTGCTGGCGATTGGGGTGCTATTGCTCGCCTGGGGGGCGGTGTCGTTTCACAATATGCCCGTTGAGGTCTATCCGGACATCGCCGATAATTACGTGCAAATCATCAGCCAGTGGTCCGGGCGTTCTGCCGAGGAAATGGAGCAGCAAGTATCGGTTCCCGTCGAGATTCAGATGTTTGGGATTCCGCATCTCACGACAGTCCGTTCGGAATCGATCTTTGGTCTTTCTCTCGTTACGTTGATCTTCGACGACCAATCGGTCAACGAATGGAACCGCCAGAAGGTGCTCGAACGGCTCACGCAAGTCAACGTGCCGACGGGTGTGCTGCCTCAAATCGGTACGGACTGGAGCACCACCGGCCAGATTTATTGGTACACGATCCGGAGCAACAATCCCGCATATGACCTGATGAATTTGAGGAGCATCGAAGACTGGACTCTGTATAAGGAATTCAGGAAAGTTCCGAACGTCGTGGATGTGAGCGACTTCGGCGGCACCGCGCGCGAATATCAGGTGCGCGTCGATCCGAATAAGCTCATCTCTTACGGCTTGAGCATCAGCCAGGTAGAGAACCAGTTGGCCATCAACAACGTGAACGCGGGCGGC
>Ga0181535_10003934_pt1 | contig 16913 bp, 16 predicted proteins | sample PEATcosm2014_Bin_44_FD_119774 | JGI IMG/M metagenome (GOLD analysis project Ga0181535, IMG submission 119774) | Peatland microbial communities from MTU Mesocosm Facility, Houghton, MI, USA - PEATcosm2014_Bin17_30_metaG | ecosystem: Environmental > Terrestrial > Soil > Wetlands > Peat | place... | reverse complement strand
GTCGGTGCTCCACACGGCCAGCGGCGCCAGCACCCGTCGCAGGTGGTGGTAGGCGACCTTCGGCTCGCCGCGGTGGTCCAGGATCCCCCAGCCGGCGCCCGGGCAAAGGTCGCGCAGCCACAGCACAAGGCCGCCACCGCATGGCGAGCCGCCTCGGCGCCATTCGCCGAACACCTCGGACATCACCTCACCGCTGACCGCGCGCGATAGCTCGAGGTAACGCTCGTGGTCGCTTCGCCGCAGCTCGGCCGGATCGACCTCGAACAGGGAGCCCAGATAGTGGTCGCGGACGTCGTCGAAGTCCCAGCCGCTTCCGGCGTCGCGCGGAACCCCGGCCTTCCAGCGCGGATCGTGCACCGCGACGCCCGCCGTCTGACCTTCGGCGAGCGTGTCGAGCACGGGCTGATCCGGCACGTTTGCGAAGGCGAGGCACTCCGCCGCGAAGCGGACCTCGGAACGGCGCACGTCGTCGAGCCCGCGCCGGTAGCCGCCGACGCCGTAGTAGTTGGCCACGCCACGATCCGGACGAAATGGCAGTGCCCCGCCCCATGGCGCGGAGGGCACCCAGATGGCGTCGACCGCAGCGTCGTGCAGCAGCCCCGGCAGCAGCTCGCCGTACAGCGGCCCCTCGGCGAGCGCCGGATCGAGGCCGAGCATCGCGATCTGCTGGGCGACCTCGCTTGAGCCGCAGATCACCGCGAGGCTGGGGCGCCCGCCGAGGTCGTCGAGCAGCTGGCGCCCCTCACGCGCGACGACGTCGAGAAAGGCAGGGTCGGACTCGGGGTAGTCGAGGTTGGCGAACATGAAGTCCTGCCAGACGAGCATCCCCAGCTCGTCGCAGAGGTCGTGGAAGGCGGCGGACTCATACGCGGCGGTTCCGGGGATCCGCACCATGTTCATCCCGGCGGCGCGCATCGTCTCGAGCAGCGACCTCAGCTGCGCGCGCGACGGCGGCGGACCGCTCGCCTCGAGCGGCGTCCATACCGCGCCGCGCACGAACACGCCGACGCCGTTGACGCTCAGCTGCAAACCGCTCTGCTCGAGCTGCTCGCCGCCGCCGAGCTCGCGAAAGCCGACGCGGCCGCAGTCGACGCTCAGCGTCTGGTCGCCCGCCTGCACGTGGAGCGTGAGCGCATAGAGGCTGGGCTCGCCGTGCGTGTGCGGCCACCAGCGCGCGACGTCCGCGACGGCCAGCTCGCCGGACGCCTCCAGCTGCTCCGCTCCGGCGACCAGCTCGAGCTCGCACCGATGGCTGCCCCCCGTACCCTGTAGCTCGACGAAGACCCGTTCGGGCGCCGGCTCCGCCAGCGTGGTGAGCCGCGCACGGATCGCCAGGATGCCGTCATCGCCGGCGAGGCGTGGTCGCACCCTCAGCTCCGTGAGGGCGAGCTGCCGGCGGCGTTCGAGCGCGATCGGCCGCCACGGTCCGACGACCGCAGGACCGGGCGCGAACCCGGGTGCGCGCCCGATCAGCATCGTCCGAAAGAAGCGCAGGGCGCCCTCGGACACAAGCCTCGTCCGCCAGCGCGCACGGGGCCGGCGACTCACCGCGAGCAACGGCGTCAGCGCGCGGCAACAGATCGCCAGCTCGTTCTCCGCGCGCAGCAGCCCGGTGACGTCGACGGCCGAGCGCGCGAACATCGATTCACTGGTGAGAATGCGGGCGCCGTTGAGGAAAACCTCGGCGACGGTCGCAAGCCCTTCGAACACCAGCACCAGCTGCTCACCCGGAGCGGCCGCTGCCGCGGTGAGACGGCAGCGAAACCACCAGTCGCGCTGGTCCAGCGGCGCGGCGGCGATCTGCGCCGCGGACATGCCGGCGGCGCGGAGCACGTCGGCGGCCCCTCCCGGCACCAGCGCGGGACGCCAGGCGAGCTGATCGAGCGCTTGCTGATCGGGACACGACCCCGGATCGGAGCCCGCCACCTCCCAGCCATCAGTCAGCTCGGCGCGTTCGTGTCCCTCGACTGCGCCCCGCACGGTGTACTCCAGCGTGCCGGCTTCGGCGTGCCCGGGTGTTATCCGACGACCTCCTCGAGCGCCGCGATCGCCTGCCGCCAGGCAACGCTCAGCGACTCGACGATCGGCGCCGGATCGAACTCGCGCCGGCGCGCGAGGCGAAAGCCGAGCACCTTGCAGCCCTCGACGATTTCGCGCATCGGCGCAGCTGCCGCGACGGCCTCGTCGCCGAGCAGCCACTGCGCCTGTGTCGCCGCCAGCTCGAACGCCGCACCCACCATCCGCACCGTCGCGAACGCGTAGGCGTGATAGGCCTCGGGGCCCGCCTCCAGCAGCACCGGCAGGTCGCGTGCGAGCGCCTGCGCGAAGCGCTCGAAGGGATCGCTCTGCGGCCGGTGGCCGAGGTGGCGCTGCAGCGAGGCGCGGGCGGCTGCCCGCAGCTCGCCGCCTCGCAGCCGCGGCCCGGCATCGAAGCGCACGAGCTCGGTGTAGGGCGGAAGGATCTCCGGCGAGGGTTCGCCGTCGAGCCGGAAGACGCCGGTGTAGTCGTCGCCTTCGAGCTCGTAGAGGCTCGCGCCGTGGAAGTAGCGCAGCCAGCCGCGCTCGAGGTCGATCGCCTCGGCGACCACGGAGCTCTTGACGTGCTCGCGGTGGTAGCTCGTCGCCGCCGTGTCGGGCAGGTGCCACGAGTCGAGCTCGACGATGATCGTGCGGCCGCTGTCGATCTGCTCGGCGATCTGCAGCGGCAGCGGGCGATATGGCTGCATCTCGTGGATGTCGATGCCGAACAGCGACTCGAGATCCTCCGGCGGCGGCTTGAAGAAGGTCCACTGGTCGCCCTCGAAGTCAGTCCGCACCAGGCAGCCGAGCGCCGCGAGCGGCTCATCGCCGCGGCCGTGCAGGAGCTCGATGATGATGTCGGTGTAGCAGTTGGTCTCCATGTAGGTGCGGCCGCTGTCGTGCACCGCGTGCGGCTGGTAGTTGCCGGCATCGAGCTCGAAGAGGCTGCGATAGGTGCCGGTCCGCGTCGTGCTCATCCTCCCCACAGCTCCCGGCGCACCTCCGCCGGCCACGACGCCGGCTCCAGGCCATGGGTGTGCAGCAGGGCGAGCACGATCCGCTCCTGGCCGAAGCCGAGGCACGCGGTGTGCGCTGCGCCGCCATCGGCCAGCGTCAGCCCGTATTTCGCGGCGAAATGATCCTGGTGGTAGTTGAACGACGCGACCGCCGTCGGCTCATCGCCGGCGATCCCCACCAGCAGCTCCAGCTTGAGCTCCTGGGTGCGCTGATTTGCCGCGAGCATCCGCCCGCCGCGGCCGAAGAACGGATCCGTGGCACGGTCGCGCTGGGCGTCGAGGCCGAGCGAGCGGAGCAGGGTGAGCCCGCGCTCGCTCCAGCGGTCGCGCCAGGCGCGCACCTCCTCCGGCGCTCCGAGCGAAACGATCTCGCGCTGGTGAAACATCTGCATGCGCGCCGGGTCCTCGGAGGGCTCGTGGCGAAACACCCATGCCCCGCCCGCGTCGACGACGGTCCCGCCCGCCGGCAGCGGGCCGCGCGCGGCGACCGCCGGATAGACCGGGTAGCAGGCCGCCGGGACGAGCGCGAGCGCCGTCATCCGCTGGAACTCGCTCCAGTCCTCGTGGCGATCGGCGCGCTCGCCCTGCAGCAGCGCCTCCTCCTCGCCGCCCTCGAAGGCGAAGACCGATCCCGCGAGATGCGGAAACGAGTGCAGGTAGCCGATCGTTTCGATCTGGCGCCGCGGCAGGAGCGGAGGGAAACGCATCGACTCCGGGGCGTCGGCCTGGGCCGCCTGCGTGATCACGGCGTCCACGCGCCCACGGATGTCCTCGAACGTGGCCCCTCTGCCGTAGAGCCCGGGCACGCCGCTGTCGATGAACAGGCCACGCGCGATCAGCTCGTCACGGAAGGCCGCCTGGTCCGCGGTGGCCTGACGAACCTCGGGCATCAGGGCTCCTTGGCGATCAACAGCAGCGCCGCGTCGGTGGCATGCAGGCGCTCGTTTGCGACCATCAGCCGAGCTGACAGCGCGTCGCGCAGGTGACGCCCGACGCTGTAGGGCGTGTCGTTGCGGTAGCCGACGATGCCGACCACCTCAAGCGCCCCGGCGCACACGCCCGGAGCGTGCTCGGAGGCTGCGAGCTTAAGGTTGTTGAAGCGCAGCACGCTCGCCATCGTCATCAGGCGCGCGCGATCGTCGACGTCGTCGACCTGGAAGTCGTGCAGCGCCTGCGAGACCTCGCCCCGCAGCAGCGTCAGCTCCGCCATCACGTGCGAGAGGCGTGCAGCTGCCGGCAGCGGCTCGCCGGGACGTCGGCGCGCGCTCGCGCGCAGGAACGCGCGAGCTCGTTCGAAGGCGTCCGTCGCGATGCCGAGCCAGACGTGCGACCAGAGGATGTGCGAGAGCGGCACCATCGACTGGTTCATGACCTCGGCGAACGGTGCCGCCAGCACCTGCTCGGGGGCGAATCTCGCGCGCACGACGAACCCTGGCGAGCAGGTTCCGCGCATGCCCAGGGTGTCCCAGGCGCCGGCCGGTTCGAGCTCGGCCTGGCCTGACTTTGTGAGTGCGAGGACCTGGTCGCCCGGCTCCGACTCGGGCGTGCGCCGCAGCGTCGTGAGAAGGTCGTCGGCATACGCGCCGTAGCTGACGGTCGGCGCCTGCTTCTCGAAACTCAGCTCGCCGTCCGGCTCGGGTGTCGCGGCGGCGATCGAGCGGCTCATGTCGCCACCGGTCCCGACCTCCGAGGTCGCCGAAGCGATCAGGCGCTGCTCCTGGTGAACCTCGCGCAGGTAGCCCTCGAACCACGGGGCGCCGTCGAGATGGCGCGCAATCGTCAGCACCTGTATCTGGTGCATCGCGAAAACCATCGCCGTCGAGCTGCAGCGGCGGCCGAGCTCGAAGCAGCAGCGCGCGATCGTCTGGAGTGTCGCGCCGCCGCCCCCCAGGGCCTCGGGAACCGCGGCGGACAGCGCGCCGGCGCCGCGGAGCGCGTCGATCGCCTCGATCGGGAAGCGGGCTTCACGGTCGACGTCGTCCGCGGCGGTGGCCGCCACCTCGTCGGCGATCGCGCGAACCGCGTCGATCAGCGCCTGCTCGGAATCCACGGGCACGCTCATCGAGCGGCGCTCGAGGTCACGCCCCACCGCCCGTGGCGGACGGCTCGCCGTCACCTGAGAGCTCGGCGATCGCGCTCGCGATCGCCGACACGCTGTCGAACACCCCGCGCGTGAGCATCCGGTCGGGGAACTCGATGTCGAAGGCGTCCTCGAGCGCGAGCATCAGGTTCACGCTCGCGTGCGATGTCATGCCGGCGGCGAAGAGATCGGTGTCGTCGTCGAGCGTGTCGATGTCGACGGGCAGGCGAGCGTGCTCGCGAAGCACGCTGCGGATCACGGTGCGGGTGTCGGCGCTCACCGCTCGTCACGCACCCGGGCGACGACGACCGCGGCGGCAAACGGGCCCTCGTGCGTGAGGCTCACGTCGAGCGCCTCGATGCCGCGCCGGCGCGCGAGATCGCCGGCGGCCCCGGTGAGTTCGAGGGCCGGCCGCCCGAAACGGTCGGCGCAGACGCCGATCGTCTGCCAGGGCAGCGGCTCGTCGCCTGCGCGCAGCACCTTCATCGCCGCCTCCTTCGCGGCGAAGCGGGCGGCGAGCCGTCGGGCATCGGGCACTCCGCCCGACGTCGCGCAGTCGCGCAGCTCGCGGCTCGTGTACACGCGCCTAAGATAGCGCCCGGCGTGGACGCGGATCGACTCTTCGACCGCGTCGACGGACATCAGGTCGATCCCGACCCGCACGCCGCGACGGACCGTTCCGGTCGCGGCGCCGTGGCGGCGGCGGCGGATCACGCGGGCGCCCCGTCGGGCTGCGAACGCGTCGCGGCGTAGTGGAGCTCATGCCAGCTGGGCGCCGTTTCCCCGGGCGCCACCACCTCGCCGTCCAGCCTCAGGCATTCACGCAGGTCGAACCCGTGCCGGGCCAGCTGGCGCTCCTGGGCGTCGCGCGTGATGTGGTAGTGGAGCACCGAGAAGTCATGCGCGGAATCGTTGAGGATCGCGTGGTCGTCGGCGACCTGCTGCCACGGCAGCAACCGCCGTCGGTTGCGGGCGCTGCGCGGGAGCCTCAGCACCTGGCTGAGGAAGCTCACGGGGTTGGTGGCGTTGATGCTGCGGAGCGGGCCGCGCAGCAGCGGCGCGTAGGCGAGGTTGTGCGAAGAGAAGATCAGCAGCCCTCCCGGCGCCAGGAGGTCATGCGTCTGCGCGAGGAACGCCTGACGCTCGTCGTCGGTGAGCACGTCGATCACGGCGAAGCCGGCCACGATCGCGTCCCAGCTCTGGCCGGCGAACGGCGCCAGATCGCGCAGGTCACCCTGGAGGACGGTCGCCTGCGGATAGGCCTGCCGGCAATGCTCGACCATGTCGAGAGCGATGTCGACGGCGGTGACTGAGCTCGCGCGCTCGAGCAGATGCCCGGTGAGGCGTCCGCCGCCGCAGCCGAGCTCGAGCACGACACCCGAAAGCGCCGCGGCGTAGCGGTCGAACAGCGCGCTTTCGGCGGGCCGCAGCCGGCGGCCGCCGTAGCGGCGGACCAGGCCGCCCGAGCTCCACAGACGCTCGTTCGCCTCGCGCTGGACCTGGGCGGGCGTGACGGCGCCGCCGCCGACGCCGCTGCTCGCCTGTGCGGCTGTCAACCGAGCGCCGTCGGAACGAACTGTTCGCATCTCGCCGTCGCTGTTGCGCTGGGCCCAGGAGCCGGCGAGATGTGGGCAACCCGCTCTGCGGCGCTGCCCATGAACAGAGTCGCGCTTGCCGCGAGCGAGCGGCCGTGGCCAACGGCGACCGGCGGCAGCTCGCGGAACGTCGGCCGCCATCCGTCAGGATGCCTGGCGGCAGGCTCGCGGCGAACACGCTCTCGAAGGATCATGCGCAGGATGCGCTGCCCGTCTCGCACGGCACTGAGCTTACTCTCGCCGTGCATGCGCTCGTGCTCGACGGACGCAACCTCGGCGACCGCAAGCCCCGCGCGGGCGACGCGAACGTGGATCAGCGTCTCGACCTCGAAGCCGTCGCAGGTGACGTGCATGTGCGGCAGGCAGTGGCGCCAGAACGCGTTGTAGCCGTAGCAGAGATCGGTGTAGCGCGTGCCGAACAGCAGGTTGACCGCGAGACCGAGCATGCGGTTGCCGAGCGCTCTGATCGGCGTGATGTCGGTGCTGGCTCCGCCCGGCGCGAAGCGCGAGCCCTTCGCGAAGTCGTTGCCGGCGAGCAGGGCCGCGACGAACTGTGGGATCTCGCGCGGGTCGTTGGAGGCGTCGGCGTCGATCATCACGATGATGTCGCCGGAAGCGGCGGCGAAGCCGCAGGCGAGGGCGTTGCCCTTGCCGCGGCCGTCCTGGAGCACTACGCGCACGTCGGGGCGGATCGTGCGGGCGACATCGATCGTGCCGTCCTTCGAGTGGCCGTCGACGAGCACCACCTCGTCGACCATCTCCGGGATCGCTGCCAGCACGTGCGGAAGGTTCGCCGCCTCGTTGAGGGTGGGGATCACCACGCTGACGGAAGCCGCCGGTCGGGCGGCCGTCGCGCGACTCACCCGCCCGCCCCTGGAGAACAGTGCCGCAGTCCCTGCCGTCGTATCCCTGACGCTCATCGCGGTGCTACCTCCGCGGCCGTGGAGCCATTTCGAGTGTGGTTTCGATGCCGCATTCCTCCCGCCCCGCTGGCCGCAAGTCGGCTCGAGGAAGCTGCGCATCGCCGTGCAGTGCGACGTTTCGCATGGCAATGTAACGGCTGCGGCGGCGACGTATTGCCGGTTGGGGAGAAATACCACCGGTTTCGAGCCGTGGGTGACGACCGCGCGCGGCCGGGGGAGACACCCACGGCGCGGTCGAGCGGCGCCCACGCCGGATGCCCGAGGGACCCCCAATCGGTGACGGTTCGCCCGTGCGGGCACATCGAACGTTCGTCCGGGCACCCACACGGGCCCCATCGCCGCGATCGAACAGACGTTGATAAGGCCGCCGTTCCGTTGCCCACCCACGATCGCCGCCCGATCGAAGAAGGGTGTCCAGGAATCGCGTCAAGGCGTCCATCTTCGTGCTCGTCGCCCTCGCCGCCGCAGCCGTGCCGGCCGGCGCGTCCGCCTTTATGTTCGGGCCTGTAACGCCGGCGCCGGCGCCAACCGCCACCGCGCCGGTCGCGAGGACGCTGCGCGAGCAGCTTCGCTCGACCGGCGTGTACGACGTGAGCGTCACCGTCGCGACCGCTGAGAACCCTGGACGCCTCGTCGATGTCGAGCTCGGTCCGCTGGCGCGCCGTGCGCGGGTCGATGCGCAGTCGCACAGCGCGCGTCTGCAGCTCACGCTCGCGATCAACCGACTGGCCTTCACGGTCCGCGTCACACCCGCACTTGCCCGGGCGCACGTCAGCGTGCTGCTGCGGAGGATCGGGTCCGTGGCGAACGGGACCGCGCCGCAGAGCATCGCTGTTGCAGCCGCGCCGGCCAGCGCCGGCAAGACCCGCGCGAGCGGCGTGGTCAGCAAGCCGGCGAAGGCCACCTCCTCGGCAGCCGGCGCGACGGGTCCCACCGGTGCGAGCGGCGCCGGCGGCACGACCGGCTCGACGGGCTCCACGCCGCCGGCAACGCCTCCCGCTGCCCCGGCTGCGCCGGTCGCGAGCTTTGGCCCGAACGGGAACCCGATCATCGGCCTGCCGAGCGGCTTTGCGCCGATCGTGAACTACAGCAATCCGGTCAAGGACTATGAATTCGACGGCTCGAGCCTCCCCACCGACTGGTCGGCCGGGATGTGGAGCTACGGCTTCTCGTCGACGCTCTTCCAGCCGTCGCAGGTGAGCCTGACCGGCTCGTCGGCGGCACTGACGGCGATCGACCAGGCCAGCGGCGGCTACCCGTACCAGTCGGGTTGGATCTCCACCGAGGGTAGCTTCTCGATGACCCACGGAATGGTCGATTTCCGCGCGAAGATGCCGGGCGGCCAGGGCCTGTGGTCCGCGCTGTGGCTGGACCAGCCGAACGGCAGCAACCCGTGGGGCGAGATCGACGCCCAGGAGATGCTGCTCGGCAACACCCACATCGTCTACGGCAGCCTGCACAACTGGGCGCCCAACCCCTACTGGGGTGAGTGGCAGGCCACGACGATGGCCGACGATGCGACCCAGGGGTTCCACGACTACCAGGTCGTGTGGCAGCCCGGACTGATCACGTGGGCGGTCGACGGCATCGCGTACGCGCAGTACAGCGAGACCGAGGCGACCGCGAACGGTCAGTTCTGGCCGTTCGACGACGGCACCGGCTTCTACCTGATCGCCGACCTCGCCGTCGGCGGATCCTCCGACTGGGGCGGCGCACCCGATGCGTCGACCGCATTCCCCGCGACGATGCAGGTCCAGTCGGTCAAGGTCTGGGAATAGACCTCCGGGCGCTCGAGCGCGCCCCCGTTACACTCGACCCGGTGGCTCACGCCGAGGCGCCCCACACCCTCACTGCGTCAGCGCGGCCCGACCGGGCGCCGCCGCTACGGTGAGCGAAGCGCAGGTCGGCGCGCCCGCTCAGCCGCACCCGCCGGTGCGCGCGGTCTGGAGCGCACTCGTCATCGTCTACCTCGCCTGGGGTTCGACCTACCTCGGGATCCGCGTGATGGACCGCACGATCCCGCCGTTCCTCGGCGCCGGCGTGCGCTACGTCGCCGCCGGGACGCTGCTGCTCGCCGCGCTCGCCGCCTGGCGCAGGCGGCTGCCGCGCATCGCGGCGCGCGAGCTCGCGTCGCTCGTGCTGATCAGCGTGCTGCTGCTCGTCGCGGGCAACGGCCTTGTGACCTATGCGGAGCGTCACGTACCGTCCGGCCTCGCCGCGCTGCTTGTCGCGTCGACGCCGCTGTGGATCCTCGTCATTCGCGCGCTCGCCCACGATCGCCCACAACGCGCGACGCTGGCCGGCCTCGCGATCGGCTTCGTCGGCGTCGGCCTGCTGGTGCTCCGCGGCGGCGCGCAGCAGGGCGTCAGCGTGGGCCACATGCTGCTCGTCGTCGGCGCCGCCGCGTGCTGGGCGCTCGGCTCGTGGCTGTCGGGACGTCTGCCGATGCCGGCCGACGCAAGTGCCGGTACGGCGTACGAGATGCTGATCGGCGGCGCCGTGCTGCTCGGGCTCACTCCGCTGAGCGGCGAGCACTGGAGCGCCCTGACCGAGCACGCCTCCGCCGACTCGCTGATCGCCGTCGCCTACCTCGCGCTGATCGGCTCGATCCTGGCCTTCACGGCCTACGTCTGGCTGCTCCAGCACGCGCCGATCTCGCAGGTCTCGACATACGCCTACGTCAACCCGATCGTCGCCGTGGCGCTCGGGGCGATCGTGCTCGGCGAGCGGATCACCGCGATCACGCTGCTCGGCGGGGCGATCATCGTGCTCGCCGTCGCCGTCGTGATCCGCTCGGAGCGCCACGGGCCGCCCCGGCGGTGAGACCCGCGCTCAGCGCGGACGTCGCTCCTGGTGGCGCTCCAGGCCGTCGTCGGGGATCGGCTCCCAGGGTGCGGCGTAGGCGACGAAGGCCCGCCAGCGCGGGCGCACGCCGGGGTCCTCGTCGAACGCCGCCATCCGAATCGACATCTGCGTGCGCTCGTCCGGGTTGCGGCTGAAGAGATGCGCGCCGCAGCGGACGCAGAAGCACTTCTCGAAGCCGCCGTCGGGGTGCCGCCAGACCCCCAGCGACTCCTCGCCGCCGGTCAGACGGAAGCTGCGCCCGTCGATCCGCGCCTGCGGCGAGGCGGCGGTGCCGGTGCGACGCTGGCAGCGGGTGCAATGGCAGTAGCCGGCGTCGGTGGGGCGCTCGTCGAGCTCGAAGCGAACGGCGCCGCACAGGCAGCCGCCACGCAGCGGTACCTCGGGGGCGGCGTGCTCGCTCGCGGATGCCATCACGCAATTATCACGCCTGATCCAGCGGACGCTACGCTGCGCGCATGCCCGCGCCGAAGCCAGAGCACTGAGGACCCAGCCGATGCTCCTCTACGACTCGAGCGTGTCCGGCAACTGTTACAAGGTGCGCCAGGTGCTGGCGCACCTCGGGCTGCCCTATGAGCGCCGTGAGCTGAGCGTCGTTGACCGCTCGAACCGCCCGGATGTGCTCGGCGATCTGAATCCGGCGCTGCGCGTGCCGACGCTGATCCTCGACGACGGACGCGCGCTGGCCGAGTCGCACGCGATCACGTGGTACTTCGCGGAGGGGACGCCACTCGTGCCCGAGGAGCGCTTCGAGCGCGCGAAGGTCCTGCAGTGGCTGTGCTTCGAGCAGTACGACCTCGAGCCGACGATCGCGGTGGTGCGCTTCTGGGTCGCCTTCTCGGCCTCCCCGCCGCCGTCCGCGGAGATCGAGGCCAGGCGAGCCGCCGGCTACCGCGCGCTCGACGCGCTCGAGCGCGGCCTGACCGGCGTGCCGTTCCTCGTGGGCGGACGCTACACGCTCGCCGACATCTCGCTGTACGCCTACACCCACGTCGCGCCGGAGGGCGGCTTCGACCTCGCCGGCTACCCGGCGATCCGCGGCTGGATCGAACGCGTCGCGGCCCAGCCCGGGCACGTGCTGATCACCGACTGACGGCAGCTACGCGTCGCGGCGCCTGAAGACGGCAAGCGTGCCGGCCGCGATCAGCACCACGTAGACGGCGACCGTGACCAGCGAGTGGTGGTAGGAGGAGTCGCTCGTGCCACCGTGCGCGAGCGCGCTGAACAGCTGCCCCGGCAGCCAGCGGTCGCCGTTCGACCAGATCGCGCCGACGACGATCCCCTCGATCGCGACGACGTAGGCGACGGCTGCGCCGATCGCCACGCCCGGCGAGCGCAGCAGCACACCCGCCGCGGCGCCGAGCATGCCGTAGCCGACCGAGGCGAGGAACACGTGCAGCGTCGCCTGCAACAGGTCGTTTATGCCGGTGCTGGAGGTCCACGCGCTGGTCGTGATGCCGCGGCCCGGTGCGAGGATGAACGCAACCGCGCAGGCGACCACGATCTCGAGCACCACCGCCAGGCCGATGAAGGTCACGAGCGCCAGGAACTTGCCGCTCAGCAGCTGTATGCGCCGCGGCTCGCGCACCAGCAGATTGCGCATCGTGCCCTGGCTGTACTCGGTGGCGAAGGCGCCGGCGAAAAGGCACAGCGCGACGATCCCGATCAGGGTGCTGATGTCGGTGACGCCGTGAACCAGGCCCGTCGGCTGCTCCAGCTCGAAGAAGCTGATGCGGCCGCGCCGCAGCGGGAACAGGGTGGGGTTCTTGACGGCCCGCTCGATCGTGAAGATCGTGGCGATCAGGGCGAAGAAGAGGCCGCCGCCAAGCCCCCACAGCAGCATCGCCCGCCGGCGCAGCTTGACCCACTCGCTGGAGTACGCGCCGAGCATCAGGCGTCCTCGCCGCTCTGCTCGGGCTCGTTTTCGGTGATCGCGAAGAACGCCTCCTCGAGCGACGCGCGACGCACCGTCAGGCCGCGCAGCGTGATCCCCGCGGCCATCGCCTGGCGGTTCAGCTCCGGCGCCCACTCCTCGGGCGCCTGGACGTGGACCTGGTCGCCCTCGACCCGCGCCGGGCGGCCGGCGGCGACACACAGCGCGACCAACGCCGCCGCGTCGGCGGGATGCTCCGGGGTCGCGATGATGTCCGACTGCTGCGCGTCGATCAGCCCTTCGACGCCGCCCTGGAAGACGATCCGGCCCTTGTCGATCATCACGAGGTGGTCGCAGACGGCCTCGATCTCGGCCAGCAGGTGGCTCGACACGAAGACCGAGATGCCGCGGTCGGCGAGCCCGCGGATGACCGCGCGCATCTCCCGGATGCCCGCCGGGTCAAGGCCGTTCGTCGGCTCGTCGAGGATGCAGAGCTCGGGGTCCGGCAGCAGCGCCGCGGCGACGCCGAGGCGCTGCTTCATCCCGAGCGAGTAGGCACGCACGAAATCGTTGGCACGGTCGCTCAGCTCGACCATCGCGAGCACCTCGGAGATCCGCCCCGAATCGATGCGGCCGAGTCGCGTCAGCACCTCGAGATTGCGTCGACCCGAAAGGGTCGGATAAAAAGAGGGCGCCTCGATCAGCGCGCCGACCCGGCCGAGGTAGGACGCCGGATCGGTGATCGGCCGCCCGAGCACCTCCCCCGTGCCGGCGGTCGGGTGGCAGAGGCCCAGCAGCAGCTGGATCGTCGTCGTCTTGCCGGCGCCGTTGGGACCGACGAAGCCGCTGACCACTCCGGCGGGGAGATCGATGTCAACGGAGTCGACGGCGAGACGCTGACCGAAGCGCTTCGTGAGTCCGCTGGTGACGACGCTGGAGCTCAAGGCCGCCGAACGCTACCGGGGATTCCTAATGAACGGGTTAGCGTTCGCGTGCCGGCGCGGCGCGGCGCGGCGGGCTACTGCCAGATCTTGACGGACTGCAGCTGCATCGAGGCGGGCAGCGCGGTCGATGAGTTCGGCCCGCCGCCCCACTCGCTGGGACCGGCAACCGCGAGATCCGCGATCAGGTACATCGACTGCGTGTTGAAGTTCCAGGTCTGGCCTGCCGCCTGTGCCTGCGCCTGTGAGTACTGGGCGTAGGCGACGCCGTCGATGGCCCAGGTGAGCAGCCCCGGCTGCCAGATCAGCTGGTAGTCGTGCCAGCCGGTTGCGTCGGAGGTGAGTGACCCAGCCTGGGTCTCGCCCCAAAGCTGCGTGCTCCCGCTCCAGGCGTGCGCGCTGCCGTAGACGGTGCGCAGGTTGCCAAGGAGCTGCTCGGCGACGTCGATCTCACTCGTCGTCGAGGAGCCGGAGTTGAGCATCCAGAACCCGGACCACAGCCCCTGGCCGGCGGGCATCTTCGCGCGGTAGTCCACGATGCCGTACTGGAAGGAGTAGCCGCCACCCGCGGTCGAGATCCAGCCGGACTCATAGGGGAAGCCGTCGGGGCTGGCATGTTGGATCGCCGTCAGCGCCGCGGACGAGCCGGTCATGCTGACCTGCGAGGACATCCACTCCGTCGCCGCGAAGCCCCAGTTGAACTTGTTGCCGGCGGACCAGCCCGCCGGCAGGCTCGAGCCGTTGAACTCGAAGTCCTTGGCAAGGGTGGAGTAGGTCGTCACGGACGCGAACCCGTGGGGAAGGGTGATCGCCGGCGGGGCCGTCGATCCGGAGGAGCCGGTTGAGCCGGAGGAGCCGGAGGAGCCCGAGGAACCGGTGGAGCCGGAGGAGCCCGAGGAGCCGGACGAGCCCGTTGAGCCGGACGAGCCCGTTGAGCCGGACGAGCCCGCTGAGCCCGAGGAGCCCGTGGAGCCCGAGGAGCCGGAGGAGCCCGTTGAGCCGGACGAGCCGGACTTGCCGCTGGAGCCGCTTGCGCCCGTGGAGCCGCTGGAGCCGGTTGAACCGCCGGTCGAGTCGGTCGAGCCAGTCGAGCCGGTCGAGCCGCCCGTGCTACCCGAGCCCGTGCTACCCGTGCCGGTCGAACCGGAGGAGCCGGTCGGGCCGCCCGTGCTCCCCGAGCCGGTCGAGCTCGAGGAACCGCTGGAGCCGGAGGAACCGCTGGAACCCGATGAACCGTGCGAAGCCGACGAACCGCTGGAGCCGGCGGTGACGCCTGCTCCCGAGCCTGCCCCCGTGCCGAAGAAGCCCGGGTACAGACCGATCAGGGCACCCCAGCTGCCGAGGACTGCCGGCGTCGAGGGCGCAACACGCAGGAGCGTGACGCTGAAGTCGGGCATCGCGCGCTCGGCGAACGCTCGAATCACCAGCGAGCGTCCGCGGATCGGCACCCGGACATGGACGACCGTGCGTTGACCGGGCGTGACCCTGGTCACACGGCGTGCCCCCGAGCCGAACTGTAGATCCACGACACCCGAGGCCTTGGCCGCGGACTCGACGCTGACCGACACGTCGAAAACGCCCGCTGAGCTGACGCGCTCGCGCAGAAGCAGCGACGAATGCGACCGTGTCTGGACGGCGCCGGCACCCGATGCGGGCGCCGTGAGCGCGGTCGCACCCACCGGCAGTGCCACCCCAGCGAAGACGAGAGCCCCGAGAACTTCGAGTGTGGATCTCCGGGGTAGCACACCATTCGCATCGGTCCCATCCTTGAGCGGTGCAACGAATGCTGCATAGCGTGGACCCGTGTACTAGCGTGCGGACGAGCGATCCAGTGCGGCTGCGCAAACGGTGGATGCGCAAGCGGTGAGAGCGTCCGCTCGAACCGGTCGCCTCTCCCGGATCGGTGGGCGTGGTTGGGGGTCGCCCGTGCCGTGATCGCTTCGGCCGGCGGCTCCGCGAGCGCTCGCCGATCTGGCGAACGCGTGCGCGCGTGCCGGGCCGCGGCGCCCCGCGAGCCGGGGCTCGGGTTCGCTCAGTGCTTCTTCGGCTTGGAGATCGGCGCGAGGTTCGCGATCTGCAGGCCGCCGCTGGTTTGGAAGGCTATGAACCCCCCACCCTTCGCGTTCATCGCGAGGGCGGCGGTGCCGCCGTAGCCTCCGCCGATCTTGGCGACCTTGGTCGCGCCGCTGAACTTCGCGCCCCCATCCTTCGAGGTCCAGAGCCGCATCACCGTTCCGCCGGCGCCGAACTCGGGCCACACCACGCCGAGTTCGCCGGTCTTGGCGTTCTCGTTGATCGTGCCGCCGGCGTTCAGCGACGTGTTGTTCTGGCGGTCGACGGCGAGCGAGGCGGGCGCGCCGAACTGGCCCGTGGCCTGGTCGTAGGGCAGCACGCGCAGCACGGAGGGCCGGCCGATGAGACCCTCGGTGACGTAGCCGTAATAGGCGAGGAAGAGTCCCTTCGGGCCGCCGGCGAGCGCCGGCAGGTAACCGGGCCCGACGAGCGTCGCCGAGCTCGCCCAGGCGTCGGACAGCGCGGCGACCGAGGCGCTGGCGACGGTCTGGCGGAAGTAGTAGACGGTGTCCGGGCTCCCCAGCTGCCCGGTGCCGAGCGTCGAATAGGCCTCGAGCGGGTATCCGTCGGGCTGCTCACCGAGCGCGGCGGTGCCGACCGGCGGCGTCGCGGGGAGTGCGAACGAGAACGAGGTCGCCTCGCCGCCGGAGGCGAGGTTGCTCGGCAGCCAGGAGTAGCCGAGTCCGGGACCGGCCGAGGCGATGTCGAAGTACGCGACCGGCGGCGTGGCGGTGATCGACGGCTCCGCCGGGTCCAGCAGGATGTCGGCAACGGTCTTGCCGCCTGCGAAATCGCCCGCAACCGTGACGTCGACGGGCGCGCCGAAGCTCTGGCCGCCGTCCGTCGAAAGCCAGTACACGATGTCTCCGAGACCGGCACGCGGCGCAACGACCCAAACCTGGTTGGCGGCGCCGAGCACCGCGAACGGCTGGTCGGGCTGGCCGTTGCTCAGGTTGGCCGACGGCAGCGGCAGGTTGATCGCGCCCGCGCAGCGTCCGTTGGCCGGGATCTTGCAGAACATCACGAGATCGGGTGACCCATGGCGCAGCCAGGCGATGTATCCGTTGCCGGCGGCGTCGACGACGATCTGGCCACCCGAGTCGGCGTTGGCGTCGAGGGTATAGAGGTTCTTCGCCAGCGCCGGCGCGGCGGCGAGCAGGCACGCAACCGTCACGCTGGCGGCGATGGCGGGCGTGAGTGCGCGCCGGAGCCTCGCTCCACTGCGCGTTGTTCGCGCGAGGTCCTTCAGGATCTCTGCTCGCATGGCGCCTCCCCCTCGACCTTGGCGGCGATGCGGGCGCGGTTGGGGCCGGGCCCGACGCCGGCAACAGAGTAGCGAATCGCCGGGCGAGAACCGCGACACGCGCGGGGGTTCTGCGCCCGCTGGGCCGCGGTTGACGGGCGAGCGCGATGGGCCGGCCAGGACTCGAACCTGGGCGCTGCGGATTATGAGTCCGCTGCTCTAACCAACTGAGCTACCGGCCCGCGCCGGGGACAGCCTAACCGGCCGCCGCCCACAGGCGGTTCGCGT
>Ga0181535_10003933_pt1 | contig 16914 bp, 11 predicted proteins | sample PEATcosm2014_Bin_44_FD_119774 | JGI IMG/M metagenome (GOLD analysis project Ga0181535, IMG submission 119774) | Peatland microbial communities from MTU Mesocosm Facility, Houghton, MI, USA - PEATcosm2014_Bin17_30_metaG | ecosystem: Environmental > Terrestrial > Soil > Wetlands > Peat | place... | reverse complement strand
ATGCCTCCAACTTCCTGTTTAACTCCCTCGACGAGTTGGTCGATAACGTGCGCCAAGGCATTGGCGAACTGAATTCCACGGTCGCTACCAATTAAGAGCATTATTTAGTGTAGTCAACTTAGCCCGAGATTTAAGTTTTCTTAAAGCCGAGGAAAATCAAAGCCTGGAAAGGGAAGTCGTTGATGTAAAACGAATGCTTTGCGCGTTCATGCAGCGGCTGAGAACTGAAAACTGACTACGGTTCGAAAGGCATCAGTCGTCAGTTTTCAGTCATGAGTAAAAGCCACGTTTCGGAGAACTTTACTGAGGACCGGTGACTGGCGACTGATAACTGATAACTGACAACTGATGACACACCGCCCTACCTTCGAAACCCAAGTGCTTTCCGGCTGGGGCCGCTATCCGGTAGAATCGTGCCACGTTTTTCGGCCGGAAAAACGCAGCGAGATTGCGGCCACTCTGGCGTCAGGATTGCAATCGTCGTACATTCCTCGCGGTCTCGGGCGCAGCTACGGCGACGCCGCCGTGAACAAAGATGCAGGCGTGATTTGGCACGTCCTGTTGAACCGCTTCCTTTCCTTCGACAGTGCTTCCGGTGTGCTTGAATGTGAAAGCGGTGTGAGCCTTGCCGAAATCATTCAGTACCTTCTTCCCCGTGGATGGTTTCTCCCGGTGACCCCGGGAACAAAGTTGGTGACCGTGGGTGGGGCCATCGCCGCAGACATTCACGGCAAGAATCACCACAAGGACGGATCGTTTTCCAACTTCATTCTGGATTTCCGCCTTCTGACTCCCACGGGTGAAGTATTGCTGTCTTCGCCGGCCGAACATCCCGAGATCTTTTGGGCCACGGTGGGCGGCATGGGCCTGACGGGGATCGTTCTGAGCGCGCGGTTGCGGCTGCGGCGGGTAGATTCAGCTTATGTCTGGGTGGACTATCACAAAGCGTTAAATCTCGAAGAAGTCCTTGGGACGATGGAAGCCTCTGACGACCGCTATGATTACTCGGTGGCATGGATCGACGCCCTCGCCTCCGGCAGAACCATGGGCCGCAGCGTGCTGATGCGGGGGAATCATGCCACAGCGGCCGAACTGCCCGCCCGAATGCCGCATGTGCTGGCAACTCCAACGGTTCCCCAGTGGAATCTCTTCGTCGACTTCCCTTCGGGAACCCTAAACCGGCTGACGGTGAACGCATTCAACACCGCCTACTACGCCGTTCACCGCACAGTGGCGCGGCAACTGGTCAGCTTGGAAAAGTTTTTTTACCCGCTCGATGCCATCAACCACTGGAATCGCATGTACGGAAAGAGGGGCTTTGTCCAATACCAGATTGCTCTACCGCAGACGAGCGGGCGCGCCGGTCTCCGCACGATTATTGATCGGTTGGCGCGCTCCGGACGCGCGTCGTTTCTAGCCGTTCTGAAGCGCTTCGGCGATCCCGGGCCCGGGCTTCTTTCCTTTCCTCTGCGGGGCTACACTTTAGCTCTAGATATTCCCGTGGCTCGCGGACTTATCCCCTTTCTCAACGAACTTGACCGGATGACGCTCGATCACGGCGGCCGAATTTATTTGGCCAAGGATGCTGTGTTGCGCGCCGAGGATTTTGCCGCCATGTACCCTAAGCTCGAATCCTTCCGAGGCATCCAGCGGAAATTAGACCCGAAGAGGTTGATGTCGTCCTCCATGGCGCGGAGACTGAAGATAGTCGATTTGTGATTAGTGATTGGTGATTGACCAATGTCGATTGATGATTGCCGATTGCCGATTTGCAATTTGTATTTTCCGAATCGCGCAGCTTCAATTGGGCGCGATATATCGGAAAATAGTCAGTCATCAAACGGGCTCCCAGAATCACCAATCGCCAATCATCAATCACCAATGAAGGAGTTTTCTTGCCGACCGTTCTAATCCTGGGCGCCAATGCAGGCATCGGCCGGGCCCTGGCAAGTGAATTTGCCACGCACCAGCACGACTTGATTCTGGCTGGCCGCGACCTGGACGAGTTGCAAGCTCTCGCCGCCGATATCAATCTGCGCCACAACGTGAGTGTCCGCGTCGAGAGAGTAGACGTGCTGGATTTCGATGCCTTGGGGTCATCGCTCGCGGCGTGCATCAATCCAGCCGGTGATTCGCTCGAGGGAATCGTTCTCTGCACCGGATACCTGGGAAATCACGAAACAGCGCTCGCCGATGTAAACGAAGCTCGCCGGATTCTAGACACGAATTTCACCGGATCCGCCCTTGCCCTTAATGTCATGGCCAATCATTTTGAGAAAAAGGGCAGCGGATTTATCTGCGCCCTTTCTTCGGTTGCCGGTGACCGCGGCCGGCAAAGCAATTACCTTTACGGATCTGCCAAAGGCGGCCTGACCACCTACCTTCAGGGCCTACGCAACAGGCTCTATCCCCATAGCGTCCGAGTCATTACGGTGAAGCCGGGCTTCGTCGACACGCGGATGGTATTTGGAAAGGCGAAACTGTCCCTGGTTGCTCAACCGGCGGCGGTGGCGCGCGACATTTATCATGCGGTGAAATCCGGGAAGAATGTGGTTTACGTGCCCTGGTTTTGGCGGGTCATCATGTTCATGGTAAGGATAGTCCCCGAAGGGATATTTAAGAGACTCAAAATGTAACCTTGGCACCCGGCGTGCTTTTAGCATGAGTGGTAAAAGCAGGCCTGCTCTAGAGGTGTTATTCATTGTGAGTGTCTCAAAGCTAAATTATCTGCGGGAAAGGGGATTTACTTCAACGGCTTGGCATCCCTGTTGAGCACATTTATACGTCGGCCAAAGGTTCGGTTTGGAAACAGATTAAGGTCTGCTGGTGACAGAAAGTGACAATTGTTCCCCACGATCGACAGACAATTATTGGCAGGGTCGGCTTGCTGGGAGCAAGCGCCGGGATCGTTCTCGGACTGATCGAGGCCCGTTGTTTGCGCCTCACAGACTTACCCCTCCCGCTCTCCATCTGGTTCCTAGCTCCGCTCCTGGCCTCGGCGGCCTTTGGGTTGCTGGGCCTGCTCGCGGGATTCCTGGCCAGCTTGCCAAGGTCCCGCATGCTGGGTATGGGAATTATCGCGGGGTTAGCTGGTTTGACGGGCGAATATCTCGCCTTCGTACTGCGATTTTCTCGATCAATTCTTGCCTTCCATCATATCCTCACCCCCACGATTTTGTTTGCCGGGTTCTCCGCCTGGACCTTGGCAGCCCTGTGGGCGACACGGAAGCCAGGTTCGCCGCTGGGCTTCCTGGCGGACGCGCCGCAAAGAGTTTGGTCGGGAGTAGTCTTTGCCTCGATCGCCATGCTGGCGGCCACCTTGGGAATCTCCCGGCTTCCCGATCATCTGGTGGAGTCAACGACCCGCGCCGCCAGTAAAACACAATCGCCTAACATCGTTCTGATCGTCTTGGACACCGCGCGCGCCGACCATTTTTCATCTTATGGATATTTTCGGAATACCACGCCGAATGTCGATCAGTTTGCCGAGCGCGGAGTTCTCTTCGAGAATGCCATCTCCGCCTCCTCGTGGACGCTGCCCTCGATGTTTTCCGTGTTTACCAGCCTCCTGCCCCACCAGCACGGCGCGGGCACTTATAGGTCTATAGAGCCGCGGACTTTGGCGGAAGTTCTTCGTTCGGACGGCTACGAAACAGCGGGTTTCAATGCCAACCCGTACTATGGCATCGTCTCGCGCGGGCTAGGCCGAGGATTTGAAACTTATACCGACAGCACCCGAACTCTCGGCTTCAGCCTGGATCTTACGCGCATGGGCCGCGATTTCATTGAACCGTATAGCGAGGAGTGGTTCCATCGCAGCCGTTTTAACCAGTTTACGGCCCACCAGCTGAACGGAGAAGTCTACCGCTGGTTCGATCACCGCTCCGATCGCCCCTTCTTCCTCTTCCTGAATTATAACGATGCCCATGAGCCCTACGAAGTCCCGGCGCCCTACAGCCATCGCTACGGGACTATTTCCGAGAACGCCAAGCGCATGCTGTTTACGTCGGAAACTTGCCGCTTTTATCTTTCCCCCGGCGAACGCGAAAGTGTGATTGCCGCTTACGATAATTCGCTCAGCTATATCGATAGTCAAATTGGGGAATTACTGGCCTTTCTGAAGCGCTCTCCCGAATGGTCGAACACTTACGTCATCATTACGGCTGATCATGGGGAGGGTTTTGGCGAGCATGATGACACGTATTCACATGGCTTGAACCTCTATCGCGAGGTCCTGCACGTGCCGCTGATCATGGCCGGTCCGGGAATTCCTGCCCGCGTTCGCGTTGCGGACATTGCCAAAACGCAGAGAATCTTCGGCACGGTGCTGGGATGGGCAGGGATGAGGGGGGAGGTGCTGCGGCGCGCCAGCTTGGCCCGTTTATGGAGCCCCGGCTATGTGCCAAAAATGCCCGAGGAACCCACCCTCTCGGAAGTTTTGGAGAACCCGGCCTTGCCGGATCACCGGGGCGTGATCAGCATTACAACTCGGGAATGGCAGCTCATTTGCCGCCCCGGTTTTCGGAGCAACCGGCTTTATCATTGGCCCACGGACCCTTCAGAACAGCAGAACGTGGCCGAGTTGCCGGAGAATCAAGCTGTTGTGGACCACCTGAAGACAACCCTTCTCTCGATTGTCGAAAGGTCTCTCCGGCCTTGGCGCGATCCCGGCTACCTGGTGGCACTTTCCGGGCCCAGTTTTTCGCCGGCCTTGGAGGCCCGCAAATCGATTCCATCGCTTCCCGTCGGACCGCTCCTTCCCCACGGAGCCGGAGCAGCACAAATCCTCTTTCCCCCGAACCCGGAGACCCCCGACTCCAGCAGCAATCCTGACGAAGAACTGCTAAAAAGCATTCCCTACGCCGGCGGGCACTAACAAGGAAATGGCCGAGACCCTACCCGACATTTCGCCTTCCAGTATCGGATCGCAAACTCCGGCTTTGGATCCTCGGACTTCGGATCCTAGACTTGACGGCGCGGCGGTGGCGGTCATCGTCGCGAGTTTGTTCTCCATGTTTTGGAAGGTTGCCTTCACCTCTGCGATGTTCTTTTATCGCGACGTCTACAATTACACTTTTCCAAGCGCGCGCCTGATTCACGATCTTTGCCGCCAGGGCTTTCTTCCTTACTGGAACCCCTATTTGAATTACGGTCAGCCCGTGCTGGCAAATCCCAACTTGCTGTTCTTCTATCCTTTCACCCTCCTCATTATTCTCCTTCCCATTAATATTGCCTTCACATTGCACTTTCTGGTGCATTTTGCCTGGGCGGGAATCGGCGTCTACGTGCTGGCGCGTTCGTGGGGCCAGACCTATTTGGGAGCGCTCTTCGCGGCAATCGTCTTCATGCTAAGTGGACCGGTGCTTTCCCTCGGCAATATCTATAACCTCTCAGCATGCGCCGCGTGGATTCCCTGGGCATTGCTGGTTACGGGTAGCGCACTTAAAAGCACACGATGGCGGGAGTGGACCCTGCTCACGGTGATCTTCGCGTTCCAGTGGTTAGCCGGTGAACCGCTGACCATGCTGGGAACATTCTGCCTCTGCGTTGTCTACGCTTTCTCTCAATGCAGCATTAGGGGCAAGCTCTGGTCGCAATCCAATTTGCGCTTGTTCGCGAAGTTCTTTCTCGTGGGCGTGGCAATGCTGTTGCTTTGCTCGGCACAGTTGCTGCCGGGCTCCAATCTGCTCAGCCAATCGCGCCGGGGCATGCAGGGCCTGAGCTTTGGTGAAACCACCACTTGGTCGATTAATCCCTTTTCTCTCGCGGAAATGATCGTGCCGGACTTTTTCGGCTCCGGAATCGCTCCCTCCAACGGCTGGCTGAGCTTGATGTCAGACTCGAACCTCGGCCCTCATTATCTTTCCATCTTTGTGGGCTTTGTTCCGCTGTTCTTTGCGCTTGCCGGTTGGGCGCTTGGACGCAACCGCCGCCGCAACTTCGTGGCTGGCGCAGCCGTAGCTTTCCTGGTGCTCTCATTCGGCCACTATACGCCGGTCTTTGCGCTGGCCTATCTGGTTTTCCCGCCCCTTACGATCGTGCGCTACCCCGTCAAGCTTCTGGTGCTGGTTACATTTCTTGTGGCGATTCTGGCCGGCTGGGGATTTGATGCTTTGCGCTTTTCGGCTCCGGCGTGGAAGACTCATGGGCGTCGCCTACTGACGCCTCTCAAAGTATGCCTCGGTTGTATTCTCGCGATTCTCGCTGCGGCGTGGGCGCTTCCCGCATACATCATGTCGCCCACCCGATGGGCGTTGGGCAGGCTCGGAGAAACGCCGTTCAACCTCCACCAGATGCCGGACTTTCTCGTCGCCATGATGCGCTTTCAACTGCCCGGCCTCGTTGGATTTTGCCTGGGGGGACTGGTCCTGGCTTACGGCCTGCAACAGGGGAATCGCTGGGCGCGCCCGGGGCTGTACTCGTTCGCGCTGCTCGCGGTTGGCCAACTTGTGCTGGTGAATTCGGGCGCGAACCCAACGGTACCGAAGACCTTCTTCGCGTACCGCCCGCCCGTCTTGAACGAATTCAAGGATGCGCCCGGAACCTATCGCGTCGCTTCCTTCTGGCCGTTGTTTCAGACACCCGATTCCCCAAAGCTGCAAACCTATATCAATTTTGATTCAATGCCAGAAGCGGCTGAATTCGGACCCCAGGCACAGGGAGCCTTGCAAGCCCGCTTGCAACTCGCCACGGGCGCGGCGCTTAACCAAGTGGAAGGAAACATCAACCTGGATCTCGAGCGCTCGCTTCCGCCTTTCCTCTATGACGTTGAGTTCTACCAGAGCCGCGAGGTTGCGCATCCGGAACCGGTCGACTGCATGCTGGGCCGCACCAATGTGAAGTACATTCTTCGACCGAAGCGCGCCGACACCGCCGCCACGCGATGGATGGGAGATGTCTTCAATGGCTCTCCAACACCGAGCGCATTGTATGAGGATCTGTGTTTTGTTCCCCGGGCTTATGTGGCGGGTAATTCCCTCTTCTCGACAAACTCCGACGCGACCCTGGACCGCCTAGCCTCACGCGATTTTGACGCCCTCAACACGGTGATTCTCGCCGCGACGGCCGGCTCTTCACCTGCGGTAGGGGTAAGCTCTACGGCGCCCCCAGCAGCGGGCGAGTCCTCGGCTGCCGGGCATGTGGAAATTGCGAACCGCGATCCCAACTCCGTCACGCTTCGGGCCGAACTCGCGCGTCCCGCTTACATTGTCTTGCTGGATCGATACGATCCCAGTTGGGAAGCGACACTCGACGGCCGTCCGGCGCCAGTGCTGCGCGCCAACCAGATCTTTCGCGCAGTCTATGCCGGCGAAGGCGCTCATGAAGTCCGCTTTGAATATCACCAGCGCGGTTTGCGTTTGGGGGTAATGATTTCGCTTCTCACCCTGGCGGCGTTGGCCGTGCTCTATTTCAATTCGTAGATTTCGAAATCCGCATAATTGACTGCCACCCCATATCGGCGATTTAAGAGGCCGGCCAGGGCGGGATAGACTCGCAGATACCCTTCCGAGTCCAGAGGCGTGGAAGTTAAGCGTGCGACCGAATCGTGACGTCCGACAACGATATACCGGGGGCGCTTTGCCTCGAGCGTTTGGACCAATTCCTGCCGCCAGCTTTCCGGCGCCCACTTGGAAATCAAGCCGAGGTTGGAAACGAATCGGCTGGGATTACTTCGCTGCGGCAGGAAATTGATGAGGGGAGCGGTCCCCCAGACGTAGACTTCATCCTGGGGACTGGAGTGTATCTTCAGGTAGTCGACCACCCGAAGTTGCTCCCCGAATTTGTCCACCGGTAGTTGGAACCAGTAAAGTTTGTAAGAGAGTTCCGGATTTCTCCACCAGGAGCCCGCCAACTGGTACTGCTCGACAACTCGCACGCTTTCTTCCGGAAGCAGCGAGAAGGCGAGGCCGGCAAACGCCACCCACAACAAGCGTCGCGCCAAATCCCAGTGCCGCCGCACAAAAAAACCTTGAAGTTGGACAAAGCTCTTGTAAGTGCTCACACACACAAAAGCCCAACACATGGCGAAGAAAGGATAACAAGTTTCGAAATAGTAGGGAAGAAAGCGGCCTTGAACGGCAGCGGCGATGTATCCCGCAAGCGCCAACAACAAGATGGGAGCTACGGAAGTCATCTCATGACGCTTCCAGGCAAAGAGCAACGTGAGAGCGGGCATGATTTCCCACCATATTCCCATGTGCTCCTGGGTGTGGCCGAGAGCATAGAGGAGGAAAGCGGTGCTCCCGTGAAAAGCCGTGGAGCCGTAACGCGGCAGGACCTCGAACTGAACCTCGCGCATGGCCGGCCACGCACCAGAGATCCAAAAGGCGGCGATTACGGCCGCGACGGCGAACAGAAATCCCGCCGTCACGATCAGCATCCGTGCTAGGCAGTCTTTCCAGGGGATCAATAAACGCAGCCGTGCAAGGCCCCGGTCCAGCTCGCGAAAGTCCACAAACGGTAACAGTGCTACGAAGGGGCAAAAAACTACCGCGTTATACTTTAGCCAAAAGGCCGCGCCCAGCATCAGGCCCGCCGTGAAGCACCGAGTCACTCTCAGGATCCAACCTCTTCCGCTCACCTCCGGAGACGGTTCATGAGGAGCAAGAGCGGGTAACGGGTCCTGGTCACGCAACAGGAACCAAGCGGCGAAGACGCAGAGCAGAAGGAAGGCTTCCGGCTGGGCCGCGTGCAGATACCCCTGGCGGCAATGACGGCAGGCATAGAAGATCACCGCCAGCGCGGCTCCCGGCGTACCCAAATAGCGACGGCAGAAATAGAAAATGCAACAGGAGATAACGAGCAGCCACAAGATATCAACGACGCCCACAGACCACATCACGGGTCCAAAGATCTTCACAATCACCGCATAAATATAGAAAATTCCCGGCGGCTTGTTGTCCCAGAGATCGCGATAAAGCAGTTGTCCGTGAAGCAGTCCTTGTCCGATTACACAGAAGGTGGCGTGATCCCGTCCTAAGGGATAGCGAAGGTTGGGGAGCGCGCGCAGGAACACCAAGCCTAGGGTTCCATACAGCCACGCGCGCGAGCGAATAGATGCCAACAACTTGATTGCACCCTCATTGGGGGTCTTCTCCGGCGCGACGCTCTTCTGGGTGAACCGGTGAGCCGGGCAGGTCAAGCCGTCTCCCAATCTATCGCATTCCAGTCGAAGGCTACAATGGGGATGTGCTTCAGTAATGGTCGCGCGCACTGAGCTGTGACTCTATTCAGTGCGGCGATGCGTTCCTTACGGCCCGCATCCAGGAGTCAAGCCACACCACGAGCGGTGTGGCGTTCCAATCGGGCCCCTTCCTTGTCCGCGGCGGAAACTTCATGCTAGACTGCCCCCGAGTCGGCTAAATTGCGTCATAGAACTGAAACCTCGCGCGGGCGGCAAACCACGCATCATCCGGAAAGAAAGACAGTAAAGGAAGGGCGTTTTCAATAACATGACTAAAGGCGCGGGGGTATAACTTGTTCTTCTTCTTCGAGTATGTCCTGGTGGCCGCGCTGATCTTGGCCACATATTTCCTTCGCAGCTTCCCCTGCAAGTGGTTTCAGGCCGTGGAACAATACTTGAGCCGCGTCGCAAAAAGGCGCGCCCTTGCCGTTCTTGTAGTGGGTGTTATGGCATTGGCAATCCGTATTGCCGTTCTGCCCAACGTGCCGGTTCCGGTGCCGGGATTTCACGATGACTTCAGCTACCTCCTGGCGGCTGATACCTTCGCACACGGACGCCTGGCGAATCCAACTCACCCCATGTGGATTCATTTTGAGAGTATCCACATCAATCAAAAACCCACTTACATGTCGATGTACTATGCCGCCCAAGGCTTGGTCATGGCTCTGGGTCAGGTCCTTACGGGAAACCCCTGGATTGGCGTATGGCTCAGCGCGGGCGCGATGTGTGCGGCGATCTGTTGGATGCTGCAAGGGTGGCTGCCACCTGGTTGGGCTTTTCTGGGTGGGCTGCTGGCCGTCATGCGGCTTGCCACCTTCACCTATTGGGTGAACAGCTATTGTGGAGGAGCGCTTGCGGCTATGGGAGGAGCCCTTGTCCTGGGAGCGCTGCCCAGAATCAAACGGCACAGGCAACTCCGTGATGCTGTGCTCCTGGGCCTGGGTTTGGCCATTCTTGCCAACACGCGGCCCTACGAGAGCCTCTTCTTCGGCATTCCGATTGGAATTGCGGCTTTGGCGTGGATTCTGGGAAAGAATCGCCCGCCCTGGCGGGAATTGATACCGCGGATTGTCCTCCCCCTGGGCCTGATTCTGGCCGCCACGATAGTGGGAATGGGCTACTTTTTTTGGAGAGTTACCGGCAGCCCCTTTCGCATTCCTTATCAGGTCAACCTCGACACCTACATCGCCGCGCCGTATTTCCCCTGGCAGCCTCTCAACCTCAATCATGTGTATCACCATCCGGTGATGGAGCACTTCTATCTGCATGAATGGCTGATGCACGATTACTACTATGCCCGACAAGCACCCTTCGATTTATTGGCCGGGAAGATCGGAGAGATGTACCGTTTCTATCTGGGCCCGCTGCTGGCGCTGCCTCTGCTGATCATGTTGGCCATCAATCCCCGGCAGTTTATCCGCAAGTCGGTCTCTGGCAAGACCGGCTTTCTCGTCGCGGTTTGCGGCGCCACCTTCGTCGGCCTCGCCTTGCCCATTTATTTTCTCGCGCAATACGCCGCGCCGGCGACCGCGGCGATTTATGCGCTGGTTTTGCAGTCCATGCGATACCTGCGGCTGTGGCGCTGGCGGGGAAAGCCTGCGGGGCTGGCGTTGGTGCGGGGGATCCCATCCATTTGCCTCCTCTTGTTCATCCTCCGCGCCTTTGCGCCGCAATTACACGTTCCCACCCCCGCCGAATTTAAGCACACCTGGGAGTCCGAGCATTATCAGAACCGGGACCGCGCCCGGGCCGTGGCGCAGCTTGAGGCGCTGCCGGGTGACCAGCTCGTCATCGTGCGGTACAACCAGTACCATAATTCAACCAACGAATGGGTGTATAACAGAGCGGATGTCGACACCGCGAAGATCGTATGGGCACGCGACATGGACGACAGCCGAAATGCCGAGCTCATCCGCTACTTCCCGCACCGGCGCGTTTGGCTGGCTCAGCCGGACCTTGCGCCGCCCAGGTTAACTCCTTACCCGGAACTGGCAGACCGGCGGACTTTCGCGCCAGCTCCAGCAACGCCATGACTCCACTTCCATTTTCAGGTACTGTAGCTTCCTACTTGGAGGGAAAGCGTTATATCCTGCAAAGGGAATTGATCCCAACCTCGCGAGGGCCGCGAGGTCGCGATATTTAAAATATGGCCACCAACACTTCAATGGACGCACAGGTTCTTAACCTCCCGAGCGGAGAAGCAGCCCGTGCTGCCCGAAAGAACTTGACGGTAATGCTGCTGGCCTCGGCCGCGCTGATGGTGGCTTGGTCGTTCGCAGTCCCGGTGTTTGAAGCCCCGGATGAGCCGGCTCACTGGCAGTATGCGCGCTATTTGCGTCTGAATCGCGCCTTACCGGTTGAGGGGCGGAATTTCCCCGAGGCCGCTTCGCCGCCCTTATATTACTTGCTCATCGCGCCCCTCGCGGTTGAGGTAGGATTGCCTACCATTGGCTATGTGGGACCGGAGTATGGCAGCAGGTATTTCCTCTTCCCGCCCAGGGTCTATCAAAATGCCTCGGGAGATTTCGGACTCTATTGGCCCTTCCGCGTCGGGCGGCTCCTAAGTGTCTTGATCTCGGTTTTCACCATCTGGTTCAGCGCTCTGGCCGGCAAGGAAGCTTCGGGAAGCCCCGGAACAGGATTGCTGGTCGGCGGACTTGTGGGTTTCTGGCCGATGTTCACCTTTCGGGGAATGAACGTAAGCAATGACGCGCTGATGACGATGCTTTCCGCCCTGGCCCTCTACCTGATCGTCCGACTGATTAAGCGCGGCTTCACCTGGGGAATAGGGATCTTCGCCGCTTTGGTAGCCGCGGGAGCGTTCTTGAGCAAGATCAACGCCATTGTTCTTCCTGCCGCACTTCTGTTGGCTGTGCTTTCTGATAAAGCCCCTTGGCGCCCGAAGTTCCTCCGCGCGGCAGCCCTGGGCGCGATCATGCTGATGATCGTCGCCCCATGGCTGATCCGGAACCAACATATCTACGGCGAGCTGCTTGCCCAAAACGCTATGTTCACGATGGGAAGTGGGTCGGCACTCAAACATCACTTTGGCTGGAAATACTTCCGTTTCTACTTTCCCTATCACTTCATTACGTCCTTCATCGGCGTCTTTGGCTGGATGAATTTGTTCCTACCGGATTTGGCGTACCTTGTCTACACCCTCGCCGTGGTCAGCGCTGGGGTCTGCTGGGTCGTGGGAATCCGGAATCGGCAGATCGATTTCCGTCTTTCCGCCATCGTCTCGAGCGCCATCGTGCTGAACTTGATGGCTGTCATCCACACCAACTTATCCATGGCGCAGCCCCAGGGACGCTATATGCTTCCAACCTTGCCCGCCCTGGCTCTGTTGCTCGGACTCGGGTTGGAGTCCCGGCCCTCCTGGTCAGAGTCTCGCACGAGGTTAACTGTGGGCGGCTTGGCCGTGATTAACCTGATCATCCTCGTGTGCTTGGTGATTCCCGCGTACTGGCCGCCCATTATTACCAGGTGATCGAACAACCCGCCGATCAAAGGTTCCGCTTGGCGCGGGAGCGGCGAATTTGGCTCGCCCAATGGCGGCGTAAATTCGCCTCTACCTCAATTGCACGACTTCCCGGCAACGGCGTTGCTTGCCGCCTCATCAGAGTCGGAATAAACTGGTCGAAGTTGCGGGTGAGGGGCGGATTGGGTCGAGCAAGGGTGGCTGCGCGGCAGAAAGGTTTCATTAAAATTATGGCTCAAGCGGTTGCGACGACAGATCCGTCACGTTTTCTGCGAGCGTCAAACATTTTGGTGGGGTTCGCGGGTTTGGCAATCCTGGCGGCCGCGGTGTTGTCGGCTCGCCCCCTCGAAGCTCAGGAAGACAGCGAACGCGTCGTTGACATGACGTCGAAGTATCACTTCCTTTCCGCCGACGACACGCTGGCGATCCTCGACGAGGAGGGAAGGCTTAAAGGGTACGTTGAGGTCGCTCAGCCGGAAGAAGAGTCAGACGATGTTTTGAACTACGACATCCTGGAAGGTTCCCGCAAGAAGACCCACGTGGAATTCCGCACCAATAAGATTCATGGGAAGTACTACCGTTTTTCCGGAACCGTGGAACGCGGCAAGGGGCACGAGGAAAAAGACCCCGATTATCTTCACCTGACCGGCGACGTGGATATCGTCACCGTCAACACGGAGACCGGCAAAGAAGCCGTGCAGACCGTCCGCGTCACTCTCAAGTCGTTTGGCAAATCAGAAAGACCTGATGATTGATGTTTTTCGGCCCTGGTTTCGGGCCTTGCGAATTTGTCCCTTTGCACATACCCCGACTGCGTCCTGACGCAGGTGGCCGGCCCGGACGTCAACATCATCAAGTTCCTGCTGCCCCTGATCATCGGCTACGAGGAAGTGGCCATGATTGTTTCCGCCATGGACCAAGTGATGGCGGCGGCCCTGGAAGTCCGCGGGCGGGTTTGGGCACAAAGCGTAGATCTGGTCAAACACGCGCTGAGCAGGTGAAGCCGCCGCCTCATCCCGACGCACACGCGGCGTTATCGCGCGAAAAGCCCGACGGTCGGCTGTGTCTACCTAGGCCGCTGCGAGCAGGTAGCGAGGAGGTGCGGGCCGTTCAGCGCTCCTCCGCGGCCCTTCAAACGCAAGCGTTAACCGCCAGCCGAGCATACATGAACTCGCATGGAACTGGGGAAAGGCCGCAAAGGAGCGCACAATACGCGCACCTTTGCGCTACCCTGCTGCACGCGAACGGCCTGCCTTTCGGCGTGCCCAGCACGGACTCGCCCTATGCCGGGACTGGCACATACACCCCGCATGTCATCGCGCGCAACCTGACCGGCTCACCCCAAAGCATCACGCCCACGCTCGAATATCCCGGAGCCAGCGGCCCAACGCAATCGACCCTCGCGCCGTTGACTCTCGCGCCTTACGCCACAATGGACATCCCGCTGGGCACCGCCCTGGCCGTTATTACGACGCCGGTTCCCCACGCTGCGATTGGCATTCAATACAGTGGCGCCCCGGGCTCGGTCATCGCCGACGTGGCGAGCATCGAACAGAAGGGGGAGCTCGCGGTGAGCAGCTACGTGGAGAACACAGGCAACAACTTTGCCGGGTCGGGCGCCCACGCTTGGCATCTGGACGCTCAAACCGAATCGATTCTCTATCTCAGCAACTTGGGGAACCAGGAGTGTCCCATCGGCATGCGGGTGCAAGCGAACGGGGTCGCTTACTTTGTTACGGACGTGCGCTTGAAGGCCCACGAAACACGGGCGATCAGCTTACGGCAACTTCGCGACGCCCAGAAAACGGATTTTCAGGGCCACAAGATCCCCGCGGACGCGACGGACGGCAGCGTGCTGTGGGCGCGTCTGAAAAATCTGCCGGTCACGGGAACCTTGGACGTGGTAAGCGACGACCAATTGGTGACGCCCGAGGCGTCGGGCAGTTGCTGCTGCCCGGCAAACTACCAGGGGCTGTCCTTGGCGCCTGGAGACCCCGATGTGCTGGTGGGCGACCCGCTCCAGTACTCGGCGACCCTTGCGACGATGGACTGTAATGGCAATTATTATTACGCCACTTGGACAAACGACGTGACGTGGAATTCCAGCGATAAGACGGTAGCCAATTTCCAAACCTCCGGAAACCCGTCGCTCCTGTCCGCCCTCACGCCCGGCACGACCAATGTCATCGCCAACGGGAGTTGTTGGGAGCAGTACATGTGTTGCGCGGGCGTTTGCAACCCTGCCGCGTGCGTTCCCGTCGAGGGCGGGAGCACGGTCAACGTGGTCGCGGTGAGCATCACCGGCGGCAACAATTATGTCCTCTGGGGAAGCGATCCCAACATTCTGATTTTTAACGAGCAGCAGGCAGCGGGCACTCCGTCGGGGGGACAGTATGCCTGGAGCGCGAGTAATTCCAAGGTTTCATTTAACAGCACGGGGGCCGCTCTCGTCACCCTTACGGCCCAGAGTCCCAGCGCGTCACTTCTCGACACGCAGCTTATAGTCAACTACACATATAACAACTTCGGGGCGACCCCGGCGACCCGGTATATCACCGTCCGTATTTATAAGTTCCTCCAGCAGAGCGGTCAGGTGCAGGTAGTCCTGCTGAATGGACCGTCGCAATACGGATACAACGCGACCGCCTATTACAACATATATACGAACCCGGGTGGCCAGAGCGTTCCGTCCGATTTCAGTAATGTCCCGATCTTCGAGACGGTTACGATCAACAGTGTTACTCCCTCAGGTTATTCCGTGACGCTTCACCAAGGAGCGGGAGCGACATACGCCGACAGCGAAATTCATGACAACCTGTCGGTGGTCACAACCTCGCCGCTCCCCTCAAACCTTGACATCAACGCATCGCAAGACATATCCGTCTCTGGGATCTATGTCAGGAGCAACACGCTCAATTACATGGCGACTGGACCGGTCATAACTAACAATGGTCCTTTCAACTAGTGCGTGCAAGTTCGCTGTTCCGTTGCGTGGGAAGCGGATAATGAGCAATGGGGTGGGGGGATCGGGGCAGGCCCTATTTGCAAGTCTTCGAGGAGAAATCAATGTTGGCTAGCTACAGTTCGCCGCGGCAGGTTGCTAACCCGGGCGTGCGCGCTCCAGGGCAACTCAATCGACTTGATGAGACGAAACACTCTTCATGGGTGTTCCCGCACCGAATTCTTTTTCTGCTGTTCGCCGCAATAATCGCCCTCGGATTGCGCCCGAGGTCAGTTGCGGGCAGCTCGCAGGCCCCTACATTGAACGCGGTTCTGCGTTACAGGGCCTTATTCGTTCGAGGGATCCCGTTGACTGAGGCGTTACGCACGATAGGCGCCGACGTTGAGAAAGGGTACATCTCCTTCGGCGTCGAAGTGTATGTTACTGCGGGCAAGGAACCAGTTGTGGACCTGGACGTGCCGCCAGGAGCCTCCGTGGACGACGTGCGGCGTCAACTATCTCGGCAACTGCCCCAGTACGAATTCGATATCGTTTCCCCCCATCTGGTCAGCGTCTGCCCCAAAGTGGCGATGCGAGATCCCAAGGACCCACTGAACATTAGGGTCCTACGTTTCGACGCAAACGGCGAAGCAGCCGGGGCGATCCTCACTTGGCCCGAGCGCTTCATCCCTGAACTCCGGCAGCGCACCGGATCACAGGGAGGGGCCGACAACAAACACATTGACTTATACGTCGGTCCGGTCGCTGTAGGGACTGCCGTCAAACTCAGCCTCCGGAACGTGACCGTACGACAGATCTTGTGCGCGGTCAGTGAAGCTACCGAGGATACCGGACCTAAGGATGTTCCCCTGGGGTGGGAATATTCGTTCGACCCCCAAATGATGTTCAAGCCCGGCGCAGTCCAATCCTGGAGGCTCCTCATGACTTTTCCGCACAACTGGGCAGAGCAAGTTCGCGAGGGACCAGATAAGGTCCCGTAAGGAGGGAGGAAGGGCTCGCGGACATTGCTGGCCCCCCCCGCGCAGATCCGTACGACAGCACTCAGGCCCAACAATGACGTAAGCGAACGAAGGGGGGAATGGTGTCTGGAACGTGTGAAAAAATTGAATTTCCGTCTGTTATCCACAATGTAAGTTGATGAAACTACATTGTGCCAAAACTGGCACTGGGCTATCCACTTGACTCAGGTGACCACAACCTGTAGTATGGCCGGCGATGGAAGACTATCCTCGGACGGTGGCGGAGTTGGAGGCGCGTTTTCACACGGAGCAGGCCTGCCGGGAGTAT
>Ga0181535_10003932_pt1 | contig 16914 bp, 15 predicted proteins | sample PEATcosm2014_Bin_44_FD_119774 | JGI IMG/M metagenome (GOLD analysis project Ga0181535, IMG submission 119774) | Peatland microbial communities from MTU Mesocosm Facility, Houghton, MI, USA - PEATcosm2014_Bin17_30_metaG | ecosystem: Environmental > Terrestrial > Soil > Wetlands > Peat | place... | reverse complement strand
TGCGGCAACACAAACCTGGACGACGCACAAATGGCCGCCCAGCTTGGCGCGGACGCCGTTGGTTTCGTCTTTGCCGAGAGCAAGCGCCAAGTCACGTCCGCGCAGGTCGCCGCCATCACGCCGTATCTTCCTCCTCATGTCGAGCGCGTCGGAGTCTTCTCCTCGCGCGACGCGGAGCAGATCGCATCCATCGCGATCAAGGCTGGACTGACCACGGTGCAACTCCACGGTGGACTCGATGAGTCACTGGCCCAGCAGCTAGCGGAGAAATTCAAAGGCAGCCTGCGAATCATCCAGACCCTGCACTGGACGGTCAGTAATCCGTTGCCCCACACACCAACCAACCCCATGACAGATTCGCCCGCCGCGCTGCTAGCGGCTCAGATCGAGCGCATCGCCCGAATGGGGTTTACCGATCGCGTCCTGATCGACTCCAGGGTTGGCGCAGCCAAGGGCGGCACGGGCGTTCCGTTCGACTGGTCTGCCGCGCGCACCCTCTTCGCCTCTGTGAGTCTGCACCTGATCGTCGCCGGTGGCCTCACCGCGCAGAATGTCGCGCAGGCAATCGCCCAGCTCAAGCCCTGGGGCGTAGACGTCTCCAGCGGCATCGAGGCTTCGCCCGGTCGCAAGGACCCCGCACTGCTGGCCCGCTTCCTCCAAAACGCACGCGGCGTCACGGCACATTAAAAAAATCTGAATACGTCGCCGTTTTGAAAGGGCGGGACTTTAGTCCCGCCGCGAGTTGCCTATTATTAATGCGGCTTTAGCCGCCGAGGGAATCTCGTGACATGTGCAAACCTTCCCTTACATTCCACCCAAAACCGTCTTGCCGCCCTCAGCTATAGGAAAAGCCAGTCGGTGCGAAACGATTTTGCGGCGGATACGTCTAATCCTCTGGATATATCGCTTGGCCCTGCGGCCCGCGGCAAGCGGATATACTCGGCTCAGCGCGTCATCCGCAGGCAGGCAACGCACACAGCCACGCAACGCACAGAACTCATGAGGACCTACCAATCGATGGACACTCCGAAGCAAACCACACACAGATTCTTCGAGCGCATTCGCAACCACCGTCTGAGCGCGACATTCGTGCTGCTGGTCGTACTCTCGGCTGGCATTCTGGCCGGTTCCGTGCTGACCCGCTCGGTCAGTGCCAAGGACCAGGCCGACTCCTCCGACGCGCGTCCGCTGTCGATTCCCAAGCCGCTTGACCTCTCCAACGCCTTCTCCAAGATCGCCAAGGACGTTGGCCCGGCTGTGGTCAACATCAACACCGAGTCCATCCCCAAGCAGTCTGCCAACCGGCGCTCCAGCCGCCGCGGCCAGATCATTCCCTTCGGCAACAATGGCGACCAGGGCGACCAGAGCGACATGCAGGACCTATTCAACCGCTTCTTTGGTGGCCAGGGCGGAGATGACGGTTCCAACAACTTCGGCGGCGGCGTCCGCGAGGCGAAGGGCTCCGGCTTTATCGTCGACTCGCGCGGCTACATCATCACCAACAACCACGTCGTCGACAAGGCCGACAAGATCTACGTCAAGCTCGCCTCCGATCCCGACAACGACAGCGATCATGGACGTCTGGCGCATGTGATCGGCGTGGACACCGAGACCGACATCGCGGTGATCAAGATCGACGCACCGGAGCCGCTGCCCACGGTCAAGCTGGGCAACTCCGACGGCGCGCAGGTGGGCGACTGGGTGCTGGCCATCGGCGAGCCCTTCGGCCTCTCGCAGACCGTCTCCGCGGGCATCGTCTCGGCCAAGAACCGCTCCATCGACGAACCCGGCCCCAACGGATCGGCCAGCCAGTTTCAGCGCTTCATCCAGACCGACGCGGCCATTAACCCAGGCAACTCCGGCGGCCCGCTGGTGGACATGGTCGGCGAGGTGATCGGCATGAACACCGCCATCTACACCCAGTCCTCCGGCTCCGAGGGCGTCGGCTTCGCCATGCCGTCCAACACCATCGCCTCTGTCTACAACATGCTCATCAGTCCCGATCATAAGGTCACGCGCGGCTCCATCGGCATCAGCTTCAAAGCGGAGTCCGCCGCTGTGGGCCGCCAATACGGCTTCGCCAATGGAGGTGTCTTCGTCGAGGAGGTCCGTCCCGCCGACGGCCCCGCCGCCAAGGCAGGCATCAAGCCCGAGGACGTCATCGTCTCGATCGACGGCAAGCCGGTCAAGGATGGCGATGCGCTGGTGGCCGAAATCTCCTCGCGCAAGGTCGGATCCACCGTGCAGCTTGGCGTCCTGCGCAACGGCGCCAAACAGAACGTCACCGTGGGCATCGCCGACCGCGCCAAGCTCTTCGCCGACAACGGCAACCAGAATGACGAGAACTCCGCACCCTCTGGGTCCGACGCAAGCGAGAGCAAGCTCGGCATCCAGGTGGATTCCGTGCCCGCCCAGATCTCCAGTAAGCTCGGCATCCAGGGTGGAGTTATCGTCACCAGCGTCCGGCCAGGCTCCTTCGCGGACGATATCGGCATCCTCTCTGGGACCGTCATCCTCGAGATCAACAAGAAACCGATCGCCAACAAGTCCGATTTCAATGCCATCGTCAGCGGCCTGAAGTCCGGCCAGGATGTGGCCTTCAAGGTGCGTTTGCAAGGGCCGAATGCCCCCGGCGGAGCCACTTACCTTGGAGGCACGCTGCCCTGACCCATGGTGCGAGGGAGGGACCGCGGACGGCGGTCTCTCCCTCCGTATCTACTTAGAATCCCCCTGAGATGCTGAGTCTGCGATACTGGTTGCCAAACCGGCAATTCCTGGTATAGGCTAGCCAACGTTGCTTAGAGGATTCTCACGGTTTCCGTGTCATCCTGTTTGACTCTCTGAGGTCGTGCCGTACCATGCGTTTGGGTCCATTGGTTCTGTTGTCGTCTCTCCTACTCGGCGCGTCGTTTCCCGCGGTCGCTCTGACCCACACGCGTCGCGGCCCCACCTCTCCGAGACTCAACAGGCGCGTCGCCAAACCCAAAACCCCGAGCCAGCGCGCCATCGACGATGAGCGGGCCACGCAGATCCAGAGCGCACTCATCCGCTCCGGCTACCTCTCCGGCGAGCCCAGCGGCCACTGGGACGCGGCAACCCAGGCCGCAATGGAGAAGCTGCAAGGCGACAATGGCTGGCAGACCAAGCTTGTTCCCGACTCGCGGGCCATCATCAAGCTCGGCTTGGGTCCCAGCACGGCTTCGGTTAGCTCTGCTTCCAATCCCGCGCCTGCTGCCAACCCGCCCAATACATTCACGCGGTAATCGCAGACCTTTCCCACGCCTTCCCGTCGCATGCAACGAATGTGTGTCTTGGAATTCTGTAGGGGGCAATCTGCGTCCGGCTGCGAGCAATGTGCCATCGGCAGTGAGCGGAGTGGGTCTCCTGCCACGATTCAAAGACTTCCTAAATCAAAAAAAACGGCGGGGACTGACGAGTGGTTGTCAGTCTCCGCCAATTGTTCCCCAGTAATAACTTGAACCAAAGCCCTTTGAACTAGGCCACCAACCGCCCCCCGGCCTGTCTCTTCTTCGCCGCGGTGCTCTTCATGTCCGTCGAGCAGTCTGTGCGCAACCCGGCCAGCGCGGCCCGCAGCCGCACCACCGCCGACGAGTGTATCTGCGAGACACGCGACTCTACTACGCCCAGCGTCAGTCCGATCTCCTTCATGGTCAGCTCTTCGTAGTAATAGAGCGTCAGCACCATCCGCTCCTTCTCCGGCAACCGTTCGATTGCGTCCGTCAGGCGCTGCTTCATCTCGCCCTGCAGGCAGCGGAACAGCGGGTCCTCGTCCGGCGCTCCTGGAATGTAGGCCAGTTCCTCGTCGCCTGAGTCTTCGCTTCGCTGCATGTGCAGGCTGCCGATCTCCAGCCCCTTCAACTCTCCCAGCAACTGCTGGTACTCGCTCAGGCCCAGGTCCATCTCGCGCGCGATCTCCGGCTCCGTTGGCACGCGCCCCTGCCTCTGCGTCACAGAGCGGATCGCCTCCTCCACCGCCCTGCCCTTGCGGCGCAGCTCGCGCGGACTCCAGTCCAGCGTGCGCAGCGAGTCCAGAATGGCGCCGCGAATGCGGAACTGCGCGTAGCTCTTGAACTGAACATGTTTGGTATTGTCGAACTTGGAGAACGCGTCGATCAGGCCCACGATTCCGGCCGAGACCAGGTCGTCCAGTTCGACATGCTGCGGAAGCCGCTCGTGGATCCGCCGCGCCAGGTAACGCACCGTGGGAAGATGTTCCAGCAGAAGCTGGTCGCGCTCTGGCACTGAGTCTCTCTGCGTAGCGCTCGCGCCGTCCGCGCCGGCCAGGGTGAGAAGCGACGCACGCCCCACTTCGGTCAGGTCACCCAACCCGGCCCTCGCGCCGTCCAGCCTTTCCTGCAGTAAATAAATGTGGTCCCTCATTATGGTCCTGTCTCCAAGCCAACGAGCTTTCAATCCAGCGGTCTGGTCCCGCAACACAGAAAACAATCCCTGATTGCCCTGAATAGATGCACACAGATGGCCACAACGAAGCCGCGCTGGATTAGTCGTCTCTCAGGCTGTGATTAGTCTTCTCTCATACATTCCCAAAACAGGTCACTTTCATGGGCCACAGGACGGCGTGAACCTGCCGCGGATAGTCGCTGCCCCGGGCCTCATCGTTTCTAAGTAACTACTCATCTCTGGATAAGAGCAGGTCCCATGCTCCGCAGACTTGCCTACTTCCCGATCACACGACCCGCAGGATCTCGCGCATGGATTTCACCGACTCGACGATCCTCCGGCACTCGGCCAGTCCGTCCTCCATGGCCTCTCGATATGCCTCGCGAGAGTCGGTCAGTATTGCCATCTCCAGACGGCACTGCAAGGTGGTCAACGGCTGGCACAGATCATGCAACGCATCGCCCAGTTGCTTCCTCTGTTGCACGCGAAATCTTCGCTCCCCAACGATCTCCGCCTCAGGCATCGGCCGCATACCTCCCCATGTCATAGATCGCCGTCAGATCGGCCGGCGAGTTGCCCGCGTCAGCCTTGATATCGCTGCCATCCGGCGGTTCCAGCAGATAGCCTTCACCGCGCACCGTGCGGATTACCGAGCGGCGACCGCCGCCACGCACGCCGCCTGCATCTCCGCCAAGTTTTTTGCGTAGATAATTGATATAGACCTCGACGATATTGGTATCCATCCGTCCCGCCTTGGCGGCGGTTGTTCCGGCCCCGGCCGGGACCCGCCACACCTCGTGCAGCAGCTCCACACGGCTGCATACGCGCTCGCCGCGGCGTCGCATCAGTGCTTCCAGCAGGGAGAACTCGGTCGCCGTCAGTTCCACCTCGTGGCCCGCCTGGGTCACTCGGCGCTGGGCACGATCCATCTCCAGGTTGCCAAAGCGTAGCACCGGGTCCTCAAATTGGCTGCGTCGCCTGCTCAGTGCCTGCAACCGAGCGCGAAGCTCCTGAAAGGAAAACGGCTTCAGCACAACGTCGTCGGCCCCCAGTTCCAGACATCGCACCCGCTCTTCCATCCCCGCCCGCCCGGTCAGCACCAGCACCGAGGTGGCGCGGAAGTGCTGCTGCATCTTTGCCAGCACCTCGATGCCGTCCATCCGCGGCAGGCCCAGGTCCAGAATCATCATCTCCGGGCGCAGCTTTGCCGCACTCGCCAGCGCCGCCACGCCGTCCGCCGCCGCGGCCACATCGTGGCCATCAAGCTTCAGCCCCTGCTCCAGAAAATGTCGCAGCGCGGAATCGTCCTCAACAATCAACACATGCACGGGCAGCCGTCCTTCAACAGAATCCATCGAGGGGAATTTCACAGCCCCTTAACATTCCGTTATCGGCTCCAACTGCCGTTTTCATCTGTCGTTTTCAGGCTTCCCCGTTGTCGGCTTCGACCCTCCCGGCACCTTCTCCCGAACGGCCTCTCCACCTTCCCCGAACCGCAACCGGGCAAGCAACCACCGTGCAATCACCGACCGCGCAGGTTACTGAAGGTTACTAAAGGGATCGACCCCACTCCGTTGGGCGAAGTTGTTTCTGCAAGAACAACTGAAAAACACCGCATTTCGACGTTCTGCCAGATCGCCCCCGTTCTCCACCCCACATGAGGGATTGTCAATCGGGCCAGAGACGAATATCATTCTTAGTGGTTTCCATTGCGGGTGTATAGGCGCCTTCTAGCACGGCCCACCGAGCGACAGCACTCAAGCTGGCAACACAAGTTTTCCAAATCACCCGCCGCAGGCGGTCTACAGGTCGTTCATCAAACGACCGCCGGAGCTTCCAGTCCATGCCAAGCAATACCGCAAGCCTTGCCGAGGAGGGAGTAACAGCCTCCGCGCCGCAGAACACCAACGTACGTTGGTTTATCTGTGCCCTGCTCTTTGCCGCTACCACCATCAACTACATGGACCGCTCGGTCCTCGCGCTCGTCGAACCGCTTCTCCACCTCCCTTTTATGGGATGGGTCCCCGGTGTTGCCCCTGCATTTCAGACCGCCTATCACCTGAACTACGGTAATATCATCATCTGCTTTCAGGTCGCCTACGGCGTCGGCTTTCTCTTCGCCGGACGCATCATCGATAAGTTCGGTACTAAAACCGGTTACGCTCTGGCCATTGCCGTCTGGGCTTGCGCCTCCCTCAGCCATTCCATCGTCACCAGCGTCGTCGGCTTCTGCATCGCCCGCATCATGCTCGGCATCGGAGAGAGCGGCAACTTCCCGGCAGCCATCAAGGCCACCACGGAATGGTTCCCCTCGGAAGAGCGCGCGCTGGCCACCGGCGTCTTCAACTCCGGCTCCAACGCCGCGTTCTTTATCGCCCCAATCCTCGTTGCGGCCGTCACTGCACGGTTCGGCTGGCATGCCGCTTTCATCTGCACCGGATCCATGGGCATTCTCTGGTGTATCACCTGGCTGATCTTCCCCTATAACCGTCTCCGCCGCGCATCCAGTCAGACCCAGGCCAACCTGGACGCCGATTATGCCACCTATGCCACACACGGTGAAACGCTTCCTTACTCCGCTCTGCTTCGCCGCCGGGGCTTCTATGCCTTCTCCATCGGCAAGGGTTTCACCGACCCCATCTGGTGGTTCTATATCTTCTATCTCCCAATGTTCCTGCACGACAACTACGGCCTGGACGTCAACCACGCCAAATATCCGCTGATCATTATCTACACCGTCTCCAGCGTCGGCTCCATCGCCGGAGGATGGCTCTCTGGCTTTTTGATTAAATGCGGCTACACGGTCAACGCCGGGCGCAAATATGCCCTGCTCATCTGCGCCCTGCTGGTTACTCCCATCATCTTTGTGCCGCACTTCGGCGTCATCTTCCCCACCAACCCGTGGCCTGCCATCGCGCTCTTCTCGCTGGCCGCCGCAGCCCACCAGGGATGGTCCGCCAATCTCTTCGCTACTCCCACCGATATGTTCCCGTCCACCACGGTATCCACAGTGGTCGGAATCGGCGGGGCAGTCGGATCGGCCGGCGGGGCAATCTTCACCTGGGTGGTCAGCCACTACTTTTCGCTTCATCCCATGCTGATCTTTGCTCTCGCCGCCTTTGCCTACGTCGCGGCCCTCGTTATCTTCCAGCTCCTTGTGCCCAAACTGGGGGCCCGGTCGAAGGGTCCCGCGTTGCCGCAAGCCATCTGACGCCGCCGGACGCCCATAGCTCAACTTTGAGATGTGGGCCTCGGCTGTGTCGAGATGACCCGCACCGCTCCGTCACCTGATAAACTGGCCTATCAAGCCAATGCCAGTTCCTGCGAAAAAGTTCTACCTCACCACGCCGATCTACTACGTCAACGCGCGCCCCCACATCGGCCACGCCTACACCACCATCGCCGCCGATGTCATCGCGCGACGCCACCGCCTGCTGGGCGACGACACATTCTTCCTCACCGGTACCGACGAACACGGCCAGAAGGTCCAGCGCTCCGCCGCAGCCGCCGGAATCCCACCGCAGCAGTTCACCGATGAGGTCTCCGCCAGCTTCCGCAACCTGTGGAAGCGCATGGGCATCACCAACGACGACTACATCCGCACCACCGAAGCCCGCCACCACCGCGGCGTCCAGCACCTCTGGCGCGAACTCGAAGCCCGCGGCGCCATCTATCTCAGCTCCTACACCGGCCAGTACTGCGTCTCCGACGAGGCCTTCGTCGATCTCCCCGCCGGAACACCCTGCCCAGACTGCGGCCGCCCGCTCGAAACCGTCACCGAAGAGAACTACTTCTTCCGCCTCTCCGATTACCAGCAGCCCATCATCGACCTCATCGAAAGCGGTACCCTACATATCCAGCCCGATACCGCCAAGAACGAAGTCCTCAGCTTCCTGCGTGGTCCTTTCACTCCCTTTCTTGATGAATTTATGGCCCAAAGAGTGAAGCAGGGCAAGGAACTTCCAGGTGTGTATTCGAGCGAGGATATCAGGGCTGCTCTCGTAGCCGGAAGGCTGACAGGCGACTTACGTATATCGCCAAAGGGGTTCCCCTACGTCCCCGGCGCGCTGAAAGACCTCTCCATCTCCCGCACAACCTTCGACTGGGGCATTCCTGTACCCGGCAATCCGAAGCACGTCGTCTACGTCTGGCTGGACGCGCTGGCAAACTACGTCACCGCCATCGGCTACGGGGCGGAAGACCGAGACGATCTTACCGCCGAGCAGAAGCTAGACGAGCAGGCGAAGTTCGCGCGCTACTGGCCCGCCGACCTGCACCTCGTCGGCAAGGAGATCACCCGCTTCCACTGCGTCTACTGGCCCGCCATCCTGCTGGCCGCTGGGCTGCCACTACCCAAATCCATCGTCGCCAACGGCTGGCTGCTGTTTGAAGAGTCGAAGATGTCGAAGTCCCGCGGCAACATCGTGCGCACAGAGACGATCCTCGACGCCTTCGGCGACGAAGTCTACGGCAAGCAGTTTCCCGACTCGACCAAAGCTGATCGGGATTTATTCGCTGCCGACGTGCTGCGCTACTTCCTCCTGCGCGAGATTCCCTTCGGCCAGGACGGAACCTTCAGCTTCGATGCTCTCATCACCCGTTACAACGCCGACCTCGCCAACGGCTACGGCAACCTAGTCAGCCGCACACTCAAACTCGTTGAGCAGAATCTTCCTAATGGACTTGAAATTCCGCAGACGCCTTGGCTGTGTCCTGACCGAAATGTTTTTCGAGAAGGAGAAGAGCCGAAATCCAAGGAAGAAGCGCGAAGCGGTACGCATTTCATAATTAGCTCCATCAAAGAATTCCCACAGTTTTGCGATGAGATCCTGTGGCCCGATCACAAGTATCAAATTGCTCTAGGGGAAATGGCTCTCAGGGTAAGCTTCATAGACTCGTATTTGTCATTTCACAAGCCTTGGCTTCTCGCGAAGAGCAAGGACCCAATCGATAGAGCAAAGCTAGTGGAGGTTCTTTACACTGCCACAGAAGGCATTCGGATATTGACCGCCCTGCTCTACCCCATTCTCCCCTACGCCACCGCCTCCGTCTGGCGTCAGCTCGGCCTCGGTGACATCGAAGAGGCCGCGCGCAACGGCGAACTAAAAGACCTGAAATGGGGCGGCCTCAAACCCGGCACAAAGCTCGGCCCGCTCGCTCCCATCTTTCCCCGAGCAGACAAAGGACTCGCCCAGATTATGACTGACATGGAATCCCCCACACCCGCTCCCGCTGAGGCTCCATCGACCGAACCTCGAACCTCGAACCTAGAACCTGGAACCTCGACCGCTCCTCAACCCTCGAACCTGGAACCTGGCACCTCGAACCTCATCTCCATCGACGACTTCGCCAAGGTCGATCTCCGTGTCGCCCAGATCGTCGTCGCCGAGCGCATCCCCAAGGCCGACAAGCTCCTCCGCCTCGAAGTCGATCTCGGCCCCAACTTCCCCCGCCGCCAGATTCTCGCCGGCATCGCCGAGCACTACACGCCCGAATCTCTCATTGGCCGCAAAGTGGTCATCGTGGCCAACCTCGCTCCGCGCAAGATGCGCGGCCTGGAGTCGCAGGGGATGGTCGTCGCCGCCAGCATCGGCCCAGCGGGAGCGCCCGTACTGGCCGGCTTCCTGGAGGACGTCGAGCTGGGTGCTCGCCTGAAATAGCCCTCGGCGCGCGCCTTAAATAACGTTTCACCGGAGAGAAACAAACGAATCCCTCCTGGAAAAGTTATCGCTTTCGTTCTAACCACTTCGCTTGGGAAGAGTCTTACTGATATATGGCTACTCCGGTTGCAGTGCCGCTCAGCGTAAGCGAGATGTCGATGTCGGAGGTGGAGCGTGCCCAGGCCCTGGCCATGCGCTACCACGCCGAGTTCGTGGACCTGAAGAACTTCAAGATCTCGCATGAACTCTTCAAGAGCGTTCCCGTGGACATGATGTTCCGCTACAACTTCGTCCCGCTGGAGCAGCTCGAGGGACGCCTCGCCATCGCGGTCAGCGACCCGTCAAAGCTGATGATGCTGGACGAGATCTCCGGCCTGCTGGGCCAGCGGTTGGTGACGCGCGTCGCCACCAACTCGCAGATCGCCGACCTGCTCAAAAAAACCGAGCAGTCGCAGCGCGTCCTCGACGAGGCCAGCGAGGGCCTGGCCTTCGACGTGCTCTCCGGCGACGACAACGCGGACGAGAACATCTCCATCGAGCGGCTCACCGGCGAGGACGACATCTCGCCCATCATCCGCCTGGTGGACACCACCATCTTCACCGCGCTGGAGCGGCGCGCCTCCGATATTCACCTCGAGACCTGCGACGACTGCATGATGGTGAAGTACCGCATCGACGGCGTCCTGCAGCAGGCCATGGCTCCCATCGCGCGCGAACACCACCAAACCATCCTCTCGCGCATCAAGGTCATGAGCGAGTTGGACATCGCCGAGCGCCGCGTTCCCCAGGACGGCCGCTTCCGCGTGCGCTACAAGGGCCGCCTCATCGACTTCCGCGTCTCCATCATGCCCACCGTGCATGGCGAAAACGCCGTCCTCCGCGTGCTCGACAAGGAATCCATGTCGGAGAAGTTCAAGAAGCTCTCGCTCGACGTGGTGGGCTTCGCTGCCGACGACCTGGAGCGCTTCCGCCGCTACATCAAGGAGCCGTACGGGATGGTGCTGGTCACCGGCCCCACCGGCTCCGGCAAGACCACCACCCTCTACGCCGCGCTCAACGAGATCAAATCCGAAGAGGACAAGATCATCACCATCGAGGACCCGGTGGAGTACCAGATTCGCGGCATCACCCAGATTCCCGTCAACGAGAAGAAGGGCCTCACCTTCGCGCGCGGCCTGCGCAGTATCCTGCGCCACGACCCCGACAAGATTCTGGTCGGCGAGATCCGCGACGCCGAGACCGCACAGATCGCCATCAACTCCGCGCTCACCGGGCACCTCGTCTTCACCACCGTCCACGCCAACAACGTCGTCGATGTGCTGGGCCGCTTTCTCAACATGGGCGTCGAGCCGTACAACTTCGTCTCCGCGTTGAACTGCATTCTCGCCCAGCGCCTCGTCCGCACCGTGTGCGAGTTCTGTGTGCGCGATGTGCACTACACCAACGCGGAGCTGCGGGCCAGCGGCCTGGAACCCGACGAGTGGCGCGGCTTCAACTTCCGCGAAGGCCCCGGCTGCATGGAGTGCGCGGGCACCGGCTTCCGTGGACGCTCCGCCATCCACGAGCTGCTCGAACTCGACGACGAGATTCGCGAGATGCTCCTCGCCAAGCGCCCCGGTAGCGAGATTCGCAAGAAGGCGCGCGAGAAGGGCATGAACTTCCTGCGCGACTCCGCCATCCAGCGTGTGCGCCTCGGCATCACCACACTAAAGGAGATTAACAAGGTCACCTTCATCGAAGCAGGACGGTAAGACAGGGATCAGAGAACAGGAACCAGAGAACAGGTTTGTATTTGTAAACATTTTTGTTTATACTTCTATGAAGAGCACGGAGTTCAAGCGTTGGCTGGCGGAGCAGGGGGCGACCTTCAAGGCGGGCAAGGGATCGCACCTGAAGGTCTCTTTGAACGGCAGGAACTCCGTTCTCCCCATGCACCACAAAGAGCTTGGCACAGGACTGGTACAGGCGATCAAAAAGCAGCTCGGACTCAAGTAGGAGGCTCTATGCGATACCCGATCCACATAAAACCAGATGGTAAATTCTTCTCAGTCTCATTCCCCGACATCCCCGAAGCCCTCACCCAAGGCGAGACTGTGGAAGAGGCGTTGGCAATGGCTGCTGAGGCGTTGGAGTCTGCGCTGGACTTCTACTTTGAGCAGCCTCGTGAAGTTCCCGAGCCATCCCAAATCAAACGTGGCGGAAAGTTCGTAGAGCTACCCACGAGCCTGTCGGCAAAGGTTCTGCTCTTGAACGAGATGATCCGCCAACGGGTTCGACCGGCAGAGCTTGCGCGTCGACTCAATACCACTCCGCAGGAGATCAACCGACTCACCAACCTCCACCACACCTCGAAGATCGACGGAATCGCCGGAGCCATGAAAGCCCTCGGCAAGACACTTCAGATTCGCGTCGTCTAGCCGTGCAAAGTTAGCAGCAGACGAAGAACGCCGAATCGTACGAACAGGTAGTCTAAATCGGAATGGAATTTATACCGAGATCGTTGGGAACGCGGCCACGCCTGGCCTGCGAGGTGCGCGCCGAAGGCGTGGTTGCCGCGCGCGCCGAAGACGCATTGGCCGTGCTCTCGGCGGTAGCGCGCGTGCCGCTGGCGGACCCGATCGTCATTCCGCGCCTGCATGCGGTCGATGGTTCGGAAGCAACCGTCGCGCCCTCCGGCATAGGCAGCGACGCGGCGGGCCGCGCGGCAGTCGTAGCCGCACTTCGCAAGGCGCTCGAATCCGTCTGCCTGCGCTCGCGCGAGGTCACCCTGATCGTCCCCGATGCAGCCGTACGAGTCCTTCTGCTGGACTTCGACGAGCTCCCCGCCAAGCACACCGAGGCGCTGCCCGTCGTCCGCTTCCGACTCAAAAAACTCCTCCCCTTCGACGCCGACGACGCGGCCGTGAGCTATCAGGTGATGGCCACCGCGAAGGCCGGATTGCAAGTCCTCGCGGTCGCCATGCCGCGCGAGTTGCTGGCCGACTACGAGTCCGTCGTCCGCGAGGCGGGCTTTGAGCCGGGCGCAATTCTGCCCAGCACGCTGGCGGCGTTGGCCGGCCTGCCCGAGGGAGACGCGCCGCTGCTGCTAGTCAACGCGGGGCGCGAGGGAGTCACCACCGCAATCGTGAAGGCCGGAGTCCTGCTGCTGCACCGCACGGTCGATCTGGGCGCGGACCTGCGCGCCGACCAAAAGGCCGATCGGCGAGTGGCCAATCAGCTCCTCCTTGATGCCGCCGCCGCACAGCTCGCAAGCAACGCATTGCCAACGCGGCCGGTGCCGGCCGGGTTTGACGGCCAGAACAACGACGCGGCCGTGGCGGAGGCGGCGCTGCTGGGACAAGAGATTGTGCAGGAGATCGAGCAGGAGATCGCCGCCGAGTCCAGCCTCTTGGAGACCGCCGGCGAGGTCGCGCAGGCAGTGAGCGTTGCGGCGGCCTACTTTGAGGACACGCTACAGACGCCGCCCGCGGCGGTCCGCTCCGCCGGTACTCTGGGCGCCACGGCGCTGTCCGCGCTGCTCGACCAGGAGCACATCGGCCCGCTCGCGGTGCGGGAGATCGTGCGCTCGGAGATGCTGGGCGCCGGAGCATCTTCAGCCGGCTCGCCCGGCGGAGTTCCGCTCGGCTGGCTGGCGGGAGTGCGGGGGGCGCTGGCCAACTGATGCGCATTGCAATCAATCTCGCCACCCATCCCTTTGTCGAATTGCGGCCGCTGTTCGCGCGGCTTCGTCTTGCCATGGCCGCGCTGGCGCTCACCGCGGTCGCGCTGGGCATGGGCCTGCATATTCTCAGCGCGCGCGCGCGCGCAGACCAGGCGCAGATGGACGCGCTCAAGGCGCAGACCCTCAACGTGCAGATCGAGCGGCAGACCAATGAGACGCGCATGAGAGAGCCGCAGAACCAAGCCATCCTCAACCGCGCAATCTTCCTCAACGCCCTCTTTGCGCGCAAGAGCTTCAGTTGGACCGCAGTGATGATGGACCTCGAGCGAGTGCTTCCGGCGGGCGTGCAGGTCACCAGCATCGAACCCTCCATCACGGCTGAGGGCGATGTCAACATCCACCTGCGCGTCACCGGGCAGCGAGACCTGGCCGTCGATCTGGTGCGCAACCTGGAACATAGCCAGCGCTTTCTCGCTCCACGCCTTAACAACGAGACGGCGCAGACGCAGGAGCGCGGCCTGACACCGGCCGTCGAAGTCGGGGTTCCCGGCGGCGTGGAGTTCGATATTTTGAGCGGCTACAACCCGTTGCCCGAATCGCTGAAGAACAGGGAACCTGAGCCGAACGAAAAGCCGCAGACACAAAAGCCGGCGACCTCGCCCGGCGCGATCAAGCCGGCAAAATCCCCGGCCCATCCAACCGCGGACAAGAGCACTGCGAATCATCCGCCCGCGAACAATGCTACCGTCGCGAAGCACCAGCCTGCGGCAGCTCATAAGGCGCCGTCTGCTGCCGTTGCAAAGACCGTCGGCAAGCCTTCCGCCAGCGGGGGTGCCCGATGATCTCCCTCCCCGTATTGAAGCCAAATATCTCCGCCGGCAGTATGTTCGTGCGTGTGCGTGCCCTGCTGAGCCCGCTCAACCTGCACTGGGCGGGCGTTGGGCTGCTGGCTCTGGTGAATATCTATCTGCTGGCACAGATGGGGTTCCTCTGGCACTCGGCAGGCAATCGCAACGCCGGCGCAATGGCCCAGCAGCGCATCGAGCTGACGGCCGCCGGAATTGCGGCGCAGCCCTTGCGCGGGCTCGATGCAAAGCTGGCGCGCTCCACCCAAGAGGCGGACAAATTCTCGCACCAGCGCCTTCCCGCATCGGACTCCGAGGTGGCCGCCGAGCTTGGCGAACTGACCAGGAAGCAGAACGTGCGCCTGACGCGGGCGCAGTACATGCACGCACCTGCACTTGCCGGCACAGCCAACGAACTGACCGAGGTCCGCATCGACGCCAGCCTCAGCGGCGACTACCGCCCGCTGGTCGAGTTCATCAACTCGCTGGAACGGGACAAGATGTTCTTCGTCATTCTGGGAGAGACGCTGAGCGGCCAGCAGAGCGGCACCGTGACCCTCAGGCTGCGCCTGACGACGTATGAGCAGGGAGCAGTGGCGCAGGACCAGACATCCGATGAGAGAGCGGCTACGGACGTGCCGAATGGAGGGCCAGCGCGATGAGGATGCCCAGCAGCGGAGGCTCCGAAGACCGCAAGAAGATCGCCGCGGTGACCGCGTTTGTGCTGATCGCTGGCGCGCTCTTTTACTATGAGTACTTCTACACCGGCGCGCCCGCAACGCCCGCGCCAGTCGCGTCGGCGCCCGCGCCCGCCGACTCTGCGGGCGACAATCCTGTCGCTATAGGCGGTGCGGTTCCGGATGGAACGCCGGGCAAGACGGCGGGGACAGCGGCCAGACGACTGGGAACTACTTCGGCCGCGCTCGACCCAACGCTGCACATGGAAGCCATGCTGGTGACCGAGTCGGTCGAGTACTCCGGCAGCGGTCGCAATATTTTCTCGGCAAGCTCGGCGCCGGTCGTGACCATTCCCAAACCGGTTACCGGCGCAAGGCCGAATGCGGAGCAAGCGGCAGCCGTTGTGCCCTGTCCGCCGAACTGTCCGCCGCCTCCGCCGCCGCCTCCGCCGCCGCCGCCGCCGTCCATCGACCTGAAGTTCTTCGGCATCGAGACCGCTTCGGACGGAACCAGGCAGGCCTTTCTGCTGCATGAGGACAGCGTCTTTCTGGCCTCCCCCGGCGATGTTGTGCTGCGCCGTTATCGCGTCGTCTCGATTGAGGCGAAGTCGGTCCGGATAGAGGACCTACAGTACAACAACACGCAAACACTTCCTCTGCTGGCAAACTGATGAAGAACAGGGAACAGGGAACAGGGAACAGGGAACCGATGGCGGGCGAGCAGGGATACATGCTGCTGGGCCTGATTGTGGCCATCGCCCTGGTCCTGTTGGCGCTGAGTGTGGCTGCGTCCGCGGTGGCCCTCAGCCTGCGTCGCGAGCGCGAGGTGGAGTCGGCGCGCCGGGCCAACCAGTATGTGCGCGCGCTCCAGTTGTACTACAGAAAATTTGGCCGTTACCCCACCTCCATCGCACAGTTGGAGAACTCCAACAACGTCCGCTATCTGCGCAAGCAGTATGTGGACCCGCTCACTGGCAAGGCCGACTACCGCCTGATCGGGGTGGGGCAGAACAAGACCACGGTCAAGGGGTTCTTCGGCGAACCGCTGACCGGAATCGCAGCTCCCGGTCTGGGAGCGGCGGCGGGAATGCAAGCGAACGGCCTCGGCGGAGCTTCGGGAGCCACCGGCTCGACGGGCGCTAGCGGGTCGTTCGGCAGCTCGACAGGATTCGGAAGCCAGTCGGCAACCGGATTTGCAGGCTCGGCCGGCCCGTTCATGGGCGTTGGCAGCAGCGCGACCGGCAACTCCATCCTTACGCCGAATGAGCAGACAACCTACCAGACCTGGGAGTTTCTCTACGATCCGCGCATCGAACAACTGAAGGCGGCGGCGGCCCTGAATAACGGCGGGGGCATGATGGGCGGAGGCACGCTCGGCCAGCCGCCGAACGGCTTCAACCAGTCGCAGCCGCCGATCAACCCGAACCAATCGACTTCGCCCTAACCCCGGAGGCCCGTCGGCCCGTCAATCGCCGGCAGGTCCCCCGGCCCCGGCCAGGCCATACTCCTTCAATTTGCGGTAGAGAGTCGTCTTGCCGATGCCCAGCAGTTTGGCCGCCATCAGCTTGTCGCCGTTCAACTGGCGGATGGTGCCCAGGATCGCCTGCCGCTCCATGTCGGCGATGGAGACGATGGCGTCGTCCGCGCCG
>Ga0181535_10003931_pt1 | contig 16915 bp, 16 predicted proteins | sample PEATcosm2014_Bin_44_FD_119774 | JGI IMG/M metagenome (GOLD analysis project Ga0181535, IMG submission 119774) | Peatland microbial communities from MTU Mesocosm Facility, Houghton, MI, USA - PEATcosm2014_Bin17_30_metaG | ecosystem: Environmental > Terrestrial > Soil > Wetlands > Peat | place... | reverse complement strand
TTGGCATATTTCCGCCGGAAGCGCTCCACGCGCCCAGCCGTATCCACCAGCCTCTGTTTGCCGGTAAAGAACGGATGGCAAACCGAGCAGATTTCCACGTGAATGTCGCCCTTGTGGGTCGAACGGGTCTCAAAGTTGTTTCCGCAGGCGCACAACACCCGCACCGCGTCGTAATTGGGATGAATCTTTTCCTTGGGCATCTCGAAGACAGACCTTTCCTGCAGTTCTCTCTATTGTAAGTTGATTCCCAACCAGGCGCAAACGATGCAACTACCGGGTCAGGGCAATCGCATGAAGGATTGCGGTTATCAAGGCTGGCTCTATTCGAACGCCAAACCGGTCTGATCGCCGCGGTCTTCCCGGAGGGAAGACAGGAAAATAGCCCAGGACAAGTCCGCCGCGGCGGACGCCGTCCTGGGATGGCATCCAAGTCTCGTTTCGCGCCCCGTAGGCGGCGCGGCGAGTTTGCGAGTCATCCCAGAAGAACACTTGCTCAACATGTCTCCCCTGTATGGGAAAGTTCCATCCCTTTCCTGTCTTATCCGTTCTTGGCTCATTTTGATTCTGGTAGTCCCAGCACATTGATTTTGGCTCCGCCCTCCAGTTTGCCGGAGCCCTATTTCCTCGCAGCTCCAACATGGTCTGAAATGTCAGCGGCCATCGCTAGCATGATGCGTCTTGTGAATCCGCTCGAAATTGTAGTGGATGGAGGATGAAGTGTAGGGAGACACAACCAACGGCCTCCGCCCTCTCATCACAGCCCAATGTTCACCCGGAACCAAGCCGCTCCCCCACGCGTATATTCAGGGCAAATGCCAAGCACGACCAAAATGTCGCCACCCGATTTCCTCTCCCGGCGTCTCTTGGGCCTCACGAGCAAGATCGAAGGCCTCGACCCGCAGTTGCCGCCGGTCATCGTTCCGTGGATCATCCAACATCCGCGCTACCTCCCAGGCTTCCTCCGCCTCGCCCACACCCTCAAGCAATCGCACCGCGTGCGCGCCCGCGCCCTTGCCGATGGCGTCCGCGTCCCGCCCTTCCTCGTTCTTAGCGTTACCTCCAAATGCAATCTGCGCTGCACAGGCTGCTACGCCGGAGCCATCGGCACCGTGACCTCTGCCCCCGCGCATCCCGGCCTCAGCCTCCGCGATTGGTACTCCGTCGTCGATGAAGCAGTTCGGCTAGGCGTAATGGCCTTCATGATCGCCGGCGGCGAACCATTCCTGCTTCCCGGCATCGTGAATCTATTCCGCGACCATCCCGACCGGCTCTTTCTCGTCTTCACCAACGGCACAGCCCTGCAGCCAAGCGATTACGCGATCCTGAAGAACTGCTCCAACACCGTCATCGTCGTCAGCCTCGAAGGCGACCGCGACCTGACCGACCTCCGCCGAGGCCGTGGCGTCTACGAGAAAGCCCTCGGCTCCCTCGACCGCCTCCAGCAAGCCGGCGTTCTCACCGGCATCGCCGTCACCATAGCCCCCGCCAACATCGAGTACTGGACCGACCCGCGCAACATCGACCAGCTCATCGCCCACAGCGGCCCCCTCGCCATGTTCATTGAGCAGATCCCCACCGGCCCCGCTACCAGTCAGGTCCCCACCGGCAGTTGTGCAAGCGGCGCCGTGCTAACCGAAGACCAGCGCACAAGCTTCCGCAAAACCGTTGTCGCCTATCGCCACCGCGCCACCGGCGGCGCCTACATCATCCACTCGCCCGGCGACGAAGAAGTTCTCGGCGGCTGCGTCTCCGCAGGCCGCGGCTTCGCCCACGTCAACCCCAGCGGCGACGTCACCGCATGCCCCGTCTCCGCTCTCGCCACCCACAACGTCAGAACCTCAAACCTCCGCGAAGCCCTCGCCAGCCCGCTCTTCTCCATGATTCGCGAGAACGCCCACCTGCTCGAGACCGAAGGCCATCCCTGCGGCCTCTCCGCCCACGCAGAGGAGTTGGAAACCATGACGAAAAATCTAGGCGCCTACCGCACCGGCGTCCCCGAATCCGAAGCCAGCAAAAAGCAGTGGCCAGTCACCATCCATTAACCGTCCCTCGCCCATTGGTCTTCGACCGCTCGGTCCGGCACGAGGACGGGTGCCCCAGGTCTCGCGTTTGAGACCTGGGATAGCACGAACCTCGATGTACGAATTCCGCGGTCAGAGCCCTCCACGCCTATTTCCACTGCCAGCCCTGTCTTTCACAGCGATTCACCGTGCCGCTCTCAACGTAACCACCTCCGCGATCCCGAGCACCAGCGCATACGTAGCAAACAAGAACGCACCATACCTTCCCGCCGAAGCCTCCCGCATGCTCGGCATCAGCGAAGAAAAATGCGACAGCAAGACCGCTTCCCCCAACATGCCGGGAATCGCAATCAGCAACATCGCAGACGCCCATTGCAAAGCCGGGATCCCGCGCCAACGCAAAATCAGAACGCAAATCCCCGCAGTCACAACCGGCGTGAGCACGAAGTTCACCCAATACCGCAGCGCCGTCGTCTCGAAAACCAGCGGCCCGCGCTTTTCATACCAAAGCGTCCCCGCAACCCAAAACACAAGTCCGAACCCTAAAAGCAAGCCGATTTCCCTTCCGCGCATCAAACCCTCCCCAGCCAGGTAAACTATGTACCATGTGGTACAAGACAATTTGTACCATATGGTACATAACGAGGCAACCGTGTCGCCGAAAGAATCTCGAAATCTCGACCAACTCGCCGAAACCTGTCTGGCGGCCTTCATCGCCGCAGGCACTCTTGACCTGAGCCTTGACCACTTGGCCGACGCCGTCGGGACCAGCAAACGCATGCTGATTCACTACTTCGGAAGTCGCGAAACCCTCGAACAGAAGGCGATCGCACTCCTGGAAGATCGCCTGCGCGACCGTTTCAGCACCAGCCGATTTCCCCCCGGAACCTCTCTCTCGGCCGTCGTGTCGGCGCTATGGGATCAATCCACGGCTCCGCAATCCCGTGGCGTTTTGCTCCTCATCATGGATGTATCCCGCCGCGCCTGGAGCGGCTCAGACCGCGCGAAGGCCTTCTACGCCGAGCAACAGCGCCGATGGGTCGATCTGCTCAGGAAATTCCTGCCCGATCCGCGAGCCGTCGAAGAACTGCTCCAGCTCTTTCAGGGTGCAATCCTCGTCTACCTGGTCACAGGAGACCGTGAAAAAGGCAAACGCACGCTGCAGCGCATGCTGCGAAGAGAAGCGGAATCAAGCAAGGCCCACCCGAACAAGCCGAAGCAAGGTCCCCGCCCCACTAATCACTGACAACTGATCACTGACCACTGCCGTTCAACGCCTTCTCAATCCCCGCCTCCACCAGCGGCGCCATCACCGCATACCCAGCAGGCAGCGGATGCACCCCATCCCGGCTAAGCGCAGCCGGCAACCCATCCCGCTCATCCTTCATCGCCGAGTGATAGTCAACATAAATGTATCCATGATCGGCCGCATAAGCCTTCAGCCAGCTATTGATCGCGTCAATCTTCGGCGCAGGCGTCAATCCCGGCTGCCACGGAAAATCGAATGCCGGCGTGATCGAGCACAGTACCACGCGGATCGCATTCGCGTGCGCAAGGTCCGCCATCGACGCCAGGTTGTCTTCAGTCTCCTCCGGCGTCATCGGTCCGGTATTCCCGGCAATGTCATTCGTCCCCGCCAGAATCACCACCACCTTCGGCTGCAGCGCGATCACATCCTGCCTGAAGCGCAGCACCATCTGCGGCGTCGTCTGCCCGGTGATGCCGCGATTGATATACGGCTTGCCGGGAAACGACTCGTCCAGATGCCAGCCCTCGGTAATCGAGTCGCCCATGAACACAACCCGGTTCTCTCCCGCCGCCGGTGGTCCCAGTTTCACATCCGCCTCCTTGAACTTCGCCAGCCACCCAAAGTCCGTCAGCAGCAATTGGTCATGCTTCCGCCAATAATCGTTGTCGGGATGCTTCGGCGGTGCGGGCGTCGCCGGCGTCACTGGTGGTGCAACCTGAGTCGGTGCAGGCGCCTTCGTCCCCGGAACATTCCCCGGCTCCTGCGCCGACGCAACGCCGGCCACAAAAGGCCCGACAAAAAGAACCGCAAAAACAATCAACCAGGTCAGTCGAGTCACTGCGAAATCTCCTCTTTGCGGCGAAGAAAATGGCTCATCAACAGCGCATCCGATTATAAGTCGACATCGGCAACGAGCCGGCTCCACACCTCCAAGGTCCACCCGCGAACGCCGACCTCCTTAGATCCTTCTAATTCCCTCGGACGCCGGATCACGCAAACACAACACCTTATCCAGATGTGATCCAGAACACAGCCAGCCGTTGTAAGAAATCCGTACGTTACATCCCATTCGCCTGTGAAAACCCTGGTCCGCTTTGCCGCCAGGGATATTCACTGGCGCCCGCAGAACGAACGAGGTGGGCATGGGTCATTCCATTTGGCAGTCGATGGAGCAGAAGGGCTACAGCCGCAGAGATTTTCTTCAATTCTGCGCCGCAGCCGCAACCGTAGCAGGACTCGGCAAAACCGGAGCGGCCCAGGTCGCCAAGGTCTTCGACCAAAAAGAAAAACCAGCCGTCGTCTGGCTCCACTTTCAGGAGTGCACCTGTTGCAGCGAGTCGTTCATTCGCGCCTCGCACCCCATCGTCGTCGACGCACTCCTCGACGTCCTGTCGCTGAACTACTCCGAAACCCTGATGGCCGCCTCCGGATTTCAGGCGGAAAAATGCCTCACCGACACCATCGCAAAAAACAAGGGCAAATACATCGTCCTCGTCGAGGGCGCGGTGCCCCTGGAAGCAGACGGTGTCTACTGCATGATCGGCGGCAAAACCGCGGAATCGATCCTGCAAACCGTCGCCAAGGATGCCGCCGCTGTCGTGGCGTGGGGCAGCTGCGCCTCCAACGGCTGTGTGCAGGCCGCCAAGCCCAATCCCACCGGCGCCACACCGATCTACAAACTGGTCGACAAGCCGGTAATCAACGTGCCCGGATGTCCGCCCATCGCCGACGTCATGATGGGCGTCGTCACGCATCTCCTAGTGCTCGGTCAGCTTCCCGCCCTCGACAGCCAGGGCCGCCCGAAAGAGTTCTATGGCCGCCGCGTCCACGATACCTGCTACCGCCGGCCCAACTACGATGCCGGCCTCTTCGTCGAGTCCTTCGACGACGAGAATGCCCGCAAAGGCTACTGCCTTTACAAAATGGGCTGCCGCGGTCCGGTCACCTACAACGCCTGCTCAGTCACAAAGTGGAACGAGGGCACCAGCTATCCCATCCAGTCCGGCCACGGCTGCATCGGCTGCAGCGAAGCAGGCTTCTGGGACAACGGTCCGTTCTACCAGCACCTGCCGTCCTTCCCAGGGTTCGGCATTGAAAGCACCGCAGACACCATCGGCGCAGCCGTGGGACTCACCACACTCGTCGGCGTCGCCGCGCACGCCGTAGTGACCAACGTCCGCAAGCGAAGCGTGATCGCGGAAGTGCACGCCGAAGACCAGAAGGAGCCATAAAGGCCTATGACACGTGTAGTCGTCGATCCCGTAACCCGCATTGAAGGCCACCTGCGCATCGAGGCCGTGATTGAAAACGGCGTCATCACCGACGCATTCAGCGCCGGCACCATGGTCCGCGGCCTCGAAAAAATCCTCATCGGCCGCGATCCGCGCGATGCCTGGGCCATTACCGAGCGTGTGTGCGGCGTATGTACCACCGTCCACGCACTCACCAGCGTCCGCGCCGTTGAAAGTGCTCTCGGCATCAGTGTTCCCCCCACCGCCGAACTCATCCGCAACATCATGATGGCAACGCAGTACGTGCAGGACCACGTGATCCACTTCTATCACCTGCACGCGCTCGATTGGGTCGACATCGTCAACGCCCTCAAGGCCGACCCCAAAAAAGCCGCGGAACTGGCTCAGTCTTTTTCTCAATGGGACAAGAACACCCCCGCCTATTTTTCCGACGTGCAGGACAAGATCAAAGCCTTCGCCGCCAGCGGTCTCGGCATCTTCGCAAACGGCTATTGGGGCCATCCCGCCTACAAGCTGCCGCCCGAGGTCAACCTTGTTGCGGTGGCCCACTACCTCGACGCACTTCAATGGCAGAAGGAAATCGTCAAGATCCACGCGGTCTTCGGCGGAAAGAACCCTCACCCGAATTACCTCGTCGGCGGCGTGCCCTGCTCCATCAACATGAATGAAGTAGCCGCCATCAACTCCGAGCGGCTCAACCTCGTCGCCCGCCTCATCAGCCAGGCCGACGAGTTCGTCAACGAGGTTTACATCCCCGATCTGCTTGCCGTGGCCTCCTTCTATAAGGATTGGGCGAATTGGGGCGGCGGACTGACGAACTACCTCAGCTATGGCGAGTTCCCCACGCAGGGCTACAGCAAGCCGGAGACATTCAAGTATCCGCGCGGCGTGGTCCTCAATCGCGACCTCAGCCAGGTGCATCCAGTCAATGCGCGCGACTCCCAGGAGATCAAGGAGTACATCGCAAGTTCCTGGTACAGCTATGAAGGCGGAGACAACGAAGGCATCCATCCATGGGCCGGCGAGACCAAACTGAACTACACCGGACCCAAGCCGCCCTTCGAAACGCTGGAGGGCTATCAAAAATATTCGTTCCTCAAGACTCCGCGCTGGAAAGAACAGCCGATGGAAGTGGGCCCGCTTTCGCGTCTGATTGTCGCCTATGCCTCCGGACGCACCGACGTGCAGGAACTGGTGAAGGACACACTGGGCAAGCTCAACGTTCCCGTGGCAGCGCTGTTCTCCACGCTGGGCCGCACTGCGGCTCGTGGCCTCGATGCGGCACTGGCCATGATCTGGCTCAAAGAGTTCTACGGCCAGTTGATGGATCGCGTGAAGATCAACGAGGTCTCAACATTCAATGGTGATCTCTGGGAGCCGAAGAGTTGGCCCGCGGAAGCCGAAGGTGTCGGTTTGACTGAGGCTCCCCGCGGCGCGCTGGCGCATTACATCAAGATCAAAAACGGCGCAATCGACAACTACCAACTGGTTGTCCCGACCACATGGAACGGCTCGCCGCGCGACGCCAAAAAGCAGCGTTCGTCCTTCGAGCAGGCGCTGATCGGCACGCCGGTAGCGAAAATCGATGAGCCGGTCGAAATTCTTCGCACCATTCATTCCTTTGACCCGTGCCTGGCCTGCGCCGTGCATCTGTACGATCCGCAGGGACGGCACCTCAACCGGGTTTCCTTCGAGTGACGCGCATGAGTGCTCCCGTAATTGGCGCAAGTAGTGGTCTAACGGCAACTCCAGATCGGCCCGTCGAATATCGCCGCATTTACGTGTGGGAACTTCCGGTACGCGTCTACCACTGGATCAACGCGGTGGCGCTGGTGCTTCTCTGCGTCACCGGATACATGATTGGCGCTCCCATCCGCCTGTTCTATGCCGCCGAGGCCTATCAGCAGTACTGGTTCGGATGGGTGCGCTTCATCCACTTCGCAGCCGCCTTCGTTTACGTGTTCAACTTTCTGGCCAGGCTTTACTGGGGATTCGTCGGCAACAAATATTCCAATTGGGCCGCCTTCTTTCCGCTGAAACCAACACAGCGTCAGGAGATCGTCGACGTCATCAAGGCAGACGTGCTTGAAACCAAATTGCACGGCCCCATCTCCACCGGGCACAACGCGCTCGCCGGCCTCATCTACTTCTTCACTTTTTTAGCGTTCGTAGCCCAGACCATCACCGGCTTCGCCCTCTACTCCAGCATGAGCAACTCCTGGATGCCGCGGATGTTCGTGTGGGTAGTGCCGCTGCTCGGCGGCGAATTTGGCGTGCGCTTCTGGCACCATCTGTTCCTGTGGTTCTTCGTCACGTTCATCATCGTCCACATCTACCTCGCCTTCTATCACGACTACATCGAAGGACGCGGCACAGTATCCTCGATCATCGGCGGCTGGAAATTCGAACGCGAAAAGAAATAGAAATGTTTTTCACTATCTGACTAAGACACGAAAATTGGGTGCCCCAGAGCCTGCCCTGAGCGAAGCCGAAGGGTCTCGCTTTTGAGACCTGGGAAAGCACGAATCCCAATGTGTCGGCGCTTCAGAGACCTAAGGAATCTCTGAACAAGTCCCTGTTTTGAAAGGGCACGGCTTTAGCCGTGCCTTAAATGGCCAGAAATGTGTGGCGGCTTTAGCCGCTGAGGGAAGTTCTGAAACTTGCTCAGAGCATCCTAAAGGTAAAACATGATCAATTTGGAAATCGCCGCGAAGCCCACAAAAACGCTCGTCCTCGGCCTGGGCAACACCATCATGGGCGATGAAGGCGTCGGCGTACACGTCGTGCACGCTGTCGAGCGAGCCCTCAACCAGCACGAACCACCATCCAATATCGAATGCCTCGACGGCGGCACCGGCGGATTCATTCTCCTCGAACCCCTCCAGCAAGCCGACCGCATCGTACTCATTGACGCTGCCGCCGATGGCAACCCTCTGGGAACCGTCACGCGCACCACGCCAATGTTCTCGCGCGATTATCCGCCCACCCTCACAGCTCATGACATTGGCGTCAAGGACCTGCTCGACGTCTTCTATATGGAAGGCGGCGGCCGCGAAGTAGTGCTTTACGCCATCACTATCGACCCGCAACAGCCGATTTCGATGAACCTCTCCGCCACCGCCACAAAAGCCGCAGAAGAAGCTGTCCAATTAATCCTCGCCGAGCTTCAAGCCCCCTGCCCCGCCTGACAACCATAGTCCTCGCCCGAGGAGCATATCCGTTCATCACGCAAATTCAAAATCCTTAAGCCTTGCAGCTCTCCTGTCGAAAGTGAGAGTCGACGAACAACCGGCCCAGCTCCCTACAGCGCCAATCAATGCGTCGGAGAATGATCCTGCACCAGTTCGAAGAATGACTGTTGCGATCAAGACTTCCTGCTCGTTCTGCACCATCAAGGTGTCCGCCTGAAGGATTCGTTCGACGGCGCGCGCGATTTCCAAAGCGGACAATCCGTAGACACGGTCGAGCACCCATACAGTTTCAGCGATTGTCACCAGGCTGATGAATCCAGGCCGATCCTCAGTGAGAAGTCGCTCGATAATTCGTGTGGCACGCGGCGATTGCACCGGGTCGTCCTGCGTCAAATAACGGACGAGCACATTCGTATCGAGGCCGATCACCGGCGTCGTCCACGCCGGATTCCCTCGCTCGCACCCTCAGCAATGGCGCTCCGCATCTGTTGAAGTGAAGCCGGACGATTCTTGCGCGATGGGACGATACCCTTCAGAGCAGACGTCGGGATCTTGGGCAGAATCACAACGCTTCCGTCAGGGTGGACAAAAAACTTGATTCGATCGCCCGGCCCAAGGTGAAGGTGGTCCCGAATCGCCTTCGGAATTGTGGCCTGGCCCTTGATACTGAGTGCGGATTCCATTGCAATCCCTCCTTTACATTCTAGCAAAAGTAATACCAACGCATGTCCCGGTGCGGTTTCCAGGCAGAGCAATCGCATGAAGGAATGTTGCTTCTGGAACTAGCTCCCCGTGCCGCCGAACTGGAAGTCCAACCGTAGTTTTTCCCGGAGGGAAAACACGAAAGTAGCCCAGGCTGGAGCGAAGCGGAAGCCTGGGACAACGATCCGCGCATATTTTCGCGTCCCGGAGGGCCGCGTCGAAACCTTCATGGAGATGGCGACCTGCTCATGCGATTGCCCTGGGATTCCACGCTGTCTCAGGGCGCGACGCCTTTTCCACACAACGCCCCCCAATCCGCACCGGCTAACACAGCCGTCCAATGCGCTACGCTTTGAAGAGTCATGAGCACATGTCCCATCTGCGGCGGCGTCGGTCTCATCGAAGAAGTCTCCGCCACCGGCCTGTGGGTCTCCCGCGCCTGCGAGTGCCAGCAGATGGAGCGCGAACAAAATCGCCTCGCCGCCGCGCACATTCCCCAGCGCTACCGCGAATGCACCCTCGACGACTACGAGATCTACCACGAATCCGACCGTTCGCTGGGACGAGCTCTGCAAACCGCCCGCAAATTCGTCGAAGCATATCCAGTCGACACCGCAGGGAAGGGCTTGCTCTTCACCGGCTCCATCGGCGTTGGCAAAACGCATCTTGCCGTCGGCGTTCTACGCCGGCTGGTACAGGAACGTGGCGTCCGCGGCCTCTTTTGCGACTACCGCGAGCTGCTCAAGAACATCCAAAACAGCTACAACACGCAGGTCAACACCACCGAATTGGAGCTGCTCAAGCCGGTCTTCGCCGCAGAAGTGTTGGTGCTTGACGACCTCGGCGCCCAAAAACCCAACGAGTGGGTCTGGGACACCGTAGCGCTCATCCTCAACACGCGCTACAACGATAAGCAGTCCACATTAATCACCACGAACTATCCTGACTTGTCCGCTGGCGGCGGCGAAAAAACCGATGCCGAGCGCGCCGCACGAGAACAGACCCTCGGCGATCGCATTGGCGACCGCATGCGCTCACGCCTCTCAGAGATGTGCGTGCAGGTGCAGATGAATGGCAAGGACTTTCGCCAGACCGAAGTCCGACGCGCAAAATTCGGATAACTCCCGCCTTGGCGCGCAGTCCGTAGAATCCCGGCCAAATCTGGAACCGGTTGCATAAATGGTGTTTTGAAAGGGCACGGCTTCAGCCGTGCCGCAAAGAGCCAGTAAAACAGAGGGCTTCAGCCCCTGAGGGATGGGTCACTCGGCCCGGCAATATTTATGCAATCGGTTCTGGAATCGAATGAATTGGATTTAAACGCGCGCGAAAACGCACCGTAGCAGAATGGCCCTACAAGAGCACGAGGCCTAGAAAATCCAGACCGTCACAAGCACAGTCACCATCGCGGCCACAGTCATCAGCTGATAAACCACCTCGCTGTGCTGGTTCGCCTGCTTCATTGTGAGGTCGTGCCTTTGCACCGGAGGAAATGCGGATTGAGGATAAGATTGCATGGCTCGCTGGCCTTCCTTATGACACTTATAGAAACGTCGCCGGTGCGCAAAGGGTTCCGTATTTCCCTTATCTATGCTCAGTTTCGACAGATTTGAAAATCACTCGAAAGATGTAAGACGACTGGCCAGCGTTTCTTTTCTTTCTTACTATCGGCGATTGTCGCCAAAACTTGAACCTGTCTTCTATATCGGCGCCCCAAGGGGGATTCCTTCAGTAACGGGTGTAAAATCCGCTCGTGGAATCACATCCCGAAATCGACCCCCAACTCAACTTGGTCCCCCGCATCGAAACCCGCGACCGCAACTGGCTCCCCCTCGCCATCGCCGCCGGAGTTGTCGTGCTAGTAGCCGCCTCCGTGATCCTCATCTTCGAGCACGGACGCAAACCCGCCGTCGTCACCCCCGTCTCCGCAGCTCCCGATCCCTACGCCGCCAGCCTTCCCATCTCCGGCCTCGTCATGAGCGAGTCCGGCAACCTCGCCGGCGGCAAAGTCACCTATGTCGACGGACACATCGCCAACAAGGGAAACCGCACCATCTCCGCCATCACCGTCCAGGTTCTTTTCCGCGACCCCGCCAAAGAGGTCACGCAGAACGAAACTCAGCCGCTCAAGCTCATCCGCACCCGCGATCCCTACGTAGATCTCCAGCCGGTCTCCGCCGCGCCGCTCCAACCTGGCGACGAACGCGATTTCCGTCTCATCTTCGACGCCGTCTCGCCCGACTGGAACGGAGCCTACCCCGAAATCCGCATCCTCCACGTCGATTCGAAGTAGCCCGAGGACCAACCCAAGTCAGCCGAGACGCCTTCCGACCTTTTACTTAGTAGAACTTACTTTGAATTGTAAAAATTACACCCGACGAGCTGCCGGGCGATTTCCACTCGGCATCCATCCCCTTTCGCCGCCAGGCTCAAGTCGCTGATTACAAATAGAGTAGGGCTCCGGTTATCTCCGTCACACGCACCCCACCCCTTTTGGCATGGCTCTTGCTCCATACAGGGCGAGCCGCATTGAGAAGCTCTCGCGGTGTCCCTGCGAATGCAACATCAAAGAGGCAACATAAGATGAGAAAACAATTCAGAGCTCCAAAGCTTTCCCCACGCCAGTGCGCCGTTGTTCTCCTGGCTTCAGCGTTTGTTGTCCCGGCAGTCGCGCTGCACGCGCAGACTTCAACTCAGCCCCAAAGCGCACCGCCCGCGGCGACCTCGCAACAGCCATCCTCACCCGCCAACGCAATGCCTTCCGATAAAGAAGGATTCTGGGGCCACGTCAATCCCTTTGCCCGCAAAAAGTGGGTGAAGAAGCGCCTCGATCCCATCAATGATCGCCTCACTGAGCTCGATCAGGTGAACGCGAAGAACGCCAGCGACATCAAGGACGTCGACGCCCGCGCACAGGCTGGAATCCAGCACGCGCAGTCGACAGCCGATGCAGCCAATCAGGCCGCCACCGCAGCCGGCACCCAGGCCCAGCAAGCCAGCACCATCGCCCAGGGCGCGTCCGGTCACGTCGACCATCTCAACACCACCGTCAGTGGTCTCGATCAGTATCACCAGATCAGCGAGGCCGACGTTCCCCTCCACAGCGCAATCCTGTCCAAGGACGCGAAGGCGCAGCTGGACACCCTGGCAACCAGCCTCGCCGGTCATCAGGGCTACATCGTAGAGATTGAAGCACATGCTCCGGGTGCCGGAGCCGTTGGTATCCAGAGCTCCCAGCGCCTCGCCGAGTCGGTCGAGCGCTACCTGGTTACTGAACATCAGATTCCCGTCTACCGTATGCACTTTGTCGCACTCGGCAATGCTCCGATTGAAACCGCCGGCGCAGACCCGAACACCAAGCCAGCCCGCATCAGAGCCGGCAGCGTACACATTCGGTTGATGGAAAACAGTTTGGCGGCCCAGGACTCCACGTCTCCCCATGGCATGTAGTCCCCGACAGGTGCGGAGCGGCATAAACCGCAAAGCCACCCCCTGAGGCTCTTTCCCGCGCCGACGGCTCCCCGGCCGTCCGGCCGCCAAAAAAGCTCTCGCAACACGAGAGAACCAAGGCAACTTGGCCCCCGCCGAAAACGGGGGCCGTTTTTTGTGGACTGGCAATTCCAAGATCATCCACAAGAGCTAATTCTGAATCGCTCCCAGCACGCGGATGCGAAATCTCAATCTTCTCCATCGCTGTCATCCTGAGCAAGCTTGGCGCAAAGCGCCAAGCGCCGCCGAAGGACCTGCGGTTGCCTTTAGCACAGCATCAATCCGCAAGAAAATGGGTGCCCCAGGTCTCGACTCTGAGACCTGGGAAAGCTATGAACCTCAATCGGGAGAAAACTCCCGGGCCACCCCAATTGTCATCATCCTGTGAATGGCCAGTAGCCCTGAAGCTCGCGAACCTTGCCGATCGACCCCACCTCCGCTACTCTTCCCAAATGCGACCCCTTCGCTATTCCATCAACGTCACCTTGGACGGGTGCTGCGATCATCGCGAAATGATCCCGGACGAAGACCTGCATCGCAACGCGGTCAAGAACCTCGAACAAGCCGATGCCCTCCTCTTTGGCCGGGTGACGTACGAAATGATGGAGGCAGGGTGGCGACCGCCGACGCCTGCAGCAGCGAGGCCCGAAGCGAGGCTCGATGCGAGTCCAGAACCGAGACCAGATTGGATGGAACCCTTCGCCCGCACCATCGACGCCGTAAAGAAGTATGTCGTGTCGAGAACCCTAGGCCGAGTCGATTGGAACGCGGAACTCCTGCGCGGGGATCTGGCGACGGCCGTTCTCGAGCTCAAGCAGCAGCCGGGGCAGGGACTGGGCAAGGGATTGCTCGTGGGAGGCGTAAAGCTCCCGCTCGCGTTAGCGGAGCTGGGATTGATCGATGAATACGAGTTCGTGGTGCACCCCAGGCTAGCGGGCCACGGGCCGACGCTGTTCGCGGGACTATCGAAGCGCATCGATTTGAAGCTCGTAAGCCGCCTGGAGTTCGCTTCGGGCGCAGTGGCGATGCGGTATGAGCCGAGGCGATAGCTGAACTCCACAATTACCTAAAGGGTACGGGCTTTAGCCCGTACATCCATCCATCCCCACATTCTCCCCCTTCTTCGACTTGTTCATCCGCCGCAGCGGACGAACAAGTCGAAAAAGCCGCCGTCCATTTCTCCCATCGCGCCACTGCGCCAGTTGCAAACGCGGCAGCCTTCCCGGGGAGGGAAGGCATGAAAAGAGCCCATGCTCAGGCGAAGTGCAAGCCTGGGGACAGCATCACAATCATGTTTGTGTAGGGGCGTAATAAAGCCCGCTCAGACGGGGCAACGGAGTTTGCGTTCCTCGTAGTTCCCCAACGGATACGAGTATGGAATTGATACCCTGGCGCACAAAACGCCGGCAAGAACCCAAAGTCGAAGATGATCGAAAGCCTAGGATTTGGGCGAGCCAAATTACCTTCAGCGACGGCTCAACACTCGAGATCGACAAGGACGACGTCTGCGTAATCGTAGGACCGAACAACAGCGGTAAGAGCGCGACCCTCCGTGCGATCTCTTCTAAGCTGGGAGAGCACAGGGCGACCAGCCCAGTAGTTCGTGAGATCACGTTCAAGAGGCATGGTTCTGCTGAAGACGTTGAGATGTGGCTTGAGAGTTCGACGAAGATCGTTCCAGGCTATTACAGCGACAAATTCGAAATGTTCGGGAATTCTGTTCCTCGCGCTTCAGTCGGCTACAGATGGGGACGTGACGACGGGATCGAGGATTTGGCTGGGTTCTTCTGCACGTTCTTGAACGCTGAGGGAAGATTGCAAGCGGCAAATCCACCAGACAGCATAGCCTTGACAAAAGAGGGCCCGAGACACCCGATCCACATCCTCCAGTGGAACGATTCCATTGAAAAAAGGATAAGTGGCTACTTCGAGAAGGCCTTTGGAACTGGCATAGTTGTTCACCGGAACGCCGGCGGCAAGGTGCCTGTCATGGTGGGTGCGGTGCCAGCGCCGAAACCCGGAACAGACAGACACAGTATTGATTATGTAGTAAACCTAGAAAAATTGCCCGCCATTCATACCCAAGGTGACGGCATGAGGAGCTTTCTCGGCGTGCTGCTTTACAGCGCAGTTGGCTCCAGTTCGATCCTTTTGATCGATGAGCCGGAAGCGTTTCTCCATCCGCCCCAAGCGAAGCACCTTGGGAACTTCCTTGTCTCTGAAACCGGAAGCCGCCAGCTTTTCATCGCCACACACAGTGGCGACGTCCTGCGAGGTGTTCTGGACTCGGAGAGCGGACGCGTTCGTGTGCTCAGAATTTGCCGGGAGGGTGACTCGAACAGGGTATGCTTGCTCGAAAACAGCGACATCAAGAGCATCTGGGGTGATCCGCTGCTCAGGTACTCGAATATTCTCGACGGTCTTTTCCATGAGCGAGTAATTGTCTGCGAAAGCGATTCAGATTGCCGCTTCTACTCCGCCATCGCTGATGCGATCTATGAGTCTGCACCCGAAGGCGAGAGGAAGCCTGACGTCATGTTTACCCATTGTGGCGGAAAGGACCGGGTCGCGCTAATCACGCGCTCCCTAAGAGCTCTCGACGTCCCCGTTTCAGCGGTTCTCGATTTCGACGTATTGAACGCTGAAAAGCCGCTCTCTGACATCGTGGAGGCCAGCGCTGGAAGCTGGAGCGAACTCCGGAAGGATTGGCTAACCGTGAACAAGGCAATCGGCAACATGAGACCCCAACTTGGTGTGGCAGAGGTGAGAAGGGACATCGACGCAGCTCTAAGCCAAGAGAAGGGTCACATACTCACCGAGACGGCAAGGAAGACGATTCAGGACGCTCTCAAGGCATCCTCGCCATGGGCAACCGCCAAATCTGTTGGAACGCGCTTTATCCCGAGCGGAGATGAAAGCCAAGCTCTTGTACGCTTAATCGAAGGTCTCGAAAGGCTCTCCATATTTGTGGTACCGGTCGGCGAACTGGAACAATTTGTGAAGTCAGTCGGTGGACACGGTCCTGCTTGGGTCGCAAACGCACTCAGGAAGGATCTAGAGAAGGATCCTGAGCTATCTGAGGCGAAGTTCTTCGTGCGGCGGGTGGCCCAGATCTGAGGAACCGTCAATCCGCGAGAAGCTGGGTGCCCCAGGCCGGGGCCCCCGCGAACAGGTCTTCGTTCGTGAGGTGGAGGTATCGCCTTTGAGACCTGGGAAAGCTACGAACCTCCTTTTACTCCCGCGCGAATGGCCCGTGTCGACTCTCCGCGCCAACCCGATGCAGATCCTCGAAGTCCGTTCCATTCAATATTCATTTTATTTGAATATTGAATAGATCAAGCTACAATACACATATGCTGCGCCCCCTCGATCTCGTGGTCCTCCTCAAACTCTCCCTTGAAAAGGGCGACCGCCCCACCTATCTCCGCCTGGCAAACGAACTCCATCTGTATCCTTCGGAGGTCTATTCTTCGGTCAAACGCGCGCGCGCATCCCATCTTGTCCAAAGCCTCGACCACAAGGAGGATCGCTTGAATCGTTCCGCCCTGCTTGAATTCTTGCTGCATGGCGTGCGTTATGCGTTCCCTGCGGAAAAGGGCTCCCTGACGCGAGGAATGCCGACCAGCTACGCGGCTCCCCCCCTCAGCAAATCGATTGCGGCCGCCGGAGAACCTCCTCCTGTTTGGCCCTACGCCGAAGGGCGGGTGCGGGGCTACAGTTTTTCTCCGCTTCACAAGAACGTGCCTCTGGCCGCCCTCCAGGATAAAAAGCTGTATGAACTGCTGGCGCTCGTCGACGCCCTGCGCGATGGGCGGGCACGCGAAAGGGAACTGGCAGGGCGAGAACTCACGCGTCGCCTGGAGGTATCTCCGCATGCCAAATCCAAATCCAAATCCGAATCTTGACCTGTTGGAACTGGTGGCACTCAGGCTGCGTCCGGTGCTCTCGGAAATCGTCTTTGTCGGAGGCTGCGCAACCGGTCTGCTGATTGATGATCCCGGCGCTGCGCCCGTG
>Ga0181535_10003930_pt1 | contig 16919 bp, 20 predicted proteins | sample PEATcosm2014_Bin_44_FD_119774 | JGI IMG/M metagenome (GOLD analysis project Ga0181535, IMG submission 119774) | Peatland microbial communities from MTU Mesocosm Facility, Houghton, MI, USA - PEATcosm2014_Bin17_30_metaG | ecosystem: Environmental > Terrestrial > Soil > Wetlands > Peat | place... | reverse complement strand
CGGGTTGTGGTGATCGGGCCGGTTGAGAGTGAGGCGGCGCACGCGTCCGATCTCCTCGACCGTCAAGGTGGTGAAGCTCGCCGTCACGTTGGGCTCCTCGGTTCGTCGCCGGGTACGAGATGGGACTTGAGGACCTTGCCGCTCTCGTTGCGCGGGAGGGCGCCGACCACGGTAATGCGGCGGGGAACCTTGTAGTCGGCCAGCCGGGCCAGGAGGAAGGAACGCAGCGCGTCGGTGGAGACGGGCGCCCGTAGGACCACCCAGGCCGCAACGTCCTCGCCGAGGACCGGGTGCTCCACGCCGGCCACGGCCGCCTCCGCCACGGCCGGGTGCTCGAAGAGGGCGGCCTCCACCTCACCGGGCACCACGTTGTGGCCGCCCCGGATGATGAGCTCCTTCTCCCGTCCCGAGATCCAGAGGTGGCCGTCGGCATCGAGGTGGCCCAGGTCCCCGCTCAGCAGCCAACCGGACACCCAGGTCCGCTCGGTGGCGTCGGGGTCTCCGAGATACTCCCGGGGGCGTCGAGTCCCTCCGATCGCCACCTGCCCGACCTGGCCCGGAGGGAGAGCCGTGCCCTGGGGGTCGAAGATCCGCACCTCCACTCCGGGTAGCGGCAGTCCAACGGACCCGAGGTGTCGCCCCCGGTCGCCCGGTGGCACGGCCGTCACGGCGCCGAATTCGGTCATCCCGTACCCGCACAGGATCTCCGTGCCGGGCAGGCCGGCGCCGAAGCGGCGCAGCGTGGCCGAGGCGATGGGTGCGCTGCCGATGTTGACGACGGCGAGGCTCGAGAGGTCGGCCGCCTCGAATCGGGGGACTCCGACGAGCAGCTCGACCATGGCGGGCACCAGGAACGCCGCCACGGGGTGATCGCGCTCGACTGCGTCGATCCAACCCTCCGGGTCGAAGCGGGGGAGGAACGACCCGCTGAGCCCGCCGCGCATGGGCCCGCACACCAGCAGCGAACCGCTTGTCGTCGCGAAGGGGGAGGAGGAGAGGAACCCCAGCCCGAGCCACGCCGCCGGCACCCTGTCGATCGTCGAGAGCCCGCCGTGGTGCACGATGACGCCCTTTGGCTCTCCGGTGGTCCCCGAGGTGTACATGATGTCGGCGACGTCGTCGGGCGCGGGCGCCTGATCCAGGTCGCGGTCGTCGGGGGAGACGAGGTCAGACCACCCGCCGCCCGCGGTGCCGACGACCGTCGGCACCGCTGCGACGAGCTCGTCGCACACCTGGCTGCACAGTACCGCCGAGGCTCCCGCATGGCGCAGAATGCGCGCCTGCTCGCCGGCACCCAGCCGGGCCAGGAGTGGCACGGCGACTGCCCCGGCCTTGTGGATGGCCATGTACGACACCAGCCATTCGAGCGGCTCGTCGTTGCCGATGACGAGGCCCACCCGGTCGCCGCGGTCGAGCCCGCGCTCCCTCAGCCCCCGCGCCAGGCCGTTGGAACGCCGGTGCCACGTAGCGAGGGTCAGCGTGGAGCCGTCGGCGAGGTTCCTCCACGCCACGCCGTCGGGGAACGCACGGGACAGCCCGGCCAGCAGCTCCGGCTGCAGCAGCGTCATGCCCGACGGATCAACGGGGTCATCAGTAGGGGGCGCCGCCCTCGAGGATCGTGCGCGGGTTGTCGACGAGCATCGTCGCGATGTCGGTGTCGCTGATGCCGCGTTCGCGCATGGCGGGGAGTACCACGTCGGAGATGTAGGTCCACCGCCAGTTCTGCGACGCGTCCATCACGGAGCGAGGGAACCAGTCCACGAAGCACATGGCGTCATGGGAGAGGACGATCCTCCCGGCGTAGCCCCGTTCGCAGAGCCGCCCGACGGCGTCGACCCGCTCCTCGAGCGTGATGCCGGGCAGGCCGAAATGGTCGAAGCCGAGATACGACCCGTTGTCGATCAGGCTCAGGTGGTAGTCGGTGTTGACGGTCCCTCCGCTGTGGCCGATGACCACGCGGGCGAGGTCGACCCCTTCCTCCCTGAAGATCCGTTGCTGTTCGAGTCCCCACGGCTCCGGGGGAGTCGGCGTGTGGGTCGTGATCGGCACTCCGGTCGCCCGGTGGGCCTGCGCCACGGCGCGCAGGACGCGTTCCACCCCCGGCGTGATGCCGGGGCGGTCCGAGGCGCACTTCAGGATGCCTGCCCGCACGCCCGTGTCCCCGATTCCCTCCGCGATCTCCCGGACGAAGAGGTCCACCATCGGCTCGGGTCCGCCGAGGACGGTTCCCGGTCCCCTGAAGTGGAAGTACATCGGGACCTCGTTGTACGTGTAGACGCCGGTCGCCACCACGACATGTATCTCCGGGACCTCCGCGGCGATGGCGGCGATGCGAGGGAGGTAGCGGCCCAGGCCCACGACCGTGAGGTCGACGAGGGTGTCGATGCCGTGCTGCTTGAGCTCCCGCAGCTTGGACACGGCCCGAGCCCGCTCGGCCGATTCGTCCCATTCGTCCGCCGTCTTCTCGATCTCTGGGCTCAGGACGAAGATGTGCTCGTGCATGAGCGTCCGGCCCAGGATGTCTCCGTCGACCGGCCCTCGCACCGTGTTGACCTGGGACATCGTCTCCCCTTGCCGCGTCCGTCCTTGGTCCGGCGCGGCCGATCGTAGCGGGGCCCGCGGAGTACCCGCGGTGTCGTCGGGGCAGAATGTCACAGCAGACCCACAGCGGGCACTGCGACGGTGTCGATTCACCGATGGTGGGATGAGGGCGTCCCCCCCCAGCAGAGGTACTCCGACCGCATGTCATCCATCGACCAGCCCAACACACCCGAGAACAGGGAGAAAGCCCGTTCCCGGCTGCGCAACCTGACGCGTGGCGTGGTCGTCGCGGCCGCCGGGGCCACCGTGGTCATCGGCGTCGTCGTGTCCCGCGACCACCCGGGGTCAGCCAGCTCGGGCAGCAGCGCCACGAAGGGCACATCGTCCGGCTCCGGCGCCGCCACGACCAACGGAGGATCGTCCGCGACCTCCGGAAGCTCGTCGACGGGCACCACGGGCACCACGGGCAACACCGGCACCTCGTCGTCGGCCCCCTCGGTCAGCCAGTCGTCGCCCACCGTCACGTCGGGGGGGTCGTCGAGATGACCTGCACGGCCGACACCCGGGAACCGGTGCTCGCCGCCCGCTCCTTCCGCGCCATCGGCACGACGGCAACCGTCGTCGTGCAGGACCCGGCCGCGGCCGACGCGGCCGAGCGCACGCTGGTCCTCGAGCTCGAGGCAATCGACCTGGCCTGCAGCCGCTTCCGCGAGGACTCGGAGCTCCAGATGGTGCACGCCAACGCCGGGCGGACCGTCGCCGTGGGCGATTTGCTCTTCGAGGCGCTCGACGTCGCCCTCGCCGCGGCCGAGCGCACCGGCGGGGCGGTCGACCCGACGATCGGCAACGCGATCGCTGCGCTCGGCTACGACGCCGACCTCGACGAGGTGCAGGCGCGGCCCGCCACACCACCCCAGGCGCTCGGCGCCGTGGCAGGCTACGAGCACGTGCAGCTCAATCCCCGCACCCGCACGGTCCGTGTCCCGCGCGGTGTCCGACTCGACCTTGGCTCGACCGCGAAGGCGCTGGCGGCCGATCGCGCCGCCGCCCGCATCGCCGGCGAGATCGGCGGCGGCACCCTGGTGAGCCTCGGCGGTGACGTCGCGGTCGCCGGCCCGGCCCCCACCGGCGGCTGGGCAGTGGGGATCGCCCGGGAGTCGTCGACGCCGGCCGGTCTCGTCGACCAGGTGGTCGCGATCACTCACGGCGGGCTGGCGAGCTCGGCGACCTCCGTGAGGGCGTGGCAGCTGGGGGACCGCCAGGTCCACCACATCGTCGATCCCCGCACCGGGGACAGCGTGGCCCCGTACTGGGTCCTGGTCTCCGCGACCGGCGCCAGCTGCCTCGAGGCCAACGTCGTGACCACCGCCTCCATCGTGTGGGGGGAGCAGGCCCTGGGCCGGCTCGCTGGGTTCGACCAGTCTGTGCGGCTCGTCCGTTTCGACGGCAAGGTGTTCTCGGTGAACGGGTGGCCCCTGGAGCCGGCGACATGAGCTCGACCGACCTCTGGTACGCCACCCGGGCCAGTGGCCTCATGGCCCTCATCCTGCTCACGTTGACCATGGTGCTGGGCATCACGACCTCCACCCGCGCCCGCGCCCGCAACTGGCCCGGGTTCGCGCAGCAGGAGATGCACCGCCGCATCTCCATGATCGCCGTCGTGTTCCTCGGGATCCACGTGGTGACCAGCGTGCTCGACACCTTCGTCAACATCAGCTGGGCTGCGGTCGTCATCCCGTTCACCTCGAGCTACGGGACGTTCTGGGTCGGTGTGGGTGCGATCGCCCTCGACCTGATGATCGCGGTGTTCGTCACCAGCCTGCTGCGGGCCCGCATGCGGCCCGGCACCTGGCGCGCGCTCCACTGGCTCGCCTATCTCTCTTGGCCCGTGGCGCTGGCCCATACGTTCGGCATGGGCACCGACTCGCGCGAGAGTTGGGTCATCGTGCTCGGCATTGTGTGCGTCGCCTCGGTCGCGGCCGCCCTGGCGTGGCGGCTCCGCGAGGTCTCCCGTCAGGCCTCCGCACGGACGGCGCACGCGTCGGTCACCGGCGTGCCGCCCAAGCATCTCGTCCTCAGCGCACGGAGTCGAGCGGGGTCGCGCCGTGCATAGCCTCAGCGAGGCCGTCCCCACCACCGGTCGCTACCGGCTGCTCGGTCACCCGACCGACCTGGCTGGTCACGTCGCCACGTTGGGCCCCGCGCCGCTCCCCTCGGGGAGTGCCCGGGGCTGGCACGAGGCGTTCGTCTCGGTGCTCGAGGCCTCCGGGCTGGCGGGTCGCGGCGGGGCCGGGTTCCCTTCCGCCATCAAGCTCGCCGTGGCGCATGCCGCCGGCAGGGGCGGCACCATCGTCGTCAACGCGATGGAGGGAGAGCCGGCCAGCGACAAGGACAAGCTGCTCCTCATCCGGTCTCCCCACCTCGTCCTGGACGGCGCGCAGCTGTTGGCGGCGGCGACCAGCGCCCAGCGGGTCACGGTGTGCGTGCCCGCCGGACGCGAGCAGGTCGCGTCCGCAGTCTCGTTGGCGATGGCCGAGCGCGCCGCAGCCGGCTGCGCTCCGGTGCAGGAGGTCATGGTCCGACCGCCCGACCGGTTCGTCGCGGGCGAGGAGTCGGCGCTCGTCCGGTGGGTCGAGTCGGGTCAGTCACTCCCGTCGTTCCGACCCGACAAGGGCACGCCGTTGCACATCGGGCGCAAGGGGGCGCTGGTGCACAACGCCGAGACGTTGGCCCATATCGCCATGATCGCCCGGACCGGGCCCGAAGCGTTCCGTGCGCACGGCCTCGTCGAGGATCCCGGCACCTCGCTCGTGACGATCTCCGGAGCGGTCGAGCACCCGGGCGTGGTGGAGGTCGATCGCGGCACGCCGCTGATCGACATCGCCAACCGAGCCACCCCGATCGGAGCGCCCCAGGCGCTCCTCGTCGGCGGCTACGGGGGTTCGTGGGTCGATCCGGTGCATTTCACGACGCCGTATGCGTCGCTGTCGCTGCGTGCCATCGGGGCGACCGCGGGCGTGGGCATCGTGATCGTGCTCGGACAGGACGCCTGCGGGCTGGTGGAGTCGGCGCGCGTCGCCCATTACATGGCGGGCCAGAGCGCCGGGCAGTGCGGCCCCTGCGTCTACGGTCTGCCCGCAATCGCCGACGACATGACGCGCCTCGCCCGTGGCCATGTCGACCCCGGCCTCATGGCGCGGTTGGAGCGCCGGCTCCGCGAGGTCGACGGCCGGGGTGCCTGTCGGCATCCCGACGGTGCGGTCAACCTCGTCCGTAGCGCGCTCGGAGTGTTCGCCGCCGACCTGGCCGACCACGTCGGTGGTGCTGCGTGCGGGCGCGGCAATCGCCCTTCGCAGCTGCGGTTCCCTCAAACGAAGAGGGCGGCCTGACGATGATCCGGATCCTCATCGACCCCGCCGCCTGTGACGCGTACGGGTACTGCGCGGAGCTGCTGCCCGAGGCGATCACGCTCGACGAATGGGGCTATCCCGTCGTCGACGGCAAGCCGCTCCCACCCGAGCTCGTTGACACGGCGCGGCGGGCCGCACGCGACTGCCCCCGCCGCGCCATCACGCTGCGGGAGCGCAAGGGCGGTCGCTGAGCGCCACCGACGGCGCCACAATGGCGGCGTGGGACCGACTGCACGACCATCGACTCCCGACGGGCTCGTGATCCGGGAGGCCACCGAGGACGATCTCGGTCGCGCCGTCGAGCTGCTTGTGCTCGGCGCGGTGCCCGGTGGGCCCCGGCGGACCGAGGATCCCGGGGATCTCGAGCCCTATGCGGCCGCGCTGCACGACGTCGACGCCACGGCGGGGACTGTCCTCGTGGCCGTGCTGCACGACGAGGTCGTCGGCGTCTGCCAGCTGATCGTGTTCCGCCACCTACAGGCGAGGGGTGGGCGCTGCGCCGAGCTCGAGTCGGTGCACGTGCACCCTGACCATCGGGGGACCGGCATCGGCCGGGCGCTCGTCGGCGATGCCGTCGACAGGGCGCGCGCCCTCGGTTGCTACCGCGTGCAGCTCACCTCCAACGCGGTGCGCGAGGACGCGCACCGGTTCTACGAGGGCCTGGGGTTCGCGCCCTCCCACGTCGGGTTCAAATTGCCCCTGGGCTGACCTCACCGGCCGGCTCCGTGTCGCACAGCATGCGCCATCCCTCGGGGCTGAGTGCGTAGCCGGCGACGGCGCCCTCGGTGAACCAGCGGTAGGACGCGGGGCGGACCAGCGTGGCCGCAGTGGCCAGCACCGGGAGCGACACGGTGCGCCAGTCGCCGCGCGGAGGCAGCAGCTCCTCCCGCGACCCGGCGTAGACGCCCCGGTGGGTCATTCCTGCGGCGACCTCCGCCGCCACGGCGCGCCGGCCGCCGCCCTGTGCCGCGCCGAGGACCGCCATCAGGAGCTGATGCGTCGTCACCCCGACGCGGGAACCCCGGTCCGCGGCGGGCGTGGTGCCGGTCGCCACGGCCAGCAGCGCCGCGACGAGGTCGGTGCCCGCGGCCACGGCGTTGGCGGGTTCCACCAGGCGCGGGTTCACGTCGATCACCAGCGGCCCGTCGGCGGTCGCGACGGCGTCGACCGAGAGGGCGCCGTGCCATGCCAACCCACCGCCGAGGCGTTCGAGCGCCCCGCGCAACTCGGGGAGGTCCGTGCTGCGCTTCACCGACGCGCTGCCGTTCACCCCCTCGCGGACCCGCTCGTTGGCGTGGAAGGCAACCATGGCGCCGTGGTCGAAGACGCTCTGCGCCATCACCAGCGTCCCGTCCGCGCCCTCCTGCACCAGCACGGCGCGGTCGGGTGCTGCGAGGAGCGACTGCGCCACCACTGCGAGCTGGTGCGGGTCGCCGACGCGGCGGACCCCAGTCGACGCGGTGCCCACCGGCACCTTGACGTACGCCGGGAAGGCCGTCCACGACCCGAGGGAGGACGGGTCCCGCACCACGAGCGAGCGCGGCTGGGCGACCCCCGCCTCCGCCAGCGTCGCGTGGGCCGACACCTTGTCCTGGACGCACCGCAGCGCCGCGAAGGGCGGCACCGCCGTGCCCAGGCCGGCGGAGGCCAGGCGCGGCAGCTGGTGGGAGAGGACCGTCACCTGCTCCTGGGTGGGGAAGACGACGTCCACGCCGAGGGCGACGGCTCGCTCGAGCACCGCGTCGAGCCAGGCGAACGGATCCGGCCCGAACGGGGGGACCCGTACGAGGTGGCGCACGTGCCGGGTGAAGCGGGCCAGGCAGAGCGGGTCGCTCACGGCCGCCGAGACCTCGTGCCCCAGCTGGTCGAGCCGGGTGGCGATCTGCCGGGATGCCAGCCCCGAGCCCTCGGTGAGCAGGACTCTCATGACATTAAGTATATAACGTAAACGTATGCCGCAGACAAATGAAGACCCACCTCCGATACCTTGAACTCATATAAGTAATGATGTAATCTCGTAATATGAACGATGAAGCGAACGAGATGAGAAGGGGCGCCCCCCGTGGACGTCGGCGCTCGGCCGCACCGCCCCCGTCGGGCCCCGAGCAGGAGCGGCTGATCGGAGCCTGGTTCGCCGGCCGGGTGCCCGACGGGTGGTTCGAGGGCAGTCCGACGATCGAGATCGACGGCGACGAGATCCAGGTGGTCGGCACCCTGGCGCCGCCGCAGCTCCCGGAAGGCGCCGGCGAGGACGAGGTCAGGGTGGCCGAGCAGGCCCGCATCAGCGGGTTCCGCGAGGAGAGCCGGAGTGCCCGGATGCGCATCGCGGAGGAGGCCCAGCCGGCCTTCCGGCGCACCGTCTCGTGGGGTGCGGAGTGCGGCGGGTCCAAGGCCCTCTTCACCACGGCCGGCGTACCGGTGATGACCCGCCTGCGCATGGGCGACCGCCGCGTGCTCGACACGCTGATCGACGCCGGCGTGGCCCGCAGCCGCAGTGAGGCCCTCGCCTGGTGCGTGCGCCTGGTGGCCCAGCACGAGGCGGACTGGATCCGTGAGCTGCGCGACGCCATGTCCGCCGTGGAGGAGGTCCGCAACCGCGGCCCGAGGAGCAGCGGCACCGGCGGCTGAGCGCGTCCACGGCGTTCGGCGGCGGCTGGGCGATACTGGCCGGCATGGGACGGCCCGCCCAGATCGATCGCAGCGCAGTGCTGGCCGCCAGCCTGGAGCTGGCCGACGAGCAGGGCCTGCCGGCCGTGACGATGCAGGCCGTGGCCGACCGCCTGGGTGTCACGCCCATGGCGCTGTACCGCCACGTCGCCAACAAGGCGGACCTGCTCGACGGGCTCGTCGAGCGGATCCTGTGGGAGGTCCCGCTGCCCGACCCGTCCGAGCCCTGGCCGGACCGCCTCGCCGCGCTGGCGCGGGGGACCCGCGCCGCGGCACTCCGCCACCCCCAGGTCTTTCCCCTTCTCCTGCAGCGGCCGGCGGCGACGTCGGGGGCCCGACGGACCCGTGACGCCGTCTACAGCGCCCTGCACGACGCCGGCGTCGATGATCACGACGCCGTCCAGCTCGAGCGGATCCTCGCCACCGCGGTCCTCGGCTTCGCGGCGAGCGAGGCAGGCGGGAGGTTCGCCGCCCACTCGCCCCGGCAGCTCGATGCCGACTTCCAGCTGCTGCAGGACACGCTCGCCGTGGCCGTGACGCGTGCCATCGAGCACGCACCGGCGCCCTGATCAGGAGCGCGCGAGCATGCGCCCATGGAACCCGAGCACTTTCACCATGTCCAAGAGGACCTCCGCGGCCCCTACGACGCGCTCCGCCTCGCCATCCCAGGGGTCATGTCCGCCTACAGCGCCCTCAGCACGGCCGCCATGGCGGACGGCGCCCTGCCGGCCAAGACCAAAGAGCTGATCGCCCTGGCCATCGCAATCACGCGCGAGTGCGACGGCTGCGTCGCCGCGCACGCCCGCGGTGCCGCCCGGCGCGGCGCCAGCACCGAGGAGGTCGCCGAGATGGTCGGCGTCGCCATCTCCATGAACGGCGGTCCCGGCACGGTCTGGGGGCCGCGGGCGCTGGCGGCGTTCCAGGAATTCTTCGGTGGCTAGGGGCCGCCGTGGCTGACCTCGTCCTCGGACCCCCTCCGGTGCCGTCGGCTACGTCGACGACGGGGACGGCAGCCCGGTCCTCTTCGGGCACGCAGCTCACCGACGCCAGCGCCGCCGCCGAGGGCATCTAGGTCCGCTTCGTCGAGCACCTCGTTGGGCACCGCCGGGGGTGACGCGCCGCGGGCCGGCGCCGGGGGACTGCGGCCGGTCCGCGCCCGGCTCAGCCGGCCGGGGTGAAGGTGCAGTCGAGGTGCTTGATCCCGTTGATGAACGGCGAGAGCAGCCGGTCAGGCTCGCCCACGCTCTCGATGTCGGGCAGGCGCTCGAAGAGGCGGCGGAACATCACGTCGATCTCCTGGCGGGCCAGGTGCGCGCCCAGGCAGAAGTGCGGCCCCGCCGCCCCGAAGCCGATGTGGGGGTTCGGGTTGCGCCGCACGTCGAAGGTGTACGGGTCCTCGAAGACGTCCTCGTCGCGGTTGGCCGAGTTGTAGAACATGATGACCTTGTCGCCCTGGTGGAGCTCGACCGCCCCGAGCACGGTGTCCGCGGCCACCGTGCGGCGCATCCAGATGACCGGCGAGCCCCAGCGCACGATCTCGTCGACGCCGGTGGCGGCGATCCCGGCCGGGTCGGCCTGCCACAGCGCCCGCTGGTCGGGGTGCTGGCTCATCGCCAGCAGGCCGTGGCTGATGGCGTTGCGGGTCGTCTCGTTGCCGGCGACCACGAGCAGGATGAAGAACGAGGCCAGCTCGGTGTCGGTGAGGGCCTCCCCGTCGACGTTCGTGTTGACGAGCGCTGAAGTGACGTCCTCGGTCGGGTGCTCGCGGCGGAAGCCGGCGAGATCGGTCATGAGGATGTTGAGCTGCTGGGCGGCAGTCATGAAGGCGACCATCGGGTCGGCGCCCTCTTCCACGTATTCGGGGTCGCCGTTGGAGAGGATGACGTTCGAGGCGTGGAAGACGGTGTCGTAGTCCGCTGCGGCGACGCCCATCATGTCGCAGATGATCTCGAGCGGGAGCCGCGCCGCGACCTCCGTCACGAAGTCGCACCCGCCGGACGGGGCCACACGGTCGATGACGTCGTTGGCGACGAAATCGATGCGATCCTCGATGGACTTGATCATGCGGGGGTTGAACGCGGCCGACACGATGCGGCGCAGGCGGGCGTGGCGCGGGTTGTCCATGTTGATCATCGATCCGAAGAAGTCGAGCATCTCAGGCGGCATGTCCATCATGGAGGTGGCGCCCTGCCCGGACTGGAAGATCTCGGGGTGACGGCTCGCCTCGGAAATGTGGGCGTGGCGCGTCAGCGCGTAGTAGCCGGGGCCCTTGGGGATCACATAGGTGAGCGCCTCGGGGATCTCGGGCTCGGTGAAGAAGGGCATGGGACGCTCGCGCCGCAACGTCTGGAACGCTCCCTCGCGTTCGTCCCAGGGGCGGGCCCAGAACTCCATGTCGGAGAGGTCGATCTCATCGGGTGCGAGGACGGCGCGTGGTTCCACGTCGTGCAACGATAGCCACCGTCCCTACACTGCGACCATGTGCGACACGCTGTGCGCCCCGGGCCCGGCCGGCATGGTGTTCGCCAAGAACTCGGACCGCCCACCGGGCGAGGTGCAGGTCGCCTGGCCCTTCGGCCGGCGCAGCTCGGCCGGCTGCACGCTGCGCACGCAGTACCTCTCGATCGGCGACACCGGCGCGCACGCCACCTTCCTGTCGTGCCCCACCTGGCTCTGGGGGGCGGAGCACGGCGTCAACGAGCACGGCGTCGCCATAGGGAACGAGCGTGTCAGCACGACACACGATGCCGGCGAGGCGAAGCCGGCCCTGATCGGCATGGATCTCGTCCGCCTGGGCCTCGAGCGCGCCCGCAGTGCCGCCGAGGCGGTCGACGTCATGACCGGGCTCCTCGAGTCGTGCGGCCAGGGAGGCATGGCGGACGCCGCGCACCAGGAGGCGTACGACTCCTCGTTCCTCGTCGCCGACCCGACCCACGCCTTCGTCCTCGACACCGCGGGCTCCGACTACGCGGTCGCCCCGTTCCCCGCCGGCACCGCCATCTCCAACCGCATCAGCCTGGGGACCGAGTGGAGCCGCGCCTCGGGTGCCCTCGCACCCGGGGAGGACTTCGGGCGCTTCCGGGACGTCCGGGAGAACACCGCCTATGCGGACATCCGCCTGGCGGCCAGCCGCCGCTTCCTCGGGGCGGCCCCTCCCGGCGGGCTCACGGCGGCCGCCACCGCAGCCCACCTGCGCGACCACGGGACCGGCCCCTGGGGCGCCCCTGGAGGGGGCGGCGCGGTCCACCTGCCCCCGGCGCGGATCGGCGAGGACTTCAGCGGTGTCAGCGTCTGCATGCACGTGCGCGGCCTCAGCGTGACCGCGGCCTCCATGATCGCCGAGCTCCCGCTCGGCATCGCGGACGGCGCGCCGCTGCGCGCGTACGTGGCGCCGGGTAGCCCGTGCGCCAGCATCTACGTCCCGGCCTTCCCCCGCACGGCCGCCGGCCCGCCGCCGTGCATCCCGCTGGAGCTCTCGGGCGAGGACCTGTGGCACGCGGCCGACGCCGTCCGCCGGCTGGTCGAGGGCGAACCCGTTGCGTTGCCGGCGGTGCGCGAGGTGCTCCAACCCGTCGAGGACGAGCTGTGGGCCGAGGCCGACGACGTGCTCGAGGAGCCCGGCCGCTGGGCAGCCACGGGCGAGACGTGGGGCAGCCGGGCCCTCGACGCGCTGCGCTCCTGCATCCCCTGATCGCGGGTACGGCGGCGGTACGCTGCGCCAACACGCAGTACAACTCCTACTCGCCAAGGGGGACGTCATGACCTATGTACTCACCGACGACGACATCGCCGTGGGCGATGCCGTCAGCGTGGCACTCGAGAAGATGTGGGGCTGGTACCTCGCCTTCGGCATCCTCTCGATCATCTTCGGTTTCTTCGTCATCAGCTACCGGCACGCCAGCGTGTACGCGATCGTCTACCTGGCCAGTGGTTTCTTCATCGCCGTCGGCGTCTTCGAGATCTTCGGGTCGGTGAGGATGGCCCGGCAGCGATGGCTGCACCTGGTCTTCGGGTTGATCTGGGTCGGTGCCGGCATCGTCGGCTTCGTGTGGCCTCACATCACGATCTTCATCACCGCCGTGATCATCGGGTGGGCGTTCCTGGTGCTCGGCATCTTCGACATCGTCGAGTCCGCCCGGCATCACCACCTGCCCTACTGGTGGCTGTACCTCATCCGGGGCGTCATCGCCGTGGCCATCGGGTTCTTGTGCATCCGTCACCCCGGCGCTCCGCTGACGGCGCTGGTCGTCCTGATCGGGATCCTGGCCATCGTCTTCGGCGCGGTGGAGATCGTCGGTGCCTTCTCGGCCCGCCACGCCACCAAGAACTGGGACGCCTACAAGGCACAGCAGGTGCGCTGAGACGGTTGGCGTAGCGAGGTGCGGCTCGTCAGCTTCTCCCTCGCCGGCGGGCCGGCGCGGCCCGGCCTCGTGGTCGCCGGCGAGGTCGTCGACCTGAGCGACCCGGCGACCGGGCTGCCGTCGACCATGCGGGAGCTGCTGGCGCTCGGGCCTGTCGCACTGGACCAGGCGCGGGGGGCCGCGGCCACCGGTGCGGCGCGTCACGCGCTGGCGGTGGTACGGCGTCACGCACCGGTGCCCGACCCGCCCGCCATCCTGGCCATCGGGATGAACTACCGGGCCCACGTGGCCGAGCTGGGACGGGAGCCGCCCGAGTGGCAGTACTGGTTCAACAAGCAGCGCACGGCCATCGCCGGGCCCGGCGACGACATCGTGCTGCCTGCCGTGTCGGACATGGTCGACTACGAGGGCGAGCTGGCCATGGTGATCGGCCGCCGGTGCCAGCACGTCCCGGCCGCCCGGGCGCTCGAGGTGGTGGCGGGGTTCACGGTCATCAACGACGTCAGCGCCCGCGACTGGCAATGGCGCACCCCCACGTTCACCGTGGGCAAGTCGTTCGACACCCATGCACCCTGCGGCCCCGAGCTGGTGACGGGCGACGAGCTCGGAGACCCCGGAGCCCTGACCATCCGCACCTGGGTCAACGACGAGCTGCGCCAGGACTCGACGACGGCCGACATGATCTTCGGCTGTGCCGCCATGATCGAGTACCTCACTACGGCGTTCCCGCTCGAGCCGGGCACGGTCATCGCGACCGGGACGCCCGCCGGGGTCGGGGCCGGGCTGGACCCGCCCCGGTTCCTGTCCGCCGGGGACACGGTGCGGATCGCGATCGAGGGGATCGGCGAGTTGTCGAACCCGGTGGTGCAGGGGAGCCGGCCGGAGCCGGTCGGGCTCGACTGATCCGGCGCCGGGGCGCCGGGGCGGCGCCTGCCCCTCAGCCCTGCACTGCGCGCAGGCGCTCGGCCAAGCTCGACATGACCTGGAGGGCGAACGTCGGTGTCTCGTGCACCAGGAAGAGGAACCGACGCTTGTCGATCACGGCCAGCTTGGAGTCCTCCACGGCCACGGCGGTCGCGCTCCGTCCGGACGCGTCGACCAGTGCCATCTCGCCGAACGTGTCGTCGGGGCCGATCGCGATCGCACGCCCGTCGGGAAGACGGAGCTCGACCTTCCCCTCCACGACGCCGAACATCTCCTCCCCGGTGGAACCCGCCTCGAAGATGACCGTCCCCGCGGGCACGTCCCTCGTGTCGGTCGCCGCACGGAACACCCCGAGAACCTTGCCGCTCATGGATCGCCCTCCTCCGTTCTGCCGGCCGCGAAGATCACCTGCCGCTGGCGTCCGGATACTAACCCCCGTGCCCATCCGAGCGGCCGTGGTTTACCCGGTGGTCACGCGCGGCGTCGCGCACGGCAGAATGGGGGGGTGACCGACACGCAGTCCGATCTCGAAGAGGCCGAGAGGGCCGACCGCCTCCAGAAGCTGCAGGCGATCATGGACCTGATGCGGCCGGCCGTGCAGGCCGACGGTGGCGATCTCGTGCTCGTGCGGGCCGACGTCGAGACGGGCGTGGTCGAGGTCCAGCTTCAGGGAGCCTGCAGCTCGTGCGCCGTGAGCTCCGCCACACTCTCGGGCGGGGTCGAGCGGATCCTCCGTGATCGCCTGCCCTGGGTGACCGAGGTCATCGGCGGCCTCGACGACTCGTTGAGCTTCGACGAGAGCGCCTCGCTGGGCGCCGGCGGCTACGTCCCCAGCCTCTGAGGGCCCTCGGCGCCGCTCGCACGGCAGCAGAACCCGGGTTGCAACGGTGTCGTCGCCGATTGATTAGTTAGGTCAACTAACTATAATGGAGGCATGCACCCCCAGCCCGTCCAGTTGAGCGACGAAGAGGTGGCGGGCCGCCTGCGCATCGCGGTCAACCGCCTGCAGCGCCGCCTGCGCCAGGAGTCCCTCGGGGGACTCTCGCCCGCCCAGGCATCGGCGCTGGGCTCGGTGCACCGGCACGGCAGCCCGACGCTGGGCGAGCTGGCAGCCATGGAGCAGGTGCAGCCGCCCACGATGACCAGGATCGTGGCCAGCCTCGCCGAGGCGGGCATGGTGACCCGCGTGGCCGACGCCAATGACCGTCGCAGCGCGCGGGTGCGCCCGACGCCCTCGGGCGAGCGGGCACTCGAGCGGATGCGTACCCGCAAGAACGCCTTCCTGCTGCGCCGCCTGGGCGAGCTCGGGCCCGACGAGCAGCGGCATGCCGCTGAGTTGGTGGAGCTCCTCGAGCACCTCTTGGAGGAGCCGTGAGGCGACGGATGAGAGAGGCCGGGCGCCGCACGTTCCGCGCCATCTCGGTGCGCAACTACCGGCTCTACTTCACCGGCCAGGTCATCTCGGTGTCCGGCACGTGGATGCAGACCGTCTCGCAGGCCTATCTCATCCTCTTCCCGCTGCACGGCACCGGGCTGGACGTGGCCATCGCCACCAGCCTCCAGTTCCTCCCCATGCTCCTGCTCGGCCCCTTCGGCGGCCTCATCGCCGACCGGCTCGACAAGCGGAAGGTGCTCTACGCGACCCAGGGGACGGCCGGGATCCTCGCCCTCATCCTGGGTCTCCTGGTCGTGACCCACTCGGAGACCCTGTGGCAGGTCTACGCGCTCGCGGCGGGCCTGGGATTCGTCAACCTGTTCGACAACCCCGCACGGCAGACATTCGTCTCCGAGATGGTCGGGATGGAGCTCCTGCCCAACGCGGTGAGCCTGAACAGCGTGCTGATGAACTCGGCTCGGGTGATCGGGCCTGCCATCGGCGGCGTGCTGATCATCACCGTGGGTGTGGCTACATGCTTCTTCCTCAACGCAGCCTCGTTCGCCGCGGTGATCGTGGCGCTCTCCATGATGCGTGCGTCGGAGCTCTACCGCCGGCCCGGCGTGGTGCGGGCCAAGGGCCAAGTGCGCGAGGGACTGCGCTACGTCTGGTCCACGCCGGACCTGCGAGTGCCGCTCATCTCCATGGCGATCGTCGGCGTCTTCGCGTTCAACTTCACGGTGACGCTGCCCCTGCTGGCCAAGTTCACCTTCCACGGAGGGGCCGGGCTCTACAGCGGGTTCATGGTGGCGATGGGTGCGGGGGCGGTCGTCGGAGGCCTGGTCACCGCGTTCCGGAGCCGCCCGTCCACCCGGCTGCTGGCCTTCATCGGTGTGGTCTTCGCTGTCGCGATCATGGCTGTCGCGCTGTCGCCGAGCCAGGCGTGGGCGATCGCCCTTCTCATCCCGATGGGCGCGGCCAGCATCTCCTTCGTGGCCACGAACAACGCCACTCTGCAGCTGCGGGCCGACCCGTCCATGCGGGGCCGGGTCATGTCGCTGAACGCCATTGCCTTCCTCGGCAGCACGCCGATCGGCGCGCTCCTCCTCGGTTTCGTGAGCGACGCCACCAACCCGCGCCTGGCACTCGCCATCGGCGGCGTGGCGACGCTGGTGGCGAGCATCCCGCTGTTCGTGTTGGGCGCACGCCAGCGGAGGAGCGGCACCGAGGGGCTGGTCGCGGGATCCGCCGAGGTCGGGCCGCGAACGGGAGTGCCCGGCGCGGCGGCACTGACGAACGTGGTGCTCCTCCCGGTCACGGAGGCTGTCTACGAACCCCGGGAGCGTCGCAGCAGTTAGGCGCCGCAGCAGTGAGGCGTCAGGCCGGGTGGACCAGCTCCTGGGCGATCGGGGACATCACGGCACCGAACTCGACCACGAGCGAGACGAGCAGGTCGTCGACCGAGATGATGCCGGCCAGGTCCTCGTCCTCGAGCACGGGAAGGCGGCGGGCGCTGGCGGTCTTGAAGATCTTGAAGGCCTCGAAGACGTCGGCGGAGCCCTGGATCGTCACCGGGTCCGCCGTCATGACCGACCCCACATCGGCGGTTGGCGGCTTGCCCAGGCCGGTCCCCCGCACCGT
>Ga0181535_10003926_pt1 | contig 16930 bp, 14 predicted proteins | sample PEATcosm2014_Bin_44_FD_119774 | JGI IMG/M metagenome (GOLD analysis project Ga0181535, IMG submission 119774) | Peatland microbial communities from MTU Mesocosm Facility, Houghton, MI, USA - PEATcosm2014_Bin17_30_metaG | ecosystem: Environmental > Terrestrial > Soil > Wetlands > Peat | place... | reverse complement strand
GCGCAATTCCGCGCGCTCGGCTGGGATGCCTCCATCGACCGCGTGGGCAACGTCATCGCGACCGTCGGCGACGGGCCATATGTGGCGCTGACGGCGCACCTGGACACGGTCATCCCGGCGCGGTTGAAGGACGAAATCGAAGTCGATGCCGAGGGCAGGTTCCGCGGTCCCGGAGTGTGCGATAACGGCGCCGGATTGGCTTCTCTGCTGGGCTTTGCCCGCGCCTGGAAAGCAGGTTGTAGCGCCGGCGGTCTTGCCGCCGGCTCGAAGCTTCCCGAGTTCGCTTTGAGCCCGCTCCTGGCGGCCAACGTGGGCGAGGAAGGAGAAGGCAACCTGCTGGGCATGCGGTACCTCTGCAAGCAGTCGGCGCTGGCGCGGCGTATTGAGGCCTTTGTGGTGGCCGACGGCGCCAACACCGATCACATCACGTGCAGGGCATTGGGCAGCCGGCGCTTCGAAGCCGTGTTCAGCGGCCCGGGCGGCCATAGCTGGAGCGATTTTGGCGTCGGCAATCCGCTGCACGCGCTGTGCCGCGCGGTAGCGTTGTTCGCGGAGGCGCCGCTCGAAGGCTCGCCCAAGTCCGCCATCAACGTGGGAATGATCGAAGGCGGCGCGGGCGTCAACGCTATCGCGCAGACAGCGCGCGCCAAGGTCGATATCCGCTCGGAAAGCAATCAGAAAATCGATGAGCTGGTGGGAGCGCTGGAACAGGCGGTGGATCGCGCGCGCGAAACGGAAAACCAGCGCGCCAACGGCGGCCAGGTGGCGTCCCGTCTCAAGGAGATTGGCGCGCGGCCGGCGGCGGCGCTGGCCGATGATGCGCCCATCCTCAAATTCATTCGCGCCGTCGACGCGCACCTCGGGATTCGTTCGCACCTCGATTGTGCCTCGACCGACGCCAATATTCCGCTGTCGCTCGGCACGCCGGCTATCGCCATCGGCGCCGGCGGAATCGGCGGCGGAGCGCACACGCTGCAGGAATGGTTCCGGCCGGAGGGGAGGGACCTGGGGCTGAAGCGGATCTTCCTGCTCATGCTGCTGCTGCTGGGACCCCAATTGCATGGGCCGGGGAGCAATGGCCGGTGAGCCGGGAGCGCGTCGCCGAGACGCTGCTGGTATGGAACACGGTCGTCTGGGGCGCCACTTTCGTGCTGGTGAAATCGGCGCTGGCCGGCATCTCCCCCCTGTATTTCCTGGCGCTGCGATTCACCCTGGCCACCGCGGCGCTCTTGCCGCTGTTACGCGGGCCGGGCAAGGGCGCGCGCGACTGGAAGTCGATGAGCGCCGGCGTGCTGATCGGCAGTCTGCTGTTTGCCGGCTACCTGACGCAGACGCTCGGCCTGCGCCTCACCAGCGCACCCAAGTCGGCGTTCATCACTGGGCTGGCATCGGTGCTGGTTCCGGTGCTGGCCGCAGTGGTCTATCGCACCCGGCCGCAGGTCTCAGAGGTCGCCGGGCTGGCGGTAGCCACGCTGGGAATGGCGCTGATGACGCTCCAGGGCAGCCTGGGGTCCATCAGCCGGGGTGACCTGCTGACTCTCCTGTGCGCCTTCAGCTTCGCCGCCCACATCGTCACCCTGGGTCACTACTCCGGGCGGTTGAGTTTCCAAATGCTGTCGGTCACGCAAGTGGCGACTGCAGCCGCCTGGTCTTGGTCCCTGCTGTGGTGGATGGAAAAGCCCCGGGTGGAGTGGCGCCCCTGGGTGGTCTGCGCGATACTAGTGACAGGATTGTTGGCCACGGCACTGGCGTTTACCATCCAGGCGTGGGCTCAGCGGTACGCGACCTCTACCCGCACGGCACTGATTTACATGCTGGAGCCTGTGATGGCTTGGCTGACTTCGTATTTCCTGTCGGGGGAGGGCCTTTCCGGGCGAGCAGCTGCGGGCGCGGGCCTGATCCTGGGAGGCGTGGTGCTGGTGGAGGTGAAACCATGGACTACGCGGCCACATCCATCTTAAAGACGCGTTGGAGCGGCGTACCGTGACCGGCCGGCGCAGAGCGTAGGAGTTAGGATATCCCATGAAGTTCTTGAACAGGTTACGAACCGAGAAGCTGTTGTCGTTCACCCTGATTGTGTTCACGCTGGCCATCGGCGTCGTCATCGGCACGCTGATCAGCACCGGCGTCAAAGCCGCGCGGCCTAACTCGAATTTCGCCCCGGACGCGACACCGCTGGCGATTCCGAATCCGGTCGAGTTGTCCACCGCGTTTACCCAGATCGCCAAGCAGGTGGAACCCTCCGTGGTGAACATTTCCACCACCTACTTGCCGAAGATGACGCAAAACCCGAACCGCCGCCGGCGCCAGGCCCAACCCGACGAAGAGGATCAAGGCGACGGAAACGGGAACGGAAGCGGCAACGGCGGCATGGACGAGTTTCTCCGCCGCTTCTTCGGCAACCCGTTCGGCGAGGGCAGCCCGAATATGGGAAACCACAAGAGCGAGGCGCTGGGTTCTGGCGTGGTGGTGGACCGGGCCGGCTACATCCTGACCAATAACCACGTAGTGGACAAGGCCGACCGCATCCAGGTGAAGTTTCACGGCGACCTGACCGAATACGAAGCCAAAGTGGTGGGCGTGGACGCGCAGACCGACCTGGCAGTGATCAAGGTGACGGGCAAGAGCGCCCTGGACCCGGCGCGGATCGGCAACTCCGACGCCGTCCAGGTGGGCGACTGGGCGCTCGCAATCGGATCTCCGTTTAATTTCCAGGAGACCGTAACCGCCGGCATCATCAGCGCTAAGGACCGCGACGTCGACGCCAGCATGCAGTTCCAGCATTTCCTGCAGACCGACGCGGCCATCAACCCCGGCAACAGCGGCGGCCCGCTGTTGAACATGCGCGGCGAGGTCATCGGCATCAACACCGCCATCGCCTCCCGCTCGGGTGCGTACGAAGGCATCGGCTTCGCGCTGCCCATCAATACCGCGGCGATGGTCTACAACGCCATCATCAAGGACGGCAAAGTCACGCGCGGCGGGATCGGCATCTCTTTTGGCCAGGCCGACGATCCGCAAACAGCGGCGAATCTGAAGGCCAGTGGCGTGAGCGAGGGTGTGTTTGTGCAGGCGGTGGCGCCCGGTGGTCCGTCGGACAAGGCCGGCATCAAGGACGGCGACGTAGTCGTGGCCATCAACGGAAAACCCATTCGCGACGGCAACCAGCTGGTAGGCATGGTGACCTCCACGCCCATCGGCAACTCCATCGACGTCACCGTGGTGCGGCAAGGGAAGCGGCAGGACTTGAAGGTGCAGGTGGCCGACCTGGCGCGGATCTTCCCGGAGCGGTTCGGCAACGGCAATGACACCGCGCAGGAAAAGCAGGAAGGCACCTCCGTCAGCTTCGGCATGTCCATCCAGACCCTCACGGACCGGCAGATCGAAGCGCTGGGCATCAAAGAAAAGGGCGGCGTGCAGGTGGTGGAAGTCGAACCCAACTCCTTTGCCGAAGACATCCGGCTGCAGAAGGGCGACGTCATTATCGCCATCGGCGGCCACGCGATTGCCAGCACTGAGGACGTGAAGAAGGTCCAGGCGACGCTGAAACCGGGCGACGCCGTACAGTTCCGCATCATGCGGCGTGCCGGGCCAACCTCAACCACCTGGACCTACGCTTACCTGGCCGGATTCCTGCCAGCCAAACAGTAACCCGATTTCGGGCGGTTCCGGGGCGAAACCCTCGGGACCGCCGTTCCTTGCTAGAATAAAGCACCAGCTATGAGACGGGCTTTGTGTACCGCGCAGGCGGCTGCATTCGCGCTGATGGCGTGTGCGGCGGTAGCACCGGCTCAGACACAATCCAAGAAATCGACAACACCGGTTGCGGCGAAAGCTGCGCCGGCGGCGAAAGCCCCGTTGAAGCCGGCCGCGAAAACGGCCGCCGCGAAACCCGCCGCCAGTAAAACAGCTGTGGTGCATAAGCCGGTAACTGGGACCTACGCAGCTGGTAAGAATGCCTCTACCAAGCCCGTTGCTGCAACCGGCAGCCGGGCCAAAGTGCCGGCCACCCGGTCGGCCTCGGCCAAGCGCGGCCGGAAGACGCCGGCGGCTCCCCGCCGTCCGCGGCAGCTGGTTCCGGCGCCGGAGCGCTACAAGGAAATTCAACAGGCGCTGGTATCCAAGGGCTACCTGCAGCCGGAGGGAGCAAACGGGGTCTGGGACCAGAACTGCAGCGATGCCCTTAAGCACTTCCAGGGCGACCAGAAGTTGCAGGGCACCGGCAAGATCGATTCCGTTTCGCTGATTGCATTAGGTTTGGGGCCTAAACACACTTCCCTTGAGGCAAAAGCAGCGTCCCCCGCACCCCCCGATCAGAGTACGGCGCAAGAGCATTAACGCCTGAGTTCGCCGTTGCCTCGTGGTCTCCCCTCATCGCCGTCCCAGGTCAACCGGCACGTATCTTATTCACTCCGCATAACTTGGATCTGTTTATATTTTCCCGCTTGACAGCATTATTGATTCAAACGAATAATTAAATCAGTCGAATGAGTGAAACACGGCTCCGAATTCTGGATACGGCGGAAAGGCTGTTTGGCGAAGAGGGCTATAAGCCGGTTTCGCTCCGCAGCATAACCGCCGCCGCAGGCGTGAACCTGGCCGCCATCCACTATCACTTTGGCTCAAAAGAAGAGCTTTTGGACGAGCTGGTGATGCGTAAGGCCGCGCCCGTCAACGATCAGCGGCTGGAAAATCTGCTGCGTCTCAAGGAAGCGGCTGGGCCGCGGCCGATAGCCCTCGACGATCTTCTGGAAGCTTTTCTAGCGCCCGCTTTTCTGGCCGCGGACGAGAGCCCCGAGTTCGCAAGACTGATGGGCCGGTTGCAGGCCGAGGGCATCATGCCGGCCGTGGCGCGTAGACACTTTGGCCCGGTCTCGGAACGGTTTATGGCGGAGATGCGGCGGGCGCTGCCTGAACTGACGGACGAGGAGATGGCCTGGCGGCTGCACTTTACGATTGGGGCGATGGCGCATGCATTGACCGCTCCTCCGCTTGAGCTGTTGAGGCTAAAGCGGGCACAGCGCCCCAGCGACTTGGTCCGGAGCTTGGTGACCTTCTTGAGCGGCGGATTTCGGGCACCGGCGGCGGCTCGCGAAAAAGTTGAGGTGAAGTGAATGAAGTTGGCGTGGATCCCGTTGATGTCGATACTCATGATGGCGATGCCCCGGCTGGGCTGCGCGGCGGATGCCGCTGCGGAGCGCGGGCCGATCGAACTGAGCCTGAAACAGGCGGTGGATGTGGCGGTTTCCGCCGAAGGCAACACGAATATCCGGCTTTCGGGCGAAAGTCTGAAGCAGGCCCAGTCGCGGGCGTTGCAGGCGCGGGCGGCGCTGCTGCCCGACCTGGAAGGAGCGTTCACCGAACGGAGCCAGACGGTGAATCTGGCGGCAGAGGGGTTGACGAGCATTAAGCTGCCCTTCGCCGGGTTCGCCTTTCCGAGCATGGTCGGGCCGTTCACGACCGAGGATGCGCGGCTTTCGGTGCAACAGAGCGTGTTTGACTTCGGTTCCATCCGGCGGTTCCAGGCATCGCGGGTTGGCGTATCGGCCGCCACCCAGGAACTGGACAGCACGGCGGAACGGGTGGCCGCGGAGGTGGCGCGCGCGTACCTGGCGGCGGTTCGCGCGGATGCCGACGTGGACACGGCGAACGCCAACATTACGCTCTCCGAGGCTGTGCTGACGCAGGCAGAGAACCAGAAGAAGGCCGGCACGGGCACCGGCATCGAGGTCACGCGTGCCAAGGTGCAGCTGGCGAACGACCGGCAGCACCTGCTGGTGACCGAAAACACGCGGCGTAGCGCTCACCTCGAATTGCTGCGCGCCATGGGGACACCCCTCGACACCGAGGTGAAGCTCACGGACAAGCTGGGATACGTCCCGGTGGATGCCGTGACCCTCGAGGAGGCAAGAGCGCAGGCCCTGCAGGCGCGGCCCGATTTGAAGGCGCAGCAGCGCCGGGAAGAGAACGCACGGCTCTCGGCCAGCGCAGTGAAAATGGAGCGGCTGCCGTCCCTGGCCGCCTTCGGCGACTACGGCTCCAGCGGCATCAGCGTCGACAACAGCTTGCCGACGCGGACCTATGGCATTTCGCTGAAAGTGCCGCTGTTCGATGGCGGGCGGCGGGATGCGCGCCGGGCCGAGGCGGCCAGCCAGTACCGCTCCGAGAAGGTGCGCACCGACGATCTGAAGCAACAGATCGATCTGGACGTGCGGCTGGCGCTCGACGGATTGCGATCCGCCGAGGACCAGGTGAAAGTTGCCAGGGAAGGACTGGAGCTGTCCGACAGCGAGCTGACCCAGGCGCGGCGCCGCTATGACGCGGGTGTGGCCAACAGCCTGGAAGTAACGGACGCGCAGACCCGGCTCGAGCGGGCGCGGGACAACGAGACCCAGGCGCTGTACAACTACAACGTGGCGCGCATCGACCTCGCGCAGGCTATGGGCAATATGCGGAGAAGCATTCCATGAAAAAGATACTGATACCGGTAATTGTGGTTCTGATTGCGGCCGGAGTCGCGGTTTACGCGTTTCACGGAACGGGGCGGGATCCGAACGGCAGGATCCTGGTCTCGGGCAACATCGAGCTGACCGAGGTCAACATCGGCTTCAAGACGGCCGGGCGGCTCATCGAGCGCACCGTGGACGAGGGCGACCTGGTAAAGAAGGGCCAGCTGATCGCGCGCCTGGACCGCGACCAGCTGCTCGCGCAGCGCGACAGCCTGGCCGCCGGCCTGGCTTCAGCGCAGGACCAACTGGCGCAGGCAGAGACTTCGCTCGCCTGGCAGCGGGAGACGCTGGCGGCGGACATCGAGCAGCGGCGCGGCGACCTGGCGGCGAGCGAGGCCCGCCTGGCAGAGATGAAGAACGGCTCGCGCCCGCAGGAGGTCCAGGAGGCCAAAGCGGCGGTGGAAGCGGCGCAATCGGAGTTCGAACGCGCCAAGAAGGATTGGGACCGCGCACAGACGCTATTCAAGAACGACGACATTTCGGCTTCGCAATTCGACGAATTCCGCAACCACTGGGAAAGGGCCGACGCAGCTCTGAAACAGGCCAACCAGCGCGCGGCGCTGGTGTTCGCCGGGCCGAGGGCGGAGCAAGTGGACGGCGCCGCCGCCCAGGTGGAGCACTCGCGCGGCGCTCTCAAAATGGCGGAGGCCAACGGCCTCGAAATGAAGCGGCGCGAACAGGAGCTGGCGACGCGGCACGCCGAGATCGAACGGTCCAGGGCCAACCTGGCGCAGGTGGACGCGCAGCTCGCCGACACCCTGGCTGCATCGCCGGTGGATGGAGTGGTGCTCGTGAAATCGGCCGACGTGGGTGAAGTGCTGGCCGCCGGCGCCACCGTGGTCACGGTGGGAGACATCGAGCATCCCTGGCTGCGGGCCTACATCAACGAAACCGACTTGGGTAAGGTTAAGCTGGGGTCGAAGGCGCGCATCACCACGGATTCTTACCCGGGCAAGGTTTATGACGGCCGGGTCAGCTTCATCTCTTCCGAGGCCGAGTTCACCCCCAAACAGATACAGACCCAGGAAGAACGGGTGAAGCTGGTCTATCGCATCAAGATCGAGGTCGATAATCCGCGGCACGAGCTGAAATCCAACATGCCGGCCGATGCCCAGATTGTTTTGGACTAAATCCGAGCCGCGACCAAAGAGGTCACTAGTTAGATTCTTTTGGTAAGGGTTTCTAAGCGAGCCATTCGAGAACCATGCAGCCCATCATCGAAACCACCGGCCTCACGCGTCGCTTCCGCGAACTGACTGCGGTGGACCACCTGGATCTCTCGGTGGCCCAGGGCGAGATCTTCGGTCTGGTGGGGCCGGATGGCGCCGGCAAGACCACCACGCTGCGCCTGCTGTGCGGGCTGCTCGATCCAACCGAGGGACACGTTCGGGTGGCGGGCTTCGATGCCGCTCGCCAGTCGCAGGAAGTCAAGGATCGCATTGGCTACATGGCGCAGCGATTCGGGCTTTATCAGGACCTCACTGTCCAGGAGAACATGGATTTCTACGCCGACCTGTTTGGCATCCTGGGGGCGGAACGGGCGGCGCTCAGCGCGGACCTGCTGCGTATGACGCGCATGGAGCCGTTCCGCCAGCGGCAGGCGGGCAAGCTTTCAGGTGGCATGAAGCAGAAGCTGGCGCTGATGTGCACCCTGCTGCACCGCCCGCAAATCCTGTTTCTCGATGAGCCGACCAATGGCGTGGACCCGCTCTCCCGGCGGGACTTCTGGGCCATTCTCTATCAACTGCTCAAGGACGGCATCACTATTCTGATGACCACGGCGTACCTGGACGAAGCCGAGCGCTGCAACCGCGTCGGCCTGATGTACAAAGGGCGGCTGATCCGCTGCGATACGCCGGAGGCGTTGAAGCGCCAGGCCGGCAGGGACACCCTGGAGGGCGTGTTCGTCGACGGCGTGCACGCCGCTGAGGCGCTGGAGGTTTAATGAACGACTGGGCGCTCGAGACACGCGATCTGGTGAAGACGTTCGGCGATTTCGTGGCGGTGGACCACGTGACGCTCACCGTGAAGCGGGGCGAGATCTTCGGTTTCCTGGGGCCGAATGGAGCCGGCAAGTCCACCACCATCCGTATGCTCTGCGGGCTGCTGACGCCGACCTCCGGCCTGGCGCTGGTCAACGGCGTCGACGTGGCGAAAGATCCCGAAGAGGTGCGGCGCAACCTGGGGTACATGTCGCAGAAGTTCTCGCTCTACGACGATCTGACAGTGGAGCAGAACATCGATTTCTTCGCCGGCCTCTACGGCGTGCCGCGCGGCCAGCGCAGCGCGCGCAAGGACTACGTGCTCGAGATGGCGCGCCTCGGCGAGCGGCGCAGCGCCCTCACCGGATCGCTTTCGGGTGGCTGGAAGCAGCGGCTAGCGCTCGGCTGCGCCATCCTGCACGATCCGCCGATCCTGTTTCTGGACGAGCCTACCTCTGGTGTGGACCCGATTGTGCGCGGCGTCTTCTGGGACCTGATTCGCGGCCTGTCGAATACCGGCCACACCATCTTTGTGAGCACCCACTATATGGACGAAGCGGAATATTGCCATCGGCTGGCGCTAATGCACCGCGGCAAAGTGATCGCCCTGGGCGCGCCGGCTGAGTTGCGGCACCAGCAGAGCGCCCACAGCCTGCTGCGCCTGGATAGCTCGCAGCCGCTGGAAACCATGCGCGCGTTGGATGATTTACAGGGCGTGGTCGATGTCGCCGTGTTCGGCGGAGGGCTGCACGTCACCGTGGACGACCTGGAAGCCACCACGGAACGTATTCGCCAGAAGCTGGCGGCAGCCGGCATCGAGGTCCGGCGCCTGGAGAAGATTCTGCCGTCGCTCGAAGACGTATTCGTCTCCATGATCGAAGGCGAAGAGCGGAGGGCCGCATGAGCTACCGGCGCACCCGCGCGGTATTCGTCAAGGAATTGCACCACATCACGCGCGACAGCCGCAGTCTGGCGCTGGCGTTGGCCATGCCGCTAATGATGCTCTTGCTCTATGGCTACGCGCTGAGCCTGGACGTGGACCACATTCCCGCCCTGGTGTACGACCAGGACGGCACCTCCGCCAGCCGCGACCTGGTGCGGCAGTTCCAGGGTTCGCGCTTTTTCACCATCCGCGGATTCTCCAGCGGCTACCCGCAAATCGAGCACGACATCAATTTCAGCAAGATCCTGATCGGCATCGTGATTCCTCGCGATTTCGGACACGACCTGGAATCGGGGCACGGGGCCGAAGTGCAACTGCTGGTCGATGGCAGCGATTCGAACACTTCCTCGATCGCCATTGGCTACGCCGAGAGCATCGTGCAGGCATACTCCGCGCACGTGAAGGTGCGGAACCTCGGGCCGCCTTCGCCGCCGGTGGTAGACGCCCGCATGCGCGTCTGGTACAACAGCTCGCTCGAATCGAAGAACTATGTGGTGCCGGGGCTGATCGCGGTGATCCTGATGATTCTGGCGGGACAGTTGACGTCCCTGACCATCGCTCGTGAGTGGGAAATGGGGACGATGGAGCAGCTTCTCTCTACGCCGCTGCGCCCCGCCGAGATGCTGCTGGGCAAGATGGCGGCCTATTTTGTAGTGGGTCTGGTGGATTCGGCGATAGCGCTGATCGTGGCGCTGACGGTCTTCGCCGTGCCGTTTCGCGGCAGCATTCTGCTGCTGGCTCTTTCCACGTGCCTGTTTCTGTTCGGCGTGCTGTGCTGGGGCATTTTCATTTCCGCGGGGAGCCGGACGCAGGTGGAAGCCTATCAGATGGGCATGCTGAGCACGTTTCTGCCCGGCTTCCTGATGTCGGGCTTTGTATTCGCCATTGACACCATGCCCAAGGTGATCCAGGTGCTCAGCGTGGTGGTGCCGGCGCGCTATTTCGTGGCGATTCTGAAGGCGCTCTTCCTGAAAGGCGTCGGCATGAGCGCCATCTGGGACCAGATGCTGTTCCTCGCCATCTTCGGCGGGCTCGTATTCTGGCTGGCGGCTCGCAAGCTGAAGAATCAGAAAGTGGCATAAGCATGTGGGAACGAATCGGAGTGATGCTGCACAAGGAGTTTTACCAGGTGTGGCGCGAGCCGCGCATGCGCATGCTGCTGTTCCTGCCGCCCCTGATCCAGTTGGTGGTTTTTGGTTATGCGGTGACACTGGACGTGGACAATGCACGGATCGGCTGGATGGACATGGATCATACTCCGGAGAGCCGGGCGCTGCGGGCACGGTTTGAGGGGTCCGGGCGCTTCCAGGTGACAGCCATCGCGGAAAACGAAGACGAAGTCCAGCAACTGCTCGACCGCAGCAAGGTCCACGCCATGGTGGCCGTGTTGCCGGGGTTCGCGCGCGACCTGGCGCAGCGGCGCACGGCGCAGGTTCAGGTGCTCCTCGATGGTACGAATTCCAACACCGCCTCCCTGGTGTCGGCATACGCCGGCCAGGTGATCAACGATTTTGCCGCGGATGTCTCGCCGGCGCAGCGCAAAAACCAGCAGACCATCAACCTCGTGATTCGAGGCCCCGGTTTAGCCGTGCGGCCGCAACTGGGCCAGGTGGCGTCCGACACGCGGGTCTGGTTCAATCCGGACCTGCGCAGCCGCAACTATTTCGTGCCCGGCGTCGCGGCCAATATTCTGCTCATGGTCACCCTGATGCTGACCGCGCAGGCCATCATCCGCGAGAAGGAAATCGGCACCATGGAGCAGTTGATGGTCACTCCGTTGCGGCCTATCGAGCTGATGCTCGGCAAGACCCTTCCCTTCGCGATCATCGGCATGGTGAACATGGTCATCGTTACCGTGGCGGCGCTGGTGATTTTCCGCATTCCCTTTCGGGGCAATTTCCTGCTGCTGATGTTTTGCGCTGCGCTATTCCTGATGACGGCTCTCGGCGCAGGCCTGTTTCTCTCCACCATCTCGCGCACGCAGCAGCAGGCCAACATGGGATCGTTTTTCTTCACCACACCGGCGTTCATGTTGAGCGGCTTCACCTTCCCCATCCGCAACATGCCGGTTGCCGTGCAATACATGACCTACCTGAACCCGCTGCGCTATTTCATGGAGATCGTGCGTGGCGTCTTCATCAAGGGTGTGGGCGTAACCGTGCTCTGGCCGCAAATGGTCGTCCTGACCGTATTCGGCGCCACCGTGCTGACCTTGAGCGCAGTGCGCTTCCACAAGACGCTGGACTAGCCCGGCTGCCGCTTGTGGCGCAGGCTGTCGAGCCTCATGAGCCGAGAGTCGTCTCGGCTTTTCTTGGTACGGCCGCCGCGGCTGACTGAGTGGCGGCCCCGAAGCAGGCTCGACACCCCGCACCGCGGATGCTCACATGCGCTGCACCCTTCGCAGCGTGAACAGCTCCGGCCGCATGTTTTCCTTCTCGAACCGCTTCCAGTCGTCGGTGGATTCCAGTAGCTTGCCGCTGATGTGATTGGAGTGTTGAGAAGCGAGAAACGCGACCAGGGCGATCTGTTTTTCCGCCGGTGTGCCGCCATCGATGCGCACCTGCCTGGCGTCGGCGATTTCATTGGCGCCGGCCTTCTCCTCGCCGGCCTGCAGGATCTCGTCCGTCATGTGCGTGTAGGACCGGCCGGGCGCGACGCAATTGATCTGCACGTTGTCGCCGCTCACTTCCTCCGCCACGCATTCCACAAAGCGGGTCACAGCGGCCTTGGTGGCGGCATAGACCGCGAAATTGGGCCGGGGATGCCCGGCCCCGCCGCAAACGATGACCACGATCTTGCCGGAGCGTTTCTCCACCATCGCAGGCAGCACGGCGCGGACCGAGTTCACCACTCCCAGCAGGTTCACTTCCAGAGTGTCGCTCCATCCCTTGGGCTGGCTCGAGAGCAGCGGTCCGATCGGTCCGAGCACGCCCGCCGCGGCAACCAGCCCGTCCACGCTCCCCAGCACCACCTTCATGCGGTCCACGGCGGCCATCATCTGTTCCAGGTCGCGGACGTCTGCGCGCAGCCGCAGCGCGTTCCCGCCGGCCTGCTCGATTTCCAGTTTCGCCAGGTCCAGCTCGGACTGGCTTCGGGCCAGCAGCCCAACGCGTGCTCCCCCCTGCGCCAGGCCCAGCGCGAGGCGCTTGCCAATGCCGCGCCCAGCCCCAGTCACCAGGATGCTTTTGTTACGAACGTCGCTCAAACCAGGCTCTCCTTGCAGCCGTCCCCCCGCAATTGTAATCCGGTTCCATCTCGGAGCGTGGTCGCCCGCTAGCGATTATCGCGACCCGCCGCCGGCCCGCGCCGCGACGTACGCCGCGGTCTTCGGGTTGGCGCGGTTCCAGGCAGGCGGCTGGCTGGCGGTGGCCATGTCATATAACGCCAGCGCCAACGTGCGATCTACCCGGGCCATGTTGTCGTAATCCAGCTTGGGCCACTCGTCGCCGGCGCCATGGTAATCGGGGTAGTCGTAGGCCACCGAGACAGTTGTGGAGGGAACGCCGGCTACGGCAAAGGCGGCGTTGTCGGAGCGGTTGAAATACGGATCACTGTTCTGCGCATCCTTGACTACGCGAATGCCGGTTTGCGCGCCGGCTTTACGAAAGTAGCTTGCCAGGTCGGTGAAATCGAAGCCCGTGAGATTGAACTGGCCGACGCGGGCTCCGTGCCGGTCGTCAGTACGGCCGAGCTGCTCCAGGTTGATGTCGGCCACGGACCGCGCCAGGAGGACGATCGGGTGGCGCACATAGTAGCGGGAGCCGAGCTCGCCCAGTTCCTCGCCGAACAGCGCCATGAAAACGATGCTCCGGCTCGGACGCGGCGTGAGCGAAGCCAGGGCCCCGGCGATTTCGTTCACGGAAGCGCTGCCGCTGGCGTCGTCGTTGGCGCCGTTGAAAATGTGATCTCCGTCACCGGTGCCGCGAATGCCGAGGTGATCGTAGTGGGCCGTGAGCAGAATGTACGTGCCGCGCAGGGTGGGACTTGTGCCGCGCAGCACGCCCACCACGTTGCGCAGCTTCACCGGCTCGGCGCTGGACGCCGCGACGTGCGCCGAGACCGTGGCATCCACCGGTCCCGTCTTCGCGTCCGCCAGCGCTGCGCGGAAGGCGCTGTCCCAGACCACCAGAATGGGCGCGCCTGTTGCGCCGGCCTCGCGCAGGCGCGGCCGCGCGATCCGCCCTGGTGCGGCCTCTCGCAGGATTACCACCAGAGCGGGTGCGAGCCTCTGGCTCAGCTCCATGGCGGCCGCCATCGCAGACCCGAATCCTGGATTTTTCACGATGACGACCTTGCCGCGAACCTCTTCCGCTTTGAGCTGCGCAGCGGCTGCGCCACCGGCGAGATCGGCCATGTAGCACGGCGCGGGTGCGAGCGAGACCGCGCCTCCACTCCACTGGATGACGGATTGGCCGTCGGCGCGCACCGGGCCGCGGGCCGTTTCGATCGCAAGCTCGATCGGCTCTGCGCCCGGCGTCACCTGCTCATAGGCGGCGTTCTGGAAATAGGCCTCATCGCCCGCCGGCTCAAGACCGGCTCGACGAAACTCGGCGGCGATATATTCGGCAGCAATGTCCAATCCCCGCGAAGGCGTGCCACGGCCCTCCAGAGCGTCGGATGCCAAAAACGAGACGTCAGCCCGCAGCGCGTTGGCGGTGATGCGAGCGGCGATTGCGTGCGTTGCCGGCGATTGCGCGGTGGTACACACCACACATAAAATGCCCAGAAAGCAGGCCGGCTTCGAGCGGTCCATTACGATGGCATGATCGTAGCACGCGAGGCTGACCGGCTGCCGGGCGAGTCCTCAGTGGCCTTGCACGCAGGCGACCGGGTTCTCCATCGACCAGATTTCCTGCGCCAGGTAATTGCGAGTGCCGAAGGTGTGGTTGGCGTGCGAACCGTTGGGCGCCAGAAACGTGGTTCCGTACGTGAAGTTGCACACGTCCCCAACTTCCTCCCCAGTGCGCGTGTACCAGGCGTTGATATCCGGGTCCGTAACCGTCTCGGAGAATTCGTGGATCAGGGAGTCCACTACCTCATCCATCCCGATATCGCCGTTGGGACTGGTTGTGTCCCCGTAGATAGCAATGTTGCCCGAACAGGAAGACAAGATCGAACCCGCAGGCGGATCGGCCGCCAGGGCGTACTTGATGTCCTCGCCGGCGATGATCGTGCTGGCGTGCGAGTGGTAGGCGCACCACGAATTGGCCGGAATCTTCACGTCCGGCGAAATCGTCAGCACGTAAATGCCATTCACATCCGACGGCAAATGGCCACCGGCTACCGCATTGTGCAGAATCTCGGTGACGAAGGCGCCGCGCAGAGTTGTGCCCTTGGAATACGCGTCATCGTACGAATTCGTGGCCGGATTGTAGTTCAGCACATTCTGAACGAAGTTGTTCCCCGAGTCGTAGTACTCGGTATTCACATTGAAGGCGGGCGAGCCACCCAGGTTTTCGAGGAACGTATCCAGAATGTCGTGCTGTGTGGAGGTGAAGCTTCCGTAGTAGACGATGTAAGTGGTCGTCGACGCCGACATGACCGGACCGCCGTGATAAATCATTACCGGGGTCCTGGCGGCGGCCTGGTCCTTCATGAGCTTGTCTTGCTCGAAAGGCAAGCGCCCTTGTTGCCTTTCGGCCGTCTGTGCGGTCAGAAGCGCGGCGCAGCCAAGGGCCGGCAGCAATAGTGCGCAAAATCGTGACGTCATTGAACCCCTCCGTGAGACTCCGCCGCCCGCTTAAGCCGGTTCCGGCAGGCCAGGCGGACGCGTTAGCTAGCGGGGATTGTTGCACGGAAATCAACGGCCTGTCAAGCCGCGCTGGGACGCGCAGAAGGCGCTCCCATGGGCTGAGGATCGGATTCGTTTTCTGGAGACTGGCGCCGCGCGGAAATTCCAGGCGTGGCCGGTGTGCCCGTCCCGTTTACTTCTTCGGGTTCAGGTCCCGCTTGAGACGGCTTACAATATCGGAGGCGGTGCGATTCATTTCCTTGCCGGCAAAATCCCTGGGCGGCGCATATATTGACCAGACCACCTGGCGCGACTTCGCGTCCACCAGGAACACCGTGCCGCGCGCGCGGCTGAAACCCGAACTGGCGGCGGGGTTGCTCAATTTGTTTTCCGTCTGCGCCATCAGGCTGAGCGCCAGTGGCTCATCGGCCGGCTTGGCTTTGGAATCCGAACCGGCTGATTTGGAGGGCGTCCCCGGTTCGTCAGCCGTTTTGGAAGGCGCCGCGGACGCGTCGGCCGTTTTCGCGGGCGGCTCCGGCAAGGCTGGTTTGGCGGGCTCCGGCGGCTTAGGCGTCGGGGAAAAGTCCTCCAACTGCTCTTGTAATCCTTCGCTGAGGTGGTCAGTGAGGATGGCATCGGCCAGCTTGGGGTCGGTGACCACCCGGAAAACGTGCTCGTTGGTGAGCCGGTTGGCCAGGTATTGGTCCATGCCGCGTGCCATCGGCAGCAGGTACACCGAATGCACGCCTGCCAGATCGGCCGCGCACGCCAGCACGCCGGCTAGAGGCAACAGGCATAGACATCGCTTCATGGTTTTCATCATAGCAACCGGCATCTCTGCAACTAGGACGCGGCGGGCGCCCGAAAAGTCTGAGCCGCGCCCGCGGCTCCGAGGCTAGCCCGTGCCCTCCCGGCTGCAACAGGAAATCGAACGCTATCTGGCGGAACTGGCGCGGACGGCCGTCTCGCCGCATACCCTCGACGCCTACCGGAGCGACCTTCTCCAACTCCTCGACTTCGTTTCCCCGCCGGGCGCTGAGCCGCCCCTGCCCGAAGCCATCGACCTGCTCCTGTTACGCGAATGGATGCTCTGGCTCTACCGCCAGCAGTTGGCGCCGGTCAGCATTCGCCGCAAGGTGGCGGCGGTGCGCGGCCTGTTTCAATTTCTGCAGCGCGAAGGCGTCGCCGCCATCAACGTGGCCCGGCTGCTGCGCCTTCCCAAGGCTCCGCAGAAACTCCCGGTGGTGATGACGGCGGAGCAGATGAACGCCCTGCTCGACGGCGTGGCCGCCGGGAAACTGGAGCGGCCCTACCCGTCGCGCGACCGCGCCCTGCTGGAAATCCTTTACGGCTGCGGCGTGCGCGTGAGCGAACTGGCCGGTATGAATCTCGACGATCTCGACCGCGGGCCGCTGACGGGGCGGCAGGGTGCCCCAGGTCCAGCCGGAGCAGCCGAAACGTGGATTCGCGTGCGCGGCAAGGGCAAGAAGGAGCGCCAGGTGCCTCTACCCGACATGGCCGCCGCTGCGCTTGAGCGCTACTTGACCGAGCGGCCCGTGGCGCGCGACGAGCGGGCTGTATTTCTCAATCATCGCGGCCGCCGGCTGGGTGTCCGCGGCATTCACGGCATCGTCAAGCTGTACGCCACGGCCCTGTGTGGCGATCCGTCGGTTCACCCCCACGGCTTCCGCCACGCCTACGCCACCCATTTGCTTGCCGGAGGCGCCGACCTTCGCGCGATCCAGGAATTGCTGGGACACGCCCG
>Ga0181535_10003925_pt1 | contig 16932 bp, 11 predicted proteins | sample PEATcosm2014_Bin_44_FD_119774 | JGI IMG/M metagenome (GOLD analysis project Ga0181535, IMG submission 119774) | Peatland microbial communities from MTU Mesocosm Facility, Houghton, MI, USA - PEATcosm2014_Bin17_30_metaG | ecosystem: Environmental > Terrestrial > Soil > Wetlands > Peat | place... | reverse complement strand
TCCGATCATTCTTCCCAATCCGATAGCCACAACCTCGGCCGGCGATGTGATGGGTGCATTACTCAATGTGCACATCAAGAACAAGTGGTTGTGGTCTTCCGAGTATGCGATCAGCTACGACAATGCCAACACTACTGACCCGACTTCGAAGCGCGAGTTCGGCCGCGCCTGGCGGTCGGGCATCTCCGGGCAGATCGGCAAGGCGAATGCCAATGTCGCCTACCGCGAAGAGAGCGCCAACTTCGGAAATCCTGCAAACCCCAGCCTGACGCAGTCTAGCCAGCCTAACCTGCGCGGTGTGGATGGGTCGATTACCGATGCCACCCGCGCTGGAAACTTCGGGCTGACGTATACCTTCCTGGATAACAACATTCATCCCACCACCAGCGACGAGTTGCGCATGAACAGCTTCGACGAAAGCTGGAGCAAGGCCCTGGGCGTGAAAACCAACCTGACCGTGGAGTCGCGCCAGTCGCTGACCGAAACCGGAATGGTTCCCTCTGCTCTCGAAGGCCAGCCGACCGATCAGACCGGCGCGCAGGATCTGCGGGACATCTCCGGCAGCATTAACGTGAGCCGCCAGATCGGCGCCGTGTCAATGACCGCCGGAGGAACGCGGGACTGGAGCCGCAACAACCTGACTCCCAGCGCGGACACGATTACTTCTTCGGTCAACGCCGGCGTGAACCTGGCCACTAAGGGGTTCTTCCAATTGAATGCGCAGGTGAATGCAAATTGGGTTGCCGCGGATGGACAGACAGTGGGAACAACAAGCAACTATACCCTTTATGTTCAGCCGGCCTTTTCCTGGAAGAAGCCCACGCTGCAGATCTCTCCGCTGGCTACGGTGACCAAAGGCCAAACGAAACTGGCCAATGGCACACTCAGCAGCGATACTCTGACCGGGCAATACGGTGGGAGAGTTTCCTGGACTCTCCCCGGCCCGTTGAAATTCAGCACCTTCTCAGCGCAGGGAAGTTACAACCAGAATCACAATGCCGTTGCGAGCCTCGATCAAAACACCACGCAGTTGCTGATACTGTGGACCGCAACCTGGGGACATAAGCACACGTTCTGAGGAAACCGCGATGAGACAGCGTGCTTCCAAGTGGAATTTCCGGGCGCAAAGCGCATTTCTTGCTCTTTTGCTGGCGATGCTTTTTTGCAGCAAAAGCGAGGCCCAGTTGGCTCCGCCAACTTTCATTGCATTCAGCCCTACGCAGGCATCCGCAGGTTCTACCGTTACGCTTACATTCACTGGAGCAAACTTTGTTCCGCGGTCTTTGAATCTGATGTTTTCTCCCGCGCAGGGAATTACTGTGAGCGGCGTGCGAGCGGTTTCTTCCATGCAGATTACCGCGCAGGTGCAAGTTGCCGCCAGCGCTCAGCCGGGCAGCCGCCAGGTCATTCTTTTGGATGCAGACCATAACTTGCATGTCTCCACACTCTTCACGATCACCGCTGGAGCGCAGAACAATTGTCCGCCTGGAATGGCCGCCACCGCTTGCGGTTCTATGCCATCGGCGACGCCGGTTCTGCGAGAATTCACACCGGTGCTAGGTGCGCAAGGTACGACTGTGGCGATCACGTTTACTGGCGCGAACTTCACCGCGCCTGCCTCAGTGCAGTTCACGCCCAACAGCGGCATTACGGTGCTGTCCGCCACTATTACGAGCGCCAATCAGATTCAGGCGCAGGTTGTCATTGCTCCCAATGCCGCTTTGAGCGCGCGTGGCGTTGTTCTGGTTGTTGGCAATAAGCAAAGGTTGACGGCAACGAACACTTTTACAGTTGTCTCCAGCGCGAGTTCCACTCATGCTCCGCCTATGCAGATTTTGCGCGTCATCCCCAATCAGATTGCGCCGGGTAGTCAGAATGTGGATCTTACGCTGGAAGGCACCAATTTTGTTCCCGGCACTCAGGTAACGTTTACTGTGGGAGCCGGAGTTCCCGCCGCGATTTTTGCAAACGGCCCCGCTCGTTACGTCAACAGCACTGAGATGCATGTGTCTGTGAACGCGCTGCTGTCGGCACTTCCCGGTGGCCGCGACATCAATCTACAACCGCCCGGCAGCCAGACCCGGCTGCTTGTTCTGAACAATCAGACCGGCCAGCAACCAGTAATTGGCAAGGGCATGTTGGCCGTTCTGGCGCAGAAGCAATCCGGTCTTCCGACGGTGCTGAAGATTCCGCCTATTTCGATTCAGAAATTTACCCAAGGCGTGATCCATCTGGATGCACCGCTCGGTCCCGGCACACAAAGCGACCAATACGTAACTTACACTGTTCCTTTGCTGGACGATAACTCGGTCTTCAAATGGCATGAGCAGAATCCAGGCCTGGCCGACTACTACGAGTTGCGCGTTTATGCCAAAGATGGCAAGACCCTGCTGGCAACGCAGAAGATTACAGGAGTAAAAACCGTTGCCCTGGGTGCACCGGGCGGCTTCATCAATGTGGTTCCAACCTACTATCGCCCCGACCCGGCGTTTCTGAAAACGGTACTCGAGCCGACGCGGCGGATGGTCTTCGGCGTTGCGCAATCGGGAGGATTCGGCAAGCAAACGACTGTGCAGCAGAGTCCGCCTTCCGGCGGCAATGCCAATCCAATTGCGTCTCCCGACCAGTTGAACGGCCAACTCAGCCAGGGCGATCTGCAATGGGAGGTGGCAGGATTTCACACCTATAACAAGAATGGAGTGACGACGCAGCCGCAGGCAAAGCAGACCGGCGGCACGGTTCCGATGCAAAATCAGAACGCATCGCAAAACGTGGTCAATGCGCAGAACGCCGGCGGCACTATCGATGTGCAAGTGGAGCTATCTGATCGGTGGCCGCTGAAGGCTCCGCTTCCACCCACCGGGTTGGCGTGCAGCGGCACCGGTGTAACCACCGGGAACCTGGTGGCTCAGAACCTTTCAAAAAACAGTAGCGGTTCAAGCACCGATCCCAATAACTATGTGGGCGATAACTGGTCGTTGACTGGCACAATCGATCTCTCCCGTTCTCCCTATCAGGCCGATTACACCCCACAGACCGCAGTTCCGCCAGGATCGAACTGCGGCAATGAATGTCTCGTCAAAGACGTTACACAGGTGCAATTCAATAACGTCTTTGTGGACTGGGGCGATGGAACGGTTGTGCCGCTGACAGCGCCGCCAGTCTCCTCAACGCTGACCAACTGGGATCCAAGCCAGCAGCTTGCACTACCAACGAATTCTACCGGCCCCATGCATCATGCTTACCAGACCACTGGCGGTTTCACGATCCGTGTCTATCAGCTCTCTAACGAGGACTTGCAGCATACAAGCGTCGGTTCAGTCTCATCGAGTGTGGATGGTCCGACGACGCCATTCATGCAGGCTGCTTTGCTCGCGAAGATGACCTCGCAGGGAGCGGTGAGCCACAGTGGTCTCACGATGGCTGGAGTTCAATCCAGCTTCCAGCAGATTCTCTCGCAGGGCAGCGTCGGTTCTCCCGCGTCGCAGGCGGCCAGCGATGCCTACATGCTTGAGTGCCAGCCGGTCAATATCACCGTTGTAGAAGATCTGGCCGCAGACGGGCCGCTTCATCTGAAGGGAATCGCCGATCCGGACTTTGGCGCGTACGACATCTCACAAACAAAGACTCCGGTTCTGGATCATTTCCCCGAAGGGAATCTCTCTGGAAAACAGAATCTGCCAAAGGAGCTTCATCCCTCCCTTGAACGAACTAATTCTCCACCGGACTTAAAGAAGTCGCCGGAGCTTGAGCATCGCGGCCTGGGTTCCATACCGGCGGCACAGAATCCGGTGGCGATATGCAGCACGTGCGACGATGGCATCGACGCCACCACTTCGCTCCAGTACTACGGAACCGGACAGGTGCGTGTGACCTGGACGGTCGATGGGGTCCAGTCGCAGCAGACGCTTTCGCTGCCCCCTTCGACGCGTCGCATGAACCTGACACGGCAAGGATATACAACCATACAATTCGGTGGAATCGTGATTCCGATTCCGATTCCTGAGCCTCCGATCATTATCTCCACGAGTAAACCGATCGATTCACCGGGATTGCAGGTTCAACCGTTGGGCAATCACAGCGTAACCGTTGAGGCCGATGTGTTGCCTCAGCCGACCATGCCCAATCTATCGAATGCCGTAGGCAAGGCGTTAGGCTCGCTGATGCCGATGGGGTTGACGCCTTCCACCGGCGCATCTGGAAGTAGTGGCAATAGCGACAAAATGTCCACTGGACCCAATGTTGCCGAGGCGCAATCTCTGCTGCAGACGCTAACCCCGCCAGCGGGAAGCAACCTGCCGCCGCTGAAGGTTGGCCTTCTCTCGTCTTCGAACCAAAGCGTCTCCGGGCTTGGCGCGGTGCAATATGTCAACGGTCCGCTGCAACAAGCGATCAGCCAATTGGCCGGCTCGGTCCCAGATCAGCATGTTGCCTCGAACGCAAAACTCTATGAAGTCATTGCCTCCGATCCAAAGAAACCCTGCAAATTTCTTTTTCCTGCCAATAACGGCGAGGAATTCGAAGTTACCGGCTTGCAGAATCATGTTACCAAGCAAGGTACAACTTATAGCGGTACGGGCAATCTGATCATTCATCTTGCCAACTCCGGCAGTGAAGGCTACGACGAGTATCCGCCCATCCCCGTGAAGATCGATAACTGGATCGTGCCCGACGGACTGCATGTGCAAACAGGCAGCATCGATGTTTCTCCCAATCTGACGCTGGCTGCAAGCGTTCCGGGATTGCAGGGGAGTATTCAGCAGATCGAAGCTAAAAAGGCGGGTGGAGAACTCGACGCTACGCTCAATGTCTTTTTGAGCGATGACACGCTACGCTTGCCGGGCGAACTGCCTGTTTCATGGAACGGAGTTACGGCTGAACTTCATGCGAACGGCGACTGGATCAAGGACGGCCTAACCCTTCCTTCCACCCTGATCGGCTGGAGCGCATTCACCATGCAATCGAGCGCAACACGGTTGGACCTGAGCCATCATGCCGGTGATGAGGCGAGTCCGTCTTACTGCGGGCCATTGAGCGGTAATGACTGGGTCGGGGTACGATTCCCGAGCCTGGCGATCACTCCCTATACGATGAATCTGGTTTCGACCGCCTCTTTGCAACCTACTGTTACCGATTGGGGCGTGATTGGCAGCGGACTCTGCGGCAGTCTCGCAACGGGTTCCTTCACAGCCAGCCTCGGAGCAGGAACCGTCAGTTTCGCCTCCATCAATGCGACCGCGTTTAACGGAACCTTCAATGCGCAGTATAACGGGATGGACGTCTATGTCCCCTGGCTCGACACGCACCTCAAGGGCAATGCCACATTGCAATCCGGAGGAGGCAAGCAGGCCAGCATCAGCTTTCCGCTGAATAGCTCGCCAGTTACAAAGAGCTACGGTAACTTCGGTTTCACAGCCAGTAATCTCACGTTCATGCAACAGCAGAACATCGGCTGGGTGGTGCAGGCCAATACTCATTTCATCTTCTCAGCCGAGAACAAGTCCTTTGCCGCATTCGATCAGGTCTTCAACTTCGGAATGGATGGCCGCGGTTACTTTGCCCAGGGCGCTCCAACGAAGGATGTGTCTCTTGGCGGCAGCTCCTACTTAGGCCAGACGCCGGTCGATCTTGCCTCGGTCCATTTGACGGCACCTTCCTCAGGCTCGCAGGTTCTGGCAGCCTTGTTCGATACAAGCGTTCACTTATCCGAAGTCATGTCGGCGGCAACGGCCCAGGTGAACTATTCGATCGAAAAGAACGGAACGAACTATACAACAACAGGCCCATCGTTCGCGCCCTTTACCATCGACGTTCCGTATCCGTCCGGTCAGCCCAGCGCTGACGCTAAAATTCATCCCGTTTACTCCGGCGCTAGCGGATCAGGCGGGTCGAGCGGAACTGAAATCTCCGGTTCGGTCGATCTCTCCGAGTTAGGTGGACCGCCGATTACCGGCGAGTTTCGTCTGGGCTATCAAGGCGGACACGATTACTGGCTGACGCGTGTAAGTTATGCGTTGGGTCCGACTGGCTTGCCCTTGATTTCCGTTCCAGTTCCTTTGATGAATCTTTATCGCGTACAGGGCGGTATAGGTCATAACTTTCCCATCAGCGCCTTCGAAGACACCGGATCTCTGAAGGCAGAGCAGCCGGTCATGGACAGTTCATTTCTCTTCATGGCGGGCATTCGCGTGGGAATGCCGGACCAGTTCACTTATACCCTCGACGGCGATTTGGTGATCAAAGCGGGCGGGCAGGACTCGGGCGCACGCATGGACTTTCATGCGTGGTTGTTGAAGATGGCGGATAGCGGCAGCGGCGATTTCCAAGGATATTTGCAGTATGCGGGCGGGAACTTCGATGCGCGCCTTTGGGGACATTTGAATCTCATGAGCGGCATTGCCTCAGTGGATATGGGCAATAGCGCCAGCAATGCCGCGGTTGATCTGCATTTCGGTCCCAGTGCTCCGTGGCATATCGATGCCGGCAAGCAGCAAGGTCCACGCATCAGCGGTCATCTCCTCGACGCAAGCGCGAATATGTATGTCATGCTCTCTGACGCAGGCTTGGCAATCGGTGGCGGAGAGAGTATCAATCTCGATATAGGCGACGACTCGGTGGCGTCGGCATATGTACGCGGCGATATAGATCTGGGCCTGGCAGTGACACCGCAACCGCATATCTCCGGCGACCTTGCGGCAAGCGTCTCGGCGGGTGTCTGCGTGGATAATGTCTGCGTTTCTGCCGGTGTTACCGCACAGATCCACGCCGAGGCTTTGCCTTTGGAAATGAATGCCAGCGCAAGCATCGGTCTGCCCTGGCCGTTGGGTTCGGTTTCTTTCTCGGTACACATGTAACATCTGGATGGCAAAGAGATGATAAATCGTAAAAGAATATCGTTGCTGCTGTTGACTGCGCTTCTACTGCTTGCGGCTCGGAACAGTACTGCCCAAGAGGCCCCCGGCGCCATCTTTGCTGCCTCCGATGGCAAAGGGCAGATATCTCTTTTGTGGTTTCCTCCGCCTTCTCAGTGGCCTGCCGGCGGCTGGAAGCTCTCCGATTCCAGCGGGCAGGTACTCGCGCCCCGAATCGCCATCGCCGATCCAACGGCTTTGCAATCGCTTTCAGTAGAGGATGCGGATGCCATCCGCCGCTTGCCCGATGTGTTGGCAAAGCCGAGCGCTACACCGCAACGTAAGCAGTTGTTCAATATCATAGGACTGCGCGCCCTGACCGATCCGGCCTATGCTCGTGCGTTGGGGATCTACTGGACGCTGGACAAGGTTGCTCCCGGCAGCCACAGCTACAAAGTCGAAGGACTTAATTCAGCCGGAATGCCGACGGGGCTGCAACTTACGAGTCCGGCAGTCGATGGAAATACCGCGACTCCATTGCCGCCTGCGCCCGACGGAGTTCAGGTCAAATCGGATGAACGCGGGGTCGCGCTTTTCTGGTCGCCGCCAGCGGAAAACCGGCAACTTCCGGCAATTGCCTATGCCGTCGAGCGCGATGGCGGAGGCCAGACGAATGCGGCGGTCACTGCCAAACCCATCATTCCCGGGGTGCGATGGGATGCGAAGATTCCTCTGCTGCTCGACCGCAACGCTCTACCAAATGAGATGCTGACCTACAGAGTCTTCAGCGTAGACGCCTTTGGCCGCCGCAGCGCTCCCACGTCGATTCGAATCTTCTTCCCGGATTTTCATGCGCTGGAACCGCCGCAGCCAGTGACGGCAAGCGCAGATGTGGGAAAGATCGTTGTGAGCTGGCCCGCGGAGCAAAAGCCTAACCTCGCCGGGTATCTGGTGGAGCGCGCATTTCTCTACGATGGTCCCTATGAGGCTCTTTTCACACAGGCTCTGGCCCCGACGACTGCGCAATACGAAGATGACACGGTTCAAGGCGGCACAACTTACTACTATCGCGTCCGCGCCGTAAACTCGCGCGGAGACCTGGGAGAGCCTTCGAGTGCAAGCGTTGCGCAGGCAAGAAATCCAGGAGGCCCTCCGAAGGTGGAGGGACTCACAGCTGATGCGGGTCAAACCCGCGTCCGCCTTACGTGGAAGCCAGTCGCTTTTCCCATAGCCGGTTATTTTGTCGAGCGTCGCGTGATCACCGGAGCCGCCAACACCCAGAGGTGGGTTCGGCAGAATGCGCGTGTGACGCCGGAACCCCTCTACGACGATCTGCTTGGCCTCGCCTCTGATGTGACAATGGAATATCGCGTTGTTGCCGTTGCCTTCGATAACGCCGAGGGACCGGCCGGCAACTCGGTGCAAGTGGTGGTTACGGATCGCTCAATACCAGAGCCGCCTTCGATCACTGCATCGAGCGGCGCGGACGGCAAATCGCGGCTCGACTTCCTTCCTTCCTCGCCAACCGAAAGGTCCGCTCAGTTTTTGGTGTTGCGCTCAGGACGCGAGGGGGATATTGGCGTAGTGATCGGCGATCCGCTCCCTGGAGATGCGCGCCAGTTTACAGACCAGTATGTGAGTCCCGGCGAACGATACTGGTACCGACTTGTGGCGGTGGGGAAGAACGGCAATCGCAGCGATCCCACGCGGCCAGTTGCCATCCGTGTCGGTTCTCCGCAGATGGCCGCGCCACCGGCGCCCACGGTGAAATACGCAGCCGATCCGTATCCGCACTTTGTTCTGCAATTCCAGATGCCGTCCGCTGGACTAAGCCTGATCGTCGAGCGCCAAGAGAAGCCGGACAGCGGATGGATCCGCATCGCTGGCCCAATGGTGACCGATAACGCCATGGATAACAAGGTGCCTTCTTCGGGCGAGGTTGGATATCGCATTGCGTATGTCTCTCCCGATGGAAAGGTCGGCTCCTCAAGCCCAGTTGTAAAGATGGCTGCCCCAATCAAATAGCCGGAGCCCGCTCCTGACCAAACCATGTTTTCTCCAATTTGCTGCCCAGGTGCAACCATTTTTTTCTTCCAAGCGCAATAGTGCGCATTGAATCTTCGGCCCAGTTGGTCGACAACTCAATCACCGGATGCTCGATGAAGCGTGTCAGCTTCTCCCAACACGTTAGTGTGTAGGAGATCGCGTTACGTTTGACACTGGAAACGCCACTGCGTTTTGCTGCGAGTCGTGATGCGGCCCCGTATCTGGGTCATGTGACTCGTGACTTATTGGCTTCCCGAGGGCAGGAGAGAAGAGCTTTCATTTAGCAAGAGTGAGAAAGAGAATCCAGGGAAACTCTGAACAAGTCACTCTTGTAATCAGAGATTCCCTCAGGGGCTAAAGCCCAGCACCTGTATTGTTGCGTTTGCGGCACGGCTGAAGTCGTGCCCTGACACTTGTGAGCGTTCCCAATGAGTTTTTTCGCAGCCTGTAAAGTCGTACCCTTTTAAAACATCTACTTATTCAGAGGTTCCCTGCGTGGCGACGTTCATCGTCTTCTGAATTTTTCTTAGCAAGTCAGTTGGGTGGACCGGCTTCGCAAGTAACTCGAAACTGTGGCCGTCAGCACGAGCGGCTTCCAGCATGTCGACGGTCGCGGCTTGACCGGAAAACAAGAGTACCTTGCAACTCGGGCATTGCTGTTTGATTTGAATAGCAAGCTCGATGCCCGAGAGAATTGGCATTACTACATCCGAGATAAGAAGGTCCGGCGGGTCAGAAAATGCTGTATGCAAGGCTTCCTGAGGACTGGCAAAGGGCGAGGCGTCAAATCCCCGAGTCCGCAGAATCACTGCGAGGGACGATGCGATTACCTGTTCGTCATCGACCACGAAAACGCGAATTTGACCGGGGTTCTGGGACACTCGACAAATTCCTTCTGGCAAGATCTGAAAGGATATGCAATCACAAAAGATTTTCCCGGAAGAGCAGGCGATCTTCGCCGCTGAATGCAGCTATGATCTCATATCCAGCGTTTTTCCAAAATCGCGCTTAGCGTTGGAGTGATCAGATGCTTGTCGTCAACAGCTAGAATTCGTGATCGCCAGGTCTTTTCCTGTTTCATGGCGTCCCTCTCGCGGAAGAATATCCGCCTATAGATTTGCTGTCTCTTAGTCCACATTAACGACGAGCAGGTTGCGAATGAATCGGATAAGGCTGGATTCTTTGACAACCTTTACGTAAAAGTCGTGTCAGTTGATTCCGGCACCGAACAGAAGGCCGAGTGATAAGTTCACGCCTCCAATACTCCCGTCACTGCCAGCAATGGCCTCTGTCCAAGCGCTTGATTTCGCGATGAATCTGCTCGTACCGGTCCGCCATGGTTCTCCAATCCAACTTCTCGCAGCATAGCCAGCTCACATTCAGTCCAGATTAGGAACCGTTTCTGTACACTTGACGGACCAGGAGAAATGGCCGAAGTGGGCCACTTCAGAACGCCGGAATTACAGACCCAGCAACGCTCCGGGTCGAGCGCACACGATACATAGCCGCAGACAGGGCGGACGTAAAATTCGATCGGGCTCCCAACTGTTGGATCTGCAGTACCGGCCTGCAGTTGCCGGATCTCTTCCCTCAACAAGCGCACATGTGTCTTTTTTGCTTCAAGAGCCCAAATAAAAACGCGTGCAGCAGAGCGGTTCCCTGAGATCCGGTTCTCCACAAGAAAACGCGAATAGATTGAGTGAAATCCGCTGGCATCTTCCAACGCCGCCGTCAAATTCTCCAGGGTGGTCTTCACTTCTGCTGTTTGAACATGCGCCTTGGGATCGCCACCTAATCCTCGGATGACCCCAGCATGGTTGTCTGCCTGAACCTGCTCGGAGTGCGCAAGGGCGCGGAAGAGGCTGACAGTTCTGTGTAGGCCTTCAGAAACTGCTCTCCCAGCGTAGGCGGTGTATTTGGCGTGAAGATTCGATTCTCGCTCAAAAGCATTGAGAAGGTTCTTGACCGTAACTTCATTTTCTGGGGCAATTAGACCGGCTGACATAAATCTTCCTCCGAAACGAATCTTGCGCCTTATAACACAATGGGTTGTTTCAATTACTCGCGTATATTGCGATCGGCTGATTGTTCAGTTAGCGCAATTGAGGGGGCCTGCGAAGCAATCATTAATGAGTGTCTACCTATTCTCGAAAGTGGCCCGATTGCAGCCCCACCTCGCGGCCGGTGTATTAGAAAGCATCTTGTCAAAGATTGCAGCGTCAGGCGCACATTAAGCAGCTTCCAGAGGCCCCATATCAAAGTCGACTACCCTGCAAGTGAATCCGGTCTCAGTCGATTTCATGGCAATGGCATGACTCGCAGGTACGACGATCGGCTTCGGATTGCTTTCTGGAATTGCGTTCAGAGGGCCTGCAATCCCTGGATCATCGTCAACGACAAAGACTGTGGCGAGTCTCCTGTCCGAGTGCACTTTGAATAGTCTCATCTCGATTCCTCCCTTGAGAAATGCACACCAAGCGCTAATTGCGTTTCTAAGATAAAGTTACAGAAGGAAAAACTACAGTAACATCAGAAAAAACCGATTTTCATGTAGGCCTTTCCGTGTGAGTCTTGTAGGGTATTTCCTACGGAAGCTGGCTATCGGTTGTGCATCACACAGCTTTTGAGCCACTTGCAAAATTTCATAGAGACTGCAAAATGTGTCGGGGCACGACTTCAGTCGTGCCCTGACGCTAGCGATAGCCTGAAGGTAATTTTGCAAGTGGCTCTTTTGTCAGCAATATTTCCAGGAATGCGCGCCATCTAAGTTTTACGAAACCTTTTGCCGCAGCAACCCGAGACTGCACCACTGTCCGGAATCGAGATGAGAAGCGCCAGTCAAAGACCGTATTTCATATCAAGATGCGGTACTTCAGCGCGATCTGATTACCATGGTGAAAAGGTTTTCATGCCAAATCCGACTTTCTGGGGAACTTGGTGGGGGTTCTCGCGTCTAATGGAATGAGATGAGTTCATTTGCCGCAGTTCGCCCTTTTTTCGGTTCAGCTTCGACTACCGCTCAAGATGAACAGGTGCGCCAGGAGAACCTTGCTGTAGCCGCCGGGCTTAAACGTCAGGATGCCGGGCTGTTGGATGAGCTGATCGTCCTCTATCAGCACCGTTTAATGCGCTATCTGCTTTATTTGACGGGCAACCGCGAGATGGCTGAGGATCTCTTCCAGGAGGTCTGGATGCGGGTGATGGTGCGTGGAGCGCAGTTCAACGGCAAAGCGCGTTTCGGCACCTGGCTCTTCACTATCGCCCGCAATCTGGTCATCGACCAGCGGCGCAAGCGGACCATGGCCAGCCTGGATGAGCTGGTTGATGGCAATAACGAAGACGACCGGCCGATGGCCTTTGAGGTTGCCGGGGACGATCCGACGCCCTTTGACCGCTTTGCAAATCTCGAAGACCGGGAGCGCATTGCGGGGGCGCTGATGGAGTTGGACACGCTTTATCGCGAAGTGCTGGTGCTTCGCTTCCACGAGGAGCTGTCGCTCGACGAGATTGCCAAAGTCACGCGCTCTCCGCTCTCGACTGTAAAATCAAGGCTTTATCGTGGTCTGGCCGCGATCAAACCCAAAATGGAGCACGACCGCCTGCGCCGCCAATCACCCGTGCGGCCAGAGTTGGCGATTGCGGAGTTGAGGACGGTATGAAGCCGGACGAAGGAGCCGATGTTGACCGCGATTTGGTTTCGGCTCTGTGCGGAAAGCAGGCCGACCATGAGTGCGCCGTGGCTTTTCGCACGCGCCGCGTGGTGAGCGCTTCGCAGGGTGTGATGCAGGAGCAGAAGGCGGGGCGGAAGCGATGCCACTCTGTGGCGCTGGCGGCCACGCTGGTGATCGTTCTTGTGCTGGGCCCGCTGGTCTGGTGGATGGCCGATACGCTCATTGAAGATGAGCACCTGCTGACCGGTCCGCTCGGGCAGTTATGTCTGTGGGTCTTTTTCGTCAGCGCGGCGCTACTGGCCTCGGTGGTGCTGGCTGGCTGGTTGCGCCGCAAGGCCTGACTGCAAAATTCATGCCGAAAGCACATCCGGCGCGCAACTTCCCATAAATGACTTCCGTCCATTCAAGAAAGAGGTTAAGCTGAGCTTAATCTTCTGAGTTGTTGCTTGAGAGCGGGTCTGACGATGCGCGAGCCAGAGTCCATTACTGTCAACGAAGACGAACGAGTGCTTCCGGTGTGGTCCATTGTGGTGGCTGCCGCCGCCTTTGTGCTGGTGGAGTACTACTTCTGGGCGGTATTGCCAGAGACGCAGCATCATCTGCCGCCCTTGGGCCTGAGGGTGTATCTCAATCTCTCCTGGGGATTGCTGGCCGCAATCTACTTTCTGTTGGTGGGCTACGTCAGCAAAGACGCTCCGCGGCGGGCAATGAGCACACGCTTCTGGATCGCAATCTGTCTGGTGATGCCGGGCGGCATTGGAGCGGTACTCTACTTCCTGCTGCGCCAGCCGGAGGTTTCACGTTGCCCGTCCTGCTCGACGCATGTGCAGAGCGACTTTCACTTCTGTCCGCAATGTAATTACCGGCTTGCGGCCAGTTGCGGCCACTGCTTCAGGACGGTGCGCACGACCGACCAGTTCTGCACCCGATGTGGCCATGAGCTTGCCGCGGATCACATGCCGGCGCGGCTCAGGGCAATCGGCGAGTAGGCGAGACGCTCTTGATCGCCACAGGCGCAGGTTGCACGCTGCCGCACTGCCTTCCTACAATCAAGCTGCATTGAGTTCCCGGCCCGCATGACCCTCTCCGCGCTCATCATCGACGACGAACAACTGGCCCGCGAGGAGCTTTCGTACTTGCTTGCCCAGGTGGGCGGAGTGGACGTGCTCGCGCAAGGAGCCAATGGCATCGAGGCCGTGGACCTGATCGAGGAGCACCATCCCGACATGGTCTTTCTCGATGTACAGATGCCGGGGCTCGACGGTTTTGCCGTGATCGAGCGGCTGATGGAGCGCATGGTAAAGGCGACCGCAAGTGGCGCGCCGCAGGTGCAGTTGGCCGCACCGCAGGTGCCGCTGCCACAGATTGTCTTTGCCACAGCCTACGACCAGTACGCTGTGCGCGCCTTCGATGTGAACGCAGTGGACTACCTGCTGAAGCCCTTTGACCGCGCGCGCGTAGAGCAGGCTGTGGAGCGTGTCCGTGGGCGGTTATCCGGGGGAACGTCCGATGGGCATGGCGGTTCGCTGCCGGATTCGCAAATCGATGCCCTGCTGCGTCTGCTGAACCGCTCGCAAGGCGCCGCGCGAAGCTCCCAGCCGGCCAAGCTCATTGTGCAAGCGCAAAACCGGCTGCTGCTGATCGACCAGGCCGACATCTGTTTTGCGGCGATCGACGAGGGCGTAATTCGCGTAGTGACGCAGAGCTTCGAGGGAAGCTCGAAGTGCCGCACGCTTGAAGAACTGCTCGATTTGCTCGATCCAGCTGTCTTCTGGCGTGCCCATCGCGGCTTTGTGGTGAACATCAACCACATTCGCGAAGTGGTGCCGTGGTTCAAATCCAGCTATCAGTTGCGGATGAACGACAAGAAACAGACCGAGATCCCGGTCAGCCGCAACCAAACCCGCCGGCTCAGAGAACTCTTCAATCTCTAGGGCTCTAATCGTACCTCTCAAACACAATCTGCTTCTTGTGCCAGCCGAAGCCGGTCAGCAGTTCGCGTACCCCGGAGACCATAAAGTTGAGCCCGCAGATATAGGCATAGATGTCGAAGTTCAGCTCCGATTGCAGTCGGCTGGGATCGACCGGGGGCACGGGCAGCGGCTGGCCGAGGCGGGCGGCTCGCTCTTCGACGATGCGAGTTATGTGCTCCTGAACATGTCCGCGCAGGCCGGTCCAGCTCTCCTGTGCGCGGCTCAGCGTCGGCAGATAGTGGAAGTTCGCATGGCGCGCGGCCAGGGCCTCAAACTCAGCTTGGTAATAAATGTCGGTCTCGTGGCGGGTGCCGTAGACAAGCCAGATCTGCTTGCCGTTGCTCAGGTCTGTGCCATCTTTCGGAAAAAGCGCCTGCAGGTAGCCGCGCATGGGCGCAATGCCGGTGCCCGTGGCCACCAGGATGGAGTCGGTAATCGGCTGATGCAGGATGAAGTGCCCGTGCGGCCCGTGAATCTGGATCGTTCCGCCGATGGGTAGATCGGGCAGGTCGGCCAGATGGTTGGAAAAGAAGCCTTCCTCGACCCGGTTCACGCATAGCTCGAAGTGGTTCCTGTCAGGCGCGGAGGCAATCGAATAGGCGCGGGTCTGCTGCTTGCCGTTGTCGTCCAGAGCCACGCCAGAGACGAATTGGCCGGGGGTAAAGTCAAAGCTCTCAAGATCGTCGAGGGCAAAGTCGAAGTGGTAGCACTGGGCGACCTCAGAGATGCACTCTTTGCGTTCCAAACGCGCGTTAAATAGTTCACGGGCCAAGGCAGTTCTCGCTGGGGAAAGGATTTAGCCCGCTGGGCGAGCTAGTGGCAGTATCGCAGTGGGGGCCAGAGGTGGCAAGCCTGTTTGCGTCGTTGCACCCTATAATTGATGAGGAGCCGAAGGAGAGCCATCTGGCCTATTCGGATGCCAAAGCTTGATCTTTTTGAGGATTCCATGGCCGCACTGCTTGAAGCAATTACCGTAAAGCGCAAGATGTACTTTGAGTTTGAAAACACCCCCTACTACTGCATGGAAGCTGAGGTTTCAACGCCCACGGCGCGGGGCGGCCAGACGCTTGTCCGGCTGAAGATGCGCAACTTGCTTACGCGCGCGGTCTTCGACAAGACATTCAAGGCCGGCGAGCGTTTCAAGGAGCCTGACCTGGAACTGGTCGAGGCGTCTTACCTTTACTCAGACGGCGAGGGTTCGCACTTCATGGACCAGGAGAGCTTTGAGACGCACACTCTCAACAGCGATATGGTGGGCAACGCGCTGGAACTGCTGGTCGAGGGCTCGATCATCCAGTTGCACAAGTTCAACGGCAATCCCATCGGCCTGCAATTGCCCGAGAAGGTGGAGCTTGAGGTCGAGTACACTGAACCCGGCGCACGCGGCGACACGAGCGGCAACGTCACCAAACTGGCCCGGCTCCAGACCGGCCTTGAGATCAAAGCTCCGCTCTACATTCAGGTAGGCGAAAAGGTGAAGGTTTACACCGAGACACGGGAGTTCGCGGGACGAGCCTGATCCTACGTTTTAGACGATAAACAGTCTTCGGTTCCGGCCATTCTGATGTAGGGGGAGAGAGCACTCGTGAAGGTCAATACAACGAGAAAGATCAGATATGTACTTGAACATCTGGGCTTCAATCTGCAGGACTTTCACATCACCAGGCGAACGAAAGACTCCGACGTTCTTGATCTGATTCATGCGTTGCATCCGCAGGATTGCGGAATCGAACTGGTTCGCATCGGCAGCCCGGCAGAGGGCGGCTACCTGATTCCCAACGATTTGGCCGGAATCGAATACTGTTTCTCTCCCGGAGTGAGTAAATCAAGCGACTTCGAGAGTCATCTTGCAGATCTTGGCATCAAGTCCTTTCTGGCGGATTACTCGGTGGATAAGCCGGCGACGGCCAGACCAGAACTTACGTTTGACAAGAAGTTCCTTGCCTCATTCGATAGCGAAAAAACCATAACTCTGCCTTCCTGGAAAGAGAAATACATCAGCGACTACACGGGCGATTTGATTCTGCAAATGGATATTGAAGGCTGCGAGTATGAGGTACTTCTCAATACGCCGGATAACTTGCTCGATCAGTTCAGAATTATCATCGTGGAGTTTCATCACTTAAATAACTTCTTTGACCCATTTGCATTTACATTATTTTCCTCTTGCTTCAGGAAGCTATTGCAGCACTTTCATGTGGCGCATATTCATCCCAATAACTTCCGCGGCACCGTGAAATTCGGAGAGATTGAGATTCCGGAGGTAATGGAGTTCACCTTCATCAACAAGCGCCGGGTTAGCTCCACAAAACCCCAGCGCGTCTTCCCTCACAAGCTGGACGTGGAGAACAAAGCGACCTATCCCCCGATGCCGCTGCCTAAGTGCTGGTA
>Ga0181535_10003922_pt1 | contig 16940 bp, 14 predicted proteins | sample PEATcosm2014_Bin_44_FD_119774 | JGI IMG/M metagenome (GOLD analysis project Ga0181535, IMG submission 119774) | Peatland microbial communities from MTU Mesocosm Facility, Houghton, MI, USA - PEATcosm2014_Bin17_30_metaG | ecosystem: Environmental > Terrestrial > Soil > Wetlands > Peat | place... | reverse complement strand
GCCCTGATTTCGTGTCCACCGCGAACGGGTACTCAATAACTCAGCAGACTTGGCGATACTACTCAACCAGTAGCTGAAGGTATCTGTGCGGATGGACGTCCAAGGTTTGTCGCGCTCTGCCCAATGCAAGCAGGATTCCCTGGAGCAGCGCTTCCGGGCGGGGCGGACAGCCCGGGATGTAGACATCGACGGGAATCACTGCATCTACTCCGCCCATTGAAGCGTAGTTGGTTCCGAAGATGCCTCCGCTGATGCCGCAGGCGCCCACGGCTACGACGACCTTCGGATCCGGAGTGGCAGCCCAGGTTTTGCGCAGGGCCAGTTCCATGTTGCGCGTGACCGGGCCGGTAACCAGCAGCATGTCAGCATGACGCGGTGAAGCCACGAAATGAATGCCGAAGCGTTCGATGTCGTGCACCGGGTTGTTCAACGCAACGATCTCCTGCTCACATCCGTTGCAAGAACCTGCATCCACCTGCCGAATGGCCAGCGATCGTCCGAGAAGGCTTTGGATGGCGGCTGCGGACCGTTTGCCGGGATCCTCGGCCGTTGCACCGCTCGTGGCAGATTGCAGTCCGGCGTGGGCGCCATCAGAATGGAGCGTGTATTGGGCGGTAAGAATGAGGTCGCGGCGCTGAGTGGCTGCAAGCTCGAATTGCCGGGTCATGCTCACGGCGCCATCGGCAGAGGCCGCCTCGCATTCACCGCAAAAGATGCAGCGGCCGTAATCCACTGTGACCGTGCGCGTGCCGTCGCGGTCGCAGAGGGCGATGGCTCCGGTGGGGCAAGCGTCGGCCGCGGGACGTGCATCTGTCCAGGCGGCGAAGTCAAACTCCGGGCACCCCCGAAACTTTTCGGCAAGGTGCGGTGCAACGCGCGGATAGTCGGCCGTCGCAGTGCCTACATTCAACGTCTTTTGGAGGATGTTGAACATCGCGCTACCGATCCGTCCCTGAATAGGACATGTTGAAGCTCTTGTTGATGACTGGAAAATCCGCAACGATGTTGCCTTCCATTGCTTCAACGAGGGCGGGCCAATTGTTGAGTGAAGGATCTTTGATTTTGCAGCGTTCGAGGTGATTGTCGTCGCCAGTTCGGACCCAATAAAGAATCTCCCCGCGCCATCCCTCGACCGCGCTCAGTGCGCACCGACCCGACGGAATGCGCTGAGTTGGAGCGCGATATGAACCCTCAGGTAGGCGGGCAACCGCTGCGCGAACGATCTGTATCGACTCGGCGACTTCATCGATGCGAACCTGCAAACGGTGCCGAACATCGCCCGCCTGATAGACCGGCACAGTGATGGGCAGGTGGCGGTACGCCTCGTAGGGGTGATCGCGGCGGACATCCAGATCGATGCCGGAGGCGCGCCCCGCCACGCCAACGATACCGAGCATTTGCGCCTTCACAGGCCGCAAAATTCCGGTGTGCTCCAAACGTTCGCGGGTGGAGTTGGAGGACTGAATGATGGTGACCAGGTCGCAGAACTCACGTTCCACAATCTTGAGCGTGCTTTCGATGGCTTCAACTTGAGCCTTCTGCCAGTCCCGGCGCACACCACCGACGGCAACCATGCCGCGCAATAAGCGACTGCCAGTGAGCGTTTCACACAGGTCCAGCACAAGCTCTCGCACGCGACCGGCATGAGCGTTGGCAATTACGAATCCCACGTCGTTAGCGATGGCCCCTGTATCGGCGACGTGATTCGCAACGCGTTCGAGTTCGAGCAGAATTGTGCGCAGGAATTGTGCGCGTGCCGGGACCTCAATTTCCGCTGCGGCCTCGATGGCCCGGCAGAATGCTGTGCCGTGAGAGAATGCCGAATCTCCAGAAACGCTTTCTGCCAGAAATACTGCGCGGGGTATGGTGAAGTTCTCGAAAAGCTTCTCAGTGCCCTTGTGGGTGTAGAACATGCGCAACTGCAGGTAGAGGATGGGCTCTCCTGCGACCGTGAAGTTAAAGTGGCCGGGCTCGATGATGCCGGCATGAACCGGGCCGACCAGAATGTGAAATACGCCTTCCCCGATTGCGGGTCGGTAAACGTGGCGCTCACCTTCAAATGGTGGAAGCACCGTGTCGAGCGGGAAGTTTTTGCGCAGCGGATGTACGTCAGGCCAGTTATCGTGGAGTGCCACGCGGCGTGGATTAGGATGGCCGACGGCTTCAAGACCAAACCAATCCTGAATTTCGCGCTCCTGCCAGTTGACGGAAGGAAACTCCGCGGCGAGCGATGTGAACGAGGGATTGTCGCCTGAAATGGGCGCCTTGAGGATGACCCAGGTAGGATCACCGATCCGATCAAAGACATAGTAGTTATAAAAAAGACCTTCAGCTCTGACGCGATCTTCGGCAAAGACGGTTACAAGACGCGCCTTGTATTCAGCAATGAAGTGCCGGGCTATCGAGGTGACATCGGAACCGTTCAACAGAATTGTTACCTGATGGGGAACCAGTTCCTCCGCTGAGCGGATCTGCTCGGAGAAGCGCTTGCGAAGGTCTTTAAGGAACGAGGTCATAGGCCGCTCACCACTTTTGCCGCTTCACGAGTGAGTTCGAGCAACGGGGACGGCACCCAGAATCCAATCACAACCAAGACCACGGCCAGAGCAAGTAACGATCCATCACGCCATGGGCGACGTGCAACCACAGGTGTGTCCCCTGCCGGGCCGAGGACCATGCCGGCGAGAAGCAACAACACGCCCGTGAACAAGCCGATGCTGAAGAGAACGAAAAAAACGCCGGTAAGAACATGGCCGCCCTCGAACGCTGCGCGCAAAATGATGAACTCGCTCTGAAACAGGCTAAACGGCGGCATGCCGATGATGGCAAGCATCGCCATGAAAAGCACCACGCCAGTGAGCGGCATGGTCCGCATTACGCTACCTTTCATCTTGACGAAGAGGTCGGTGCGGAAGTGTTGATACACGTTGCCCGCGGACAGAAACAAGAGCGATTTGGCGATGGTGTGAAAGGTCATGTGCAGCATCAGGCCCAGGCTGCCCATTGCACCGCCAATACCGAGCGCGATGGCCATAATGCCAGAGTGATCGATAGTGGAATACGCGAGCAGGCGGCGAAAGTTTTTCTGTACCAGCACGAAGGGAACGGAGACGCCCATGGAGAGCAATCCGAAGAGAAGCAGGAGCTGGCCTGGGTACTCCGGACCGAGACAGCGGCTGGTGAGGATGTAATAACGAATGAGGCAGTAGAGGGCACAGTTGAGCAGCGCCGTGGAAAGAATAGCGGCGGAGGGCACGGGGGCCTCGCTGTAGGCATCCGGCTTCCAGGTGTGCATGGGCGCCAACCCAGCCTTGGTTCCATAGCCGAGGAGAATGAGCACGAAGGCCAGGCGCATCGACGTCTTGTCGAGTTGAGCGGCGTGCTGCGCCAGTACGGACCAGTTCAGACCGCTGAGAGAATCGGACCCGGGTAGGCGATGGCCGGCGTAGTAGGCCACCACGGTACCGAAGAGCGCCATCGACAAACCGACGCCACCGATGATGGCGTACTTCCACGCAGCTTCAAGCGAGGTGACCTTTCCGTAGAAGGTGACGAGGAAGATGGAAGCCAGGGTGGTGGCTTCCATGGCCGCCCACATGACTCCCAGGTTGTTTGACACAGCCATGAACAGCATAGAGAAGACCAGCAGCGGCGTGAGCGTGTAGTACATGCGAAGCTGCGCTGTCTGTTCCTTGCCGGTTTCGTCGTCGCCGAGTTCTCCGCTATGGAGGTCATCGCGCAGGTAGCCGACGGAGTACGTTGAGCAAACGAGAGCCACGGACGCGGTGAGAAGAATGACCAGCGCGCTGAGCGAATCGGCGTAGAAGAAGCTGTTTGCGAGAGAGATGGTTCCGGCGGCCAGGACTTGCGCAGCCAACGCGAGTGCGATGAGGAAGACGATCCCGAAGCCAGCTACGTTGATGGCTTCCATTGCTCTGCGCGGGCGCACGAAGAACGACGCGGCGGCAGTGGCAAACGGGACCAGCAATAAGGCGAAGAGCAGCATCCTATCCTCTCAGCCTCCGCAACCGGCTCACATCCATGGACTCGAAGGTCTCGCGAATGCGGTAGACGAGGATGCCGAGCACCATTGCCGCCACCAGCACATCGAAGAAGACGCCGAGTTCCACAATCAGCGGCATGCCATAGGTAAGCGAGATAGCCGCGAGAAACATTCCGTTTTCAAGGGAGAGAAGCGCCAGCACCTGGGTCAGCGCCTTGCGCCGGTTGATCATTGTAAAGAAGCCGATCAAGAAAAGCGAGATGGCTACGGCCAGCGCGTTGTGGCCCAGGCCGGGCTCATCCGGCCGATAGAACGACTCTGCAACGACATAGCCCACGAGCGTAAGTCCGCCGGAGATTACAACAGACATTGGAACATTCACAATCGGCTCGATCTCTTCATGAATCTTCATCCGCCTTACGAGCCGTTCAAAGAGGATGGGGACGAGAATCACTTTTACCGCGACGGTGAGCGCGGCTGCGGCGTAGAGATGGGGCGCGTGGTTGAACCAGGCGATGGTGGCGGCAATCATGGCGAGAAAGAATGACTGAGCCGCGAAGATGCGGATGTGCACAACGATCCAGCGCTGAGTAACCATGGCGATCTGGAGGACGAGCACCAGCGCCGCCATGAGCGTGATGATTCTGTCACCGAGTTGCAAATCGAGAAAGTGCATCATAAGCATCAGAAGAGAAACGTGGAGACCAATGCGAGCGAACTAAGCGTGAAGGCCACAGCGAGCAGTTCAGGCACCCGGAACAGGCGCATTTTTGCGTTGACGGTTTCGAGCAGAACAATTGCACAACTCAAGAAAAGCAGCTTCGCCAGCAGCCAGGCGATTTCCTGCAACGCACCGAAACCGAACCATGTGTGCTGCAAGCCAACAGGCCAGAAGCAGTTGATCAGCAGGGTCATCAAGACGAGTTGCTTGATGGAAGCTGCCCATTCAATAAGGGCGAGGTAGGGGCCGGAATACTCGAGGATCATGGCTTCGTGAATCATGGTGAGTTCGAGGTGAGTGTCCGGATTGTCGACCGGTATCCGGCCTGTTTCTGCGATCAAGACGAGCGCGAGCGCGGCGAATGCAAACATTTGCGCAGGAGCAAGAAAACGCCAGTTCTGCCCGATGGCGCTTCCGGCGATTTCAGTGAGGCCAGTGGAGCCTGCGCCGATGGCGACGGTGAAGATGGCCAGCATCATGGCCGGTTCGGCAAGGGCAGAAATGGTCATCTCGCGGCTGCTGCCGAGACCGCCAAATGAGCTGCCAGTATCCAAACCGCTTAGGGCAAGAAAGAAGCGGCCCAGGCCGAGCAGATATATTACAGCCAGTACGCCGCCGAACAAGCCGAGCGGCGCATCAGCGGCAACCATAGGAATCATCAGGCCTGCCAGGGCAGTGCTGAAGAAGAGTATCCAGGGCGTGGCCGAGAAGATCCACGATGCAGTGTCTGGAATGACCATGCCCTTGCCAAAAAGCTTTCCCAGATGCCTGTATGGCTGCAGGATTCCAGGGCCGCGACGGGTTTGCAGCCGCGCCTTGAGCGTGCGGATCACTCCTGTGACCAGCGGCGCCAGGGCCAGAAGGAGGAAAAACTGCGTCACACTTTCGATGAGCCGCTCGATCATCCGCGTACCCCAAACAACAGTAGGAGAATCAGGGTGATGAAAATGTAGGCGAGATAGACGTTGATGCTGCCTGCCTGAATGCTCTTCATGCGATTTGCCGCTGCCATGATTCGCTCTCGCAATGGACCGTAGAGCCGCTTTTCAATGGTGAACTCGATCCGGCTCTCGAAATGGATTGCGCTGGGGTAGTGGGGCGAGACTTCGTATTCTGCCTGGATCTCGCGGCGGGGACGATAGAGGGCGGCAAAGATCATGCGCAGGGGCTTTGAAAAGGCAGTTGCCGTGTATTCGTTGTCGGCGGTTAGCCCAGGGAGTCCGCAATCCCACACGGGGCCGGTGACGCTACGGCGCTTCCAGCGCATCGCAAATGGAAGTCCGAAGACCGCGCCAAGGAGCATGAAGAGCAGTGCGATTCCGGCTGTGGATATGGTTCCGCCGTGGGGCGTTCCCGGCGAAAGTGCGAGGCCGCGAGCCACTACCACTGCCGAACTGATGCGAACGCCAAGGGCCTGTTGCGTGATGGGATCGAAGACGCGCACGAACCATGTGGCGCCGAGACCCAGCGCCACACAGACCACCACGAGCACCATCATGCCAGCGCGCATGGGAAGCGAGGCTTCTTCAGCTTCAGCAGCCTGGCTGGTGCGCGGGAGTGCAAGAAAGGGGATGGCGAAGGCTTTGACAAAACAGGCAGCAGCCAGGGCCGCCGTGAGAGCAAGCAGGGATCCGGCGATGGGGAACATGAGGCGCGTGAGACTCTGCGTGGTGCCAAAGCCGGCAAGCAGCGCCTGGTAGGTAAGCCACTCGCTCACGAATCCATTCAACGGAGGCAGGCCGGAGATGGCCACAGCACCCCCAAGGAAGCAGAGAGCCGTGAATGGCATGCGCCGGATGAGTCCGCCCATTTTCTCCATATTGCGCGTGTGTGTAGCCTGCACCACCGCACCTGCGCCGAGGAAGAGAAGTCCCTTGAACATGGCGTGGTTCAACGTGTGGTAGAGGGCTGCGATGAGGGCAAGAGCGGCGAGGCTGGGCTGTCCGAGCGATCGAAACATGAGCGCGGCGCCGAAGCCCATGAGGATGATGCCGATGTTCTCAATGCTGTGCCAGGCGAGCACGCGCTTGAGGTCATGCGCCATGAGCGCGTAGAGCACTCCAAGCAAAGCTGAAGCCACGCCCAGGCCGAGCACCACGGTTCCCATCCATAGCGGAGGCGGCCCGTAAAAATCGAAGAAGACGCGGGCCATTCCGTAGATGCCGGTCTTGATGACGATGCCCGACATCAGCGCTGAAACGTTGCTTGGGGCCACCGGATGGGCCTCAGGGAGCCAGATGTGAATAGGGATGATGCCGGCCTTGACGCCGAAACCGAGAAGGAAGAGCAGGAATACCATGCCCTGCCGCAGCGGCGGCATTTGCGATGCGAGCAAATGGAAACTTGAAAAATCCAAGCTGCCGCTTGCGGAGGAGAGAACGAGGAACGCGATCAGGAGCAGACCGGTGCCAGCGTGCGACATGATGAGGAAAAGCAGCCCGGCTTTGCGCGTCTTTTCCTTCTCGTGCTCAAAGCTGATGAGACAGAAAGAAGAAAGCGCCATGACCTCCCACGCCGCCAGGAAAAAGAAGGCGTTGGAGGCGGTGAAGACCAGGGCCAGGCTCGCCAGCAGCAGGTTGTAGAAAAATCCGAAGGCGCCCAGATTGCGGCGTCCTTCCATCTCTCGCAGGTAGCCGAAGGAGTACAGCGAAACGGCTGCAGCCAACAAGGCGAGCGTTACGTTGAAATATGCCGACAAGGGGTCAAGGCGGATGGCCCAAGAGAAGACCGGGTTGCCGAATGGAAGGCTGATCACGGTAGGCGTGCAGCTGAAGATGGAGGCCGCCGAACTAGCCAGGTTGAGAAGCGAGCCTGCCAGTGCCGCCCCGCAGGTGACTCGGCGAGCGGCGGCGGAGTGGCGACGCAGTGCCAGCGCGGCCACGGCGCCTGCGAGCCAGACGACGATTCCGCTCAGGAAAAGCTCAGGAATCAGCGGGGAGATGACTCACGTTCCACTTCTCCGAGCATCAGAATGGTGTCGGTGAGACTGGCCTGGAAATACTGGCGCATGATGTCGAGAACGTCGATGAGCAGCCGGCTGCGAATGGAGTAGAAGACCTGGTTGCCATCCTTGCGGTTGACCACGATCTGGTGGCTTCTGAGGACGGTGAGGTGCTGGGAAAGGTTGGCCTGTTCAACGCCGAGCTTCTCCTGAATGGTCCGCGCAGAGAGTTCCCTGTCGCGTAACACCTCGAGAATGGCGATGCGTGTGGGATGGGATAGAGCACGAAAGATGCTGGCTTTGTATGTTCGCAGCGTCTCCTGCATTTCTGCAGTATATTCGATATTTCGAATATACGCAATAGTCTATTGCGCGCTACACTTACACTTACTCTGGTACAAATTACCGTGCAGGCCAACAGCCAGTAAGATAGGCAAACCGCGCATAACGGTCCCATGATCGATGGTCAGTTGGCGATAACTTGGCATTGCACTTGTTGACTGGAATGGGGCACGACGCGCGGCCTCCCAAGCATCGTTGCCATCACATTCTTCTCCGGCGAAGTGGGTTCGGGGCTGCAATCATGGCTATCTCGAGAACCCCATCTTCGATTCAGTACGGAAAGGGCCAAGACTCAGGTGCATGTCCTTCCATTCTCGCTGGTCAAGTGGTACATGAAACAGTTGCCCTTTCAATCGGTCAAAGGCTATACGCCAGCGGGTGCCTGGGTTCGTAAAGCATAATGTCGTCCGCGCCAGGTACGGCCATCATGACCACGAGCCCGTACGCGTGATCCTGAACTTCGCCATGGAACTCCGCTCCTTTGCCCTTCAGTTCAGTGACCGTCTGTGAGATGTCGTCGCACATCAGGGAGATCAGGTGGTGCCGGGACGATTCATACGTCTTGCCGTCGTAAACGCTGTGGGTCGGGTGCACGCCCATCTCACTCGGCCCGGTCTTGAAGATCAGCCAACCTGCGCCTCCGCCCGCCGCATCCTCGACGAAGGGCCAGCCGAGGACGTCGCGAAGGAATGCGCGCGTGGCTGGGGCGTCGTCGGAATAAATCAGGGTGTGGATACTGGTGATCATCGGAATGAACAACTGAAATCGCCTAGAATTGTACTGTTTCGGTCGATTGCCAATCAAGAAGCCGTTCAGCTGAGGAGCCCATCACTTCTGTGGTTGGCGAACCGGAAATCTCAATTCAAGGATTGGTTTCAGCAGCATTGCACAAAGCCGCTCGGACAATTATCATTCGACCGCATTGGGAGACCTTCCGGCATGAATTGGATGCGGCTCATCGCAATTACGCTGGGTGCTGGTATCTTGTCGTCGCTTACTGACTGGTTTTTTGCAGGCGACTGGATCCACAAGCGCTTCACCTACCCCGAAGTATGGCGGAAAGGCGCCGAACAGAAAGCGATTGCTTTGACGAGTCCACTTCCGTTTCTGACCTGCGGTGTCTTTGTGTATGCCGCCGCGAGGCTGGGAATTCATTCATTGCCAGGTGCGCTCAAATTGTCCTGCGCGGTGTGGATGATGGGCCCATTACCGCTCATTCTCACCAATGCCGCGTTTATCAAGCTGCACCGCGTGTTTGTGGTGTGTTACGCAACGGGCTGGCTCATCAAGCTATCGATTGCAGCGATCACGGTGGGATTGTTTCTCCACTGACCATCAGCTGGAACTCGGAAAATCCGGAACGATGCCAGACAGCCGACGATCGCCCCGTGATCGATGATCAACTCCTGAAAACTTGGCATTTCACTTTCTGAGCGGTGAAGGAATGAACAACGGGCCAGACCAAGGCAAGATGAATACCAGGTTGTTGATTGCCGCAGTTTGGGGCATTTTGATGGGCATCCTCACCCTCGCAGCGGGGCCACTTTCAGTGATCTCCCCTCAATTTGTGATTGCCGCAATCCAGATCTCTCTAACGTACATGCTGTTTCCTGGGCTAATTGTTGCTGCCGAAGTGGGCTCATTGGTTCCGGCAGCTGTGATCAACGCGCTCGTTCATTTTGGGATATGTTATCTCGCACTTCGATTCTTATCGATATTCAAGAGAAAGAGGGTGCACGGTTGAACGTCCGTTGCGGTCAACTGTTGAAAACTTGGCATTGCACTTTCTGCGGCCGAATTATCTACGGCCTCGGATTGCTTCCACCCCGGAAATGTCAGTCGCAGAGCAGGATCAAGTGCTCACGGCAGAGCGGAAACTGCTCCTGCATATCCTCGATACTGACGGTGGATTCGATAAGGCCGTTGTGGGTCACTGGCACAGAAACGTCCTCCGCCAACGATTCGACGCCCACCTCTCCAAGGAAGAACCGTTTTAGAGTGATCTCCCGGATATATTCAGCATAGTCGGAGCAGTTGGCGATTCATCGCCAAGCCGTCAAGCCGCAATCTCAATTGTCGATAACCTGGCTTTGCGCTTTCTGACACCAACACGAAGCGGCAATGGCACCCAATCTGGTGACATTGATTACCAATGACGAGTTGGCAACCATACGAACGCAGCCATCGGATCGACTCCAAAGCTGGTCTCGACCAAACAAAGCGCCCGGAATATTACCGAATTGCGTAGCCGCCGTCGACACGAATTGTAGTTCCGGTAACGAAGTCAGAAGCCCGTGACGCCAGATACACCGCTGTCCCAGCTATTTCCTCCGGTTGACCCCAACGGCCTGCAGGCGTACGCGCAAGAATCTCGTCGTTCAGAGGCATTGTGTGCACAGGCGCCGTCATGTCTGTTTCTATCCACCCAGGTGCGATCGCATTCACTTGAATGTTGTTCGGGGCGAGTTCAATGGCCATTGACTTGGTCAGCTGGATGATCGCACCCTTCGCCGCACTGTAAGAGGGGATCAGCCCGGATCCAAAAAACGAGTACATACTTCCAATGTTGATGATCTTTCCATGCTGCCGGAAGACCATCGATCTCGCAGCGAGCTTCGAGAGCAGAAACACTGCGTTGAGCTGTGTCTCAATAACGTTGTCCCAATCCTCCGGCTTCTCGTTGAGAACACCGCCGCTCAGTGAAACATTGCCCGCATTGTTTACCAGTATGTCTATGCCGCCGAGCTCGGACTCGACTTTGGTGAGCGCGGGCTCCAATCCGGCACGATTGGTGACGTCAACACTCACGGCGATCGCCGGGACACCGATTGCTTTCAATTCGGAAAGTACCCGCTGGTTCTTCTCTCCGTCTCGTCCATAGATCGCGACGGAGGCTCCGGCCTCGGCCAATCCGAGAGCAATGCCGCGGCCTATTCCACCGTTGCCTCCGGTTACTACAGCCACGCTACCGCTCAAGTCAAACATGGCAGACGTCTTCACAAGGCACTTCCTTTCAAAGAACCGGAAACACTTGGGCACCTAGAGTTTGAGAGTCGAAACGGCTGCTGCTCCAAGTCTCTTTCTGCGGTAGCTTTTCAGAGCAGATGAATCTGAAACTTGGACGAGGATACCATGCAAAGGACACGCCGCAGTACAACATTCGTGCCCGGATGTCGGCAGCTAATCCATTCCTCGTAATCTCGCGCCTCGAATGTGTGAAAAGTTGGAGAAACGAACGGAAAGAGCTCCCAGGCCCGTCACGTAATCGAGTTCTCCGGCGCTCGTAACATCAGCCTTGACAAATTGGGTCGCAAGTTACATACTGATCGGTATGTTGCCGAAGACAATTGATCTGCTAGTGGGTAGAAACAGACCGAGACACAGCGGGCCTACACCGCGCGATCCGGAGCGCACCCGGGAGCGCTTGCTTCAGGCGGCATTCCGCGAAGTATACAAATCAGGCTTCCAGAGTGCCGGTCTGGATGCCATTCTGGCCCCAGCCGGGGTCACAAAGGGGGCGTTGTACCACCACTTCGGCAGCAAAGAAGCCTTGGGATACGCCATCGTCGAGGAGATCATCGCCCCCGACAATCGCGGCCAGTGGTTGACTCCTCTCGAAAACTGCAAGAACCCTATCGATGCTTTGATCAGCGCTGTTCAAGAATTATCAGTTCAGCCCGAGGCTGTGCGCGGCGGTTGTCCTTTGATCAATCTTTCGCAGGAGATGTCCCCCCTTGACGCTGGATTCCGCCAACGGCTCGCAACAATATTTCGCAACTGGCAGGACGGCGTTGCCGCTGCATTGCTGAATGGTCAGAAGCATGGAAAGGTGCGCCGCGACCTGGAACCCGCTCAAGCAGCCGGATTGTTGATTGCCATGGTCGAAGGTTATGGCTCGCTTGCCAAGAATGCCCAAGATGCGAAAGTGATGGAAGCGGGGATCAAAAACATCGTGGAGTGGCTGCGGTCTTTGCGCCCGCCGGGCAACTTCAAACGGGGCTGAACGGATCGTGCAAGACGGGCCGACATTTCGCATACCAACCGGTCTGTACTCACTGGAGCGCAGCCCGATGCGTGCAACCACAGGACGCCAAGACCGGTGACCGCCTGAACGCTCAGGACGGCCCCAGAGGCCACTAACCCAAGAATCTGGAACAGGAGAATGGACATGACAAGAATCGGAATATCCCGGCGGAATGCGCTCGAAGCGGGAGCTTGCGCACTGGCTGGAGCGGCAGGACTCATGGTGATGGCTGGCGCGGCCGCAGAAGCGGAGTCGAGCACCACAACCGAAGAAATCATCCGGAAGTGGTATAAGGCATGGGTGGAAAAGGACGAGGGTCAATTCGAAGCCCTGATGACAGACAACTTCACCTTCACTAGCGCGGCTGGCGACGATCACATCAGTAGGAGCACGTTCAAAACGCAATGCTGGGATACACAGGCTAAGCTCATCGAGCGATCCGATCTGGAGCGCGTGATCACAAGCGGCGACGAGGCATTTGTGAAGTACCTTTGCCACACGACGAACGGTAAATCATTCCGGAACGTGGAATATCTCCGAATCAGAGATGGGAAGGTGGAGGCCCTTGAGTGTTATTTCGGCGGGGCCGGCTATCCGTCGGCAGCAAGCAAGGGGATGTGACGCGGTATTCAGTAAACCTTTCGGTACAAGGTCGCTTCCTGCTCCATGTCCTCCCTGCCGGCTTCGTCAAAATTCGCCACTTTGGACTGCTTGCCAACCGCAACCGCCGCCAGGCGCTGGCTCTGTGCAGGCTACGTCTCTGCGCTCCCCTGCTGCATCCAAGCTCCTTGCTGACAGAAGAACAGAAGTCTGCGCTCAGCCGGTCATGCCCCCAGTGCAAATGCGGCACACTCCATGTAGTCGCGCGTTTTTCGGCTGTGAAACCGCCCAGCCCAAACCTAGCGCTTCACTGCGCAGCCTTCGACTCTTCCTGAGGAAACCATGCGGTCTTGTCTTCCAACCCGATTCCTCACTTCGACGGCTTCTAACCCCGCCCTCGCTCCCCTATGCTTCGAATCGGCTACGCACAGTTCACGATCACCTCCCCGTCAAGTCTGCACCAGCAGCGCGAACCCGGTCGGCCAGGGCTCACTGTGCATCCCCACGTGCCCGGTTGGCCGTCTCGGCTCTCCGCGGGCGGCATCCAATCCCCATACGTCCACCGCCCTAGCGGCTTAGAGCAAATCGCCGTATCCACAATGCTCCGCACCAGCAGCATCGGCAAACGGAAATTCCTGCCTGCGGAGCACTGTCGATACGGCACTAGAGATTTTGCATCATCTAAGGCTGAAAGGCACAATCACCTACGAGCTGTAGTCACGAGACTTCCAGAAGATTGAGCGATCAATCTGATCCAGGCGGGTGCGTCCGGTCATCGCCATCGCGACCTCCAGTTCCGATCTCAGAATGTTGACGACATCGCGCACTCCATCCGCCCCAGCTACGCTCAATCCGTACAAATAGGGTCGCCCTATCAAGACAGCAGAAGCGCCGTACCCCAGCCCCTTCAAAACATCAGTGCCCCTCCGGATACCGCTATCGAACAGAACCGGTGCACGACCGGCCACGCGGTCCACCACCGCCGGAAGCACCTCGATTGTTGCCGGTTCCGTGTCGAGAACCCGGCCACCGTGATTCGAAACGACGATTGCCGCAACACCGCGCTTCACCGCCTCATCGGCATCGTCAGGATTGAGGACCCCTTTGAGAATGATCGGCGTCTTGGCGAACGACTGGATCCATTCAAGATCGTTCCAGTTGAAATGTCTCCGAGTCCGGCCGCCTCCGCCCCCAGGCCTCGCCTCAGTCCCAAGGTTTGGGAATGGAAGAATCGGCGACTGCGCCCGGATGTGCTCCTCGCGGTTCCGCGCGTAAGGCATGGGAATGTCAGCCGTGATACAAAGCGCCTTGCATCCTGCTGCCTCCGCTCTCTCGATCAGTGCCTGAACAGCCTTCCTGTCGTCGTCCACGTAGAGCTGAAACCAAACCGGTCCCGATGCAGCTTTGCAGATATCCTCTATGCTGCGGTTCGAGACGGTGCTCGCCACCATAATCGTCTTGGCCTCCCCCGCTCCGCGTACAGTGGCCGTTTCGGCATCAGGATGCGCCAGAAGATGCGACGACGTCGGCGCCAGCAGGATTGGATGGGGCAATTTGTTGCCGAGCACCGTACAGCTTGTATCAACCCGAGTCATGTCCACCAGAACGCGCGGCTTAAGCCGTAACTCGTCCAGCGCTTTACGGTTCCGTCTCAGTGTTATCTCATCGGCCGAACCGCTGCTGAAGTATTCCCACGCCGGCAGCGACATCTTCCGCTTCGCTGCAGTCTCATAGTCGTACACGCTGGCCAGCACCGGCTGCTGGTTCTCCTGCCCTCCACCAGCCTGGCCATCCACGCCACCCGCATCGATGGCCGCAGCCACGGTCCGTTTTGAGGTGATTCCAATCGCGGCCGCACTCGCCAAACTCGCCCTGAGTACCTCTCGCCTATTCATAAAGACCGTACTCCTGCCGCCATTGCAATCGCAGAACGATCGAACCAAACAATCTCGAAACCGCTGCTCATCGTTTATACATCAAGTCGGCATCAACTAGTTACGGGCAATCCGAAAGTTGAATGTCAACTCCCGATATCAGGCCAATGCGCTCATCGATCTATTGACATTGGTCTGCTGCTTCGGCAACTGGACGTATAGGAAAGAACTACAACGGGATTTTTCGATGCGCAGGCTGCCAGGTCCTGCAGTTGACCGCCTGGGCGAGGAAGGCAACTTCCGAGGCCACTCTGACAATGTTTCGGGACTGGCAGAGAACACAAACTCAATCTTCTGTGCGGACTCTTCGGAGTCTCAGACTGCAAATGGATGTGCGGTCCTGCTGGGAGCAGGGACCATCAGCCGAGAGGCAAAAGGGCGCAATCGGATATCCCCTTCCGACCATTTGCGCGCTCTCCTGAGCGCGCCCAGGAATCTCGTGCTTTTTGCTTGACAAAGACTTACATGGATGAGCGGTCAAGTGTTGATAATTTGGCATTCCACTTTCTGAAGCCCATTACGCAGGGGAATGGGCACTAGCTGGCGATCACTTCCTCCTCCGTATCGGCGAACATGTTCAGAATTGACCATTCAGGATCTGTTGATCCTCCTACTGTGAGACAAACAGTGGTCTGTTCGCCGCGGCGGATGGTGCCGTACTGCTGTGATCTGTTGCCTGCGCCGGGATGTGTACCAGGTTGCCATTTTTAAGTGCGGCACGTGCACGAGGTAATGACAGTAATGGGTCAAAATCGAGAAGCTTCGCAGCGGCCAACGGCCAGATTGACCGGGGCTATTTACCTACTCTACTTTCTGACAACAATCCTCGGTCAGGTCATGGTGAACAACGGGCTTGCTCAATCTGGCAATTTCACCAACGTCATCTCGACCTTGCTTTACGTGGTTGTGACGCTTCTCTTCTATAGCCTGTTCAAGCCTGTAAGCAAGAGTCTCTCGTTGCTGGCGGCCCTGCTTAGCCTGACCGGATGCGTGATTATGTCGCTTGGGCTCATTCATATCACCTCGTCGATCAGCCCGCTGCTATTCTTCGGCCCTTTTTGCCTGCTGCTCGGCTATCTAATCCTCAAGTCGAGCTTCCTGCCTCGCTTTTTGGGCGTGCTGATGGTCTTGGCGGGTTTAGGTTGGCTGGTCTATCTGATCCCGGCTCTCCCACACCTTCTCTCCATCGCCACTATGGTTCTCGGCTTCCTTGCGGAACTATCGCTCTGCCTGTGGCTCCTGGTGATGGGAGTAAACGTTGAGAGATGGAAGAAACAGGCCAGCGTAGCGAAGTCGCCACTCCTGACAGGAGAGCCATCGCCTGCAGAAGGCACTGTGGGCAAGCCAGCGCCGCGGTGAGAAGAGACCGCTATCGTTTAATTAATCCGTCCGGCCCGCCAATTCCAGGTCCAGCGGTCAAATGTTGAAAACTTGGCATTGCAAAAACTGAAGATCGAGCCCGCAGAAATATGCGATGCCGATTTTTTGGGTGAAAAGCGAATAGAAAAGGAGCGGATCCAACTTGTACTGGGTCCGCTCCTCTCACTTCGTCTTTGCGAAGATCCGTCTGCCGAGGTGAGGGTTAGCGCACCCGATTTGCCGGAGTGCGCAGTGCGCAAGGCAAGTCTCGTACCGGGCAGCTACTTCGGCAACCATAGAAAGCCGTGGGCAGCGTAGTTCGCATCATGCCATTCTCCGGCGACGACTCCCGCAGCATTGATGGCCTCGCCAGCCGAACCAAGGCCCGAGCCGGGAACCGCGATTTGGCCCGGAACGTCAAACACTGTGATTTTGCCGTTGGCATTGCGCACGAAAGAGTGATGTTCGGCGTTCGCGTCGCCGACGTCTCCTGTGGTCGTCCCCTCCAGGTTCATAGCGAACACCCATGTGCCTTCAGAGTTAGTGTTGCCAACGTTGCCCGCGCCGGGAGCTGCGAACACGGCAAGGCTGCCGTCGGGAGAGCGCTGAAAGCCTGTGGCCACGTTGGAGTCGGGGGCGTTATAGGTGCCCGCAATTACGCCAAAGTCGTTGATGTAGGCACTATTGGAGGTTGTGCTGGATTCGCCGGGAAACTGAAAGTCGATGAACTTGCCGTTCGGCGTGCGAATTGAACCGTGGCTTCCGTTGTTTGAATCGGTGACGGCTCCCGTGATCACCCCGAAATCGTTGATGCCGTACGGATATGTGCCCTGATAGAGGCCAGTGCCCGCTTCAGGATCTTCAAACGTCGTTATTTTGCCGTCTGGGGTGCGCACGTAGCCATGCGCCGTGAAGTTCACATCCCAGAAGTCCCCTGCGACCACTCCAAAGTTGTTGATGACCGCGGAAAAGGTGCCCTCGTACGAGCCTGGGACTGCACCCGCCCCGGGAGCATC
>Ga0181535_10003920_pt1 | contig 16941 bp, 9 predicted proteins | sample PEATcosm2014_Bin_44_FD_119774 | JGI IMG/M metagenome (GOLD analysis project Ga0181535, IMG submission 119774) | Peatland microbial communities from MTU Mesocosm Facility, Houghton, MI, USA - PEATcosm2014_Bin17_30_metaG | ecosystem: Environmental > Terrestrial > Soil > Wetlands > Peat | place... | reverse complement strand
CTGGCGGCGGATTGCGGTTGCGGCCGCCTGTATCGTGGTCTTCTTCGCGATGACCGTTTTGGCTGGAAGCGAGTTCTTTCAGGCTTGCGACGCTGAAGACGGCGTGCCCGGCATGCTGGACACCTATCGGTCGGGCCATGGCTTTCCGGGTCAAGGCGAGTACGAGCCCATCGGCGCCGATAATTCGCTGATCGCCACCGATCTTCCCGATGCTTGCCTGGTGAGCGATCCCACGACTGAGCTTGGGGTGGTTCCCGAGGGCGTGAGTGACGACGATGCCATCCCCGATTGGAGTGCAGCGCAAGACAGTTGCGAAGGCACGCTGAACTGGCAACCGGGGTCGCCGGAACACAAGCGGCTGAGCGGCGCCGTCAGCCACGCCGGTTTCCTTGTTCTTCGCCTGCGCAGTTATCCGGCCTGGCAAGTCGCCGTCAACGGGTTCCCAATCTCATCACTGCCACGGCGCCACGATGGCCTGATCGCGGTGCCAGTATTCCAGGGCGAAGTCAACGTTACCGTGGATTGGACTACGACCCCTGATGTGATGGCGGGACGATGGTCGAGTGCTCTCGCCGTAGTGTTGCTCACCGGGATCTGGATTCTGGAGAGAAAGCTGGGACGGTCTAAGTACCTCAGTTATGATGGGAGCGATGAACGTTGACGTGAAATCGCTGATCGAACAAGGCGCGGCGCTGACCGAGCGTGCGCTCGAAGAGCTGTTGCCCGGCGCGAAAACCATTCCAGCATCGATTCATGGGGCGATGCGCCACTCGACCTTTGCCGGCGGCAAGCGCCTCAGGCCTGTACTGGCGCAGCAGGCCGCGATCACTATTGCAGGAGTTTTACCTCAAGGAATCGACCGGCTCGGTGCGGCTCTCGAAATGGTCCACACCTACTCGCTGATCCACGATGACCTGCCTGCGCTCGACAACGACGACCTGCGACGCGGCAAGCCCACCTGTCATGTCGCATTCGGCGAGGCAATCGCCATCCTGGCCGGGGACGCGCTGCAGACCCGCGCCTTCGAGGTGCTGGCCGGGCTCGACGCGCCACCCGCGGCGACTGTCCAAATTATCGGTTTGATTGCAAATGCCGTCGGCACCGTTGAAGGGATGATCGGTGGCCAGGTGCTCGATCTCGAAAGTGAACACCTGAAGCCGACGCCCGAGCTGGTGCTGGCCATTCATCGAGCCAAAACCGGAGCGCTGATCCGCGTCAGCGTGGTGGCCGGCGGCGTTTATGCGGGAGCGACGTTAGACGAAGTGGACCGCCTTACAGTTTTTGGCCGCAAGGCCGGACTGGCCTTTCAGATTGTGGATGACGTGTTGGATTTGACGGTGGACTCGGCGCACCTGGGCAAGACCGCCGGCAAGGATCAGGCCACGGAAAAAGCCACATGGCCAGCCGTCTATGGCATCGAGCAGAGCCAGCGCGACGCCGCACGCTTGATCGAAGAGGCCTTCGCCGCGCTTGAGCCCTTCGGCAGCCGCGCCGATGGATTGAAGGCCGTCGCTCGCTATCTGGTCGACCGGAAGAACTGACGGCCGCGGCTTCAAGCTATCTCGCTAAAGCCCGGCGCAGAGCCTCACGTTTGATGGCTACATCATTCACTGTATCCTGCACCTGGCCGAGAAGCCGCTGCACCTGGTCGATATAGACCGGCAGCGCATTCCACCAGGAGCGCAGTGTATCCTGCTGGTCAAGTACGGCCAATGTAGTTCCCGTGGCAGCGGCCACCATGCCCGCGCGGCGATTGCCTGAGAGCAGCAGCATGCCGGCTACGGCAAGCGTTGTACCCGCCGTGAATCCAACCCAGTTCATGGTTTCAGACTCTTCGGCATCCGGTCGACTCTCAGAGTCGAACTGTGGCTCGGAAAGGGGGATAATCACCATCACTTCTCCTTCTGCCCCGGACCGCGGTCTCGGGAACGGTGCATCAAACATCATGCTCTCAATCACCCACCGCGCGCACCTGAAAAATACGCGGCGGAAGATTTCAGGCTTGCAACTTCCGGTTGCCGGCGGCGGGCTGTACCTCAGTCCAGGTCGAAGTCGCGAAGCGGCTTGCCATCGGGGGCGTCCTTGGCCTTGCGCAGCGCCTCGGCAAACTTTTTTTCAAAAAGGTCTTCCTTGTTCTTCTCCGCCTCGACCGACTGGCGGAAGAGCGACTCCTTGCGCTCGTCTTGTTCGCGCATCGCCTGGGCCGCCGTCTCCAGATCCTCGAACATGCGCTTGCGCGGAGCCGGGGTATGGCTCACCACCAGCCCGGTAGCCGCGTCGATCTTCAGCATCGCCCCGCAATCCGGGCACGCAACTTCGAATATCTGTTCCTTCTTCTTAGCCATTTTTTCTCTTCGAGAATTGTAAGCGTTGCCGGGCCAGATTGCACAGAGGCCCCTGCTCGGAGCTGGCGCGAGGCGCGAGTCAGTTCAAGCGGCTCGGGCTTCAGAGGAACCAGTTCGCGGATTTCAGAAGTGCCGGGGCGCGACTGAAACCGTGCCCTAAAAGGAATCAAGCGTGGACCTGGAGGTCCACGCAACAGCCGGCCGGGATGCCGGCGCTACAGTTCCATGCTCCGTGGGTCGGCAACGCCGGTGGCCGACTGATACAAAGCCGGAGTTCGTCGACAAGTTGTTAAGGAGGTCACATCCCGGGCGGTCCTTGCACCAACCCGATCAGGTGCCCTTCGGGATCGAGGAAGCCGGCGAAGAGGCCGCCGTCTGGGGTCGGGAGCGGCCCGTAGGCCTTCTGTCCGCCTTTGCTTTCGATGAGCGCGAGGGCGGCGGCGACATCCGCGACGGCGACATAGAATGTCACATGCACGCGGCCGTCGCCCATGGCACCGATACCGCCGTTGATTCCGGAGCCGGGCTTGGCCAATGAATAGTCCTCGGCGATTGGGTCGATCTCCCAGTTGAAGATGCCTTTGTAAAATTCCTCGAGCAGCTTTTGATCTTTGCCAAGAATCTCGAAATGAACGACGCGATGGGGCATGGAGATGGCCTCCTCAAGGGGCGATGCGAAGGCACTTCTAGATCGCTCCGTGCAATATGGCCTGCCACTTCTTAAATACTGCAATTGCAGATTCCACAAGTCATGGAAGATGGCGAAGATTCTGGCCTAATAGCCCTTCATTCCGCCATCATATTCAGGGGCCTGAAGTTCCCTGCTCCCTCCGGGTTCTCGAAGTAAATCTGAAGTTCCAGAAAGAACAACGCCGCCCAGACAGGCGCAACGGCCCGGCTGAGCGGCGAATTGAACGGCTACTTCATTTCTGCGTGCTTCTTGTGAGCTGCTTTCTTGCCGGGCGCCGGAGCTTTCTTATCCAGCAGCGTCAGGGAATCGGCAGCGTTGAAGGGATAGAGGCGCACCGACTGTTGGCCAGTGGTGCTGAGGGTGACGTCGACACGGCGGTTCTGCGCCAGGACAATGACGTTGAGGTCGTGGAGAATCTTGTCTCGCTGCTCCGCGCTCAGATCAGTATTCTGGTTGACCAGATCTTTCACCTGATCGGAGGTGAGCTCTTCTTCCTTGCCCAGACCGCGCGTTTCAATGGCGGCTTCGGAGACGCCCTGCTCGACGAGAAACTGCTTGGTGCGAGCGACGCGGCGTTCTGAGAGCGCCTGGTTGTACTCGACCGATCCGCGCGCATCGGCATGACCGGTGAGGATAAGATGTGCATCCGGCTTGAAGGCGAGGTAGCTCTTGAAGTCCGTCGCGAGGGTGGTGAGGGTTACCTGCTGGCTCTCGACAAGGCCGCCTTCAGGATGTTCGACCCTGGGCTGGGCAGTCGGGAAGAAGACGCTGTGCAAGGCCAGGTGAGCCTCGAGCCGGACTTGCTCAGGAGAGGGCATCGGAGGCGGCGGGGCGGCGATGGTCACCGTGGCGATAGCGGTTGCGGTCTGCCCCTTGTCGTCGGTCACGCTACATGTGATCGCGGCCGGACCCGTAGGCGCACCGGCTGAATTGAAGACCGCCGTTGGACCGCTGCCAGTGACAGTGCCGGCTGCTGCCGAGTAGTTGTAGGTGAGCGGACGGTTCTGCGGGCTGGCGCCAGTGGCCGTGACGGTGCTGGTGTCGCCGGGGTTGAGGGTGGTGGGACTGACGGAGCAACCAGTGGTTGGCGGATCAAAGGGCTTGACAGTGAAACTCGCCGATGCTTCGGCAGATTCCCATGGCTTGAGGCCTTCCTTGCCGGGCTTGCCTTCTTTTACGTTGCACTTCACCGTGTAGGCGCCCGGCGCCAGCGAACCGGTGGCGACTGTGGCCGTGGCACCGCTTCCCGCCACGCCCGCGCCCGACCATGAGTAAATCGCATTGAGCTTGGGGCTCAGGCCGCCGGCCGTCGCCGTGACTGAGATGGGGTCGCCGGGAAAGACCGTGGCAGGGCTCGCCGCGCAAGCCAGGGAGACCGGCTCAGGCTGAGCTCCGGCGATGTGGTAGACGACGCCGAAGGCCAGCCGGAAATCGTTCTGCACGTCGTCGGCGTCGTTGGGAAACTCCGTCCGAACATAGTCGGCCTCAAGCAGTCGCAGGCCCCAGTTCCTGTTGAGATAGAGGTTGAGCCCGCCGCCGGCTTGAATCGCAAAGGCGTTGGCGCTGGAGGTGGTGCCGGTGCTGGTCGGATAGAGACCGTCAAATCCGTGCGAGCCGCCGAAGAGTCCCTGTCCGAAAATCTGCAGACGACGATCCTTTGCGCCTGTCCATGCCGTCCAGGCGTAGCGCGGTCCGCCTATGTACGAGATCTTGTTCACGTCCACGCCGGGCGTGACGTTTGCGGCATGATCGCCAGTCAGGGTGGCGGCGATGCCCCAGCCCTTCCAGAAGGTCACAGCCGCATCCACGCCGCCGCCCTTGAACCAGAAGCAGCAGTCGCTGGGCACCACCTGGGAGCGCTCGGTGGCGAAGGTGATGCCAAGGTCAGTCGAGACTGCAGCCGGCGGCGCCGGCTTCTGGCTCTGCTGGGCCCAGCCTGCGGACCCAGCCAATATGCATGCGCTCGCAAGGAGCGCCCTTCCGGGGATCGAAGTACGCATAGTAAGTTCTCCTTTTTTACTCAACCGTCAAGGTGGCGTTAGAGGCGTGAGTGAGCCCGCCCATGGTTCCGGTCAGGGTCACAGTATAAGACCTCGGCGCCTGGCCAAAAAAGCCTATTGTGGAACCGCAACCGCTGAGTCCGGCCATGGCCGCCGCACCCGCGCTAAGCACTAGAAGGACCGCGAGCATGCGGCTGAAGCGTTTGCCTGACTTGCGCAGCCTGCCAACAAAGGGTAGCAGCAAGAGCGCCAGCGACAAAGGAGCAAGCCTTGAAGCGAGATGGCTGCCCACCCCGCGCTCTGGCCGCGCGGCAGCCGAGGCCTGCGAGAGATGGAAGGTCAGGGTGACCGTGGTCGTTCCCGCGCCGGGGGCGATGCTGGCCGGCGAGAGGACATAGGTTGCGCCGGCGGGCAGGCCGCTGACCGAGAGTGTCACACCCGATGGGAATGTTGTGGCCCCGCCCGTAGGAGTGACGGTGAAAGTGAAGACGCCCGAACCGCCCGGCTGTACCGTCGCCGCGGCATTCGTCGCGTTGACGGTGAAATCTCCGGCGGCGAAGGTGACAATGTAGCTGGCAACATTGCTATTTGTGTAGCCGGCCAGGACACCGATCGCCTGGATTGTCTCATCGGATGTAACGGTGACACCGGCGCTGGTATAGAGCGTCGTATCGCTGGCCCCAACGACCGGCGCTTTTCCGTCGGTGGTGTAGTAGATCGCCGCTCCCGCGGTAGCATCGCTAATAACGATTATGTCGGTTTGGGTGGTCGCGCCAGCTGCTCGTACCGAGAAGGTGGGTGTGGCGACGACAGGCATGTTTCCAATTGTGTAAGTGCCGCTGGCTACCGCGCTGTTGATGTATCCGGTGAGGACAGCGATGGCCTCGATGGTCTCGCTGGACGAGACGGTGACGCCAGCGCTGGTATAGAGGGTTGTATCGCTTGCCCCTACGACCGGCGCTGTTCCGTCGGTGGTGTAATAGATCGCCGCGCCACCGGTGGCATCACTGATGAGGACGGTCTGGGTCGAGGTGAAAGAGCCGGGCGTTGGCGTAAAGGTGGGCGTGGCAGCTGTCGGCGAGTTGATGGTGTAAGCGCCTGTGGCGACCGCGCTGTTGATGTAGCCGGCAAGGACTGCGATGGCCTCGATGGTCTCGCTGGACGAGACGGAGACACCGGCGCTGGTATAGAGGGTTGTATCGCTTGCCCCAACGACCGGCGCTGTTCCGTCGGTGGTGTAATAGATCGCCGCGCCCTCTGTTGCCTCACTGATGAGAACGGTCTGTGTCGAGGTGTAAGGGCCGGGCGTGGGGGTGAAGGTGGGCGTGGCTAATGGAAATCCCGGCTGAGTCTCCGTCCCGCTGACCGGAACGGCCTGCGCGTCGCCGTTCTTCGTATTCAGGGCGTTGGTCGTGATGTCGACGTCTTCGCTGAGCAGCGTTGAGAGGCTGGTGGTGCTCAGCGCAATCGGCGAGAAGTCGATGGTCAGCGTGCAGAAGGAGTTCGCGGGCAATTGGATGGTTGCTGTGCAGTCGGTCACGGTTCCGGCAAGCTCCGGGAAGTCCGCTGAATACACGAGAGAGGTGAAGTTCAACTGCGCATTGCCGAAGTCATCGACAATCACCGTTTGCGGGCTGTCTGTGCTGGTGGCCAGGTAGGCCGTGGTGGCAAAGCTCATCGATGGCGGGTCGGCAAAGTCCGCCATGTACACCGAAGGCACGGATGAAATGGTTCCCGTTACGCCTCCGCCGTAAATGGCGGCTGGATCAGTCTTGCGGCTGAGGCTCCGGGCGGCTGCCAAAGGCCTGTGCGTGGACCGGGAAGCAGCGACGTGGCCTTTGCTGAGCCTGGCGGCAGCAACGACATTGTTGTCCGGGAAACAGCCTATGCAGTCTTCATTGTTGCCGTCATCGGTGACGTAGAGGTTACCGCTGGGAGAGAGCGCCAGTTCATAGGGTGAAAACCATTCGCCGATATTGACCGCTGTGTAGCCGCCGTTCGACGGCGTCTCCCGCACCACTACACCTTCACCGGCGTCCGCGACATAGACGTTGCCGTTGTCATCCACCGCAATGCCTATCGGAAAGTCCCAGTTGCCATTGATAAAGGAGACCGTGTAACTGCCGTTGGATTGCAGGTTCTCTTCGACTACACTGGCCCCTCCCTCGGAGTTGGCGGTGACATAGACATTGCCGCTGCCATCGACTGCGATGCCACCGGGATATTCAAAGCTCGTCGTGTCAACGGGGGACTGGACGTAGACGCCGCCGTTCAGTAGCGTCTCCTTGTAGACACCTCCGGAGCCGCACCCGCCCTCGTCCGCGACGTAAACGTTGCCGCTGCCATCGACCGCAACACCGACGGGATAGCAATAGTCCGAGCTGGGATCGACCATGCTGGGCACATAGCTTCCGTCCGGTTGCAGCGTGTCCATCACTACTAATTCATCGTCAGCGTCCGAGACATAGACGTTACCGGCGCCATCTACCGCGACGCCAACAGGAAGCTCCCAGCCATAGGGGTCCGTCGTGGGCAATGAGGAGGAAGTGTATGTGACGACGCCGGTGGTGGTGTTCTTCGAATAGGTCTCCTTGATCACGGCACTGTTAAAGCCATCGGCGATGTAGACATTGCCCAAGCCATCTACCGCGATGCCGTAGGGGTAGCTCCAGCCGCTATCGATCGCACTTTGCGATCCAGGCAGGTAGTCCAGTTGCTCGTCGCCTTCGAACTCTGCCGCAATCCCTATCGAACCAAGCGGGGTAGCCTTCGGCAGGTCGGCCGTCAGCCTCTTGAAGACCAGGTCGGGCCTGATGCACTCTTCGCAGCTCTCGACTTCGGTCGGCACAGCAAAGATGGTTTGCGGGCCGACGCCGGTCCCTTGCAGGTAACCGGTTCCGATGACGCTGCTGCTGGTTTCGCCGAATGAGCCGATCAGCACCACTGCGCCGGAACGCAGCCCGGCGAATTGTGGAGAGAAGCTGACGTTCACCGTGCAAGAGGCCGGATTGCCAGTTACCGAGTCCTCCGAATGGATTCCGGTTCTGGCTTGGATATTGACGGCTACTTGATTTCCATAGGTCTGTCCAATGGTGCAAGTGCCGCCGCCGGCGTCGGTGAAGTCCAGATTTGGCGCGCCCTGGGTCAACACTTCGATCGCGCCCAGGGTTGCCGGCACATTGAAGTTGATTGTCACCGGGATGGGGCCTAGCGGACTGCCGATGTTTGCCGTGCCCACGCTGGTATCGCCAAAGGGCCCGGTCGGCGGCGCATTCGCAAGGATGGTTTCGTTCATGGAGCCGCTGGCCGCGGGCACGTTCGCCGTATTGCCTGGGACAAAGCTTGCGACAATGCTGTACATCCCGGCGGCCGGGGCGCTGGTTGTGCAGCTTGCCGTGCTGCCGTTGGTGCCCGTCACGGTGGAAAGCGTCACGGACGCGCATAGGCTCGAGTTCCCGGTGGTGAAGGACACCGTCCCGGCCGGCGCAACACCCAGAGTTCCTGAGCCGCCCGCGACCAGTGCCGTGAAGGTGATTGGATTTCCCACCCAGCTTGGGTTCACCGATGAGGTGAGCGTCACCGATGCCGAGGCCTGCAGCTCCGTCCCGGTGACCGAAATCGTCTGCGCGCCGTTGGCGTTGATCGCGTTGCTGGTCAACGATACGGTCTCGGCCAGTGGTTGCGATGTATTGGCTCCGAGCGAGGCGGTCGGCGTGAAGTCGATCGACAGTGTGCAGGCGCCGTTGGCCGCCACGGTCATGCCGGCGGCGCAATCGGTCGTGACTCCGACCGCCTCCGGGAAATCCGGCGGATAGGTGAGCGCAGAAAGGGTCAGCGCGGCATTGCCGATGTTCTCGACCTTGAACGTATTCGGGCTGTCGGTGCTGGTCCAGTCCAGGGGCGTGTTTTGGAATGTCAACGGCGATGTCACCGGTCCCGGCGGGTCCGCAACATCCAGTTTGTAGACATTTTGGGTATCGGTATCAAGGACGTAGAGGTTGCCGGCGCCATCCAAAACCACATCGAGTGGTTGGCCCAGTTGATTTTTGGAAACCAACGTACTCTGGAGGTAGGCGCCATTCGCCTGTGGAGTCAGCTTGGCCACATCGCCGGATGTGTGCCCTACATCGGAGCCGCGGTCCGCCACATAGACGCTGCCGTTCACATCCACGGCGATGCCATCCGGATTAAGCAAATCGCTGCCCAGGGAACTCTGCTTGTAGCTGCTGCCCGAAAGCGTCAGCTTGAATATTGAGCTGGGGTTGTCTGTTCCAGGGACGGGTGCATTAACGAGATAGACGTTACCGCCGGCATCGACCGCGATGCCCAAGGGAAAGGTCAGGCCGGTAGTGGGGATGGTGGTCTGCGTGTAACTGCCATTGGATGGTATCAGCTCACTTACCAGGCCGTCGCCGGCATCGAGAACATAAACATCTCCGTTTGCATCCACGGCCACGCCAATTGGATACTCCCACCCACTGCCCAGATAGTTCTGCGCGTATGTGCCTCCCGGCAGCGGAACGATCTGATAGACGGCTGGGCCATACTGATCGTTGTTTCCGTCATCGGCAACGTAGATGTTTCCAGCACCATCCACAGCCACCGACTCTGCCGTGTCATACATAAGCGTCGGGCTGCTCCTGGTGCCTCCCCCGAGCACGGACGGGGCGGAATAGACGCCGTTGGAGAGCGCAATCTCCCATACGACACCATAGTCGTCGTCGGCGACGTAAATGTTCCCGCTGCCATCGACGGCCATGCCAACGAGATTGCCGTTGATTGGAGTGCTTGCAAGCCCGGCCGACAGCGTTCCAGGCAGGAAGGCGATCTGGGCTCCCGTACTGGTCCCGGAGACGTAGGCTGTTCCGATCACGTTGGCCGGTGAAGCGTTGTCCGTCAAGATCACCGCGCCGGAACGCAGCCCGGCAAACTGTGGCGTGAAGGTCACAGTCACCGTGCAGGTGGCCTTGGCGGAATAGGCCTGGCCGGTCACACAGGCGCCGCTGGCTGCCTGAGTATTGGCCAGGGTGAAGTCCAGATTTGGGTTTCCCTGCGTCAGCACCGCGATTCCGCCCAGCGTGACCGGCGTCGAGAAGGTAATGTTCACCGTCGCTGTGCCGGTACTGCCCGCATTGACTGCTCCCGCGCTGGTCACTGGCGGAGCCGAGGCGACAGGAGCGGCAACAATGTTCTCGGCCAGAATTTGCGAAGACTGCGATGCCGTGTAAACCGCGTCGCCGGAGTAGGCTGCGACGATGTTGCTTGACCCCAAGGCCAGAGTGCTGGTGGTGCAGGTGGCGACGCCGCCAGTCATCAGAACCGCCGCGCAGCCGCTGATCGCCGTGCTGCCTAACGCAAAGGCCATTGTGCCGGTCGGCGCAACAATGTCGGTTGGGCCTATCGCTACGGCCGTAAAGGTAATCGGGTTACCCAGCACGCTGGGATTGGCCGACGCGGTCAGCGTCAACCAAGGAGTCGCCTTGGTGGCCGTCCCGCTTACGGCAATCGTTTGCGTCACCGGGAAGGCATTGCTGCCGAACGTCACGCTCTCCGTCAAAGGCTGGGTGGCGTTCAGAGAGGCAACGGACGGTGTGAAGCTCACGGTCAGCGCGCAGTTTCCACCTGCCGCCACCGGAGTCGAGGAGCACTCGCCGGCACGCCCGAGAGCCTCGGGGAAATCCGTTGGAAAGCTGATCCCAGAGAGATCCAGCGCGGCATTGCCGATGTTTTTAACTGTAACCCCCATTATGGTGCCGACGTATCCGACGCCGTCGCTCCCGAAGTTCAGAGCCGGCGGGTTCGCCAGTTGATACATCTCCAGTACGTTGGATCCGCCAACTGGATTCGCGCCAGAATAGACGTTCCCCGCCCCATCCACTGCCACGCACAGGAAATATGCGCTGCCGGCGATCGTTTGCTCGGTAAAGCCGGAGCCGGAGCGGGTCAGAGCTAGAATCGACTCAGAATCATAAGAGGAGATAATGACGTCGCCGTTGCCATCCACCGCAACGCCATTGGGATTATCCAGATAGTTGCTGGACAAGCTTGAGTCTGAGCTGGCGATCACGACCGGAGTAGCATAGCTACCGCTCAAGAGCGAGAGCTCATACGCAGCATTGTTACTTTGATCGACGACGTAAACATTGTCGCTGCCATCCACCGCTACACCCAGAGGAGCATCCCAACCGCCGCTTGGAGCGGGCAGCGCGACTGGAGCGGAGTAGCCGCTGCTGGTCAGCGTGATCTCGTACACGCCCGGGATGCCCGCGTCTGCGACAAATACGCTTCCGGCCCCATCTACGGCCACGCCAATGGGTTCATTCCAGCCTGAGCCAATCGGAACCGGGGCCGCGTAGGTTCCATTTGGCAACAGGGTCAGCACGCTCACCGCGGGGCTTGCGTCGGCGATATAAACGTTGCCGGCCCCGTCCAACGCTACGCCCCTGAGCCCACCCTGTGCGCTTGTGTAGATCGCCGTACTGGTTGGATAAGTGACCTGGCCGGTCGTCGCATTGACCGCGGGAGTAGCTTTGTACAAGATGCCGGTGTTGTCGGCGCCATAGACGTATCCGGCAGCATCGACGGCCACGGCTTGACCATAATACGTAGGTCCGGAGATGTTGGCCGCAGTGGGCAATGGAGACGGGAAGATGATCTGAGGCCCCGTTCCCGTGCCGGTGACGTAGGCCGTCCCCAGGACACGATTGTCCAAAGCGTCCTCGAGAACGATCGCGCCGTTACGCGCGCCGGAGAAATTCGGCGTAAAGGTCACGTTCACGGTGCAGATACCCCCGATGCTGACAACGCCCACAGCGCAGTTTCCGCTTCCCCCCGTGGCCGCCAGGAACTCCCGCGTCTCGTCGCCCTGGGTAACCGCTTCGATGCTGCTCACGGTGCCCGTCGCAGTGATCTGCACCGTCACTGTGACAGGCGTGGCAGTGGTGTAACCCACCGCTATTGAGCCGACGTTGGTCTGAGCCGCGACGCCTTGCGGGAAGACAGTCAACAGCAGCGTCGCCACAAATGCCAGGGTTACAACCGAGAAAGACCGGGCCATGCCGGTTCCCACTTTTGAGGACAAGAAGGACTGGAATCTGCGGAGCATCGTGCGCCTCCCGCCGGAGATCGCGGCTGGCGAAATAGGGCTTCGGCGCCATGCCGTAAACCGTATACCGCTCCAGCAATCCCTGGACAGCTTGGTTAGATCCTGCTGGAGCAAAAACTCTGCACAGCAAGCAAGATCGTGATCGTTCGACAAGCTATCCAACTCTTTTAACTTGCCCGAGCAGCGAAAGCGGGTTTTGTGATGTAGCTCACTCTGCGTCGTCAGTTACTTCAACCTCTGTCTCCGGGATCAGGGCATGCGCAAAGAGGGCTGCCAGAATTCAAAGCTGACTTATTGAATTGCTGGTCCAGCGCCAAGCATACCTGACAGGTCGGCGTTTCGCAACCCGAATCTCTTGACATCAATGCCATGCCGAGATCACGGCTTCTTTCCAAGCCCCCCCGGCGTAAACAGTTTTTCATCAAAATCTATGTTGAATTTCACGTCTTCTATCACCAGCACTGTCTTGGTCCCTGTTAGCACTGAAGTTATCTCAGTGCGGCGCGCGCCTGAAATACCCGACACTCGCTTGATCTGGCTGGCATGGAGAACACGCACTTCCTTTCCCTGTGCATCGTACATTTCAGCATGCATGATAACTGGCACATCCTGCGCTACCCAGTAATAAATGTACTTATATTGGGAGCGGGATGGATCGGTTGGAATCGATTCAATCTTCCAGGTCTTATGACCTTCGATCGTGTCAGTATCACTTACCAGGCGATAAGTGAAATCGTCGAGCACGCGTTCTTCAATATCCTCGAAAGTAAAGTCGGTGCCGATGAAACGAGCGGAGCGCTCCTGGGGCGCGACGGGGCGAACACGCTCGGTGGCGGGAATGTACATATACTGGCGATCGCTCACTCCGCGCTTATTGATCGACAGAAGCGCGACGCCGCGAATCTCCTCCGGCGCAGTAAATACAACGAGGGTCCTGCTATCTCCTGGCAAACCTGTTCGGCGGTATGTGAATTCCTTTTTCGTGCGCTGTCCCTGCTTGTCGAAGACTTCAAAACTGGCGCGCATGAATGTGCCCCGGCTAGTGTCTTGAAGGTACACATCCTGCATGATCTTGCGGGCATCGGGAGGCGCGCCGAATGCGGGTGCGCCCGCGAGAGAAACGATCGCGGCGCAGCTGAAAAGCACCGATCCTTGTCTCAATAACATCCTGCGAAATCCTGCTTTGTTATTCATATCCGATTGCCTCGATAACCGACATTTGCATCGCATGACGCGCGGGGAGCCAGGCCGCAAGCAATGATACTGCCGCGACGGCCGGGAGTGTGCACAAAACCAGTACCCAGGGAAAGTAGAACGGAACATCATAACCGGCCAAAACCGTGGAAACCGTGTGCGACATGAATTGTATGTTGAAGACCGCGGCCAGCGCGCCCACCATAACTCCAACGATCGAAATGGCAACGGCCTCGAGCAACACCATCTTTCGTATCTGGGAACGGTAACCGCCAATGGCACGGACAATCGCGAATTCGCGACGGCGGTCCATGACGGAAACGACCAAGGTGTTGACAATCCCCACGATGGCAACGATGACTGCAACGACGAGCTGCATATAATTCAAGAGAAAGAACTGGTCGACCAGGCTTCCGATCCACTCCCGAAACTCTGTGCTTGTGTAGACCAGCGCATGGTCAGTGCCTGCAGTGAGCCGCTCGATCTCATGCTTCACCTTAGTTGCGTCTTGACCGGGCTTGAGGTTGACGTTGACAAAATCCACTGCGTCATCCTTCCAGTATTTCTTATAGAGAGCCCTGTCGATAAAGATGGTCCCTTTGTCTGAGCGGTAATCTTCGACAATTCCGAGAACAGGCAAGTCCAGCACACCGGTTGGCGCATTGAGACGCACGCGGCCTCCCACGCGGCATTTCCAGCGTGCGGAAAAATTCTTTGAGATCAATGCACCTTCACCGCGCGATAACTGCTCACGCACAGCATCGACATTGGCGTCTTCAACCGAATCCGGCGCACGCGCCAGAAAGCTATCCATCTCGATTGAACTGAGGGCCGCCGTGTCTCCCTGAAATGGAATGAATGTGAAGCGCACATTTTCGACGCTTTTCACCTCGGGCAGCGCGGAGATGCGCCGCCCCATATCTTCGCTGAAATGATAGGAGGTGGAACGCAACAATGCGGAGGTAGCTACAACCAGGTCGGCATTCAACATGCGATGCGTCCAGCGGGCGATCATGTGCTTGTAACTCTGAATGTAGGCTCCAGTGGAAAAGACAAACATCAGTCCAACCATCAGCGCGCCGACCGTAGCCGCACTGCGCCGGGGCGATCGAATCATTGCATCGACGGCGAGGGCTCCCTCGGAACCTCCGGCCTTGTCCATCAAGGGACGAATCATGCGGGCGGTCCATTGCACCAGGATTGGCAAGAGCATGGTGAGGCCGAGCAGGGTGAGAGCCGCATAGAATAACTGAATCGTCATTCCTACGCGTGACGGGGAGAACTCAATGAGAAGCGACGTGAGCAAGACCAGCGCGGCGCCCATGGTAATGCGCTTCCATCCGAGAGACGACTCCTGCTGGCGCGACTCAATGTTATGCAGTGCTAGAACAGGGTCGAGGCGAGAGGCGGCTCGAGCAGGAAACCACGCGCCGATAAGAGAAGCGGTAACTCCCAGGCCAAGCGAGATAAACACGGCGTCGGGATGAAGTTTCGGCGCAACCTCGGTAGAGATCATGCCGTAAACAGAAGCCGCTATGGAGCCCATCACCTTGCCGGCCAGCGTCGCCAGATAGAAGCCTGCCGCAATTCCGGAGACGGAGCCGATGACGCCCATGAGCAGCGCTTCGCCGAGAAACATGGCGTTTACGTTTCGGCGTTCGACGCCGATGGCGCGCAGGATGCCAATCTCTTTCCATCGCTGGTTCACGGCAATCGTGAATGAGTTGAAGATAATGTAGACACCCACCAGCAGAGCGATAAAGCTTGTAATCAGCATTCCCAGCCGCATTGCTGTAACCGCATTTTCCAGCGCCTGGCCGCGCACTTGCGGTCGCGCCGATTCAACGCCGGCAGGCAAGCGGGCTCGCAGACGCCGTTGAAGTTCATCGACTGGGACGCTCTGCGAATTCATCAGATCGATGCGATCGAAGTTACGGCCGCGGCTGAAAACGACCTGCGCCGAGTAGACATCCATGACCGCGATGTTGCCGCCGAAGACTGCTCCGACTCCAACGGGCTTGAAGAGTCCTTGAACCGTGAAGTCCTTACGTCCGTTGGCAACAAAGATCGGAATTCGGTCTCCGATATGCAAGCCGTGCCGGTCGGCGAATGACCGGGAAAGCAAAATTGAGTTAGGCTGAGCTAGATAAGTTAGCGGATCGGCGATCTCTGTCTGCGAGCTATCGAACTCGTATTGACGTAACTGCTGATCGCCGGTTGTATCCACTCCCAGGATGAGCAAGTTGCCTTCATCCGCGAAGGCAGTATGCACGATAACTTCAATGACAGGCTCGGCTAACTCAACGCCGGGAGTTGCACGCACGGTTTCCAAAACCTCTTCGGGAAATCCCGTTTCTCCAGAGGTGACTTCGAGGGTCGACTTACCAGCAAGGCGCTCGACGGTGGCTGAAAGGGAGTCCAGCAGAGCCGCGTTGGCGGTGCGCACGGCGAAGAAGACAGCTACCCCGAGAGCGATGCCCAGAGTCGTCATGATGACTCGAAGACCATGGGTTCGCCATTGCCGGGAAGAGATCTGCCAGAGCGCAGGAATCATCATCGACCGCTCGCCGGGGCACACGCGAATCGTTCGTCGTGAACAATCCGGCCGTCATGCAGAGTAATGATCCGGTTGCAGTAACTGGCCGCCTGCGCGTTATGCGTCACCATAAGTAGCGTGCTGCCGTATTCCTGTTGAAGATTGTCAAGAAGACGAAGAATCTCGTCGCCGGATGCTGAGTCGAGATTGCCCGTCGGCTCATCGCCAAGAAGCAGAGGTGGTCGGAAGATCAGTGCGCGTGCGATAGCTACTCGCTGGCGCTCTCCGCCCGAGAGTTCATCGGGGCGGTGGGATGCGCGGTCACTCAATCCTACGTGCTCCAGCATTGCGGCGGCGCGCTGTTCTGCTTCTTTCCTCGCGAGCCCTTGCAGGCGAAGAGGGAAAGCCACGTTCTCAAGCGCAGTTAGCGTGGGCAATAGATTGAAGGTTTGAAAAATCATTCCAATTTTTTCGCGGCGCAGGCGGGTGCGAGCGTCGTCAGTAAGATTGGATAGCTCCATGCCATCGACTTTGACCGACCCCGAGGTGGGCTCATCGAGTCCGCAAATCAAATTGAGAAGCGTAGACTTGCCCGACCCCGAAGGTCCCATCACGGCCACGCGCTCAGAGGGTCCGATTTGTAAATTAATGTCGTTCACGGCCTGGACAACCTTGCCTATGCCGTAACTTTTGGAAACTCCGGTCAACTGTATCACTGAAAAAATAGCCTCCAAGGTCAACGCGCAGAAGCGTCCGTTTCCGCCCAAATCCATTTGTCAATTTCCATCGTTGATTTCGAACGGCCAGCTGTCTTGTGCGCGTGAATCGACGCAGATTTGCCGGTAAGACGATCATATATCTCCGCAAGCAGGTGCTCCGACAGGAGTTTGCATGCGGGGTCCGGGATCAAGAAACTCCATGAACCGCACACAGAGCTTGCGCGGCGGAATCGACATAGGGGGGAGAGTCACCTCTCCTCCCCTGTCACACCACCGGACAAGCGGGCCCGCATCCGGCGGTTCGGAGGATTGAGCTACGTAACGGTCCACAACCGTAGAAGACCTATTGAG
>Ga0181535_10003918_pt1 | contig 16944 bp, 10 predicted proteins | sample PEATcosm2014_Bin_44_FD_119774 | JGI IMG/M metagenome (GOLD analysis project Ga0181535, IMG submission 119774) | Peatland microbial communities from MTU Mesocosm Facility, Houghton, MI, USA - PEATcosm2014_Bin17_30_metaG | ecosystem: Environmental > Terrestrial > Soil > Wetlands > Peat | place... | reverse complement strand
GGCAGCTTTGCGACTGTCTTTTCGATTCCCTCGGCCGCCCAGCGCTGGGCCTCGTCGTACCGCTTCATCTCGATCAAGCGTTGGACCAGCCGTTCGTAACTGCCGGAGACGCGGGCTTCCTGTTCGCACACGGTAAGAATCTCGTCGTTGCGGCCCGCATTCTCAAGCGCTCGGATCAACCAGTCGGCGATGCGCTCGTGCTGGTATTTTCGGGAGAAGGGATCATCTTCCTTCACAGGCGACTTCGCGCGCTGAGCTATAACATCGGCGACTTCAGACCACGCAGATTCTTCGCCAGTCAGCTTCAAAACCGCGTTGGCGGCATCGTCGACAATGCCATAGTCGTCCCGTAGATGCGCATCAATGGCGAAAAGCAGTTTGCGCGCTGGTGTGAGTGAAGATGCAGCTACTGCCTGAAAGATCACTGGCAGGCATTCGCCCACGGCTTCCGCGGTTTCGCCCTCATCATTCGATTGGCCGATTTGTTCGTTGCCCAACGTCATGATTTCTGTTCCCAGGCGCGCCACGGCGTCAGGATGCCCGAGTTGTAGCAACCGTTCCAGACGATGTTTCACGCGACTGTAGTCCGGCGTCTGTCCCTCACCCGTCCAACTGTTTCGCCAGCCGGCCTCGGAAGCGACGAGTCGGAGTTCTTTCCGCGTTTCGGTTACCAGGCGGTCAACATTACCCTCGCCCAATGCAATGCGATCGCTGAACTCCGCTCGCAACTCCGGGAAGCGCTCGTTCAGCGACCAGACCAAGTCCACCAACTCCTCGCGGCTCTTGGCTCCGATATGCTTCCGGATTTGTTCGTCCGTTATGTTGCGCGTTTTCTTTTCGGAAACCGCTCGGTGCCGATGACGGTGAACATAGAATTCTTCATCGACTTCATCATCTTGGGAATCCATGTCGACGTCGAGATCGTCCACGTCATCCTCGTCTGCGTCGCTGCTCTCGTCGGCAAGGAGTTCCCATCGCTCATCGTCCTGGTTCGCCGCAGGAATTTCCGCGCCCTCGCCCAGCCTCTCAAGATATTCGCCCACTACTGCAACTGCATGTTTGCAGCCGTTGGCGCCCACCGGGCAGGTGCAGCGGGAATAAATCGCCCCTCGCCTTTCCGGCGATGTTTCGCACCAGACACTAACTGCATACCGTGAGCCGCCAGTCACTGTAGCCAGAAGCCGGCCATCCTCTGAAATCGCGAGGTCATGGACGCGCCCTTGCCTCTGGTAGGCTCTGCCTCGTTCAACAGAGCGCGAGCCTGCCCATTCGGTCAGATCGTCCCAACTCAGGACATTCCAACCCTCATTTCGGGAGATCTTATGTTCCTTTCTCTTTACCGCGCGTTGTTGCTTTGAACTCATCCATTTCATCCTGAGCTGATTCTGTGTTGGCCACTACGATGAAGCCCGTGATGATGGCAGGGGAGGATACGATTCCCCGCGAGGGCTCTTATGGTCAGTGTTTTCAATAATAAAAGGATGGTGGCATTTCGTTACATCATCAAGCCCAATTTCGGTTCATCGATGGAACCTCGAAAGCGTGATCTGACGGCTGCGAGGAAATTTGATAGCGAACCCTCAACTGTGCAGCGTGGCCGTCGCCTGCGCGACGCGGTAAGTATCGGCAGGCTAAGCGATACCGGTTGAATCCGTGCCGACTGGACACATTCTATAAAGTCCTATATATTGGACCATATGTGGTTATAAGGCTTTATATATGGAGCCTTACAGATGAGATCGAGTGTATCAGATGTCTTGCCCCCTGCCGTCAAACGGTCGCTGATCAAATTCGGCAGCGACCTTGCGACCGCGCGGCGGAAACGTGGACTTACAATCCTTGCCGTCGCCGAGCGCATGGGCGTCGCCAAGAATACCTATCTGCGCGCAGAGAAGGGCGACCCTCGGGTCGGCCTTGGCGTTTATGCGATGGCGCTTTTCGTTCTGGGCTTTGGCAGCCCTCTTGGCACACTTATCGACGTGAGCCGCGACGACACCGGCCTTCTGCTCGATGAAGAGCGTCTGCCCAAGCGCGTGCGCATGAAGAAAGCACGGGTGCCCCAGCCATGAAGCGGACCATTGACGTTATGCTAGGCGAGGAGACGCAGGCCGGCATGCTGCGTTACGACCTGCAAGGGCGTCGTGAAAGCGCTGTTTTCGAGTACGGCGCAAGTTGGCTCGGGGACCCTGCTCATTTCTCTCTGGGGCCAACGCTTCCTCTCCAGGCGGGCCCACAGTTTCATCGCAAGTCGAAAGACGGTTCTCTCTTCCATGCTGCGATTGCCGACACAGAGCCTGATGGATGGGCAAGGCGTGTCATTCTGCGCGATCACGCCAAACGAAGACAGGAATTGCGCCATCAAGGAAAAGTAGGAGAGGCACATCCGCTCAACGCGCTTGATTATTTGTTGGCCGTGGATGATTTCAGCCGTGTCGGCGCGCTTCGTTTTCGCGACGAAAATGGCGTGTTCCGGCGCGCACAGGAAGAAGGACGCAGGACTGCTCCGCCACTCGTCGAACTTGGACATCTGCTCAGCGCGTCGCGCGCAGTCGAGGCGAACAAAGAGACGGCAGCGGACCTTGCGTATTTGCGTGGGCGCGGGACGTCACTTGGCGGCATGCGCCCGAAATGCACGGTTATCGACGAAGACGGAGCGCTCAGCATCGGCAAGTTCCCCAGCATCGCGGACGAGCGCGCCGTCACCAAGGGAGAAGTGCTAGCCCTCACGCTCGCCAAAAACGCCGGGATCAATGCAGCCGTGGCGCGTGTCGTCGAGAGCCAGGGATTGCCCGTTGCGCTGATCCGCCGCTTCGACCGGCGTGGCGACGGACAACGCCTGATGTACGTCTCCGCCGCCACGATGCTGGGCGTCGAGCCGACGGAACCCGAGGAACATTCCTACACCGAGATTGTGGACGCAATCCGTGTGCACGGGGCCGACGCACAAGCCGACATCGAAGAGTTGTGGCGCCGTATTGCCTTCTCGATTCTGATTACCAATGTTGACGACCACCTGCGCAATCACGGCTTCTTGCATGAAGATCGGGAATTCTGGCGGTTGTCGCCCGCCTTCGATATAAACCCTTCACCCGAGCGCGTGCGCGAATTGAAGACCTGGATATCCGAGGACGCAGGCCCCGACATGACCATCGACGCCCTTATGTCCGTGATTGCTTATTTCCGCATCACGCGCGCGCGTGCCAAGGAGATATTGAGTGAAGTTGTGCACGCCGTGGACAACTGGCGCATGACCGGACGCGGTGTCGGCATGAGTGACGACGAACTTGAGCCCTTTGTGGACGCCTTCGAGCACGGTGAGCGTGACGCCGCAAAGAAGCTTTTCTGAAGTGAACGCCGGCTTAATCGAGCATTGCGACTAAGGTCGCAAATTCACGGCAAAAACCAAAAACTTACACACCGACTTACACGGCTTCACAGGCATGATCTTTAAGTTATTTTTATTCAACAATATACAATGCTACGCAGCGGACTTAAAATCCGCAGGCCCTAACGGGTCGTGGGGGTTCAAGTCCCCCTCTGGGCACCAAATCGATATCTCCCACGAGAGTGCGCACAAAGCAGAGAGGGCGGTTTCTCCCGTCCAGTGAGATGTCGCGCAATCGCCGCAACCTGCACGCAACCCTGGTATCGAGGTTGGCAGTAGCGTCATCGGCCGTCGATTTGCCGGTTGATCGTATCGTCTTTAATCTTTTCGTCCTCCGAGAGGAGAAACGCTTTGCTGAGAATGATCGATAGAGTCGCATCGCCTTCAAACGGCAGATAGACTTGGTCGTTCCTCATCCGTGCGTGCGCGTCCGGCACGATGCATAAGTATTGATCGTTAGGCTCCATCAAAATGTTTCCCGAGCCCAGATGGATTTTGTAGGTACGCCTCGATCCTTTGACCACGAGGAACTTATCGACCAGCGCGCACTGCTTCGCAATCTTGAGCCGCGGAAGCAGGCCTTCAAGTATTTCCCGCCTGGAGACTGCAGTCGCAGAAAGCTCACCGAACGAGTAGCTTCTCCAGTATTCAACGTAGCGTCCGCCGGGGCCTCCGTCCTGCCATGTCGGATCGTTTCCTACCGATGCCACGCCTACAAATAAATCAACGTCGCGCATCACTTCTGAAAACACGATCGCGGGAATCTCTTCGAGCGGCACCGGCTCAATCACGTTCTCGTCACCGGGTCCGCCTGCGCGTGTCGTGTATCCGCCACCGCCCGCGTGCGCCTTATTCGTCGCGGCGTTCATCCTGTAAAACCGGACCTGGTCCGTCACCAGCCGCAAAAAAACTCCCGCCTCATTTGTGTCTTGTCCATACTCATCGCCAACACCCTCAATCCAGAATTCAGCGCGCAAGTTCCAGTTCGGCAGCTCTCTCGTTGCCGGCGGATACTCGTCATCGACCAGGAGCCGCAGTTTGTTCTTCCATTGGCGAGCGCCGCACAGCGCGTTGAATTGATGTTGGCGGAGGATATGCGCCGCGAAGCGGTTTGAATAGCTGGCCGTCCGTCGCTCAGCATCGGTTAGCAAATAAACTTCGCGGTGCGCCTGCTTGAAAGGCTGAACAATTCCCAGTGATTCGATTCTTCGGCGCAGCGCGAGAACCTCTTCGACGCTTCGTTCCACGGGATGCCAAAGCCGAATCTCGGCACCCTCAGTTAAATCCACCTCTTTGCCATTCATATCTGTAACTGCGCCATCGACTGCCAGCAAAGGAGTCTCTCCAGCAATCCAGATCAGTCGTCGCGCAATCGTTCCCACCAGCGGATGATCGATGTAGCGCTCCCGCCAAATTTGCTCCGGCCACGACTTCTGCGTCAGGAACAGCCCGTCGATCCGGTCCCGTTGAGCGGATAACATCGGCTGAATGAGCTTGAGGTCGGACTGCAACTCCTTCACGGTCTCTGCATTGTCCTGCTTCAACGCCGCAGGCATCGATTTCAACTGCTTGCCTTGCGCGTCGAACCATCGTAGTTCCGCCTTGCTGCCCGTCACCGCGAGTTGCGCGCGATAAGTTCTCAACACATCCTCGCGCAATCCCACCTTTTCAAAGCCGCAAGCCGGCACGCTCATCTCTTCCACCTGGTCCCGCGGAAGTTTCATCTCGGCTGCTGCGGCGTCAAATGCCTTTTCCACTTCCTTCTGAGCGGTGCCGAATCGCACGCGCACCTTCAGGACCGCCAGTTGCCCCATGGCCTCAGGAGACACCATCTGTGAGAGGCAGTAGACAGCCGCATTGCCCACTTTCACCGCGCGCGGTCCAATTCCCGGAATCTTTTTGTAAGCACTCAGCGCAACCGCAGTCACCAGCCGGGTCAACTCTTCGCGCCTTGGCAACAGTGGAATGAACCACAACAATCCGCGCAACGCATTCGCGTTCTCATCGTGAATTAAATCGGCCCCGCCGCGCGGATCGCCGCGGAAGGCCGGAGTTATCGCCTCCGATCGTCCTTTGCTTACGAGAGGCAGCCATTCGGCAAGCGCTTCGCACAGATTCTTTGCACCCAGTTTTGCAATCACTTCGCGCGCAGTTCTGCGCCAGCGTTCCGATGGCCTTGCAGTTGTGGCTGCAAGCGCGTGCTTCAAAAGTGCATGCCATTTCTCGCGTTGGGCAGGCGCCCGCGCGGCTATATCCGTGTTGACTGCGGCGCTCCAGTATTCGCAGGGAACCAGCTGGATTTGCGGAACGTTCCCCGCCAATTGCTCCAACTCTGTCCCACACCGCTTCTCCTTTTGGTCCCACGAGCCACTGAGTCTTTTGGCATAACCGATGACGAGTGCTTTCAATTCCTCATCAATCGCAGCGGTTGCAGCGTAGCGCTGCAACGTTTTGACTACATGTCCGCCTGGAAGGTGGCCGCAAACACAGAATTGCAGGCGCCAAATTGTATTGGACCAGTTTCCGCTGGGGTCGAGATCGTATTCGACTGTGCTGTTGCAGAATCTCAATAAAGTTACGAGGTCATCGCGATTAAAGGGAATGGCGCGGCGCATCAGGGTGGAGATAACCGTGACGGTTGGTCGTCGCAGCTCGCTGAATCCTCTCCACTCCCTATTATGGTGGAGATTTCCGCGATTCAAGCTTGACGACGTGGTCAAAAGGACCTCGGCCATTCGATCTGACAGGAACTGGGCCTGCGCCAGCGCGGCGAGGACATAGAGTCGCGCCTGCTCCGGCTTCGCGTCTAAAAGCACGCGGCCGCTTTCATACGACTTCAGCTCCACGTCGAGCCAATAGGCTCTCGACGGCGCATTATCTGCTTCGCTTACCCAGCGAATGACGGCCTGATGTTCAGCGGCAAGCGGGTCAGAAGGCGAAAACGCAAATTGCCTGCCGAGGTCTTCTTTCGGCATCGGTCAGCCTCCAACCAAAGGAACCAGCTTGACGAATTTGACATCGGTGGTTGGCCCAATCACAAAGTGCTGGTCCAGCGTCTCGGCCTGCTTGTCATCGATCAGAATAAAAAATCCATTCTTCTCGAATGCGTCTGTGGCAAGCGCAAACTGCACCTCCCAGTCGAGCGTCCGGTGCTTTTTCAAGCGATACGAATGCCGCAGGCCATTCAGCTCCTGCTCTGTTTCGCCAGGCTGCACCAGCCCTTCAAACGTGAGCTTGTCCTGGTGCCGGTTAAATTCGCGAACTTCGTGGTGAACGCGTTCGCGAATGAGCTCGCGCACGGTAATTCTCTCGCTTAGGAATTCGAGCGATATCGAATACAGGCTCTGCCCGGCCGGCGATTCATCCCGAATGGTTAGCAGCATATCCGACACCTCGCGACGATTGGAATTGGATTCATGGATATTGGCAATTCTAGCTCATGACATTCCACTTGGCTGATGGGCAATCCGGGGTGTCGCCAACGTCGCCGATGATGGCTGCCATTATCAGAATTTCGCCTAATCCGGTGATGGCAGTGCAAATGGTTCGGCGAACAGGGGTCGTAACCCAGCGACTCTTCAGTCACAGGTGGCGGCGGCGTCGCCCGCTGAGCTGAGATGAAGTCGACGAACTCCAGTCGGTTGCTTCCGGGCTTCATCGCGCGGCGTCAGAGATGTTCAGCAACCGGAACCTGCTTGGTGGCCCACGGTCATCAGGGATCCTGCTGGTGCGTTTCTGCCCCTTCGCCCCGGGCGGGTTCGCTCAAGGTGGTAATCTCCTTTGCGCGAGTGAGCCAGAGCTTCGGGTCTGTCGGGAAGAGGAGCACCCGCGAGCTCGAATCCGTAATGGCGAAGGCGTTCAGGCCAGGCAGGGCGATCAACCGGGGACGATGCATGGCGTGTTCCAGTCCGGCATGCAGCGAAGGCAGCGATGCGTACGCCACCAGATCGCATCCACTGGATGCGTGCCACACGTAGAGAGTCGCGTCAGAGCTGATCGCCGCCAGGATATTTCCTTCGCTGCTAAACGCCGCGCCATCGAGCTGCCGTTCCCCGGTGCGGCAATGGACGGGGGCGCTTGAGCTGTCCCGTTCGAAGACCAACACGTCACCGTCGTTACCGGCCACGACCAACCGGCGCGCGTCCGGGCTGAGAACAATGGTGTCGCGATTGGCGCCCGTGTTGACTGCGCGAGGTGACGACGAGCCATTGGCCAAATTCCAGGACCACATCTTCCCCTGATCGTCGGTGGCGAACAACTCCCGCGCAAACGGGTCGATGGTGAAATCGAGCACCACACCCTCCTTGATCTGGGCGAAAACGCGGTCCCCTGCCCCGCTGGACAGGAGTGAGTGAATCGTGCCGTCGGACTCGCCGGAAGCGAGTATCCCGGAGTTGTCCGGAAGCCACTGCAGGCCGGTGACGGGGCTGCTCCATGGTGGCGGCGCGCCGGGGAACTTGTTTCCCGAGCGGTCGACGATCGCCACCGAACCGCTGTCGCCTCCCAGTCCCAGTCTCGACCCGTCCGGGGACCATGCAATGGAATCGATCTGCTGGTCCAACGCGGCGAAGGAAGAGGCGAGGCTCTGATTTTTCATCGACCACACGTAGGCACGGCCATGGTCGTCCCCCGCCGCAAGCCATTGATTATCCGACGAGACACTCAATGCCGTCAGGACGCAATTCATCTCCAGAGGGAGTTGCGCGAAAGCCGGATCCAATGCCCGCAGGGACCAGAGTCGCGCCGTGTCGTCATCGGCCACGGAAACGACCATCTGGCCATCCCGGGAGAACGCCACGGAACGGACAACATCTGTATGGCCAATCAGCCTCGCGAGGATGGGCGAGAATGTGCGCGGGCTTCCTGAAACGCGCCAAACGCAGATACTCCTGGAGCCGTAGGCGGATGCAAGCTGGGACGCGTCATCGTCCCAGGCGAGAGCCGTGACGGCGTCCTGGCTTGAGGACACGGTTTGCACCGAACCATTCAGATCCATCATGACCGTTCGCCCGTCGAGGGTTCCTACGGCGAGATTATCGCCCGTGGGACTCCACGCCAGGGCCGTGATCTTGTTGGACAGCGGTGCGGGGCGTTGAGGCTGGGATGCAGCTCCCGCGAGTGCGATAATCTGTAGTGCTCCATCTTCAAAGCCGACGGCCACCCTGTTGCGCCGATCGTCGATTGCCAACGCGGTAGGGTAGCCGGAGCCGATCACCCTGCCTGCACAGTTCGCATTCGACTGCGCCAGTGCGCCGGCGCAATCGAAGAAATGAATCGATTGGTCGATGGAGTCTGCGAGGACCAGTCTGCCGGAGCGGCCGATGGCTGCTGCGGTCACTCGGACTGTATCCGACAGCTTCACGGAGCGTACGTTTCCGCCTGCTGTATCCGTGCTGACTAGCGTTCCGTCTTCGCGTACGCTGAAAAGATCGTGACCGATCCACTCCGCACTCAGCATGCCGGAGCGGACACCCGGGGCGGCTGCCACACGGTCGAGGGACTCGCGGGTAAGCGCCGCAGACTTTGCATCAAATCCATTCCAGGTAGTGATGCCGCTTTCTCCAACGGCAGCGATAACCGCTGTATCCGAGTCGACGGCGAGGGCCACGGGATGGAGACCGCCAAGGTTCCAGACCCTCGCAAGATTTGGAGGCACGCTTAATACGCTCTGAAGAAGAGCGGAGTTCGCGCTGATCGAGGGATAGCGGTCGACAGCCATAGCAGCCAGGGCAACAGCCTTGAGAGGATCGTATGCAACTGTCAGGTTAGCCTGAACTGCGAGAGATGCAGATTCAGCATCGGCATGAGCTACCCGCCCTTCGCGCGTCAGGAACGCCACGATCAGCATGAGTGCGGCGAGCACGGCGATGCTGGCCCAAGTCCATCTCCGCAGGCGCGTCACCCGCGCCTTCTTGAGGTCGTCTTCCCGGACGCTGGCCTCAATCAATCTGCATTCAACCCAGGTGAAGCGCGCAGGATGATCGAGCAGCCATCGCCGGGCCCGGGAGAGCTGAAGTCCCTGTAGTAATGCGGTGTTCATTTCGCCCGACTTGATCCATTGGTCCGCGGCATATCGCAGCTGGTTTCTCCCAACCAGGAACTCGCGTTCCTCGTCCAGCCAATTGCGCAGCAGGGGCCACTTGCGCAGGAGTGCTTCATGCGCGACTTCGACGGTGCGAACGCCGGCATCTTCGCTGATCACCACCAGCCTGGCCTTGGCAAACTCCTCCAAGACCGGGCGCGAAGCTTCCGGCAATATATCCCAGCGGGCTGGTTGCCGCGCGTAACGCCCCTCATCAACGATTCTGGTCAGGCCACCGACGAAGGCCTCCTTGAGCGCGGTCAAGTCGTCCCTGGATAGCCGCATCTGCTCAATCAATTCGTCGGCCCGCCTCCGCACCACGTTTTCAAGGGGGTTCAAGCCGGTCTGCTGATCGCCCAGGGAGCGATACTGGGCCAGCGATAACTCGATTTCGGCCCCTGCGCTCTGACCGGAGCGCGAACAGACCTCATAGAGCTCACGAAGCATAAACGCGAGCAACGGTAGCGCATCTTCCGCTCCCATGTCTCCGATAGCCGCATCTACGAGCGCGTCCTCAACACGAATGCCCGCCACACTAGCCGGCCCATCTATGATCTGCCGCACTCGCTCATGCGGGAAAGGCCGCAAGGAGTACTCGGCGAAGCGCTGGGAATGCGCCGCTTCCTGCAGCTTTCCCAGAAAGTCCGACCGCAAGGCCAGAAGCACGATGCAGGGCAAATCCTGTGCCGTGGCCTGGTTCATAAGCTCAAAGAATCGTTCTCTGTCGTCAGAGGAGGAAAGTGTGAACAGTTCCTCTCCCTGGTCGATCGTAAACAGAATGCAGGCCTCGCCGGATGGTTCGCGCTGCCTTACCAACTCGATTAGTTTTGTGAAGCCGTCGGGCTCATTCACGAGCGTATCGCGCCACTGGCGCCATGTCTCGGGCTGTTCCAATACCTCGCACGCCGTCCGCGCGAGTTCCCCCACTGGATCTCGCCGCGGCCGAAAGGGTCTCAGCACCGTCCAATTTCGCTGCTCCCGCTTGAGCCGCGGCAACACGCCCGCTCGCAAGACAGAGGACTTCCCCGCCCCGGACGCTCCCAATAAAGCGAGGAGTTTGATGTCGCCATGAACACGCTGGGCGTTGAGCCGCTCGATGAGCCCCCTCACGTCGTCGTCGCGCCCAAAGAAAACTGCGGCGTCTTCAGCGTCAAAGGAGAGCAGGCCCGGATACGGCGGCCGGCCCGGGATCCAGGGAAAGCCCCCCTGCGCATCCAGCGCAATGCGGGTCAGCTCCTTCGCCAGCCGACCCAGTCCGCCTTCCCGATCGATTTGAATATCCAGATGCTGGATGTCCGGCGCTATATACCGCTCCCCTCCGGGAGCCACGACAACCGGAAAGATTGCCTTTCCGAGTGCGCGAGCCTGCGCAAACTCGACGAAGCACCACTTACTCTCATGCCAGGCAGGAGTAATAACCAGGATCATTGCCTGCGTGGACTCGATCTTGCGGTAGAGAACGCGCTCCCAGTCAGCCCCGGCAGGGATCCCCGACTCGGTGTCGATATCGAGAAAAACAGAATGGAAGCCCTCCTCCGTGAGCCAACGCGCAATGTCCTCGGCAATGGCATTATCCCGGCTTGAATGGGATACGAATACATTCGCCACGACGATTACGCTCCCGCCACAAGGTGAACAGAGGGTGCCGCAAGAGGAGATTTCTGATAGCAAACCGACACTGCCGAGCGATTCGCGCGGCGATCAGCAATTGCAACTTTTATTTGTCCAGCGTAGCATGGGCTCGTCCAAAACATCACCCGGATTTTTTGCGAAGGAGCCGCTGTGACATCCTATTGCAGCCGAATGGTTCACCCGACATGCGGTGTTACGCGCCTTTTCCTCATTGCTCCTATCTACTGGGCAACTGTGGGCGGCAACATGGCCGCGAGCGCACAGAGCCACACTCCCGTGGCGAGCACCCAGCCGCAGCTCAACATCTCGATCGATGCAAGAAGGAATCAGGCTTACATCAAGGCGGACGATCAATTCGGTTCCTTCGTCTATACTGCCGTGCGTAACGGCGACGTTATCACTGTGCAGCCTGCTTCAAAAGAGCTGATGGCAATCTGGAAGGGGGGAGCTCAGCTAACTCCGATTCAGTACAACCAGGGGGCCTATTTCGAAGAAAAAGATCAATTCTCTCCAGCGTTTCTGGTTGCCGATTTCAGGAACGACACGCCATCGCCCGTCAACGTTACGAACGCATATCTCGATGTGCAGGAAAGCTCAACGGATAACCACCCGTACTTGGAAATAGAGAACCAGTTGATGTGCGCCGATGGATCTTACAACCCGGAGATCAAGATCGACAATTCCGGCTGGCGAGAGGTAATTCAACCAAAATTTACCTACACCTTCGGTGCCAAGGGCGTGCAATCGAGACCGTTTGTTGCGACCTTCCCCACATTCCTCGATGAGCTGACAGCGACCATTGAAGGCGGCCTGAAGCAGGCAGGCGCCAATATTCCCGCCATCAAACATGGAAAGTATCTGTGCGCTTCCGTGTCCCAGGTGCCGAATTGCTTTGCGAAGCTTAAGCAGAAGGGGATTTTCGGGGAGCTTCAGAACAATGTCTATGTCGAAGATAAAACCGTGTTCTCGGATGTATCGGGAACGATCGACTACGGTTGGATTGACTTCAAGGGGGCAAGCAACAAGTCGACGGCTCCGTTCAAGGTCGCGGTGCCGCTTGGCGAGTTCGCAGTGGGAGAAGGTCCGGAGTGCGGCGCGCCGTCCCCGATCGGCCGCGAAGAACACCCGATCCTGTTTCCGCTAGATCGCCAGCATTATCGAATCCCGCTCAACTGGCATGCGCGAATGCTTTCGCGCCAGGAGCAGAAGTTTAGCCTGAGCCTGGCATCGGCGAAGGCATCACACGACGTATTTACGGTCGTCCTTCAGCTTTCAGATGGACGCACCATAACCTCTCACGTGATTGACTTGTCCTATTTCATCCCAAGAATGAAATAGAACCTCCGTCGCACTTTGCCGGGGCCTGGAAGCTATTCCGGACTCTTGCGAGGGCCTGATCTTCTGATCAGATCGAAGTAGGTGGGAATCGGGATCACCCGGGCGAAAAATGTTCCCTGGTCAAAGACCCGCAATTCTACGACCGCGCCCGAAGCCATCTTCGAAGATTCATCGAATAGGAAGTTGCCGAGGGAGTAGGCCACGGGTGGGCTTGCATGCTCCGTCAACTCGAGCACATCGTTGGCGACGTGGGGATGCGCGCCCACGACAAACACCACTCCGGCTTCCTTCAGCCATTGCGCGATGAGCCGCTGGCGGTCGGAAGGATGCGGATCGAACTGCTTCCCCCAGTGCATGAACGCGATCACCGGTGGCCGGGCCTTTGCCACAGCTTCCTTTACTTGAGATTCCTTAAGCTGACTCGATGCTTCACTGCGGTAGTTTTCCAGATCTGTGAAGGCTTCAACACGAAACGGACCAAGGTCCACGGGTACACCCTGCGGCAACGGATGGCGTCCGGCTGCGTCGAGAATGCGTGTCGTTTCATCGAGGCCGGACTGGCCGAAGTCCATCGAATGATTGTTGGCCACTCCCGTGGCAACCACATTGAGGTCTCTCAGCCAATCCAGCACAAGTGGGGCCGGCATTCCCAGCCGCATTTTGGGAAGGTTTCCTGGGACCTCCCGCATTGCAACGCCTTCGAGGTTGACGATGAGTCGGCACCCGTTCAGGGTATGCGTCATGCTGTCGAGCAACTTCCTGCTAACGGCCTGATTGGCAAGCGCAGTTGCAACGTTGCGTCCCAGCAGAAGATCGCCGGCAAAGCAGTAGACCTTCGACCCCTCCTCATCCCGGCCCACCTCGCTCCTAAATCGTGAGGAGTAGATCACCACCATGTAACTCGTGGTTCGTGGCTCGGTTTCATCGGAGTACGCCTGAGAGTTCTTGTTGAAGAGGACGATGGGCTGCGCATGAAACAGGTTTTGCTGCAGCCTGGACTGGATGTACTGCGCGCCCACTGCGTCTGTGTTCTTGGGCTGATGCAGCGCTGCAAGCGCCTCCGGATCACCGGTGGCGATCGCATCCAGCGTCATTTGATCGCGTTGCACGGCCTCGCCGAGGGGGAGGTAATGAGAGAAGTCGGTCGATTGAATCACCAATGTTTGAGGAGTGACGATCCTCGCGAGATGGCGCGCGAGCTCGTCCCAGTGCCGCCGCCTCGACCGACCGGATACTGCAATGGGAATGATCTCGGCATTGGGAGCATAGTGGGCAACGAATGGGAGAATTGCCTCGATGCCATGATCTTTCGCGAAGAGGTCCGAGTCCTGCACCAGCTCCGAAAAGCGTAAGAGGAAATGGGTATCCGACTTGCTGGTTCGGACCGGACCAAGCACCGTCTGGAAATCGCGGGAAGTTGTCGCGAAGGGATGCCAGGTCCGCTTGAAATGATCCGGAAACAGGATGACAATCTTGTCTGTTCTGCTGAAATCTACGCGGGAAAAACCGCGCGCGATCAGGTCAACTGCTAACAGGTGATGCGGGACAGTCAGTCCTGAAATGTGGCGCGGAGCGGACGGAATCTGACTGGTGCCCTCGATCGCTTTGAGGAAGATATCGGGCTCGTCATAGAGCGACGGGATAGGGGACGTATCAGGCGGCGTCGCGGATGGGACGCCCACAACCTGGGGACAAACGGCGGCCTGTATGAGGAGAAAGCAGACGCCGATCAGAAGAAGCCGCCGTATCACCGCCGTTCACGCTCCCGAGGCGGTCGCACTCTTACCGTGACCGGTAGGCTTCGCAGTGGCCTCATGGCTACGGAAGAAATATGGACGCTCCCGTAGAAAGTCTTGCACACCTTGCATCAGGCGTCCAGAAAAGCAAGAGTCGCTCATCGATTGGAGTGCCACCGTGTGCATTGCCATGTGACGGTAGCGAAGCGCATGCTCTACAGTGGGATACGAAAAGTATTGCTTGAAAAACCACTCTGCTTTAAGGATGAATTCATGAATCTGAGACGTCTTACGTTGTTAGTTAGTGTGGTTTGTATTTTCCTCACGCCGGCACGACTCTTTGCCGCCGACGGCTATTTTCGAGTCGAGCAGAGAGCCGGCATATGGTGGTTCGTCAGCCCTTCCGGCGAGCTTACCATCTCAGCGGGAGTAAACAATGTTTCCTACCGGGGAGATGTGATCCACGGAACCACGGTCCATCCTTACTTCGACGGTATTTCGAAGCTCTATCCATCGGAGGACACTTGGGCAAAGGTCGAGGTCAATCGTCTTCGCTCCTGGGGGTTCAATAATCTCGGAGCGTGGACTGTTCCCTTTCTATGGAACTACAAGATGCCTTACACGGTGATTCTTGACATTGCCGCCCGCTCCGGCGCGAACTGGCTTAATGGAATGCCCCTGGACGTTTTTGCTCCGCAGTTTGAAACGATGGCGCGAAAGATTGCGGAGAAGGAATGTTCGCCGCGCGCTCAGGACCCGTACCTTCTTGGCTACTTCAGTGACAATGAATTGCGTTGGGGGCCGGACTGGCGCGGTAAACAGAACATGCTCACGATGTATCTGAATCTTCCCTCCACAGCTCCTGGCAGGCAACACGCAGTTGCTTTCCTTGCAAAGAAATACTCAGACAGCATTCAGCAACTCAATCAGGCCTGGGGGGTGCACGCAACCAGCTTTGATGATGTTCCCTCTGAGGCCACGGCCAACGCTTTTCAGGCCGACAATTCTGAATTCCTTGGCATTGTCGCGCGACGATACTTCGAGGTCTGTGCCCACGCTATCCACTCGGAAGATCCCAATCATCTCTACCTCGGCGCGAAGTTTGCAGGGATGCCGCCGGATCCGGTGCTGCAAGCTTCAAATGGGGCAGACGTGGTGTCCGTTGACATTTACAGTCTTGATCCACGCCCGACTGTGGAGCATATCTATGAGATTACGCATATGCCAGTTCTCGTGGCGGAATTTGCTTTTCGTGCTGAGAATTCAGGTCTGCCCAACACGCAGGGAGCTGGACCCAAAGTGCCCGACCAGATGGCGCGCGCCCGCGCGTACACTCACTACGTCACGGAATTGGAGAGCTTGCCTGCAGCAGTAGGTTACCAGTGGTTTGAATGGTGTGACGAGCCAAAGCAGGGGCGCTTCGATGGTGAAAATTCAAATTATGGACTGGTGAATATCGGAGACCAGCCTTATTCGCAGTTCGTGACCGAGGTCACGGTTGCAAATCGCGAAGCAATTTCCGTCCATCGCAAGCAAATGAAATAGTCAGGATCGGAATCTGGTCAGTCTGAAGATCTCTCCGCTCTCGATGGGAGAATTCCCTGTTAGTGCTTTGAGGCACTGGACCGGCCGGATCGCTTGGTGATTGCGCTCTTCGGCAATCGCGGAACAGCCTGAACGCCTGCCCAAAGCGTGGCGATCGTCTGCTCGACCACGAGAGCCTGGTCAGGCAAGTCAGGCACAACCCCTTGAATAACAAAGAGCATGGCGAGGCCAAAGATCGTAAACCACCAGGTGTGGGCTACGACTATGTCATTCCGATTTGGCAATCCTTCATCCCTGGCAACATCGAAAAAGAGCTGCACGAAACGTTCAAACAACGGCGCACCAAGGTCGTTGATGTATTGCCCTGCGCGGACGCCGTTTCGGTCCTCGGGCCCGAAGAAGACGTTGCGGAACTGCTGTGGATGGGCAATGCAGAATTGAATCAAGCCGCGTGAAGTCGCAAAAAGGCGCTCTTTCGGTGAAGGATGTCTAGCGGCAATCGCGTCGAAGTTCTGAATCATCAGCCCGATCGTCTCGCGGCTCAACTCGGCAAGGATGTGTGATTTATCCGGAAAATGCTGGTAGATCACGGCGTGCGTATAACCGATTTCTTTAGCGATCTCACGAAGCGTCACGGCTTCGTAACCGCGATCGGCGAACATCTTACCCGCAGCTGCAAGGATTTCGCCCCGCAATCTTTCCTTGCGCTCTACCCGGCGACTTGGCGATGTGGATGTCACTTTCAATAGCCTATTCCTTTTTGACAATTTTTGCGACCGATTGTTGATTTATGACCATTGGATATAACACCACTGATTATTTTGCAACCATTGGTTTTCACGAATCTCTAATGGTCAGGTCGGTCATTTGGATGGGCGGCCAAATACAAGGCAAAAGGAAAATGCGATGAAAGTTCTAGTGATTGGAGCAGCGGGCAGGAGCGGAGAAGCGCTGGTAAATGAGGCGCTGGCGGCCGGACACAAGGTGACGGCTTTCGTGCGCGGTGCCGCGCAGTACAAGAAGGCGAACGTCAGAGTTGTTGCGGGCGACGCGCTGGACGCGGCCGCGGTCGACGCTGCGGTCGCCGGACAGGATGCGGTGATCGACGCGCTGGGCGGCAAGACGCCGTGGAAAGTGACGACGAGGGAAACGAGCGCGGCACACAATATTGTGGACGCGATGCGGCGCAATGGCGTGCGGCGATTGCTGAAGATTTCGGTGGTTGG
>Ga0181535_10003915_pt1 | contig 16951 bp, 19 predicted proteins | sample PEATcosm2014_Bin_44_FD_119774 | JGI IMG/M metagenome (GOLD analysis project Ga0181535, IMG submission 119774) | Peatland microbial communities from MTU Mesocosm Facility, Houghton, MI, USA - PEATcosm2014_Bin17_30_metaG | ecosystem: Environmental > Terrestrial > Soil > Wetlands > Peat | place... | reverse complement strand
GTGGTCGTGGAGGGACCTATTTCCGCCATGCTTGATTCGCGGCATCCCTGGGTTCATGCATATTTTCACGGGAAAAGGGCGCGCCTTGTTGATACCGCTTTCGCCAAGCGCTCCGGAGCCGGTGGCGAGGCAGCGGAGACCGCGCCGGGGAAGAATGCGGATGGCTTTTCTGGATGAATGTGAAGCGGCTTTCGAGGCTTTGAGAAGCAAGCGAGGTTAGATGGAAACCCGTGCGAACTACGCTTTGATTGGAATTTTTACCCTGGCGGTGATCGCCGGGGCTTTCGGCTTTTTGATATGGTTTTCGGGAATTGATCACGCGGTCGGACGCAGGACCTACAAAATTGTGTTTACCGGATCGATTTCGGGACTGACGAAGAACGGCGTCGTTCTCTTTAACGGGGTTCCAGTCGGCGCGGTCACCAAGATCGATTTGATGCCGCAGGATCCGTCCCGTGTCTATGCGCTGATCGACGTGGACGAGAACGTGCCGGTGCGCGCCGACACCAAGGCGCAACTTGAATTCACCGGCTTTACCGGAGTTGGATCGGTGGCCCTGACGGGAGGGGCTAGCGATGCGCCGCCGCTTAAAACCAGTGCCCAGGAGCCAGGTGTCATCATCGCCGAGCGATCGCAATTCCAGGATCTCATCGCGACAGCGCAGAAGATCGCGGCGCAGGCATCGGATTTTTTTGAGAAGACCAACCATCTGTTCGATGAAAATTCGGCGTCCGTCACGGCTTCGGTGAAAAACGTTCAAAAATTCTCCGACGCGCTTGCCGCCAATTCAGACGGCATCAAGGATTTGACCGTAAAACTGGACACCCTCGTGAGCGACGCCGACAATGCGCTGAAGGGCATGGGTCCCGAAGTTGCCGAGGCCGCCAAATCGATCAAAAGGGTTGCCGACGATCTCGATTCCCGGATGAAGGAAATCGCCGCCAACCTCACCCGCTTCACCGGTTCCGGCCTGCGCCAGTACGAGGCCTTGGCGGTGGACGGCCGCAAGACGCTCGAGGAACTCAATCATGCGGTTCGCTCGATCGAGAGCAATCCGCAGCAATTCCTGTTCGGAAAATCACCGCAAGTTCCGGAATATTCCGGCGGCCGTTAACTATTTCGCATGAATTGACGCGCTCCTAAACGTGGCCAGTCTTGTTCGCGCTAATCTTGACGAACGCCCGATGCTATAAGCAGAATCTGGCGGAGGCTTGGGCTATCGCGTTTCGAGGACACCCTCGCTCCGATGGGGCGCCGATTGTTCCGGCAAGGCCTTTCTAATGTTATTTGTGGGGAATGGATTTTCATATGGGCTATGACAGCCTCACCGGCGTTTTTGATTTGGCCAAATCGCGGTTGGCACATAGGCGTCATGTGTGGCCGGTTTTGTGCGCTGGATTGCCGTTTTTCTTGGCCGCCGCTTGCTCGTCGGCGCCATTGGCCACTTATGACCTCACACCGGCCAGCGGCGGGTTTGCCGCGCGCGCGGGGCGCGGCCAGCTCGCGGTTTTACGGCCCGAAGCGACGCAGCCCGCCGATTCGGACCGCATTGTCGTGCGCTTCGATCCGCAATCCGTCGCTTATCTTACCGGCGCGCAATGGGCCGACAAATTGCCTTCGCTGGTCCAGAGCCGGCTCATCGAAAGCTTTCAGAACGCGCATTTGTTACGCGAGGTCGGCCGGCCGGGCATCCTCGCCGATGTCAGTCTCCAAACTAGCATCCGGCGGTTCGAACTCGATGCGGCGCGGAGTGAGGCCGTCGTCGAGATTTCCGCGCAAATCCTAAACCAAAGTGGACGCATCATCGCCGGGCACTTATTTTCCAACACTGTTCCGGTGCCGTCACAAGATCCGGCGGCGGTCGCCGCCGCGCTCGACGCGGCACTTACCGAAGTCATGCGCGACATCGTCATTTGGACCGCACCGAAAATTTGACCCTGATCACGGCGAAGTTCGTAGCGAGCCCCGCGTAGCCTTCATCATCGGGGCACGACGTGACGCGGGCGAGACGGCAGTAGGCCAATAACCTCGTCACATCGACCAAATCCCGGGCCTCTGCTATGTCCCATCCCCGCACCGGTGGCTGCCCGCACCCGGCAAACAGGAAACCGCCCGTTGAGTCCAGGTCCCATCCCACGCGCGGTCTTTACCGAGGGTTCGACCATGCGTCATGTGGCCGTCATGACAGCGGCGACCTCGGCTGGGTTGATGGCGATTTTCGCGGTCGATCTTTTGTCGCTGCTTTACGTATCCTGGCTGGGCGATCCTAAGCTCACCGCGGCCGTTGGTTTCGCCTCGCAGGTTCTATTTTTTTCGGTCTCGATCAACATCGGCATTTCGATCGCGATCGGCGCCCTCGTGTCACGGGCGCACGGCAAGGGAGATCGAGCCGGCGCACGGCGCCTTGCGGCTTCCGGCCTTGCCCATATCTTTCTGATCGCGGCCCTGGTCAGCTGTACCGCCTGGCTGTTCCGGCGAGAGATTCTGGCCCTCTTCGGCGCCCGTGGCATGACCCTTGAAGTCGCCTCGACCTATCTTGCGATCACGCTTCCGGCTACTGTTTTGCTCGGTCTCGGCATGGCGCTCGCGAGCATCTTGCGCGCCGTTGGCGACGCCAGGCGCTCCATGTATGTGACTCTTGCGGGAGCCATCGCCACCGCTCTTCTCGATCCGGTCTTTATTTTTGGTCTCGGCCTTGGTGTAACCGGGGCGGCCATTGTCACACTAATTTCACGATTCATTTTCGTGGCGGTTGGACTGAATGGCGCCATTCGCATGCATGATCTCATAGCAAAGCCGAGCCGCAAGGCGGTGCGCTTGGATCTCGCGCCGATGATGGCGATCGCTATTCCAGCTGTCTTGACCAATCTCGCGGCGCCGGCGGCCAATGCCTATACGATGCGAATATTTTCGCATTTCGGCGAAGCCGTCATCGCGGCTTTTGCCATCATCGACCGGCTGAATCCGATGGCTTTTGGCGTTCTGTTTGCCTTGTCATCGGCGGTTGGTCCGATCATGGGCCAAAACCTTGGCGCGAAGCTGATCTTGCGTGTGCGCCAGGTGCTCACGGACTGCTTGATTTTCGCCACGCTCTATGTCGTGGCGGTCGCAATTCTTCTGCGCTTGTTTGCCCCTTTGATTGTCCAACTTTTTCACGCGCAAGGCGAGACTGCCGAGCTTGTCACTTTCGTTTGCGTCTACGGCGGGATACTCTGGCTTTTCCTTGGCGCTATCTTCGTCGCCAACGCCGCCTTCAACAATCTCGGGTTTCCATTTCTCTCGACTATTTTTAATTGGGGACGCGCCACACTCGGAACGCTCCCCTTCGTGACGATCGGCGCTGCACGCTTTGGACCAGAGGGCGGTTATGTAGGGCTTATCCTCGGCTCGGCTCTCTTTGGAGCGGGCGCCGTGATCACGGCCTATTACGTCACGGCGAGGCTCGCAAAACATCCCAAGGTCTTGTAGCATCCGGTTGCTTTTGCCGGAGATCACTCCGGCCGGCCGGTGGTGCGAGCCATGTGTGGAGGACTGCATGTTCAATCTTTACGAGATTTTGCGTAATGCCCAAGGCGGTCAAGCAATCGATAATTTGGCGGCTCAATTCAACATCACGGCCGAAGAGGCGGACGCGGCGGTCAAAGCCGTCGTGCCGGCTCTGTCCGAAGGGTTCTTGAAGCAAGCATCGCATCCGCTTGGGGTGGGGTCCTTGCTTGGCGCGCTGGGAGAGGGCCAGCATTTTGCCGCTTTTACAGATCCGGCATCCGCGCAAGACCCAGCCACCGCACTAAAGGGTGGCGATATTCTAAGCCAAGTCCTTGGCTCTCAAAGTGCGCACGAGGCGATTGCCCTGCGGGCTTCGAGTACGACGGGGATCAGCCCTGATATCTTGACCCGAATGCTCCCGGTGATCACTTCGATGATCTTCGGCGGTCTTACGAAATCCTTACAAAATCAAGGTTATGGCGGAATCCTCGGGCAACTCACCAATGCCGCGGGGCAGGGTGGCCTTGGCCCTATTCTGGGTCAGATTCTGGGGGGCGGTTCGGCTCCGGCAAATCCGCAGCCGCAGCCTTCTCCGGCCCCAGGCCAAACCGGAGGGCTGGGAAGCCTAGGCTCCATCCTTGGCCAGATTCTGGGAGGCGGCCGGAGTCCATCGGGGCCTTCGCAGCCGTCGGCAGCTGGCCCAGGTCCAGCTGGCGGGCAAGGGGGTCTTGGCGACCTGTTGGGATCCATTTTGGGAAATCTCGCCGGCCGGCCTGGGTCCGGTCCGGCGGCCGGATCCGCCGCCCCCGGTGGAAGCCCTCAAGTGCCGGGCTTGGATGCGGCGACGATCCAGGCGGGCCTTGAGGCCCTCACCAAAATGCTGCAGCCGGGAACGGCGCCGCCCGCGGGACCGCAGCAAGGCGGGGTTCAGGCCGAGATCAGTGACATCTTGAGCGGGAAGCGCCACTGAGCAAGTCCTTTCCAATCATAGAATTAGATGAGATCTGGAAGCCCTGACGTATATCCGTCCAGCCGCTCTTATTGCGCCAGAGCTTTCACCCGCCTATGAAGCGGCGCGCGGAGGTCCGAAGAAAACCGGCCGCAAATTCGTAAATCAGCGGCCGGCCGCGCATGTTGCGCCAAGCCGCATGACGATGGCTGTCAAGTGAAAGTGTGGCAATGGCGCGCGACGTTACAGACAAAACCCCCATCACGTCGCGCGATGAGCTTGTCGCTTGGCTCGAAGCAGGGGTGAAGCCCCCGGCGCAATTCCGGATCGGCACAGAGCACGAGAAAATTCCGTTCTACAAGAACGGCCATTCCCCGGTGCCTTATGAAGGTGTGCCAGCACGCGATCAAGGTGGCATTCGTGCACTTTTGGAAGGAATGCAAAAGAGACTCGGCTGGGCGCCGGTCATTGACGACCCGCATATCATCGGCCTCTATGATGACACGAGCGGGGCGGGTATTTCCCTCGAACCCGGCGGTCAATTCGAACTCTCCGGAGCGCCGCTCGAGTCGATCCATCAAACCGTTGCCGAGCTTGATGCTCATTTTTCGGCCATCAAAGCCGTGGCCGAACCTCTTGGGATAGGTTTTCTGTCTCTCGGCATGAGCCCCAAATGGCGGCGCGAGGAAATTCCTCTGATGCCGAAGCATCGCTATGCGATCATGGCCAACTATATGCCGAAGGTTGGATCGCACGGGCTCGACATGATGTTTCGTACCTGCACTGTGCAGGCCAATCTCGATTTTTCAAGCGAAGCCGATATGGTCAAGAAGCTTCGCGTCTCGCTTGCCTTGCAGCCGCTCGCGACGGCGCTTTTCGCCAATTCGCCATTCACGGAGGGCAAGCTCAACGGCTTTCTTTCGGCGCGTTCGGAGATTTGGCGCCATACGGATGCAGACCGCACCGGCATGCTGCCATTTGCTTTCGAGCAAGGAATGTCTTTCGAGCGCTATGTCGATTACGCGCTTTCGGTGCCTATGTATTTCGTTAAACGCGGCGAAATCTATTACGATGTGTCGGGCGCTGATTTTCACGATCTTTTGCAGGGCAGGCTGGTGCCACTCCCAGGCGAGCACGCGACGCTCGCCGATTGGGCCAATCATCTGTCCACCATTTTTCCGGAAGTACGGCTGAAGCGCTATCTCGAAATGCGCGGTGCGGATGCGGGGCCGCAGCCGTTTCTTCTGGCATTCCCGGCACTTTTCGTAGGGCTTCTATACGAATCTTCCTCGCTGGACGCGGCTTGGGACATTGTGAAGTCCTGGAGTGCCGAGGCGCGCGAACAATTGCGTGCCGACGTTCCACGTCTCGGCCTTGCCGCGACGATCCACGGGCGGCGGCTCGACGAAGTCGCGGCCGAAGTTCTGCATATTGCCCGCGTGGGACTAGCCAAGCGCAACCGGTGCGATGCACGAGGTTTCGACGAAACCTTGTTCCTCGATCCCCTTGATGCTGTTGTTGCGGAAACAAGCGAAGCGGGAAGATTAATAAAGAAATTTACAACGCAATGGGCGGGTCGCGTCGAGCCGGCCTTTGAGGAATGCGTTTATTGAAGCCGTATAAGCTATTTTAAAATCGGCAACGGAGGGATGAAACGGAATGCGCATATTCAGCGGCAACGCATTGTTTGGAGCGATCCTTGCTGGTCTTTGCGGCGGGGCAGCGCTGGCGGCCGATCTCTCGGCTGTCGAGAAGTGGGTTCGCCAAGATCCCTCCGAGACAATTATCGATGGCAAGCCGCTCTGGGATCAGCCCGGTGTTCAGGCGGCGATGCGCGCCGCGATGGGCGAACGGTTCTTCGCACTTTTTCAAAAGGCCACGCACAGCCCGGATGCGCCGGTGGCAAGCAACGGCAAGGGCGTTTTCGCAGCATGGTCGTGCAATGAGGCGGATGATTGCGGCGGCAATAATATGACGGTGTTTTTTGATTCGACTGCTGGTAATGCGCAGGTCTGCTGGCGTGCTTCCGATGGCGCCGGCGGTAGGGTGCAAGATTTTTGGCTTGCCAATGGCAGCGAGCGCCCGCTTCCCATCAATGGCTGCGGCGTGGGCGAAAGAGATCCATTCGCGTCCTTCAAGAAATATGGCGGCGCCCTATGAGGGCAAGTTTTAATGACATCGTGCCGGCGGAACTTATCGCACCGTACTCCAGTTCATGGAGCTGTTCATAATGCTATCCAATCGCGACACCTTCTTAAGGCGTTGCACTTGGTTTTTGAATCTACCTGTAACTTTTGGGGATAAAGCTTTAGTCGCCGGCCGGCACGCGAAGATGGGCACGCGTCGCCGTGCCCTCGTCTAGACGTACAGCAACGGGCGAAGCCTCGGTGCGGCTATAACCGGACGGATAGGGCAAGCGCGATCCTAAGTCGACACGGACATGGCCACCGATCCGTTCGCATCCGGGACTATCCTCGGCGGCGATGCCCTGCTGATGCACTACGCATCGTTCATTCCCGCGCGTAATTGTCTCATTGCCGGACTGAGGCTCGCCGGCCTGCGCCGGTTTGCCAAAGCCGAAGAAAACTGCGGCGGCGCAACAACCAATCGAAACGATCATTTCTCGCAAATTCATATGAAGCCCAAACGATTCATTCAGCGATCACAAGGCAATTTTTTGATCGTACAATGCGGCGATATAATGATGCGTTAATATTTATCCTCGCCAATCTCCCAATGTCGATTGGACCAACGCGAGAGCCGCAACGGCGGCCGTATCGGCGCGCAAAATGCGCGGACCGAGAGGCAGGCGCACCACGCAAGGCAAGCTCAGAAGTGCCTCGCGTTCTTTGCCGTCGAAACCGCCTTCCGGGCCGACCAGGACGGCGAGAGGGCAGGGTCTTTCGGCATCGATGCGCAGGCGCAGAGCCGCCAGGGGATCGGAGGATGGTGCATCCTCGTCGCAAAAAACAAGGAGGCGCTCTTTGTCCCATTTGTCGAGCAGCGCCTCGAGCCCGATCGCGGGAGCGATGTCTGGGATCGTCAGGATGCCGCATTGCTCGGCGGCTTCGATCGCATGCGCCCGCATCCGTTCATTGTTGATCCGGCTCGTCTGAGTCCTTCGGGTCAGCACTGGGCGCAGCAGGCCGGCCCCCATTTCCACCGCTTTTTCAACCAAGTAATCCTGCCGTGCATGTTTGAGGGGCGCGAACAGATAATACAGATCAGGATGCGGCTCCTGTGGCCGTGTCATCGCCTGGACAACGAGCGTCACATGTTTGCGGTGAGAATTCCTAATAGAAGATTGCCATTCGCCGTCGCGGCCATTGAATACCAGGATCGCGGCACCTTCGGACAGGCGCAACACATTGCGGACATAATTTGTCTGCAGGTGATCAAGATTGATTTGTACCGCCTCCGCGAGGCGATCCCTGACATACAGGCGTTGGGCGGTGAAATCATAACGGGACATGCGGCGGATCACTACGGTCAAAGGCGCGCCGCGTCCCGCGAGAACCGGTGACGCTTGCGCGTGTAGGGCGTTTTTTGCTATGAACACGCATAATATTTCTTGCCGTGATTTGGCACCGATCCTTACTGAAGCAAAACGCCGCCGCGAAAATAACTGTCCTCGGTTAGAAATCTGGGCAAGACGTCGAACGCGATTTGATATCGATACGTCACTGAAAGGCTCGCATCATGTTGCCACATAGGCGCATTGGCTCTGTCCGTAAAGCCGTGTTTGCCATCATGGCCTCGGCGCCACTCGTGTTTGGCGGCACGGCCTATGCCCTCGATTGCAACCAGGATATCGGCTCGCTCACCAAGAAGCGCCAGGGCATTATCGATCAACTCAATCAACTCGCCCAGGGCGGCAAGAAACAGCTCGACCCCATCGCCTCGTGCCCGAAACTGCGCGCCCTGGTCACCGTCGAGCGAGATCTCGTTTCATATCTAACCAAGAATAAGGATTGGTGCGGCGTTCCCGACGAAGCTTTCCAAAATATTTCGGCGAGCGCGGGAAAATCCGCTAAGGTTGCCGAGCAAGCCTGCAAGGTCGCGGCGCAAATGAAGAAAGCGCAAGAGCAGCAGGCCTCGGGCGCCCTCAACACGCCGCAAACGAAGCTTCCCGCCGGACCGCTTTGACGCAACACTCGATCGAGCCAGAAGCATCCGGTCCGCGCGACCGGTCCACGGCGGCCACGCTCCCCGATTCTGTTACTGGGCAACTCGTTTTCCGGCTTGCGCCAGCATCCTGGCATCCCCTGCTTCAGCTCGCGCGCCTCGATCGCCCGATCGGCTGGTGGCTGCTCCTGTTGCCTTGCTGGTGGTCGAGCACACTCGCGAGCCTCTCACAAGGCGAGCCGTTGCATGGCCGCGACCTATTCTTATTTTTCGTTGGATCTGTCGTCATGCGCGGCGCCGGCTCCACCTATAATGATATTATCGACCGCCATATCGATGCGAAAGTGGAGCGCACGAAGTGGCGTCCGCTCGCCTCGGGACGCATCAGCGCAACGGCCGCGACTGTCTTTCTTGCCGCGCAATGTCTAGCCGGACTTGCCGTGCTTCTAAGTTTTAATGGCTTTACGATCCTCTTGGGATTTGCCTCACTCGGTGTCGTTGGCCTCTATCCTTTCATGAAGCGGATCAGCTCTTGGCCGCAAGCGGTGCTGGGCGCGGCCTTCGCCTGGGGTGCTCTGGTCGGCTGGGCGGCGGCCATGGGATCGCTCGCGCCGGCGCCTCTCCTGCTCTATTGCGGTGCGGTCTTCTGGACCATCGGCTATGATACGATCTATGCGGTGCAGGACATCGAGGACGATGCGCTCGCCGGTATCGGCTCGACCGCGCGCGCTTTCGGCGGCCATATCCGTTTGGGGGTCGGAGGTCTTTATGCGCTTGCCGTCGTTTGCGTCGCGGCAGCGTTCCTTGCCGCTGGGGCAGGGCGATGGGCGCAAGGCGGCCTTGTGCTTTTCGCCTCGCATCTCGCTTGGCAGGCAATGCAGATCGATGCGGGTAATGGCACGCTCGCGTTGCGCCTGTTCCGTTCCAACCGTGACGCGGGACTTATCCTGTTCGCGGGTCTCGCGGCCGACATTTTTCTCACGCAAAGGTAAGATGCCGGCCGGGCGGGATACGGAGATGAAGAAGCTGAATGGAACTATCGCATCGCGAACGAATTCCCACCCAACGGAGCTGCATGATCCAATCTAAGAGTCTCCGGCCAGTTGGGATCTATTTATGGGGAGCGCCGATGCTAAGATGGGCAATCATTTTTTTCGTGGTCTCCATTGTCGCTGGTGTCTTCGGCTTCACCGGCATATCCGCGGCGGCCGGAGGGATTGCGCGCATCCTATTTTTTATCTTCCTCGTCGTGTTTCTTGTTTTCCTGGTGCTTGGCCTTCTGGGAGGCGAGGTGATTATTTGATGGTTGCGCACAGTGATCCAAAATGGCTCGCTGGCGATGACAATCCTAAGAAGCTTCATTCGGCCGCACGGTCTTGGTTCAGCCATGCGTCCAAATCGCAAGACGCGCGCATGCTGATTGCGGCTTTGCGGGCCCGCCCCTTTTCCGCGCCGCGTGATTTCTCGCCAGAAGCCTGCCCGGCAATCGGCGGAAACAGACCGAAATTAACATTCATGGGTTGAAACGAAGGCGGACCCGCGTCGATGATCGCAATATGGCCGCCGGTGATATGGTTGATGAGAGCGCCCAGCGCGGTCGTCGGAGGGAGCGGCGGGAACGTTTCTCCCTTTCTTTCGGCCGCCGCCATGCGGCCAGTGGCGAGGCCGATCGCCGCGCTTTCGACATAACCCTCGCAGCCGGTGATCTGACCGGCGAAACGCAGTCTAGGGTCGGCCTTGAGCCGCAAGGTGCCATCAAGCAATTTGGGCGAGTTCAGAAAGGTATTGCGGTGCACCCCGCCGAGGCGCGCGAAACTGGCGTTTTCGAGCCCTGGGATGGTGCGGAAAATTTCGACCTGCGCATGATGTTTCAGCTTGGTTTGAAATCCAACCATATTGTAAAGCGTGCCGAGAGCATTGTCCTGACGCAGTTGCACGACGGCATAGGGTTTTGCGCTGCCCGCATGCGGATTAGTCAGGCCAAAAGGTTTCATAGGCCCGTGCCGCAAGGTTTCGCTGCCGCGCTCCGCCATGACCTCGACCGGCAGGCAGCCATTGAAATAAGGCGTGTCCTCGAATTCCTTCGCGAGCGTGTGGGGCTCGCTGCGATCAGCGTCGACGAGAGCATCCACGAAGGCGATGTACTGATCCTTCGTCAGCGGGCAATTGATGTAATCGGCGCCTGTCCCAGCCGGCCCCGTCTTGTCGTAGCGCGACTGCAACCACGCTTGTTCCATGTTGATCGAGTCGCGGTGCACGACCGGGGCGATCGCATCAAAAAAAGCAAGATCGCGCTCGCCCGTCAGGGTGCGGAGCGCCGCGGCAAGCGGCGGCGATGTCAATGGTCCCGTCGCGATGATCACATTGTCCCAGTTGGCCGGCGGCAGACCGTCGATTTCCTCGCGGATGAGCGTGATGAGCGGATGCGCGCAAATTTTTTCGGTGATGCATTCCGAAAATAGGCCACGGTCGACCGCAAGGGCGCCGCCTGCGGGCAGCTTATGGGTATCGGCCGCGGACATGATGAGTGAATCGAGACAGCGCATTTCACGGTGCAAAATCCCAATCGCGCTTGCCTGCGGATCGTCGGCACGAAATGAATTCGAACAGACGAGTTCGGCGAGACCTCCGGTGTGATGCGCCGGAGTCTTGCGCGACGGCCGCATCTCGTGAAGCACGGCAGGGACACCGGCCCTTGCGATCTGCCATGCAGCCTCGCTGCCGGCAAGACCACCGCCGATCACATGGATGGGAGAAAAGGGAGAGGAGGGGTCGGACATGGTCTAAGGTTTAGAGCATGAACCGTAGAAGCGGAAATTTGTTTTACGGCGACGCCTGTCTGTCAATTCATCATTGTCTGGCGACAATCGTCCGGCGGAAAAGTTCTTTCTATGAGAGCCTGTTCAAGCAAATGGGTAGCTGGCCCGTAATTATTGAATCAAATAAGAGAAAGCAGATAATACAACTTTCAAGCTTCCATCACCAAAGCAATGAACAAGTCTAGATTCAGCTAATATATAGATCAAGTTATGTTAAGCGCTTAATATAAATAATATATATGAATCTAAGCTTTATAATCACGTCAGCTAAGCTCAGCAATCTGTATCAAACCTCTAATCATATGTCGCTTATATAGAGTTAAAAGCGTTTAAATCACGTAAGTATACCTGGCCTAACGGCACAGATCCGGGCAACAGCCAATCACAGAAGAGCTGATCCCCTGATGACAATATAGCTGAGGTGACAGGGATAAAGGCAGTCAATATTTCGCGGTAACATGACCGTCGCAGGTCCATATTTCTTGGATCTTCGGGCCATCCGGAGTATAAACTTCCTGAATGTCGTAACATTCAATTCTTGGCCGGTGGTAGACATATCCGTAAGGATAGGGAAGAGCAAAAAACGGCATGCCCTCGACGGTGCCCACTGGCCGCGCCTGGGTAGCGACCGGCAACACCATCACGCTCAGGACTACGCCGACGGCGGCTGCACCAAACTTGATCATTTTGGAATTCCGCGAATTTCATACGATTGAACCTTAATATGACATGAGTTCCGTCCCAGGGCAAGCCGGTGAGGAGAGGAGCGCCCGGGCTTCCCTTGCGTTTTGATCCCGGCTATGGAAACCCAACGGGCGTTTCCTTCGACTGCGAGTGCCATGAAAGCCGTCCACGTCCTCAATGGGCCGAATCTTAATCTCCTCGGCACACGGGAACCCGAAATCTATGGCCATGCGACACTCGCTGATATCGAGGCTGGTCTTGCCGCGCGTTGCAAACCGCGCGGATTTATTTTGCACTTCCGCCAGTCGAATCACGAGGGCGACCTTGTGACCTGGGTGCAGGAAGCTGGCCGCGCCGGCGCCCCAGTGATCTTGAATGCTGGCGCCTATTCTTATACGTCGATTGCGCTTCACGATGCGATCAAGGCGGCGAAGACGGATGTCATCGAGGTGCATCTCTCGAATATTCACGCCCGGGAGGGTTTTCGTCACCGATCCCTCATTTCGCCGGTCGCGCGGGGCGTGATATTGGGATTTGGCGTCTTGTCTTATGATCTTGCACTCGAAGCTTTGCTCGCCCGGGCCGAAGCGGCAGGGACGCCGGAGCCGGCCTTACATAACAATCAATAGGATTCATCCTGCTTCTTTCCGGCAAGGAAATATCCTGGGCAAAAGGCCAAATGAGAGTAAAAAAAATGAAATTTCCGGAATCAAAACCGGACGTAAATGCCTCCGCAGCCGTGATTGACACGCAATTGGTCGAGACCCTGGCGCAAATCGTAACGCGTCTTGGACTTTCCGAGATTGAAGTCGCGAACGGCGATTTCAAAATTCGCGTCGCGCGGCAGCTTTCCCCGGCCCTTATCCAGCCGGCTGTTGCCTCGCCGCAGGCTACCGCGGCGAGCGCCACAGTGCCGGTGCCAGCTGATGGTCCAGGCACCGTAAAGTCGCCGATGGTCGGAACCGCTTATTTGCGTGCATCGCCGGACGCCGCCCCCTTTGTCGAGATCGGCGCGCAAGTCAAGGCGGGCGACAAGGTTCTTCTTGTCGAGGCGATGAAAACCTTCAACGAGATTCTGGCACCGCGCGCCGGCACGGTGACGGGCATTCTGGTCGAGGACGGTCAGCCGGTTGAATATGGCCAGCCGCTGCTCGTCATCGAATAAGGCCGCGTGGCCGGTGGACTGATATGTTCGACAAAATCCTTATCGCCAATCGTGGCGAAATCGCCTTGCGGATTCTACGCGCCGCCAAGGAACTTGGTATCGCGACCGTGGCTGTTCATTCGTCAGCCGATGCCAACGCGATGCACGTGAAACTCGCCGACGAATCGGTGTGCATAGGGCCGCCGCCCGCGCGCGATTCCTATCTGAACATTCCAGCCCTTCTCGCGGCCTGTGAAATCACCGGCGCCGAAGCCTTGCATCCGGGCTATGGATTCCTCTCGGAGAATGCGCGATTCGCGGAGATTCTCGCCGATCATCACATTACTTTCATCGGGCCCAAGCCTGAGCATATCAGGCTCATGGGCGATAAGATCGAGGCCAAATCGACGGCGGTTAAACTCGGCATTCCCTGCGTGCCTGGCTCGCCCGGTGCGATCACCACCGACAAGGAGGCGCAAACGGTCGCCCGGGCACTTGGTTATCCGGTTCTCGTAAAGGCGGCAGCAGGCGGCGGCGGGCGCGGTATGAAAGTCGCCCGCACCGCGCATGATCTTCCCGCCGCGCTTGCAACGGCGCGGGCCGAGGCCAAGGCAGGTTTCGGCGATGATTCCGTTTATCTCGAAAAATTTCTCGAAAAGCCGCGTCATATCGAGATCCAGATATTGGGCGATGGACACGGCAAAGCCATTCATCTTGGCGAACGCGATTGCTCGTTGCAGCGAAGACATCAGAAGGTTTGGGAGGAAAGTCCGTCGCCCGCCCTCAACGCCCCGCAACGCCTCGAAATCGGCGAAATCTGCGCGGCCGCGATGCGTGAACTCGGTTATGCCGGAGCTGGAACCATCGAGTTCCTCTATGAGGACGGCAAATTTTACTTCATCGAAATGAACACAAGGATTCAGGTCGAGCATCCGGTCACCGAAATGATCACAGGTGTCGATCTCGTCCACGAGCAGATCAGAATCGCGGCGGGCTCCCCCTTGTCGCTGACCCAGAACGAAGTGGTCTTTCAAGGGCATGCCATCGAATGCCGGATCAATGCCGAGCATTCCGCAACCTTCCGGCCATCGCCGGGCAAGATCGCCTATTATCATCCGCCGGGCGGTCTTGGCGTGCGCGTGGATAGCGCTGTCTATGCCGGTTACGCCATTCCATCAAACTATGATTCCCTCGTCGGTAAGCTGATCGTGCATGGGCGAAACCGCAACGAGGCCTTGATGCGGCTTCGCCGCGCGCTCGACGAATTCATTGTCGACGGCATCGATACGACCATTCCCTTGTTCCAAACCTTGGTTCGCAATTCCGATATCCAAAACGGGCTCTATGACATCCATTGGCTGGAGCGGTTTCTTGCTCTGGGCGGGATGGATGAGACGAGCGGATGAGGAGTGATTCTCATGGGCTGCCTGCGCGATGACGCAGCAAAATCACACCAATATCGCTATGAATGAAACGTTAGAAGCTGAGTTGTGAGCGAATCGCGAAAACGGCGGCGTTCGGAATACGGCTAATCTCTGGATTGATGGGATCGATTTCGCCGCCGCCGGGATGAACGATATATTGAAAATCTGGCTGAATTGTCCAGCCAGCGGCGATCTGCGCCTGATAAGTGAGTTCGATCACCAACTCGTAAGTGAGCGAAAGCACAGGCTTATCTGTTTCCGTCAAGAATGCTTCCGCGACATCGAGCTGTCTGACATCGGGAGAAACATTCGAAAATGACGCCGCGAGGCCAAACTTGTCATTTGGCCGCTGCTCCCAAAGGCCCATGAAATCGATTCCCGCATCGGCATAGAGATTGATCAGATTACGGTCAGGCGGACTGAATGCGAGACGTGCAAATGCGCCGATGCCTTTTTTCGGATCGTCGCCAGGCAGGTGCCAGAGCATTTGGTCGATGACCCCATACACACCATAATCACCGGTATGGGTCCGCGCCACGCCGACGCTCAAGGGATCGGCGAGCGGCCGGTCATCGAGGCCAAAATGCTGATCTTGGAAGCTGCCGAAGTGATACCATCCTCCGGCTTTCAGCGTGCCCGCGAGACCCGGCGAGGCATTATAAGTATATTGCGCTTCGGCCATCAGCAGCGGCGGATCCGGAAGCCGGAAGTTTATGCCCGCCGGATTTTTAGTCTCTTCTTGACCGGTGAAGCCCGCCCCGGCGGCATCGCCATTGTAAACGCCTGTGACAAGAGCAAGGTGATCGTTCAGGTTCGATGTAAGGCTAACGCCCGGCGTGGTAAGCGGATAGCCATGTCCGTCACCTGGCAGATCCGCCGCAAAGATCACCGGCCAACCGAACGTGCCATTGATAAATAAACTGCTCGAGATGTTGCTGACGAAGAACAGATTGCCGGCAGCCAATTGTCCGACGCGGATGCTGCCAATGCCGTTGAACTTCTGTTCGATCCAAAGCTCGAAGAGACGTGTTCCTGGCTGTGCCTCGATGCTGTCCACGGTCGCAAAGTTCAAGATATTGAAAGCCGACATCTGGCGGCCATGGATCTGATATGCGTTGACATAAAAAGTGAGGCCGTTCAGCCCCGCGATCTTCGCGAGGTCTGCGTCGAGCGCCATGTAAAGAAGCCCCTCATAGGCGGTGCCTTGTTTGACGCCGCCAACCGGATTGTCCTAGCCATCCGCGAATTAACTGAATTGGAGATTGTAGCCCAGATCGATCAGGCCTTTTTTGAATTCGGCGAGCGCCGGAACACTCGTGGCGATCGTCGGCTGCAGCTCTGACGGCAGTTCCGCATTTTCTGAAGACGGAGGCGTGCTTTTCGCTTCCCGAGCTTCTTGCGCCCGCCCCCAATGGCCGGGACACGCGGCGCTGACGGCGCCAAGAAGCAGACAAAGCGCAAGCCTGCGCCACATGGGATCCTGCCAATAAATCTTGCGACAAAATTGGAGCGGGTGAAGGGAATCGAACCCTCGTATTCAGCTTGGAAGGCTGCTGCTCTACCATTGAGCTACACCCGCAGAGGGGAAAACGCGATTCTATTTCGTTTTTCCCTGCTTTCGTCACTGCTTCCCTGTCATGCCTTGGGACGGTAGCACGAGGCTTTCCATCGCAGCAAATTTAAACCATGTCGTTGGCTGAGTTTCCCTGGAAAAGTGGCAAATATGCCAACTGCACGGAGCCGCGGCAAAAGCGCGGGGAGCTTAGTCTTGATGTAGCCGAGTGTGCGGATTTTGAAGAATACCACGCCAGTATGCGCGGCTATCTCCCAGCGGATCCGACACTCTTGCATATGGCCCTCATGGCTTTGAAACATCGGCTGTGGCTCCCTCGCTTGAGCAGCGTCATCGAGGCGCCATTGCTATTGCCAAGCGGCCGGCTGATCGATCAACCCGGTTATAACGCCAAGACCGGCTTGCATCTGGAGACCAGCGGTGTTGTCTTTCCGCCCGTTCCTGAACGGCCATCAAAAGGAGCCTGTCTTCAAGCATTGCAGCTCCTCGAAGAAGGCCGGCTCGCGGAGTTCCTTTTCGTTGATGCCATGTCAAAGTCCGTGGCGCTCTCTGTTCCCATATCCACTTGCCCCGACACAAGCATCTCAAGACCAAATCTTTGGCTGTTGCCATGCGATTTGCCTGCTAAGCAGATTCCAGTTGGTTGACCAACGGACATGTTTTGCGATTCGCTGCCATCCTTGATTCGGGCGAGGACGGCATGGGCGACAAGTCTCCAATCGTGGCGAGTGACGAACAGCGCGTGGC
>Ga0181535_10003914_pt1 | contig 16954 bp, 22 predicted proteins | sample PEATcosm2014_Bin_44_FD_119774 | JGI IMG/M metagenome (GOLD analysis project Ga0181535, IMG submission 119774) | Peatland microbial communities from MTU Mesocosm Facility, Houghton, MI, USA - PEATcosm2014_Bin17_30_metaG | ecosystem: Environmental > Terrestrial > Soil > Wetlands > Peat | place... | reverse complement strand
CGACTGCCATAATCGCCCTACCCACAGTTACGTGCCGCCCGATCGCTCGGCAGACCAGGCCTTACTGGGCGGCCGGCTGGATCCTGCCCGACGGGGCGATGCTCGAGACCCTCGAGGAGGAGCGCTCGCTCACCCCCCACCACCTCATGGCCGCGGTCGCCTTCGGGGACGGCGCCCCGATCCAGGTGCTCGTCGGTCCCCGCGACCCCCGCGACCCGATCCGGCTGGCCCTGGAGGCGGGCTGGATCCGGCTCATGACCGACCACGAGGGCGAGTTCGCCCTGGAGATGGCGCTGGCCCCCACCCCGGCGCAGCAGCAGCGGGTGCGGGGGATGGCCGAGCAGGCGGAGGTCGTCACCATGGAGGTGGTGGAGGCGGCCAACTCCAGCCGGGTCGCCTTCTGGAGCGGACGGTTGCCCGGCTCGCGGGTGGCGGTGGGCCGGGCGCTGCGGCGGGCGGTGCGCTCCATCGAGGAGTTGCAGGTGGGGCCCGCCAGCCCCGCCTCGCCCAGCCTGGGCTAGGCCGCCGGCTCGGCCGGAACGACCGGCTCGATGAGCGCCGGATGGAAGGTGAATACGCTGTTGGCCAGGTAGTTCCAGATGGCCGCGGCCAGGATCCCGACCGCCCCGGCCAGGGTCACCGGAATGGCCAGGCGGACCACCGCGAAGGCGGCCAGGTTGATGCCCATGCCCACCGAGATGGCGGCGTGGAAGCGGCCCCAGGTAATCGCCACCCGGCGGATGCCGCCGGTCCAGGCCCGGCTGCCCCGCCAGGTGAAGGCGAAGCTCAGCGCGCAGTTGACCTCGGCCGAGATGACGATGGCGATGGCGTTGGCGGGCAGCGACCACAGCCCCCAGCGCACCAACTCGTGGAGGAGGAGCAGCTGGAGCAGGCCCGCCGAGCCGCCCACCATGGCGAAGCGGAGGGGGCGGGCTCCCTCACTGTTCAGGCGGTACCAGAGCGCGGCCGGGGTCCAGAGACGGGCGGCGACCTGGGGGGTGATCATCGGGACAGACGGGTCCGGGGGCGATGCATCGGCTGGAGCATACCGGCCCCCGGGGCGCCCTTCCCGGGTCGCGACGAGATCGCGACCGGATCGTCAGCCGGCGACGCCGAGTGCCGATTCCTGGAGGGCCCACTCGGCCAGCGCCAGCTCGCGGGAACGCCCGGTGAAGATGGGCAATTCGGTCACCCGGGCGCAGCCCTCAGGACGCTCGGCGTCGTAGAAGCGGCCGTCGAAACGGAGGATGCAGTGGTTGGGCGGGTCCACCTCGGCCAGCTCCTCCAACTCCTCCAACCAGAACATCTCCACCTCACTGCCGTCAGGGAGGGCGCTGACGCGGAGCAGGGTTCCCGGAGCCAGGCCGGTCGCCTGCTCGAGCCGGGAGAGCACGGCCATGGCGAAGTCCTCGCAGCCGCCGCAGTTGACGTCATAGGGGATCGGGGGGTCGTGGCGGAGGTGGGGTCCCACCGAGTAGTAGCCGTCCCGGGCCATCTGCGCCAGGGTCTCGGCGCGCACCTCACGGAGGATGCGCTGGAACTGGCTCCTTCTCATGCCTGCACCGTAGCAGGCGTGGCAGTCGCTCCCCTCCCCAGGGCTCAGGGCTCGGCCTCGGTAGGGGTGGCGAAGAATTGGGCGCCACAGCGACCGCAGCGATAGACCAGTCGGCGTCGCCCGCCGGCCAGCTTCCAGCCGAGGGCCACGGCCATGTGCCGGGCCGGGCAGCGAGGACACTCGACGAGGGTGGGGTCGCCCGGCGCGGGGGGGCTCGAGGTCGGCGGCGAACTCGGCCGCCTCCTCGGTGAGCGGGGGCGGGGTCGCGGGTTTCCAGAGGGTCGCGTAACGGGCTCGTGGTCCCTCTCCGGAACGGCGGACCAGGTCGCGCCCCACTAGCTCCAGGAGGAGGATCCGGATGCTCGAGGGTGGCTGGCCGAGCCGAGTGGCGAGGTCCTGGTCGGTGAGCGGTCCGGAGCCGGCCAAGACGACGAGCAGCTCCCGACAGGGACCGGCGTCCAGCCCGGGCGGCGAGGTGGGGGCGGGCGTCATGGCGGGCACGGTTGGAGCGTAGCGCGGCAGGACCGACCCCGCACACCCCTGACCCGGGGCAGGCCCGACCCCGCACGTGACCCGGCGGCGCGTCTGGCCACCAGCTCGGAGCGACCGGCCAAGCTGGCACCGCCTAGCGACCGATCCGTCACCCCGATCTGATCGTCCGCAGATAGGCTCCGGACCATACGCCCGCTTGCAATCCCCGGGGACTTCCGCATGCCAGGCCGCCGTTCACCCGTCGCCGACGCCCCGAGCCGGGGTGATGGGTAAGCGTTCCCCGTCGCTTCTCCTGGCCGGCCTGGCGGCGGTGGTCTGGGCGACCAGCGCCGCCGTCTGCAAGCTGGGCCTGCGCAGCTGCACCGGCTTCCAACTCCTCCTCTTCGTCTCCGGCTGCGGAACCCTCAGCCTGCTCGGGCTGGTGCTCATCACGGGAAGGGCTCACCTGCTCCTCGAATACCGGGGCCGAGCCCTGCTCTCCGCCGCCCGGCTCGGCTTTCTGGGCATCTTCTTGAACAGCGCCCTCTACTACTACGCCTTCAGCCGGGCGCCCGCCCAGCAGGTGAACCTGGTCACCTACACGTGGCCGCTCTGGACTGTCCTCTTCGTCCAGTACCTCGCTCACCGGGCTCGGCCCACCCTCGGCCGCGGTGCCGGTCGCACCCACCGGGCCTGGTGGCGCGCCGCGCCGCTCGTCGTCACCTTCGCCGGGGTCGCCCTGGCCCTGCTGGGCGGGGGCGCGGGCTCCCCCGGCAACGGCTTCCTGGTGGGGGACGCCCTGGCCCTGGGCGGCGCCATCGCCTATGGGCTCTTCTCGGCCCGGATCGCCACCCGGAGAGACGACAGGCTGGTCGCGGCCACCCTCTACTTCGGGTTCGCCACCCTCTTCGCGCTCCTCTGGTTGGTGGTCACCCGGAGCATGCCGGCCCTGCCCTCGCCGGCGGAGTGGGCGGGATTGATCTGGCTGGGGGCAGTGGTGGGCGCCGGCGGCCTGTTCTTCTGGTTCTCGGCGCTCCGCCGCGGCGACCCGGTGCTCCTTTCCAACCTGGTGCTGATCACCCCGTTGCTGGCCCTCCTCTTCATCTGGATCCTGCTCGGGGAGGCGATCCGGCTCACCTCGATCCTGGGCTGCCTGCTGATCGTCGGCGGCATCCTGGTCCAGGCCCGCATCTCACGCCCGAGGCGGCCGGCCCCCGCGCTGGCGGTCGTCGCCCTCGCGCCGTCGGGCCTCGGCGCCGAGGTGCCGGAGACCTTGGCCTAGGCCGGCCGGCGGATCCAGGCCGGGACCTCTGGCACTGTGCGGCGACTGCCCGATTGGGCACACTCGGCGCGTGGGGCGGCTGAGCCTGCCTGAAGCGCCGGCCGCCGGTGGAGGTTGCCATGAGCAGGATGCGGCTGTCGTTCCGCTACGGGTGGGGTCCGGCCGCGGCGGCCGTGCTTCTGGTCGCCGCCTGTGGCGGGAGCACCCCCTCCACCGCGACGGGGAGCGCCCAGACCGGCGTCGCCGGCCAGGTCGCGCTGAGCGTCCCGGTCGCGGGGAGCGGCGGCTTCAACTACACCCAGGGGTCCTATCTCGAGGGATTCGAGTTCACGGTCGCCAAGTCGATCTCGGTGACCGCGCTCGGGGCCTACGACTCGAACCTGCGCAACCCGAGCAGCGAGAGCTTCATGACCGTGCCGGTGGCGCTCTACGACCTGACCTCGCACACCCGCCTGGGTGAGGTCAGCGTCAGCGCCGGCGACGCGGCGGTCGGGATCTACCGCTACGCACCGCTCTCCAGCCCGATCGCACTCCAGCCGGGCCACGACTACACGGTCGCCTGGGTGTCGCTCGCCGACTACTACATCGCCTCGCCGACGCTCAAGCCTAGCGCCGTCAACCCGGCGATCACCTACGTGGCGATGGACGGCAACGGTCCCGGAGGCCTCACCACCACCAGCATCATGCTGGAGCCCAACTGGTTCTACACCGAGAGCGCCAACGGGCTGAGCGCGCTCAACTACGACCTGGGACCCAACTTCATGTTCTCGACGTCGTGACTTCCCGGGTCGGGGACTGAGCGGGCGGGCGGGGCTCGGGGCGCTGCGGGCGTCGTCGACGGTCTCCGTAAGATGTATCCATGTGGCGCGAGGAGATCGGAGAGCGGATGCGCCGTCTGGACGCCCAGGTCAACGCCGGGGCCGGGCGGATGCACTCACCCCGATCGACGGCTGACCTCAACCTCGCCATTCGTGCCGGGCATCCCCATTGGGTGCAGGAGCCGCGGCGGGCGGTCAGGGTCGCCCTGGTCGGGCTGGGCGGTGAGCCGGTCAGCGACGCCATGGTCGAGGAGGCGCGGGCCGCCTGCGCCGAGGTGGGCCGGGTGCTGCTCTGCCGCCGGCTCGGCGCCCCGCCTCCTGACGCCCCTCTTCCCGAGCGGTTCGCCACCGAGATGGTCGACCGGGTGCGCCGCGCCATGGACGTCGACCTGGTGGTCGTCATCACCGACGGCTCCTGGGGCTGGCCCCGAGTGGGCGCCGGCCAGCTCTTGGTCTGCGCCGCCCCGGGCGTCGAGCCACCCCGCCACCTGGGGCGGTCCGCGATCAGGATCGACGCTCGCGGGAGCCGCGAGACGGTCCTCCAGCATCCGGCGGCTGACATGGGCAGGGCCGACTACATCGTGGATGAGGGCTGGGCCGGTTTCGGCCTGACTCCGTAACCTGGCACCGGAACCTGACACTGGCCGCAGCGGGGGTCGACCAGGGACTCAGCCGAGGCTGCGGGCCGGGGTCGGGGGTCGGGGCGCCAGCGGGGTGACCTGCCCGATCAGGGTTCGCCGTTCGGCCTCGGTCAGGCGCCGCCAGTGGGGCAGGCCGTCCACCACGGTCACCACGTCGAAGGTCGGCAGCCCCTCGCGGGCGGGGCCCGGGTAGGTCTCTCGGGCGTAGTGCTCGACCATCACGAAGCTCGGGGTGCTGAGGGCAGCGGCCAGCGCCTTCCAGATGTGCTCGGCGGCGTTGGTGATGCTCGGGCCGGGGTTGCCGGGGAGCTCGGTCACCATGGCGGTGGGCGGCGCTCCCCGGGCCTGATAGAGGCGCAGCCGGCAGACGGTCGGCAGCACGCCGTCGAGGGCGTTGCGGCCCGGGGCCACCTCGATGATCTCGTCCCGGAGGAGGCTCGGCCGGCGGGTCACTGGGCGTTCCGCCGCTCGGGGAGGGGATCGGGGCTGGTCAGGCTCAGCCGGTGGGGACTGGGCAGCCTGAGGTGGGCGTCCACCAGCGGCTCGGCCTCGCGCCAGTCGAGGGCGCGATGGTCGCGGGGCATGCGCACGTCCCGGTTGTAGTAGTGGCTGAAGGCGATCACGTCGCGGTGGGCGCCGAGCAGGGCGCGCAGATTGTGGGGACCGTCCTCCAGGTAGAGGTCGGCGTCCACCTCACCCTTGGGGCCGATGAAGCAGAGGTCGGTGTAGGGGATGCCGTGGTGATCCAGCCACTCGACGGTCTCGGCCACCACCCGCTGGTGGGCGTGCTGGACCACCAGACGGTGGGTGATGATCCGGATGCTCACGTGGGCGCTCAGGCGCCGGAGCGCCGGCCCGGCCCCGGCCAGCATGGGCATGCTGCGGTAGAGGTCGCGCTCGGTCACGGCGAAGCGGAGGAGCGGGAAGACCTCCTCGGGGTGGACCCCCCAGCGGGTCATGGCCCAGTCGTGGTCCTCGGGAAGATCTCGCTCGGGGACCCCCAGCCACTCGGCGGCGATCGGCCGCATGGCGGTGCTGTAGTCGGCGCAGACCCCGTCCAGGTCGACACCCAGGGTGAAGGCGGGGCGGGGCTCCTCGCCGGGGAGGGGCGGCGGACCGGTGGGGAGGCCGGTGCTCAGGGCCATGCGCGACGGTCTCCTGCTGCCGCCCGCGGGGGCGGCCTCGCGGTCATTGTCACCCTTCCTCTGCCAGCGCACAAATGACCGGGCCTGGACCGCTGGGAACCGCCTGGGCTTCCGGTAGGCTTGCTCCAATGAACACCCGTCTCTATTACTCCTACACCGACGGCAACAACTACGACTGCGACATCTCGGTGGTCGTCGCCGGCGCCATCAGCGAGGAGCAGCGCGCCCAGATCCGGCAGGCGCTCGACCACGAGGAGCTGTTCGTGCCCACCCAGGTCGGGCTCCCGGATGGCTCGATGGTCGCCCACGGCTACCAGCCCTGCGACCTGGACGGCAACGCCCACCGGCTGGACGCCGCCGAGATCGAGCTCACTGAGGACGCGCCGACCGTCCGGGCTGGCATCGCCGCGCTGGCCGAGGGGTTCGCTGAGCATGGGTCGGACCGGCAGGATCGGGCCTGGAACTGGAACAGCCTCTCATTGCCCACCGGCAGCGAGTGGGCGGGGATGGCGCTCGTCGAGGATCTCGAGGAGGCCCCGGAGCGGGCCAGCGCGATGACCATCTGGGCGGTTGCCCGGGTCGGGGGTTCCCGCTCCGACGCCATCCGGGGCGACACCGTGGAGCGGCGGGTGTGGCGCCATCGGGCCACCGCGATGCGGGCCCTGCGCGCGGCTCGGCGTGAGGTCAAGGCCGGGAGTGGCATGTCCTGCTGGGGCGAGGCCTACACCGAGATGGGCTGGGCGGTGTGCTGCCGGGCCTGGCAGGAGCGGGGCTACACCCCGCTGGAACTGCTTCCACTTCAGGCGACCGAGGTGGGGCTGGGCGTCTGACCGCCGTCCGTGAGGACGCGCGTGGGCCCATTCTCGGGGCGGCCGGGCGGGTGGCGGAACGCCCGCTCCCGGCTCTCCGCGGTCGGTTGGTCACGGGCTTCCGGCTGGCTAGACTGAGGCCCATGGAGAGGCCATGACGACCCTCGACGCGGTCACGGTCGGCGCCCCGCGCCGGACCCGGTTCACCCCGCTCGCCGCGGTGTCCGCGATCGGCTGCGTGGAGCGCTGGGCGGGGCGCTGCGTCCCGCTCCGGGAGGTGGTGCTCAGCGTGGCGGCGAGCTGCACCGACAGCCGGTTGCTCACCGATCTCCCCGGGGGCCTGCTCCGGCAGGGGTGCGTGGTTGTGCTCGAGACCCCACGCGGACTCGCCGTGTCATTTCCCCGCCCGGGAGAGTACGCCGAGGACGGCTGGCCGCGCATCCTGCCGGCTCGGCGGCGCGCGGTGGCGGGTCGGGGGATGCGGTGGGGTGGCGGGGGTTGGGCTTTGGAGGCCTCCGAAGGGAGTTACGGGTTGAGCCTGCGGCCGGAGTTCCGGGCGATTCTCGCAGAGGCCCGCAATCTCGGCTTCGTGGCCCGTCGCGAGGTCAATGAGCTGCCCCGGGTGGCGGAGCTCTACCGGGCCACCGAGAGGCTCGCTGCCGCACGTCCTCAACCGGGCGAGGAACGGAGGCGTCTGCTCGAGATGCTGGGCGAGCTTCGGGAACTGGTGGACGTCTCTGAGCTCTCCGTCCGGGCCCGGTTGGGCGGCATCTTCATCAACCGGCGGTTGACTGGGATATGACCAACTCGCGGGGCATCGCGCTGCTCCCCAGCCTCGACCTGGCCGGTTGTCTGGGGATCTGGGACGGCCGCTGCGTCAACCTGCAGCGGGTGGTGGTCACCATCGCCGCCGCCGCCGACACCGAGCCGCAGGCGTGGGACGCGGTGCACCAGGTCATGGGAGAGCTGGATTCCGTCGCGCTGCTTATCTGCACGCGCTGGCGAGCGGGGGTGAGCTTCGCCTCCCGGGCGGAGGCGCTCACCGGCTTCGGTGGGGCGTCGCTCAGCGCCTCGGCGCGTCGCGACATGGAGATGCGGGGGCTCGTGTGGCTGAGCGCTGGACGAGCCGGAGAGGCGGCCATCCTCTACCAGACGGCCAACCCCGGGAACTGGTTCCGCTCCGGACGGGCGGCGGGCCGGGCGGCGCTCGCCATCCCCCAGCTCTTCCGGGTCGTCGAGGAGGAGGTGGCCGCGCTGCCGACGCTCGCGCCCTTGCGCCGGGCCGTCCAGCGGGCCACCCAGGCCTGGGGCGATGCGCCCTGGGCGAGCCGGGAGGCCGAGGAGCACCGTCAGGAGGCGGCCGCGGCCCAGGCCCGGCTGGCGGCCGCCGAACGTCGGGCCGCGGCCCGGGTGCGCCGGCAGGCAGCGGTGGTCATCGCCAACCAGCGGCTGGGGCTGGTCTGATGGCCGCCCCCGCCCCGCCCGACGGCCCTGGGCGCTGGCTGCGACGCTGGTCGGGGCGGTGCGTCGAGATCCGGGAGGCGGTGCTCGCCATGGCCCTGGCCGCGCCCACCGACGTCGAGGCGCTGGCCGCGCTGGACGGGGTGCTCACCGCCCCCTATGCCGTCCTGGTCGGACAGGGCAACGGCGACCAGCTGCCCTGGCGGCGTCATCTCCCCTTCGTCATGTGCCTCAGCTTCATCTCGACCGGGGAGCTCCGCCAGGAGCCGCCCTACTGGGCGGCGCGTCGGGCGGCGCGGATCCGCGGGGTGCACTGGTGCGTGGAACGGGGGGTCGCCGTCCAGCGCGCCGAGGTCTGGCGCACCCCGCCCGAGCTCGGCCAGCTGCTGGAGCGGTTCTACGCGCGGGTGGACGAGGCCGTCGAGGCGGACCCCACGGTCCGGCGAGTGGAGGCGGCGCGGGCGGTCAGCCGGGGCTGGGGCGCCCAGCCGGAGCTCATCGCAGGCGGCCTGGAGGCCCGGGCCCAGGCGTCGCGGCGGGCGCGCCGGCGGCTTCTGCCCCTCTACCGCAACCGGCGCCTGCTGGAGATGTAGATGGCCACCCGGATGCGCCGCGACCCCGGCATCACGGTGGGCGAGCAGGTGCGCCGCTGGCGCGGCTGGTGCATCTCCTTCCGGGAGGTGGTGCGGGTCCTCTCGCCCGGCTTCGAGAACCCCGAGGAGCTGCGCAGCTACCTGCAGGCGTTGGTGCTCCGGGATTGGACCAGCGACGCCCGGGCCCCGGGCATCCTGGTCTGGTGCGGCTGCTCACGGGACCACGGCTTTCTCAGCTTCGAGGGTGACCTGGAGGATTTCGACCGGCTTCGCGAGCGGGCCGAATACCGGCTGGAGCGGGAGCACCGGGGTCTGGTTCCCGGCGGGGGCTCCCCGGTCGTGATCTCGGACGCGATCACCTTCCACATCTCGACGGCACAGACGATGAGGACGGTGGAGGGGATCTACCGGGTGGCCGAGGAGGAGGCGCGGGCCGACCCCCGGGTGGTCGCCCTGGAGCGGCGGGCGCATGAGCTGCTGGATGCCCAGCCCCGATCTGGTCCGGGGCCGGCCGCGCCGGTCGCCGTCGTCCGCTGGCACGCCGACTACCAGCGGGCGGTCGAGGAGCGTGATCAACTCCGGGCCCGGGTGGGTCGGGCGGCGAGGGCCCGACTGTTCCGGGTCTCCAACCGTTTGGTGGGCTTGTGACCACCACCACCCCTCCGTCCGGGTTGGTGGCGCTCAATCGCCTCGCCTGCCTGCGCCGCTTCGGCGGGCGCTGCGGGCCGCTCGCCGATCTGGCCTGGGGCCTCGCCGGTCCCTGCCAGGACCCGGACGTCCTCTGGCAGGTCCTCTCACTCTGGTGCGGGGCCGGCGGCATCGCCCTGCTCGCCACCCAGGGCCCGCGGCTCTGCGTCAGCGTGGCGACCCGCCGGGGGGTGGAGCGGAGCGACGACGGCTGGCGGATGACCGCGGCGGAGCGCGAGCGGGCGCTGGGGCGGGCGGCCGGCTGGCTCGCTGAACGCGTCGCCGATCCAGGTGAGGGGGTGCGCCAGGTGCGGGCGGAGGAGGTTCGCGAGCATGCCGAGGTGCGGGCCCTCGCCGGTGCGCTCATGGCCTTCTATCAGACCGTGGAGGGGGAGCTCGCCGGCCACCCGGTCGGGGATCCGGTCGAAGCCGCTGGCCGCCGGCTCGACGCCATCGACGTGCGGGCCATGGCTCGGGCCCGGCGCACCCGCGAGCGACTGCTGCCGCTCTACAGCAACCGTCGGGTGCTGGCCATCTGATGGCCCTTCCCCGCCGCCGCTCTGCTTCACCGCCGGGGCGTGGCCGCAGCCCCGAGGACCCGCTCACACCCGATTGGGAGCGGCTCAACTCGGCCCTGCGCCGCTTCGACCTCACGGCTCCACCCCGCTTCGACGACTGGACCCGGCGACGGCTGCGCCTCTGGTACGGGCGGACCGTCCCCTTGGAGGAGGTGATCCTCAGCCTGGTGCCGGCCTTCGATCGGGTCGAGGAACTGACCCACGTCCTCTACTGCCTCACCGTCTGCGGCGGCGGGGTCAACGACAACCTGCCCCGGGTGGAGGGGGCGAGCCTCGGCCGCCATGGCTGCATCGTCCACCCCGAGGGCTGGAGCGGGTCGGTGGTCAGCTTCATCCAGAGGTCGGAGGTGGAGCCGCGGGACCCGCCGCCCGCCGCCATCGACGCGGCGCGGTTGCGCGGCCGCCGGTTTCTGGCACGGCGGGTGGAGGTGCCGTTCGCCACCCCGCCGGTGACCAACCTGCTCAGCTTCGCCGAATGTCTCGACGCTTACCGGTCGCGGCTGCGGGCGATCTACGCCACCGCGGATCTGGAGGCCCAGAGCGATCCGGAGGTGCTGGCGCTGACCCGCATGATGGCGCCCTTCGGGCCGGCGCCGTTCGGTCGCGACCAGGCGACCCTGGATGTCCTGACGGGGCTGCGCGCCCGCCAGGCCGAGCTGCGGCGGCGGGCGGCCACCCGGACGCGGGTCCGGATGCTCACGCTCACCCCCCGGCTCTTGTCGCTCTGACCGGGGCCGGCGGGGGCATCGGGGCGGGGAGCGGTAGGCTGGCGAGGTGACCCCCAGAGCCGTGCCGACGCCGGTGGCGCGACCCCCGGACCGCGATCAGGAGCGGACCACGGCGGCGTGGTCGCTGCGCGACCTGCTGCTCTCGCGCTGGTCCGGCCAGGTGGTCGAGCTGCGCACGGTCGCCCTGACCGCCGCCGGCACGATGCGATCGGCGGAGGTCGTCTTTCGGGCCCTGGCGCAGGTCACCGGACCGCACACGGGGGTGGCCCAGGTGGTGGCCGGGCGTCGGCAGGTGGTGCTCGCCGTGGCCGCCACGGGCTGGCGGGTGGACTGGAGCTGGGGGATCCTTCCGGTCGTCGAGGAGGGGGTGCGGGTGGGGGAGACCCGCGCCTTCAGCGAGCGCACGGGGGCGCTCTGGCGGGCGGGTTGCGACTTTCTGGTGCGGCACGGCGAGGAGGGGGGTGGCTGCTACCTCGGTTGCGAGGCCTGGTTTCGCCCCGAAGAGCCGGTCGGGCATCCGGTGGTCCTCGAGATCCACCGGCTGCTGTCGTCGCTCTATCGCCGGGCACGCGAGCAGGCCGACGAGACGGCGGGCTACCGGGTGGGGCGGGCGCCGACCTTGGCTCAGACGATGGGCTGGGTCCGGGCGGAACGGCGCGCTCGCCGCGACCTGATCGGGCTGGCGCTCAATCCACGGGTCATCGACCTGTAGGCGTGCTCCGCAGCCAGCCGGGGCGGGTCTACTGGCCCAGGGCGGTGCTGACGTTGGAGAAGAGGTTGCTCGCCCGGTGCCCGATCACGGTCACCACCGCCAGCACCACGATGGCGATGAGCACCAGGATCAGCGCGTACTCCACCAGCGACTGGCCCTCCATCCGGCGGGCCACCTGCTGCTGCCACCATCCGTAGATCATTCGACCAGGCCTCCGACACTGAGCGGCGCCGCTGCGCCCCTCTGCAGGACAGCCTAGGCGTCAAGCGCGTCGCACGCAAACGATTTCAGAGATCGGCGGGCCGAGCCCGTTCACCGGCCTCGGAGCGTGCCCCGCCGCTTCCGCGGGCCGACCAGGGGAAGCCCGGGATCCGGGCCTGGATGGCGGCGATGCGCGCCGGCGAGAGCCGACCCTCACGCCGGGCCCAGCGCTGGTGGTCTACCCAGGCGTAGAGGTCGAGACCGTCCTCGCGGTCGCCGGTCCGCAGCTGCTCCAGGCCATCCCGGGCGGCGCGGCTGGCCACCAGGGCGAGCGCGTGCCGGAAGCGGGGGGTCAACTCCTGCCTCAGGCCGCGGCGGGTCGACCAGCGCGGAGCGGGCGGGAACCCGGGCAGCACGGCCCGGAGCCGGGCCAGGCGGTCGGGGCGCAGATCGCCGCGGAGGGCCTCGGCGCGCCGGTTGGCCAGCCATTCGCCCAGCTTGAGGTCTCCCTCTCGGTGATGGGCCGGGACCCGGCCGTGACCTTCACGGCTGACGTAGAGGGAGAGCGCGGCGAGCCCCCGCTCGAAGGCCCGGTCGCAGGCGTGCCGGCGGGGCGCGCAGTCCCAGGCGGGGTCGATGGCAAGGATGGCGGCGAGGGCGGGACAGGGCTCGCCGGCGCGGCGCAGACGGCGCTGCTCCTCGACCCAGCGGCCGAGCGGCAGCCCGTCCTCGCGGTGGCGTTGGGGGACCCGGAGGTGGCCCTCGCGGGCATGGAAGCGACGAAGCCTGCTCAGCATCTGCTCGGTCCGCTGCCCCCGGGGCCGCCAGCTGAAGCCGGGGGCGATGGCCTCGAGGGCCGCGATCCGCTCAGGGCTCAGCTCGCCGCGGCGCTCCTCGGCCCGCCGGTTGTCCAGCCAGGTGCCCAGGGCCAGGTCGCCCTCGCGATGATCCTTGGGGACATGGGTGTGCCCCTCGCGGGTGGAGAAGGCGGCGAGGGCGGCCAGACCGGCGGCGAAGCGGGGCTCCTTGGGGTCGCGCGCCCAGGGGTAGCGGGGGATCCGGCCGCGCAGGGCGGCGCGATCCTCGCGGCTGCCATGGGGGGCGAGCATGCTGGCGGTCGCCATGGATGCAGGCTAGCCGGGGCAGCCGCCGGGATGGGCGCGGGGCGGTGACGATGCCGTGAAAGGTGATTCATGGTGGGGCGGATACGATGCGGTTGTGGCCTCCGCTCGCCGACCCCGCCGCCACGTGCTCACCACTCCGTCCGCCTGTCTGCACCACTGGTCGGGGCGCTGCGTGGGTCTGGACGAGGCCCTGGTTCGGATCGCCGCCGATTCGCCCAGCCCCTCGGTGGGCATCCACCGGCTGCTCAATGACCTGGCCATCGGACCGCTGGACGGGCCGGAGGCGGAACCGGGCTGGCAACCCAGGGCGCTGCTGCTCGCCAGCGGCGATCACCTGTGTCTCAGTTTCGTCGGCGAGGAGGAGTTCGGCGGTGACCCCATGGCGGTGACGCTGGGGCGAGCCTTCGAGCGCGGCTGCAACTGGCTGCTGCGTCATGGGGTCACCCGGGAGGCCAGCGCGCGCCGGGTCATGACCCGCCTGGACTTGGCCCGGTTGCGGCTTGGTTACCCGCGGGTCGATCTCGCCTTCCGGCGTGCTGAGGAACTGGATGAGATGGTGGCCGACGAGGTGCGGCGGAGCTCGGAGGTGGAGCGGCTGGCCCGCCGGGAGTCGACGCTCCGCTTCCTCGGTCGCGGGGCCGAGGTGCGGCGCTGCGAGAGACGCCGTGAGCTCGTCGAGGCGGAGCGTGCGGGCATCGCCAAGCGGCGGATGGCCCGTCTGCTTTCCAACTCGAGGCTATTGGAACTGTGAGGGATCCGCCACCCCCGGCGGTGCCCATCGCGCTGCGACGGCGCTGGGCCGGGCGCTGCCTGCCGCTCCTCGAGGTCTGGGCCCAGCTGGCCGGGGTGTCCGCCATGGCCGAGAACTCGGAGATCACGCTCGTGATGGCCGACATGGTCCTGCCCTGGCTCGAGCGGCGCAAGCTGAGCGTCGTCGCGCCCAACGTCCCCCGCATCGCCTGTCTGGTGACCGGGCGCGATCGGACCGGCGCGGTGGTGAGCTTCGCCGGGGCCGAGGAACTGGCCGCGGGTGATCTGCTCCCCGCCCTGCTCCGCGGCCGGTCGGCCATCGCCGCCGCCGGTCTGGTCGCGGCCCGCCGCGGGCAGCGTGACCCCGTTCTTCTGGCGCTCCGCCGGCTGCCGGGCATCGAGGCTCTGGAGGTCGACGACGCCGACCGCTTCCTGGACGTGATCGGTCCCGCGCACGGCCACTTCGCCGGCGTCTACCGGATCGCCCACGAGGAGGCGGGTCGCGATCCGCGGGTGCGAGCGGCGGCCTCGTCCGCTCAGCGGCACCGGGTCTATCGGCAACTCGCGGCCCGGGCCCGCCGGCGATTGGGCGGGGTGTCGACCAATCGCCGGCTGATGCAGCTCTGAACACGGGAGGGAAGCCCGCCTGGCCCGTTTAGACTGCGGGCATGGAGAGTGCTGCCGCCCCGGCCCCACGAGCTCGCCGGCTCTCCGCGCTCAGCGTGCGCGGGTGCCTGCTGCGCTGGCAGGGGCGCTGCGTCGACCTGCGCGAGGTGCTCATCGCCCTCTCGGCGCGGGCCGACAGCCGCGATCAGGTGTGGCGGCTGCTGGAGCAGGTCTGCTTCGGACAGGACTTCGTCGGGGTCCTGGTCGGCTCGCCCCAGGTCGCCTGCATCAGCTTCGGACGGGGCCTGGGCCGGGCCCGGCCGCGCGCTCACGACGAGGTCCAGCGCCGGCTGGTCCAGAGCGGCTGGATCCCGGCCATGCAAGCCGGCGGCTGGCACGAGGTCGGCCTGCGCGGGTTGAACTGGTGCATCGCTCAGGGGGCGGCGCCGGGCAGCTGCCGGAGGCTCTCCGCGATCACCATCGCCCAGGTCACCGACTCGCTGCCAGCGACGGCGATCGGGGTCGTCGACCAGATCTTCCAGGTCGGCGAGCTCGAGTCCTTCGAGGACGCCGGGGCGCTCCGGATCGTCGAGCGGCGGGCGCTCCGGGCCGCCCAGGGGGCAACGGCCCTGGAGCTTGACCAGCTGGTCAACCAGGAGAAGACCTACCGCTTGCTCATCGAGCGGCGGGCCCGGCGGCGGGTGGCCAGCACCCTGCTCCAGCGGCGGCTGGTCGGGATGTGACCGCCGTGGAGAGGGACAGCTGGCCGCAGCTCGTCGACTCCAAGGGTTGCCGCTGGCGGATCGACCCGGCCGTGAGCAGCGCGGGGCCCTGGGCCGCCGCGCTGGGTACCAACCCCTGGATGGTCGACCTGGGCACTCCGGGGGCGATGGCCATCCTCTGGACCTGCACGACCCGGCCGGGCGCGGCGCTCGCCTTCCTGCCCGACCTGGAGTGGTGGTCCCGCGAGGTCGGCATCTGTCCGGAGCTGGTCGAGGCCGGTGGGCGGTTGCGGGTGGTCGGCGCCCCCCTGGGCGGGCGTCCGATGCAGCCCGGCCATCCCTTCCTCGTCATCAGCCAGTCGGCCGACGGCGCAGCCGGCGTGGCCGCGCTGATCTCGTCGCCGGCGGGCCGGCCGTCGGCCAGCAGCCCGGCTCGTTCCCCGCGGTCTGGTCGCCTGGAGGGGTGGCGGATCCCCGACATGGACGCCTCTCCCACCGTCTCGCCGCGGGGGTCGGGACGGGTGCTCGAGGTGTCGGCGACCGGGTCCGGGCTGGACGTCGACGCGGTGCTGACGATCTCGGTGGATCCGCTCCATCTGCGCGGTGCGCTCATCGTCCGGCAGGCCGTCTCCACGACCGGTGAGGTGCAGCGCTTCCCAGCCTACGAGGATGAATGGGGCCGCTTTCGCGGCTGGATGGAGCTGGGGCCGCTCGCCGGGGTGGTCCGGGAGGGCGTGTTCGCCGACCGCCGCGGGGGCGCGATGGCCCCCATCCTGGTTCGGTCGACCCGGTGGGCGGGCAATGGCGAGCACGCCTGGGGGCTGGGCCTCCTCCTCGGCAACAGCGGGGAGGGGCTCATGGCCCACCGGGTGGGGATCTTCATCAGCGACCTGCTGGAGGTGGTCGGAAGCCATCTGGTCACCCGCCGGCTCATGGAGATGTGACCGTGTACGGACTGCCGCGCGGCTGGACCGCCGAGGTCGACCCGGGCCGGATCATGGCGGTGCGCCTGCTCTTGCTCGGCTCGGCCGGGCAGGTGCTCCCCTTCCGGCATTTCGCGCTCCGCCTGGCGGCGGCCACCGGGGGCTTCCCGAGCGTGGGGGTGCGGATCGGCGAGGCCTGCTTCGGCGATCACGCGGTCGCCTGCCTGCTCCACGCCCCGGGGGCGACCGCGGTCAGCCTGGTGGACCGGCGCAGCCTGCGCGGGGTGCTCGCCGACCCCGGCGTGCTCCCGGGTCCGGTCCCGCTCCGGGCCGCCTATGAGCGCGGCCAGCGCTGGCTGCTGGCGCTCCCCTCGCCGTGGCCCGATGGCCCGAACTGGGTGGAGCAGATCCGTGACCTGGGCCGGCTGCGCGAGGTGGCCCAGGTGGGCAGCGCGCTGGGCCAGGACCTGCGCGCCGCCCAGTCGCTGGCGGGCTGGGCGGAGGAGGCGGCGCGCCAGGACCTCCGGCTCCGGGCCGCTCATCGGCGCTTGACGCGGGCCCTGACGGCGGCGGAGGGAACCGAGAACGACGCGGTGGTGGCCGCTCGCACCGAGGCCCTCCAGGCCGCGGCCAGGGCGCGCCACCGGCACGCCAGCAAGATCGTCGACCTGCTCTTGAACGACCGGCTGCGAGCGATGTGAGGCCTCAGGGGAGGCGGTCGGCGGGCGGTTAGGCTAGTCGGGTGGAACCGACCGCTTCTCGGCCTCTCCCGCTGGGCTTCTCTCGTCCCTTCGCACGGCGCTGGGAGGGACGTCCGGTGGATCTTCGGGAGGTGGCGTTCACCATCGCCCGCTCGGTCGCCACCGATGACGGCGTCTGGCGACGGATCCAGCAGCTCATCATTCCGCCGCTCGGGGTGGCCGCCGTGGTGGTGGGCGCCCGGGGGTGCTGCCTCAGCTTTGCCCGCCCCGGGGAGGAGGTGAACTGGAATTTCGTCGAACTGGAGGGATGGGTGGGCCGGATGACGGCTCCCCAGGGTGACGTGCTGGTGACACGAGCGGCCTCCTTCCTGGGTGGAGCAGGGCAACCTCCCGACCGGGGTGCGGCGGTCGGCAGCTTTCGGCTGCTCGGGTCGACGGCGGTGGGGG